>Ga0182030_10003866_pt1 | contig 31977 bp, 30 predicted proteins | sample 812S3MmetaG_FD_121299 | JGI IMG/M metagenome (GOLD analysis project Ga0182030, IMG submission 121299) | Permafrost microbial communities from Stordalen Mire, Sweden - 812S3M metaG (Illumina Assembly) | ecosystem: Environmental > Terrestrial > Soil > Wetlands > Permafrost | place: Sweden... | reverse complement strand
GACCCTCTACACCGGAGCAACTCCCGATGGCACCCGGGTCCTCAACGTCGAGAACCCACGCCACTTCGTGACCGCGGAGAAGAAGCTGGCCCACGCCCAGCGCATCGCCTCGCGGCGCCAGGGACCGCACCACGGTGTGGCACCCTCCGAGCGCTGGAAGAAGGCCAATGCTCGAGTGCAGAACCTACACGCCGGGGTGCGCCACGCCCGCAAGAACCTGATCCACGAGACCACGACGATGCTCGCGAAGAACTACGACGTGATCGTGGTGGAGGACCTGAACGTGGCGGGCATGGTGAAGAACCACTCTCTCGCCAAGCACATCGAGGACGCCGCCTGGGATGAGTTCGCCCGCCAGCTCGAGTACAAGACCAAGTGGTACGGCTCTACTCTCGTGCGCGTCAACCGGTTCTACCCCTCATCAAAGACCTTGCAGTCAATGCGGGACAGTCAAAGCCACGCTGTCCCTTGACCAACGGACGTATCACTGCGGGGCCTGTGGCCTCGTACTCGGCCGCGACCACAACGCGGCCATCAACCTGGCCCGTCAAGGCCTGCCGGGGACAAGCTCCGGTACTGGACGCGGAGGGGAGGTAAGACCCGCGCAGCAGAATCCTGCTGCAACGGCACACCCCGACGAAGCGTCAACCGAAACGCCATCGGCAGTCGGCGCGTAGGAGATAGTTCGGTTCAGAACTCGGTGTGGTGCGTAGTTTGCCGTACTCCACGACCAACCGAGTTTGCCGAATGGGCGTCAGGCGTTTTCACTTCCCCCGAAATCCGATCCGGACCTCATGCAGCAATTTCCCAAAAAATGAGAGATCCCGTGCCGAATTTGGCCAAGAGTGGTGGGAAGTGGTGTAATGTGGCGCCAAGTGGGGGAGAGTGGTGAACCCACCGGAAGGACAGTTCGATGCTTGGTTTCGTTGGTCAATTTCAGCACTCGCTGGATGCCAAGGGTCGACTCATCCTGCCCGCGAAGTTTCGTGCCGAATTCGAACGTGGTGGGCACCTCAGCCCCAACACAGACGGATGCGTTGCACTCTGGACGCCCGGAGAGTTCGCTCGCCAAACCGAAGAGCGACTGGCCCAAAGCCGCAACGGCGGCTCGACCGAGTTGCAACTTGCTCGGTACTGGGCAGCGAACTCTTCGGACGTCGAATTCGACAAACAGGGACGCTTCGCATTGCCGGTCTCGACCCGAGAGTACGGACACCTCGAAGGTGACGTGCTCATCGTGGGATCGCTCGATCACATCGAGTTATGGGATCCCACGATCTACGACGAGAAAGTGAATCCGGCCGAAGCGATGTTCAAGCAAGGCAACAACTAGTGAAAGGAGCCCAACAGCTGCACCTGGCGCGGACCACGTGCAGCCTGGCAATCGTCAAGGCAGGAGGGGAAACCTCCTCCGCCCTCCCTCCGGTCTTGACGATTGAAAGGCTGCAGATGGCCCAAGACAACTACCACGTACCAGTACTCGAACATGAAATCGTCGAGTTGTTCGCCGGCTTGCCCGCCGGAGTGATCGTCGACGCCACATTGGGCGGCGGCGGTCACGCCGCCGCAATCCTGGACGTGGCGCCCCAGTTGCGTCTCTTGGGAATCGACCGCGATCCCGACGCCCGCAGTGCCGCGACGCGGCGTCTGGGCGCGTTCGGGGACCGGACGCGCATCGTCGACGCCACATTCGGGGATCTCGGCAATGTTGTCGCCGCCAACGCGGACTTCGTGGCGTCCGGAGAGATCGTCGGCGTGCTCATGGACCTTGGGGTCTCTTCGCACCAGCTCGATGAGTCGAGCCGCGGATTCTCGTTTCGCGCCAACGCCCCCTTGGACATGCGCATGGACCCATCGAGGGGCGAGACGGCGGCGCAGTACCTCTCACATGTCGACCAAAACGAATTCACCCGTCTACTTCGCGACAACGGCGAGAACCGCTTCGCGGGGTCCATCGCGAAGTCGGTGCTCGAACGTCAACCCCAGACCACCGACGAACTGACCGAAGCCGTGGAGCGCGCCGTGCCCATGGCGGCGCGCCGCCGCGGTCACGTGGCAACTCGTGTCTTTCAGGCATTGCGAATTGCCGTCAACGGCGAAGAGGAGCAGCTGGCCAACGGTCTCGACGCCGCCCTCGACACGCTGGCTCCCGGTGGGGTGTTGGCCGTCATCTCGTACCACTCGGGAGAAGACCGGGTGGTGAAGTCGGTGCTGCACGAGGCCGCGACCGGCGGCTGTCACTGCCCGGTGGAGTTGGGCTGCGTCTGCGGGGCAGTGCCGCGTGTGAGCGTGCTCAAGGCGAGTGCTCGCCTGGCCGGCGCAGACGAGATCGCTCGTAATCCCCGCGCCCGCTCCGCTCGCCTGCGCATAGCCAGGAAGTTGGCGTCATGAGCGTTATTACCTTTCCACGGAGAATCGACACCCGTCGCGAGCGACCCACCACCCGCCCCTCGACACGTCGCCCGACGCACCGCGCCGCCGCTCCGCGCAGTCGCGCCGCCAGGTCCTTCTGGCGCGGATCGACCGTCTTGGGCAAGTCGACCGTCATCGTGGTGGTTGCCCTGGCGCTCTCACTGGCCGGGAGCATGGTCGTGGCCAATCGTCAGGTGGAGATCCATCAACTCCAAAGTCAACTTCTCCAGGACCAGTCGACCTACGCCGAGCAGGTGGGCACGATGACCAACGTATCGACCCCCAGCCAGATTGCCTCCCAGGCGAGCGTCCTGCACTTGGTCGATCCGGTGTCGGTGATTCAAGTCCCTTCCACGTCGCTTGATGCGCCCTTGCCGCTGCCGAAGTTCACTGGTTATGCACCGGTCACATCAAGGACGACTCGGTGACATCGCAGCAGACGCTAACCCGCACCCGCAATAGCCCAACGCGACCTGTCGCGCGCGTCGCATCCGCGAGCGCGCCACGCAGGCTGAAGATGCTCCGCGCGGTCTTCGTGCTGGTATTTGTGGCCCTGGGCGCGCGGCTGTTCATGCTGCAGGTGGCGGACCACGCGCACTACGCCAAGCTGTCGATCGCGCAGGTTCGAGAGAACCTGACCACGAACGCCCTGCGAGCCGGCGTCTACGACCGCTACGGACAGATACTCGCCGTCTCTCGCCCGACGTCGCTCGTGATCGCCGATGACCTCCAGATCACCGATCCCGCCACTGAAGCCCGAGCGATGACGTCCCTGGTGAAGATCCCCGTGAGCAGGCTCACGTCGCTGCTCTCGGAGAAGAACGGTTACGTGATCCTCAACAACACGCTGGACCTGAATGACGGGCGCAAGCTGTCGTCGATGGACTTCCCCGGGATCGTCGTCGAGAACTCGTCCGTGCGCACGTACCCCAACGGAACCCTGGCGACGTCACTGCTTGGCGGCACGAACGCCGCTGGAGCGGGTTCGGCGGGCCTCGAATACGAGTACCAGGACCTGCTGGCCGGACAGACCGGCATCACCAGGGAGTTCGTTTCGGCGTCTGGAGTGAGTCTGCCCAGTTCGCACAGCACCGTCATTCGAAAGGCGAAGCCCGGCGTCGGTCTCGAGTTGACCCTGGATACGTCTCTCCAGTTCGTCGCTGAGCGTGACCTCGCGAAGCAGCTCGCCGCGACCGGCGGCCTGACCGGGGTGGCGGTCGTGATGGACGTGAAGACGGGCGAGATCCTCGCCGACGCGTCGCTCGTGAACACCAAGACGTCGGCCGGGGTCCTCGGCCCCGTTCCGTCGTGGGATAAGTCCGTGGGTGTCGCGGGCATCGATCAGACGATCAACAACCTGGCGTTCAGCCAGGACTACGAGCCTGGATCGGTCTTCAAGGTCGTCACCTTCTCGGCGGCGCTACAGGCGGGCCTGATCACGCCGACGACCGTGTTCGCCGTGCCGAACTCCGTCAACGTCGGCGGACGGTATTTCCACGACGCCGAGACCCACTCCCTCGAGCATCTGAGCGCGACCCAGGTGCTGGCGCTGTCGTCGAACATCGGCACCTACGAGATCGGGCTTCGCGTTGGCGAAGCCGGAATCTTGGCCCAAGTCCAGCGGCTGGGGTTCGGCCAGACGACCGCCGTCAACTTCCCCGGCGAGTCGCCAGGCCTGCTCGTCAACGCGGCGAACTGGTACGCCAGCGACCAAGTGGCCCTGCCGATCGGACAGGTCGACGCCATCCCGCCGCTGCAAGTCCTTGACGCGTACAACACGATCGCCAACGGCGGGACCTTCGTGGAGCCCAAGCTGGTGCGCGGCTTCGTGTACACCAACGGAGCCGTCAAGGCGACGCAGCCGAGCGCCAAGCGCGAGGCACTGTCACCGAGCGTCGCCGCGACCATGAACAAGATGCTCCAGCAGGTGGTGCTGGACGGGACCGGCACGAGCGCGATCATCCCCGGTTACTCGGTGGCCGGCAAGACCGGAACCGCCACGATGCCCGACCCAGGACATGACTCGCTGCTGACCGGCGACTACAACGCCAGCTTCGTCGGCTTCGCTCCGGCGAACAATCCGGTCTTGTCCATGATCGTGGTCATTGAGCGTCCTCAGACGACGATCTTCGGCGGCGCGGTGGCGGCGCCGGTGTTCCAGGAAGTGATGTCGTACGCGTTGCACCATTACGGCATTCCCTCCAACGGCACTATGGTCAAGCCGCTGAAGGGTGCGGGGGCCAGCATCGCATCGGACGTGACGTGATGCAGTTGGGCGACCTGCTCGACGACTTCGCCCTGGACGTGGCCACCAGCAGCATCGAGATCGACTACGTCGAGATGGACTCTCGGCGTTGCCGGCCGGGCACGCTCTTCTTCGCCCTGCCTGGCGGCACCGTGCACGGAGCCGGGTTTGCGTCCGACGCGGTCGCGGCGGGAGCGGTGACGGTGGTGACCAGCGAGCCGCTGAAACTCGATGTGCCGGTCGTCGTCGTGCCCGAGACCCAGTTGCGAGCCCTCCTGGCGCACGTCAGCGCCTCGGTGGTGGGCCACCCCGAGGTGGGCGTGGACCTGGTCGGGGTCACGGGAACCAACGGCAAGACCAGCGTGACGACCATGGTGCGCGATCTCGCGCGAGGCATGGGGTGGAACGGCGCCAACATCGGCACGCTCACCAACGAACGCACGACGCCAGCTCCGCCCGAACTCTTTCGAACCCTGCGCGAGTTGGTCGCCGGATTCGATGACAAGCTTCCTCGATCGGTGGTGGCGTTGGAGGTCTCCAGCCACGCACTCGACCAGCGCCGCGTGGAAGGTCTGCGCTTCGCGGTGGCGGCCTTCACGAACCTCAGTCACGATCATCTCGACTACCACGGCTCGATGGATGAGTACTTCGCCGCCAAGGCGCAGCTCTTTACGGCCGAGCACGCCCAGAGCGCGGTCATTTGGTGCGACGACCCCTACGGCGAGCGCCTGGCGGCCTCGACGACGCTCGGCGTCACGCCCGTGCGACGCGCGGACGCCTCCGAGGTCGCCACCTCTCTGCTCGGCACGACGTTCTTCTGGCGCGGCTGCCTGGTCAACACCGAAATGGTCGGCGACTACAACGTGGACAACGCCCTGGTGGCGATGACGGTCATCGGAGCCCTGGGCGCGCGAAACGAGGACATCGCGAGGGCGATGTCGAGCGTGCACAACGTGCCGGGCCGGTTCGAGGTGGTCGCCGGCAGCGGCGTCGTGGTGATCGTCGACTACGCCCATACCCCCGAGGGCCTTCGCCGGTTGCTCAGCGACGTGCGAGCGCTCGCCCCGGACGCACGGGTTCTCACCGTCTTCGGCTGCGGCGGAGAGCGCGACCGGGCCAAGCGTCCCGAAATGGGGCAGGTGGCCACCACGTACTCGGACCTTACAATTGTCACATCAGACAATCCTCGCTCGGAATCACCCGATGGCATCATTGATGCAATCATGTCGGGGACGGTCGCGGGATCAGCGGTGATGCGAATAAGCGATCGTCGAGCGGCCATCGCCGAGGCCCTGGCCCAGGCCGCGGGTGGCGACGTCGTGGTGATAGCGGGTAAGGGCCACGAGACGACCCAGATCACTGGCGATGCCGTGGTGCCCTTTGACGATCGAGCCGTGGCTCTGGAACTGTTGGGGTGAGGAAGCAATGTTGAGCTTGATGGAGTCGGGAGGGGTCGGATTCCTCTTCGCCCTGCTGATGACCCCGCTGTGGATCCGCTTCCTGGTCGGGCGGGGCCTGGGCCAGCAGATCCGCGAGGACGGGCCGTCGACGCACCTCGTCAAGGCTGGCACCCCGACGATGGGTGGGGTCATCATCGTGATGGCGGCGGTGCTGGGGTACCTCGTGGGACACGTGGGAACTTCGGTCGACTTCACTCGCGCGGGCGCCCTCGCCCTCTGCGTGATGGTCGCCTCGGGGATCCTGGGCTTCTTCGACGACTACCTGGCCATTCGCAACGCGAGAAACCTCGGGCTGAACAAGCGCGCCAAGCTGGCGGGCCAGCTCGTTATCGCCGCCGTCTTCGCGGCGGCGTCGATCTACTGGGTGCACACGTCCACCGACCTCTCCTTCACGAGGTTCTCGCTCCCCGGCTGGAACCTCACGGTCTTCGGTTGGATACTTCTTGCGATCTTCGTACTCATCGCCACGTCCAACGCGGTGAACCTCACCGACGGCCTTGACGGCCTGGCCGCCGGAGCGGGAACGTTCTGCTTCGGCGTGCTGTCGATCATCGGCTACTGGCAGTTTCGCCACTTCTCGATCTACCGCATCCATTCCGCGCTCGACCTGGCCCTCGTGGCCGTCGCTCTCGTCGGCGCCTGCCTGGGATTCCTGTGGTGGAACGCGGCCCCCGCCCGGATCATGATGGGCGATACCGGTTCGCTGGCCATCGGGACCGGCCTGGGCGCGCTGTGCCTCTTGATGAACCTTGACCTGCTGCTCGTCGTGCTCGGCGGACTCTTCGTCGCCGAGACCGCATCGGTGATCCTGCAGGTCATCACGTTCCGTCTCTTCGGGCGACGGGTCTTTCGAATGGCCCCGTTCCACCACCATTTCGAGCTGCGGGGCTGGCCCGAGACCACCGTGATCATCCGGTTCTGGATCATCTCGGGCCTCTGCGCGGTGCTGGGGCTGGGCATCTTCTACGGCGACTTCCTCAAGATTGCGAAGGTGGTGTGATGCAACGGACCAAGAATCGCCGAGAAGCTGCGCCAGCACCCCGACGTGGACTCGGACGCTACGTACAGCCACTGCCGAGCGGCAACACCAACGCGCGCGCGCTGATCCTGATCACCACGCTGCTGGTGACGTTCGGAACCATCGCGGTGGCGTCGGCCAGCGAAGGCCAGGCCGCGGCCAACGGGGGCTCGACCTGGTCGATCATGATCCACGACGTCGTGTACCTCGGCTTTGGCGTCTTCGCCCTCTACGTGATGGCGCGCCTGCGCGTCGACCAGCTCGTGCGAAAGGCCCCGGCGCTGATGGTCGGCGGCCTGGGCCTTCTTCTCGCAGTGAGGGCGGTCGGCATCACCAGCAACGGCGGCAAGCGCTGGCTCGACCTTCACGTCATCGACCTGCAGCCATCGGAGATGTTCAAACTCGTGACCGTGCTGTTCGTGGCGTGGCTCGTCCAGCAACATCATAACGAGCTGGGGCGCGCGAAGCAGCTCTCGGTCTGGACGCTCCCCGTGACGCTCGGAGGCGCCCTCGTCCTGATCGAGCCCGATATCGGCACGGCCTCGGTCGTGCTGTGCATCGCCTTCGCGATGCTGGCGGTCGCCGGGCTGTCGCGCAAGTTGCTGGCGCGGATCGCATTGCTCGGAGTCGGGGGATTCCTCGTCTACATGAAGATGAAGCCCTATTCCGCGGCGCGCTTCTTCTCGTTCCTGCACCCCAGCGCCAACCTGCAGGGGGCCGGCTACCAGCTCTTCCAGTCCAAGATCGGCCTGGGCGCCGGAGGCGTCACGGGCCTGGGGCTCGGGCACAGTCGCGAGAAGTGGGGGCTGCTGCCCAACCCCCACACTGACTTCATCTTCACGATCATCGGAGAGGAGCTCGGCTTCATCGGGACCGTGGTCGTGATCATGCTCTTCGTCGGCTTCCTCTTCTACGCGGTGCGCATAGCCCAGCAGTGCACGAATGACGTCTACCGTCTGATCTGCGTGGGCATCGCCACGTGGATCACCCTGGAGGCGATCATCAACATCGCGTCGGTCGTGGGCTGGTGGGCGGTGACGGGCATACCACTGCCGTTCTTCTCCTACGGGGGGACCGCACTGATAACCGAACTCGCCGCCGTCGGCCTGCTGTTCAACATCGCCCACGACCAGAGCCGCTCGGGCGACGTGACGATTCGCGAGCACGTGGTCACCGACTTCCGGGCGAAGTTCGACGCCCGGAACCCGCCGCGCCGCACCGTCGCGCCCAGACCCCGCAACGGCTCTCGCCGGGATTACTGATGACGGGTCCCATCGTCATCACCGGCGGTGGGACCGGCGGTCACATCTTCCCCATGCAGGCCATTGCCGAGCAGCTCCAGGCTCGCGGTGTGCACGCCGAGCAGCTTCGCTACGTGGGCAGCAGGCGCGGCCAGGAGGAGGACCTGCTCGGCGCCGGGCCGATCCCGCTGACCCTGCTTCGCGGCCGGGGAGTACGGCGATCGCTGGCTCCCCGGGCGCTGGTGGACAACGCTTCGGCCGTGGCCGGGCTGGTCGGCGCCCTGGGCGTGGCGATCGCGAAGGTCGGGCGATGGCGTCCGTCGGTGGTGGTGTCGGTCGGAGGGTACGCGTCCTTCGCGGCCTCCCTGGCGGCGGTGATCTGGCGGCGCCCCCTGGTGCTGGTCGAGTTCGACGCCGTCCCCGGAGCCAGCCACCGCGTGCTGACGCGCTTCGCAGCGCGACGCTGCACGGCGTTCGCCACCGACGCAGAGCGCTGCGTCACGACCGGCGCCCCGATCCGCGGCTCCGTCGCCGCGATCGACCGATCCCTCGCCGCGCGCCTCGCCGCGCGCCTCGCTCTTGAACCGCCGATCGAGCCGGGCCGCGGCGTCGTCGTGGTCATGACCGGCTCGCTCGGCGCCGCGCGCGTCAACCGCGCTGTGAACGGGCTCGCGGCCCAGTGGGCCGCCCGCGGCGACCGGACCCTCATCCACGTGACGGGCCGGCGCGACTTCGAAGAGATGTCGGCGGATCGCCCCGCGACCCCGAAGCTTGACTACCGGATCATGGCGTTCGCCGACATGGCCGAACTCTGGGCGGTGTGCGACGTGGCGGTCTGCCGCAGCGGAGCGATGAGCATCGCCGAGCTCACCGCGCTCGGCATCGCGTCGGTGCTGGTGCCACTGCCCGGAGCGCCGGGCGACCACCAGACCAGGAATGCCGAGCGCGTTGTGCGCGCCGGGGGCGCCCGGATGGTCCGCGACGCGCAGTGCACCGCCGAGGCGTTGGCGAACGTGCTGGACGAGGTGATGGACCCGGCCACCCTGGCCACGCTCTCCGAGGCCGCGCGCTCCCTCGGGCGTCTCGACGCCGCGTCGGCCATTGCCCAGGTCGTGTGCGACGTGGGAGGACTGTGATGTCGGTGCTGGCGCCGGGCGCGCGGGTGCACATCGTGGGAGTGGGCGGTGCGGGGATGAGCGGGCTCGCGCGCCTGCTGGCGGAGATGGGCTGCGAAGTGAGCGGAAGCGACACCCACCAGTCGCCGGTACTGGACGAACTGCGCGCGGCCGGCGTCGAGGTCCACCTCGACCACGACCGGTCATTCGGCGAGGCGAGCGAGGTGGTCCTCTGGTCACCGGCGGTGGGGCCCGACAACGTCGAACTGGCGGCGGCGAGGAAGCGGGGCGCCACGTTGATGGCCCGCGCCGAGGTGCTGGCGGAGCTCGGCCACCTGCAGAGCGTCATCGGCCTGACGGGCACGCACGGCAAGACCACGGCCACTTCGATGATGGTGCACGTGCTGCGCGCCGCCGGGCGCGACGACTCCCGGTTGCTCGGCGCGCCGGTCACCGGCGTGGGTGCCAACGGCCACTGGGGGAGCGGCTCGCTGGTCCTGGAGGTCGACGAGAGCTACGGGACCTTCGCGTTGCTCGAGCCAGCCGTCCTCGGCCTCTTGAACGTCGAGGCCGACCACCTGGATCACTACGGATCCCTCGACGCGCTCGATGCGGCGTTCGCGGCGTTGGCGCGGCGGACCTCGGGGCCGGTCGTCGCGTGGGTCGACGACCCCGGAGTGCGCCGGGTCGAGCGACTCGTCGAACGCGGGTTCGTCACGGTCGCCGCCGACCGGGCCGCGACCTGGCGGGTCTCGAGGATGGCCCTGGCGCGTCGGCGCGCCTCGTTCGACCTGGACGGACCCGGCCGTCACCTCGCGCTGGAACTCGGCGTGACCGGAGCGCACAACGTGGCCAACGCAGCGGTCGTGGCGGTGCTGGCGTTCTCGCTCGGCGTCGAGCCCTCGGCGATCGTCGCCGGTCTCGGGGCGTTCCAGGGCGCGCCTCGGCGTTTCGAATTCCTGGGCCAGTGGCGCGGCGTCGACGTCTACGAGGACTACGCGCACCTGCCCGGCGAGATCGCCGCCACGCTGGCGGCGACCCGGGCCGCCGGCTACCGGCGAATCACCTGCGTCTTCCAGCCCCACCGGGTGACGCGCACGACGAGACTGGCCGACTCGTTCGCGCCGGCCTTCCGGGGCGCGGACCACGTGGTGGTGAGCGACATCTACAGCGCCGGCGAGCCCAACCCCGCGGGGGTGACCGGGCAGTTGATCGCCACGGGCGTCGCGCGCGACTCGGGCGCGAACACGACCTACGCCGCCTCCTTCGACGAGGTCCTCGACGTCCTCGAGCCACTCCATGACGCCAGTGACGTGGTGTTGTTCCTCGGTGCGGGCGACATAGCCACCGTGGCGCCTCGACTTCGTGGTGGACTGGCCTGATGGGGATCGGTGAGCTGATCGCTCAGGGCCGCGGGCGCGTCGAGGAGCACGCCGCCCTCGGCGCACGCACGACGTACCGCGTCGGGGGCAGCGTGGCTGCGCTGGCGACCCTCGCCACGATGCGCGACCTCGAGGAGCTCGGCCCGCTGATCTGGGCGTGCGGACTGCCGGTGGTCGCGCTGGGCAACGGGTCCAACCTGCTGGTCGCCGACGGTGAGCACGACGTGGTGGGCGTGCACCTGACCGGCGACTTCGCGAGCCTCTCCTGGAGCGAGCGGGACGGTGGCGTCGTGGTCGAGGCGGGCGCGGCGTTGGACCTGCCGGTCGCGGCCCGTCGCCTGGCGAGCGAGGGGATCGTCGGCTTCGAGTGGGCGGTCGGCGTGCCCGGGACCTTCGGCGGGGCCGCCGTGATGAACGCGGGGGGACACGGATCGGACATGGCCGCTTCGGTGCGCGAGGTCGCGACGTGGCGCGCGGGCGAGGCGCGTCGATGGACGCTCGGCGAGCTGCACTACGGCTACCGCACGAGTGCACTGCCGTCGGGCGAACTCGTGACCGGCGTGACGATGCGGCTCGCGCGCGGTGACGCGGCGGCGGCGAAGGTCGTTCTGGGCGAGATCGTCCGGTGGCGCCGCCGGCACCAGCCGGGCGGGGCCAACGCCGGCAGCGTCTTCTCCAACCCCGAGGGAGACGCCGCGGGACGGCTCCTCGAAGCGGCTGGCTGCAAGGGCCTGCGCGTGGGCAGCGCGGTGGTGAGCGAGAAGCACGCGAACTTCGTCCTCGTCGATCCGGGCGGCAGCGCGAACGATGTCTACGAACTGCTCTGCCAGATGCGCGAGCGCGTCAGGGAGTCGAGCGGCGTGACGCTCGTGAGCGAGCACCGCCTCATCGGATTCGGGGCGGCGCCGTGAGCCGCAGGGCGCCGCTCGGCGTCTCGCCGGACAAGCGCGCCACGGCCATGGGTTCGCCGCGCCAGAAGCCGGCGGCTCCCAAGAGGCGGAGGCTCGGTCGGCTCACCAAGGTCCTGCTCGGCGTCGGCGTCCTCGCGTCGGCCGCGCTGGGGGCGCAGTGGCTCCTGCACCAGCCCATCCTTCGGGTCCAGCATGTCAGCGTGCTCGGGGTGCGTCACGAGCCCATGGCGCAGGTCCTGGCCGCGTCGGGGCTCGAGGCGCATCCGGCGATGATCGACGTGAGCGCCGCGTCGATTGAGAGCAATCTCGTCTCGTTCCCCTGGATCGCCAGTGTGAGCGTCTCCAAGCACTGGCCCGACACCGTGGTGGTCACGGTCCACGAGAGCCACGCGGTGGCGGTCGGCTTCAACTCGCGCCACGTGCTGCAGTACGTCGACGCCTCGGGCCAGGACCTGGGAGCGGCGCCGCTGGGGGCCAACTTGCCGACGCTCGACTACTTGGGGCCGTCCCCGGGCTCGTGGCCCTTCAGCCGTGCGGCCCAGGCGGCCGCCAAGGTGGCCAGCCAGCTGCCCAAGGCCTTCGCCAGCCAGGTCGCCGAAGTGACCGAAGACGCCAAGGGCGACGTGACGCTCAAGATGGAGAGCCCCGTCAGTTTCGTGCTCGGACCGCCTGACGATCTGCACGCCAAGTTCGTCGCGATTGCCTCGGTCATACTCCATACCACCCTTGGCGTCGGGGACGTGGTGAACGTGACCGTGCCCGACGAGCTCGCAGTGAGCGGTCCGGCACCTTCTCAGTGAAGGCATTTGACCGAAAACAAAGGGGTGACTAGCCTTCTGGGACATTTGTTCGCGAAGATCGTGTGCCGCTCAGGCGGTGAGACACAATAGAAGAGTCAACCCAAGGGGAATTCATGAGTCTTAACCAGAGCAACTACCACGCCGTGATCAAAGTGATCGGTGTGGGGGGCGGCGGTGTCAACGCGGTGAACCGCATGGTAGCCGCCGGCCTGCGCAGCATCGAGTTCATCGCGGCCAACACCGACGCGCAGGCTCTCTTGATCAGTGAGGCCGACCTTAAACTGGACATCGGTCGCCAGCTGACCCGCGGTCTGGGCGCGGGGAGCGATCCCGAGATCGGCCGACAGGCGGCCGAGGATCACCGAGCCGAGATCGAGGAGGCCCTGAAGGACACCGACATGGTGTTCATCACCGTGGGCGAGGGAGGGGGCACCGGAACCGGAGCCGCCCCCGTCGTGGCCGAAATCGCTCGGGCCATGGGCATCTTGACCATCGCCGTCGTGACTCGGCCGTTCTCCTTCGAGGGCAAGCGCCGAGCGATCCAGGCCGAGAAGGGGATCCAGCTCTTGCGCGAGAAGGTCGACACCCTGATCGTGATCCCCAACGACCGACTGCTCTCGGTGACCGCTGCCGACACGTCGATGCTAGACGCCTTCAGGATCGCCGACGACGTGCTGCTCTCGGCGGTACGCGGCGTGACCGACCTCATCACGGTTCCCGGCCTCATCAACACCGACTTCGCCGACGTGAACACCGTCATGCGCAACGCCGGTACGGCGATCATGGGCGTGGGCACGTCGACCGGCGAGGGCCGTGCGGTGAACGCAGCTCGGGCCGCGATCACGTCGCCGCTCCTGGAAGCCTCCATCGACGGCGCGCGCGGGATCCTCATGAACATTGTCGGCGGCTCGGACGTCACGCTCAGCGAAGTCACCGACGCCGCCAACATCATCCACTCGGTGGCCCACCCCGACGCCAACATCATCTTCGGGAGCGTCATCGACGACTCCATAGGCGACGCGGTTCGAGTGACGGTGATCGCCGCTGGCTTCGACCACAACGCCACTCCCAAGCCCGCGCCGACCACCACCAGCGCTCCGGTGATGACCGAGGGCCCGCGCAGCGACATCTTTGCGAGCACCACCAGCGACGATTTCTTTGACGTCGGTGGCGATGACGACCTGCCCAGCTTCCTCCGCTAGCGACGAGGTCGTCCAGCGCGTCCGAGACAACCTGGCGGTGGTACGTGCTCGGATCGCGTCGAGCGGGCGCGAGACCCAGAGCGTGCGGATCGTGGCAGTGACCAAGACCTTCGGTGCCGAGATGGTCCGCGCCGCGCGCGCGGCCGGTCTCGACGACGTGGGCGAGAACTACGTCGAAGAGCTGACCGAGAAGCGCGCCGCGACCCCTGACGTGCAGGTGGTGTGGCACTACCTGGGTGCCCTGCAGACCAACAAGATCGCCCAGGTGACCAAGGTGGCCGACGTGCTCTGCGGGGTGTCGCGGCTGAAGGAACTCGACAAGATCGCCTCGCACCGCCCGGGAATGGCGCTGTACGTGCAGGTGGACTACACCGCTGCGCCCGGGCGCAACGGAGCGGCGCCCGGCGACGTGGCGAGCCTGGTGAGCCGGGCGCGCGCGCTCGACCTGGACGTGCGCGGCCTCATGACCGTGGCACCCGTCGACCCCGAACTGGCCCGGCGGGCCTTCGTTGCCACCGACCTGCTGGCCAGTGACCTCGGACTGGTGGAACGGTCGATGGGCATGACTGACGATCTGGAGATCGCGTGCCGATGCGGATCGACCGAAGTGCGAGTGGGACGAGCCTTGTTCGGGCCCAGGGCCAAGAAGTGACGCTCCTGGCCTAACATGGGGGAGGGCGTAAGCCACGAGGAGATTCGAATGAAAGAAAAAATGCGACGCGTTCTCGGATTCCTGGGTCTGGTCGAGGACGAGTACGGTGAGTACGCCTCGACCGGGTCCGCACGTCCATTCTCGGACCAGCCCGTCTACGAGGAGGAACCGGATTGGTCGCCGCCGGCCCCGGCGAGCACCTCGCGCGCGTTCCCGACCACCGTGAGCTCGACGGGGGCGCCACGCGGTTCCAGCTCGGCGCCGCTGCGCACGTCGTCGATCTCGGTGCTCGACTCCTCGGGTCAGGGACCCAGGGTTCGCCCCATGACTGGCGCGGGCGCGCGCGGCATCACCGCGCTGTCCCAGGAACGCGACATCGCGATCTTCTTCCCCAACTCCTACAACGAGTCACGAAGGATCACCGACCTGCTGCGCAGCAACCGGGCGGTCCTGCTCAACGTGAGCGAGATCGAGCCCGGCGTGGGCCGTCGCCTCGTCGACTTCGCCGCGGGAACCGCCTACGCGCTCAACGCGAAGATCGAGGTTCTGGTCAACGGCACCGTGTACCTCGTGAGCCCCCAGGGGACCCACATCAGCCCCGATACGAAGGACCGTCTGCGGGCGTCGAACTATCGTTCGCTCGATAAGGAATGAACATTGTCCACGGGTTGATCAACCTCTACATCTGGGTGCTGATCATCGCCGCGCTGCTCAGTTGGTTTCCGATTGCGAACCCGAGTGGGGGGCTCGCGGCGACGCGTCGGGTCTTGGGTGCCATCACCGAGCCGGTGCTTCGCCCCATCCGTCAGATCCTTCCGCGTCCGCGCGTCGGGGGAGTCGGCGTCGACTTCTCGGTGCTCGTCGCAGTGATCCTCCTCGAGGTGGTGAACCGCTTCATCTAGGGCGGGAATTCGCGACATCGTTGCGATGGGGCAGTAGGGTGGCTGCATGGATAGTTCGGACAACGCCCTTTCAGCCCTGGACGCCATCGATACGGTGGCCTTCAAAGTCGGCCTGAAGGGCTACAACGTCGACGAGGTCGACGAGTTCCTGGAGCGCCTCTCGGTCGAGACCCGTCAACTGAAGGATCAGCTCCATCAGCAGCGCCAGCAGCTTCGCCAGGCCGCCGAGCGCATCAATCAGCTCGACAGCGGCCGGGTCACGGCGACCGGCCCTACGGCGGCGGTCGCGCCCGCGCCGCCGGCCGTGCGATCGGTGACGTCCAAGGCCGGGGCCGAACAGGTGACGGCGATGATCGTGATGGCCCAGCAGTTCATCGAGCAGGCTCAGCAGGAAGCCGAGACCAAGGCCCGCGAGATGACGGTCGCGGCCCAGGAACGAGCGCGCGAGATCGTCGCCGAAGCTCGCAGCCGCGCCGAGGACGAGGTCAACCGACTCAACGGTCTCAAGCAGCGCCTCAGCGAGGACGTGGACACGTTGGCGCGTCAGCTCGAAGCAGAGCGCACGCGTCTCTCGGTCGCCTTGGCTGAGTTCCTGCACTGGGTGGACAGCTCGCTCCAGGTCGGCGGCACGGGCCAGCGTCAAGCCGGTGGCGCGCCGTCGCATCTCAATACGGTCCAGAACCAGACGGCACCGTCGGCCCCGCCCCGCCCGGTCGAGACGCCCCCACCCGCTCCAGTCCCCCAGCAGCAGGCCGCCGGCCAAGTGCTCAACTTCGAACAGCCGTCACGCGAGGACCGCACGTAGCGCCTCCGTCAGTGCCGCCTGCTAGGGTCGGCGCGCACTCATTCTGTACTGCAAGGAGCAACTGATGCCGACCAACGCCAAGAAAGCACTCAAGGCACCCGCCAAGAAGCCAGCAGTGAAACGGACCGTGAAGAAGTCGCCTGCCCGCAACGCAGCCGTCAAGAAGCCCGCCGCGAAGCCAACCACGGCTAAGAAAGTGACCGTGAAAGAGACTGTGAAGAAAGCCCCCGCCAAGAGGGCTGGCGCCAAGGCGCCAGCCCTTGAGAAGATCTCCCCCAAGAAAGCAATCGTGAAAAAGACTGTGAAGAAAGCCCCCGTCAAGCCTGCCGTCAAGGCCGCGCAGAAGGTCGTCGCCCCCAGCGCCGCCCAGCGTGCCGCCGCCGCCAAGAAGGCGGCGCTCGCCAAGGCCAAGGCCATGGCGGCCGCCAAGGTGCTGAAGGAACGCGAGGCCAAGGCCAAGGCCGCCGCCAAGGCCAAGGCCGCCGCCGACAAGGCCAAGGCCATCGCCGCCGCCAAGGCCAGGCGCGAACGCGAGGCCAAGGCCAAGGCCGCCGCCAAGGAGCGAGAGATCCAGCACAAGGCCCGCGAGAAGGCTGCCGCCGAGGCCCGCAAGCAGCGCGAGGTCGAGGCCAAGCGCAAGGCCGTCGAAGCCGAGAAGCTGCGCAAGCAGCGCGAGATCGAGCGGCGCAACCTCGAAGAGCTGAAGCGCCAAGAACGCCGCGAGGCCGAGGAGCGCAAGCGTCTCGAGGCCCTCGAGCGAAAGATGCATTCCAGGCCCTACGGCAACGACGCCGCGTTCCTGGACGAGTTGCGCGGGCTGCTCACCGAGACGCGCAAGGCCACGATCGCACAGATCGAGATCAGCGAGTCCGAGGCCGAGGAGATGCTGGTGGACCGCGAGCGCCTCGAGTACGACGACGAGGACGGCAGCAGCGTCGCGTCGGACATACAGCGCGACCAGTTGAAGGACTTCGCCACGGCCCTGCGACTGAAGGTCGACGAGATTGACGTGGCGCTGTCGCGGGTGGACGACGGAAGTTACGGGCGTTGCGACGAGTGCTACGAGCCGATCTCGAGGCCGCGACTCCTGGCGCAACTGCCGGTCTTCACGTGTGTCTCATGCCGCGCAAGCGTCTAGCCTTCGGCGTCAATCCCACCGTCATCGTGGTGGCGCTGGTCGTGACCGCCGTCGACGCGGTCACCAAGGCGTGGGCTCGTCGGGCGCTGACGGGCCACGCCGCGCACATCGCCGGGGGGATCTGGCTGAGGCTGCAGTACAACTCGGGCATCTCGTTCTCGATCAACCAGTCCGGACCCCTCGTCACCACGGTCGCCACCGTCGTGGTCGCCGTCGTCGTGGTAGCCGTGGGGGTGCGGGCCCGCCCAGGCGCTCCGGCGTTGGGATTCGGCCTGCTGCTCGGGGGAGGACTGGCCAACGTCATCGACCGGCTCGCCGCGAACCCCCATCAAGTGACCGATTTCATCGCGCTGGGGAGCTTCCCGGTGTTCAACCTGGCCGACGTCTCGATCACCGTCGGATTCGTCATCCTGATCGTGGCGGCGCTGCGCGGTGAGAAGCTGTTGGCCTGATGAGCGACGACTCGGTGGTTGACCCGTTCGACGGCGAGGTGCTCGACCTCGTCGTGCCGTCGTCGCTCGACGACATCCGCATCGACCGCGTGCTCTCGATGCTGACGGGACTCTCGCGGGCCGAGGCCCACGCGGTCCTGGTCGGCGGCGGGGTATCGCTCGACGACAGGGTCGTTCTCAAGGCCTCGACGTCGGTCAGTGAGGGCCAACGCCTCGTGGCCATCCTGCCCGCCCCCGAAAGCGGCATCGTCGAGCCCGACCCTTCGGTGCCGATCGACGTGGTGCTCGATGACGTCGACTTCGCGGTCGTCAACAAGGCGCCGGGCCAGGTGGTCCACCCGGGCGCCGGACAGCGCCACGGCACGCTGGTGGCCGGACTGCTCGCGCTCTACCCCGAGATGCAGGAACTCAGCGCGCAGGGGCTCTGCGAGCCCCTGCGCCCGGGAATCGTGCACCGTCTGGACAAGGGCACGTCGGGCGTCCTGGTCGTGGCCAAGACTCCCGAGGGCTACCGCAACCTCTCCAACCAGTTGGCCGAGAGGGTCATGGAGCGGACCTACCTGGGCATGGTCGAGGGCCACGTCACCGAGGAACGAGGCGTCGTCGACGCGCCGATCGGACGCTCGACCCGCACGCCGACCCTGATGGCGGTGCGAGCCGATGGCCGCGCCGCGCGCACCGGCTACGAGGTGCTGGCCCGGATCGACAAACCCCACGCCATGACGCTGCTGCGACTGCAGCTCGACACGGGCAGGACGCACCAGATCCGGGTCCACCTGATGACCATCGGTCATCCGGTCGTGAACGACCCGCGCTACGGCCACCGCCGCGACAAGCGCCTCGTCGAGGACCGCTTCTTCCTGCACTCGACCACGCTGGCCTTCGCCCACCCGCGAAGCGGGGAGTGGATCACCGCGAGCGTCCCGTTGCCGCCTGACCTCGCCGGCTTGGTGCCGGCGGGCGTCGAACTCTAGGCGTTCTCGCGCGCGGCGATGACGGCGTTGTCGCTGCGCAGCAGCGACAACGCCTCTTCCTCGGCGCGACGAACCCGACGAACGCCGATGTCCATCTTCGTGGCGGTCGCCTGCAGCGAGAGGGGAGTGGCGCCGCCCAGACCGAAGCGCAGCGAGAGCACCTCGCGCTGCAGGTCGGTGAGCTTCCCGAGCGCTCCGTGAAGCTGGTCGTCCATCATCGTCTGCTCGATGACGCCGACCCAGTCGTACTGGCTCGGAGCCACGAGGTCGCCCAGCGTGGTCGCCGAATCGGAAGAGGCGGGCTGATCCAGGCTGGCCGTGACTCCGGCCAGCCCGCGCAGTCCTTCGCGCTCGGCCTTGGACATGCCGGTCGCCTCGGTGAGCTCCTCGTCGGTCGGCTTGCGCGCGAAGATCGACGTCAACTCGGCCGTCGTCGCCTCGAGGCGCTGGAGCTGTTCGCCGACCTCGAGCGGTATGCGGATCGTTCGGCCGTGCTGTTGGACGGCACGCTGAAGTGACTGGCGAATCCACCACGTGGCGTAGGTCGAGAACTTGAAGCCGCGCTCCCAGTCGAACTTCTCGACGGCGCGCAGCAGCCCGAATGTGCCCTCCTGGACGAGGTCGACCATCTCCACGCCGCGGTCCTGGTAGCGGCGGGCCCAGTGCAGCACGAGGCGCAGGTTGGCCGCGACCATCTGCTTCTTGGCCTCCTCGTCGCCGGCGGTGACGCGCTTGGCCAACTCGACCTGCTCGTCGTAGTTCGGCATCGGGTAGCGGTCGAGGTCGCGCATCAAGAGACCCAGCATGTCGTTCGTGTTTACCGATGAACGGTGGACTGTGGTAGTCATGGAATCTCCTCGTCAGCTAAAACGTCACGTCGTCAATGTATTTGTATTTCTCCTACGGACACCTTGTTAATCTACCATGGGGTAAATGTCAGTTCAAGGATATTTCCGTAACGAATTGATAAGAAAACGGTTCAAGCGCTGTGGGTGCGCTTCACTTGGCGGATTCCGCGGGCCTGATCGACCATGTCGGCGAGGGTGAAGCTCATCAGGTGTTCGCGCATGTGGTTGCCCACGTCGGCCCAGACTCCGAGCAGCACGCACTGGCCCTCGTGGTCGCAGGCGCCGTCCTTGTGGGGTTCGCCGAAATCACCGGCCACGATCGGACCATCGACCGCCGCCACGATTTCGGCCAGGGTGATGTCGCTGGTCGGGCGGGCCAGGACGTAGCCGCCGCCCACCCCCCGCTTGGAGCGCACGAGGCCCACGCCCTTCAGGCTGAGCAGGATCTGCTCGAGATAGGGCTGAGGAAGCCCGGTGCGCCCGGCGAGGTCGCGCACCGACGTCGGGGTCGTGAGGTCGCCATGCAGCGCCAGGCTGAGCAGCGCCCGGCTGGCATAGTCCCCCCGCGTCGATACCCTCATCTCGCTAGTCTACTGGTGCCTTTTGACCTGGCCGGGTTGCGCACGGGGGGTGGCCCGGTTCTGGCACACTGCGTATATGGACCAAAAGCAGAACATCCAAGAGCAGGACACCCAGGGCCAAGGCACCCAGGGCCAAGGCAACCAGGGCCAGCACAACAACGTCACCGTCGGGCCCGACGAGGTCCTGGACCCCGGACAGGGGGCCGAGGCCACGCCTGAAGATGAGGCGACCGACTTCATCAGCCAGCCCGCCAAGGTCATGCGGATCGGGTCGATGGTGAAGTCGCTGCTCGACGAGGCGCGCAGCGCACCCCTGGACGAGGCCGGCCGTATCCGCCTTCGCGAGATCTACGAGACCTCGATCCGCGAACTGGCCAGCGCGCTGTCGCCGGACCTCGGCGGCGAGCTCTCGCGCATGTCGCCGCCGTTCTCGATCGACGTGCCCACCGAGTCGGAACTGCGCATCGCCCAGGCCCAGCTCGTGGGCTGGCTCGAGGGCCTGTTCCACGGCATCCAGGCCTCACTCTTCGCCCAGCAGGCCGCGGCGGCCGCGCAGCTCGAGAAGATGCGCGACCGATCGCTGAACCCGGGCGGGCCCGAGACCCGAGCCGGCACCTACCTCTAGTCGCGGCCCGTGGCCTGTGACAGAGTGGTACTAGCCTGAGAATTCCACGGGTGTAGTTTCGCGCGACACCGCATCGAAAGGAAGAGTCCAGCGAATGGCCGAGGGCTTCGTCCATCTCCACAACCACACGGAGTACTCGATGCTCGATGGCGCGGCACGCGTGGAGGAGATGGTGCTCGCCGCCAAGGCCGACGGCCAGCGCGCGATCGGCATCACCGATCACGGCAACCTCTACGGCGTGATCGACTTCTACGAGGCCTGCCGCAAGCACGACGTGATACCGGTCATCGGCCTCGAGGCGTACATGGCGGCGAACTCGCGCTTCGATCGCCCGCCGCGGCGCGGCAAGATCGACGACACCGGCGGCGAAACCGAGGGCGGCCAGAAGCTCTACCACCACCTCACGCTGCTGGCCACCTCGAACGACGGCTATCGGAACCTGCGCGAGCTGTCATCGATGGCGTTCCTCGAGGGCTACTACTACAAGCCGCGGGTGGATTGGGAGTTGCTCGAGCGTTACTCCAAGGGGCTCATCGCCACGTCGGGATGCCTCGGCGGGGTGGTGCTCCAGGCGCTGCTGCAGGACAACTACGCCAAGGCCGTCGAGTTGGCCGGGAGGCTCCAGAGCATCTTCGGGCCGGAGAACTTCTTCATCGAGATGCAGGATCACGGCATCCCCGAGCAGTTGCGCACGAACCCCCAGCTGCTGCGGATCGCGAAGGATCTCGACGCTCCGCTGCTGGCGACCAACGACCTGCACTACGTGCACCACGCCGACGCCGAGATGCACGACGCGCTGCTGTGCATCGGCACCGGATCGCTGGTAGCCGATCCGAACCGCTTCCGCTTCCACAGCGACCAGCACTACCTGAAGTCGGCGAGCGAGATGCGCTACCTGTTCCGCGACATCCCCGAGGCGTGCGACAACACGCTGCTGATCGCCGAACGAGCCGACGTCACGATCGAGTTCGACAACGACGCCCTGCCCGAGTTTCCGATTCCCGACGAGTACCGCGGCGCCACGCACAAGGAAGGCGCGAATCGCCTGCTGGCCGAGCTCGCCTACCAAGGCGCCCGCGACCGCTACGGCGACGGGCTGGACGACGAGGTGCGCCAGCGACTGAACTACGAGCTCGACGTCGTGGCCGACATGGGATTCTCGGACTACTTCCTCGTGGTCTGGGACCTCATCCGCCACGCCCGCGAGAAGGGCATCCGCGTGGGTCCGGGCCGCGGTTCGGCGGCGGGGTGCTGTATCGCGTACTGCCTGCGCATCGTCGACCTCGATCCGATTCACTACGGGCTCATCTTCGAGCGCTTCCTCAACCCGGGACGCAAGCAGATGCCCGACATCGACATGGACTTCGACGAGCGGTACCGCGGCGACATGATCCGCTACGCCGCCGAGCGCTACGGTTCGGACCACGTCGCCCAGATCGTCACGTTCTCGACCATCAAGGCCCGCGCCGCCGTTCGCGACGCCGCCCGGGTCCTCGGCTACCCGCCCCAGCTGGGCGACAAGATCGCCAAGGCCATGCCGCCGCTGTTGATGGGCCAAGACCTTCCGCTGCAGGCCTGCTTTACGCCCATGGCCGGCTACGAGAGCCGCTACAGCGAGGCCGCCGAGCTGCGGATGCTCTACGAAACCGACCCCGAGGTGAAGCACACCGTCGACGTCGCCAAGGGCTTCGTCGACAAGCGCCGCCAAGACGGCATCCACGCGGCGGCGGTCGTCATCACCAAGGAGCCGATACTCGAGTACGTGCCGGTGCAGCGAAAGTCAGGGCCCAACGGTTCGAGCGACGACGCGCCGATTGTCACCCAGTACGAGGCCAGCGCCATCGAGAAACTGGGGCTGCTGAAGATGGACTTCCTGGGCCTGCGCAACCTGGCCATCATCGAGCGGACCCTGGAGCACATCCGGCGCCGCCACGGCGTCGACGTCGACATCGACCACGTGGAGCTCGACGACGTCAAGGTCTTCGACATGCTGAAGCTGGGCAACTCGATCGGCATCTTCCAGCTCGAGGGTGACAAGATGCGCCAGCTCATGCGGCGTCTGGCCCCGACGAGTTTCGACGACATCGCCGCTCTCGTGGCGCTGTACCGCCCGGGACCCTTGAGCGAGAACGTCCACAACGACTACGCGGACCGCAAGAACTACCGCCAGGAGGTCAGCTTCGACCACGAAGACCTCGAGGAGATCCTGGGCGAGACCTACGGGCTGATGATCTACCAGGAGGACATCATGCGGGTGGCGACCAAGATCGCCGGGTTCTCGATGGCCGAAGCCGACGACCTGCGCAAGGCCTGCTCCAAGAAGATCCGCGAGATGATCCAGGCCCAGCGAACGAAGTTCGTGGACGGATCCGAGCGCGAAGGGTACGGGCGCGAGTTGGGCGACGCCATCTTCAACAAGATCGAGCCGTTCGCCGACTACGCCTTCAACAAGAGCCACGCCTACGGCTACGCGCTCATCGCGTACCAGAACGCCTGGCTCAAGGCCAACTACCCCGTCGAGTACATGGCGGCGCTGCTGACGTCGTTCCGCGACGACAAGGACAAGGCCTCGATCTACCTCAACGAGGCCCGCCAGATGGGCATCACAGTGGGCGTGCCCGACGTCAATGAGTCCTTCGGGGAGTACGCGCCGAGCCTCAGCCAGGACAAGACCATCCTCTTCGGCATGGCCGCCGTGCGCAACGTCGGTGAGGCCCTGGTCGACAAGATCGTCGCCGAGCGCGAGGCCGGCGGCCCGTTTGGCTCCGTCTACGACTTCGTGCGCCGGGTCGACCCGGTCGTGCTGAACCGGCGCTCGATGGAGTCGCTCATCAAGGCCGGCGCCTTCGACGCGATGGGGGTCCCGCGGCTCGGCCTGCTGCTCAAGATCGACGAGATCATCGACCTGACGCTGAGCCGGCGCAAGGACCTGTCGCTCGGGATCTCCACCCTCTTCGCCTCGTTCGGCGACGACGGCGCCAACGACTGGGAGGGGACAGAGATCGCCATCAGCGACCTCGAGTTCGACAAGTCGGTCAAGCTGGACTTCGAGCGCGAGATGCTCGGCACCTACATCTCCGACCACCCCCTCTACGAGATCGAGAGCGCCCTCGCGGCCAGGACCGACGGGTCGATCGTCTCGATCCGCGAGCGCGGCGAGGACCTGGCCAAGGCGGGCAAGGTCATCACGGTCGGGGGAATCCTGGCCGAGGTCCAGCTGCGCACCACCAAGGCCGGCCAGCAGTACGCGCGCGTCGTGCTCGAAGACCTCGGCGGCTCGATGGAGATCAACTTCTCGGCGCGCAAGTTCGAGGAGTGCAGCGGGTTCCTCGCCAAGGACAACGTCGTGCTCATCGCGGGCCGGCTCGACGCCCGCGACGAGGAACTGCGGTTCAGCGCCATGAAGGTGACCCTGCTGACGGTCGATCACGGCGACGGCGAACTGCGCCTCGCCCTTCGCCCGGAGGACCTGACGGTCAGCTCGATCGCCAGCCTGCGCGAGATACTCTCGCGCCATCCCGGCAAGTCGCCGGTCATCGTCGAGACCGGCGCATCAGGCAAGACCTACAAGCTGGGACCCGAATTCAGCGTCAATATCGCCACCGTGGTCGGCGACTTGCGCTCGGAATTCGGGCGAAACGTCATAAAGGGCTGACGGGGGATTGTGGGGGTGGTGAACTCCCGTAGAATGGTCCCTATGGCAATGATCGTCACCACCAAGGACACCACCGCCCTCAGCGACGCGGAACTCGCCGAGATGGCCGACCTTTGCGTCGACCGAGAGCCGAATTTCGACATCGGATTCCTCTCCAAGCAGCGCGAGGACTGGGTGCTCGTCACCCACGTTCGCGAGGGCAACAAGTTGCGCGGCTACTCGTTCTGCACGCTCGAGCGCATCGGCGGCACGCCGTCGCTGCTGGTCGGGCTCCTGCTCGTCGACCGCAACGCCAAGTCCGACCAGACGCTCAAGTCCATCCTGCACGACCAGTTCCGTCGCGCCCTGCTGGCCTTCCCCGACGAGGACGTGCTGCTGGGCTCGCGGCTCACCACGCCCGACGGGTTTCGCGCCTTCGCCGGTCTCGAGGACGTCGTTCCTCGTCAGGACTACAAGCCCACCGGCGAGGACCGCGCCTGGGGGCGCCGACTCGCCAAGCGCTTCGGCTCCGAGAAGTCGATAGACGACAAGACCTTCGTCATGAGCGTGACGCCTGGCCCGGTGGGGGGCCTCGACTACGTCGCCTCCAAGGGCGCCATTCCCGAGGGCGCAGAGGTCTTCTTCATGGGTCTCAGGCCCGAGAAGGGCGAGCGACTGGTGGTCTTCGGCTGGGCCATGGCCGAGTCGCTGGCGTCGGGCAAACTGCCCCGCTAGGGCCTAGCCTCGCGGCAACAGGCCGGTGCAACTCTTGTAGCAGTGACCGTCGATCGGCATCGAGAGCGTGGTCAACACGTAGGTCGGTCGAAACCCGAGCGACGTCGCGAGGTCCTTTCCCGCCAAGGAGAACTGACGCGTCGCCTCCATGGTGCGGATCGCGTGGGTGTCCTCACACAGCAGCCACACGTCGTCACCGAACCACCCGAAGCGCACCCAGGTTGAACCGTCGTCACCCCGGCGAAGCAGCTGCGGGCCGCGGTCGGCGGCGATCAACGCCACGCTCGGTCGCTCGCCGCGGAACTCCCAGTACGGGGCGCTGGGCCCGCGGAACCCGAAGAGCGGGCCGTCGGCCGGGCTCGCGAGGTTCTCGAGCCACGTGCGCACGCGTCGCCCGCGGTAGGTGCCGAGCCGTCGCGGCAGGTCGGCCAGCGTCACGGCCTCGGGCAGGGCGAGATCGTTGCGTTCGATGTCGTCGGCGAGCTGGCCCTCCACGACGTCGAAGGCCGCCAGGTCGGACACGAAGTCGACGGGCCAGGGGATTCGCCACCGCACGATGGCCTGCGAGGCCAGGTCCACCACGGTCGTCGTCTCGTTGGTCGAGCCCAGGACCAGCCCGTAGACGATGGAGCCGGGGGTGAGGTTGACGTCGGTGCGCTGGGGCATGCGCTCGACGAGCTGCCGGATGGCCTTGGCCGCGGGGTCGCGGTTGAAGAGCGCCATCAGCGCTGGGCTCGGCCCAGTTGCTCGTCGAGCTCGTCGATCGAGCGCGCGGGCAGCTCGCACACTCCCGCGCGACAGACGTAGGCGAGGCCCGCCTCGCGTTGGCCAAGCAGGTGGGAGGAACCCGAGCCGGTGATGAGGACGCTGTCGGACATAGCCATCAATCGTACGTGGTCGCTGAGTTCGTTGGGTTCGCCCGGAATGACGACCTCCACGCCATCGAGCGCGAAGCCGGCGGCGCTCACCAGATCGGGCACCGCGCTCGGGTGGCTCTCGATCAGCGCGGCGGCGAGTTCGACGAGACGCTGGGCCACGCAGAGCATCTCGTTGTCACCATCGCACAAGGCGAGCCTGGCGATGGCGCGGCACGCCACGGCGTGGCTCGACGGCGTGGCGCCGTCGAATATGTCCTTGGGTCGCGCCACCAAGTCGGTGACGAGGTCACTGCAGGAGAAGATACCCTCGCCGACGCGCGGTGCACGGCTCGAGGGCACCTCGCCGTCCCAGTAGTGCGCGAGCAGGTACGCGCCGAGCTCGCGCGACACCTCGAGCCAACGGTCTTCGCCGGTCGCCTCGAAGGCGTCGAGGTGAGCGTCGAGAAGCCACGCTACGTCGGCGGCGCCGGCGTGGGCTTCGCGGTGCTCGGTGCGCCACCACCGGCCCTGCCAGAAGTGCGTCCCCGGCAGCGACTCGAGCAGGGTGAGGCCGCGTCCGCTCAGTTCGGGATCGAGGCTCATAAGGCATGCCGAGGCGAACATGGCGTTCCACTCGAGGATGACCTTCTCGTCGCGGCCGGGCTGGATTCGCTCGCTTCGCGCACGGCGCAGGGCCTCGAGAGCGGGGAGCAGCTCGCCGGGCGTCACGAAAGGCTCTGCGTCGCCGAGTCGCGGGATGCTGCGGCCTTCGAAGAGTCCGGGCGACGTGATGCGCCAGCGAGACAGCACACGGTCGAGGTCGCCGAGGCACCCGGCGTCGTCGAGGGCCTCGGCGACCTGCGCGACGCTCCACGTGACGTGCGATCCTTCGACGCCGCCCGCGTCAGCGTCGAGTGACGACGCGTAGCCCGAAGGCACGCGAAGGTCGTGCGCGACGAAGCGCAACGTATCGAGCGCGACGTCGCGCCACTCGGCACGGCTGGTGTCGCGCCGCGAGGCCAGCAGGTATCCCCGGGCCAGCAGCGCCTGGTCGCTGAGCATCTTCTCGAAGTGGGGGACGTGCCACTGGGCGTCAACGCTGTAGCGGGCGAAACCTCCCCGCAGGTGGTCGTAGAGTCCACGCCGCGACATGGCGTCGAGCGTTCTCGTGAGCGCCGAACGCGTTTCGTCGTCGTCGAATGCGGTCAGCACCTCGAAGTAGCTCGGGCGCGGGAACTTCGGGGCGTCACCGAAGCCGCCATCCTCGTCGACTCGCGCTACCAGCTCATCACGCAGCAGCCGACGCGACGCGCCAAGGTCCAGCGCGTCGGGGTGCGAACCCAGCCGGTCGACGAAGGATATCTCCCGCTCGAGGGCGGCCTGGAGCTCGCCGGCCTGGGCGGTGACGGCGTCGCGCTGGTTGGTCCAGGCGTCGGCGAGCGCGTGGAGCAGGCGCGTGAAGCCGACCTGACCGTGACGGTCCTCGGGGGGATAGTACGTGCCGGCCATGAAGGGCCGACCATCGGGCACCAGGAAGACCGACATGGGCCAGCCTCCGTGGCCGCTCTGGAGCTGCGTGGCGGCCATGTAGATGGCGTCGATATCGGGCCGCTCCTCCCGGTCCACCTTGATCGAGACGAAGGAGTCGTTGAGCAGACGGGCAATTGCCGGATCCTCGAAGGATTCGTGGGCCATGACGTGGCACCAGTGGCACGAGGCGTAGCCAATCGAGAGGAAGATTGGTCGGTCGAGTGCTCGAGCATGGTCGAGCGCATCGGTTCCCCAAGCCCACCATTCGACGGGGTTGTCGGCGTGGTCCACCAGGTAGGGCGAACCCAGCTGGTCCTTGGTCTGTCTCAGAAGGGGCATTCAGGGCTTTCAGTCAGGACGAAGCGTTACTTGCCGATTCGTGCGGCCACGCGGCACGATCGACCGACCAGATCAGGAAAGTGCCTCCGGGCACCGATCCCTGGGACCCCTTCGGCACTTCGCGTACAACCTCGTAGCCCAGTTTACGGGCTACCGCCTGACTGGCTGCGTTGCGCTCATGGGTTGAGATCTCCACGCGTCCGATCCGCGGGTCGCGCTCGAACGCCGCGTCGGTGAGGGCCTTGGCAACGGCGGTCGCGTAGCCCTGGCCGGTCCAATCGGAGCGAATCCAGTAGCCGATCTCGACGACGTCGGGTCCGGAGCGGCGGTGCAGGCCCGTGCTGCCCACCAGTTCGCCCCGCTGGCCGCAGACGACGTAGGGCCAGTCCTCGTTCGACCCGAACCTGGAGTTCCCCTGCTCGAGGGTCGTGCGCATTTCGTCGATCGTCGGCACTGAGATCGCCCACGGCATCCATTTGCGCAACTCGTCGAAACTCGACGCGATGGCCCTGACCATGTCGTCGGCGAACCTGGCGTCCCAGCGCAGAAGCTCAAGGTCCCGAGTCCAGAAGCGATCGGGAAAGAGCGCTTCGGGAGCTGCTCGGCTCACCACGGTTGGAGCCTTGCAAGGTGAGGGGCCGTGGATTTCACTTACCGAAGGTACCGCATCGATCGCCGCCGGGAATTGCCCGGTCCGCTCAGAACGAACGCGGTGCGACCAAGCGCAGCGCTGCCATGGCTACGACCATGGAACAAGGTGTGACGATCAAACCAATCTTCGTAAACCGAGACGCGGACGGCTTCGCGCCTTCGCCGCGGGCGATGCGAAGCCAGAGCAGTGATGACATCGCGCCGATGACCAGCAGGTTGGACCCCAGGTCGAGCCCCACCAGCAGTGCGAGCGGGTGATCGAGCCGATGTGAGGAGAGCAGGACAGCGGCGGGAAGGTTATTGACAACGTTGGACAGTCCGGCGCCGATTCCCGCTGATGCCCAGGGCCCCACGCTGTTCATGAGGTGCGCCGGCCCGGTCCAGAGCCGCGCCAGAACCCCGAAGCCAACGGCCACGAGAAAGAGGGTCAACAGCGTGCGGATCTGGAGTGAACGACGAGCCTGCTGACTCGTGAGCCGGTGGGTCAGCGCCACCTGGGTGACAACCAGTGCGACGCCGGTGATCAGTACCGCCAGGGCTGGCCTGGTCATCGTCAGCACGAACACGGTCGCCAGGACGATACCCGCGATGCCGAGCCCCCAGCGAAGCGGGGGAGCCTGGACCTCTCCGTCGACCGGTGCACGAAGGTCACGCCAGCGCCAGATGGCGAGCAGGGCCGTGATGACGGCGATCGACCCGATCCACGGGATCAGCATTCGAAGGGCGAACGCGCTCGGCAACAGATGGCTCGTCGAGAGTACGAGTATGTTCGTCAGATTCGATCCGGGCAGGAGGAGCGATGCTCCATTTGACATGAAGATAACGCCGTAGAGAAACGCATCCTCCTTGATTCCGCGTTGGCGTGCGGCGTGGATCAGCACGGGCGTCATGAAGACCACGGAGGTGTCGAGATTCAGCACCGCGGTAACGACCGCCACCAAGAACATCATGGACGCGAAGAGGGCGAGTCCGTTGGACAGTACGCGCGCCAGCCGCGCTCCAACGGCTTCAAAGAGGCCATCCGAGGCCGCAATCCGACCTATGAGCAGCAGTCCTGCGATGAGGGCGAAGGGCTGCCACACCTGGCTGAGCGAGCCCTGCAGGGCACCGCTGGCGCTCACTTCCTCGTTCGTTTCGCAGCGTTCGCCCAGGCGACGAGGGTGGTGGCGTTCTCCTCTACGGAGATTCGGCGCGGTCCTCGCGTCGGCGGCCCATCAATGATCAAGCCGCGACTTGGCGTCACGATCTGTGATTCTCGGCGATGGGCGCAGTCGTTTCCTGCTGACGTTGCCCCAGGGGTCGATGGCGACGATTCGCATCGCACACGTAGCAACCGGCCGCGCTACGAGGGGGATATCCATCGATCCCGAGGGTCGCGATCATCGCTGTATCAGCGTGGGTGATCACGAACCGGGTGATGATGGGCCGCCTTCGTGATTTCATGCGGCATCAGCGGGGAAGCACACGCGGAACCGGGAGCTCTCAACCCGGTTGAAAGAGGTGACCACCCTCCAAGCGTAGCCATCGTCAATAGCGCGTCACTTGGTCGAGGAACCCAGCCCGGACTCGTTCTTGTCCTGGCTACTCTGATAGTCATTGGGGCAAGACCTACGAATCCTCTGGAGAACATCATGAGCGCACCGCTTCGCTGGGGAATCATCGGAACCGGGAGCATCGCCCGTACATTCGCGAGCGATATTCGCCTCATCGACGAAGGGGTCGTGGCGGCGGTGGGATCTCGTTCCCAGGCGTCAGCCGACGCCTTCGGCGATGAGTTCGACGTCGCCAATCGCCATGGTTCGTACGAGGCGCTCGTGGCCGACCCCGAGGTCGACGCGGTTTACGTGGCCACACCCCATCCGATGCACTACGACAATGCGTCGCTTGCACTGGAGCACGACAAGCCCGTCCTCGTCGAGAAGGCCTTTACGATGACGGGCGTACAGGCTCGCGGATTGGTGTCGGTCGCGCGCTCCAAGGGGCTGTTCATGATGGAGGCGATGTGGACACGATTCCTTCCCCACGTCGTAGCGGTTCGAGAACTCCTGGCCGAGGGCGCGCTGGGTGAAATCGTGAGCGTGAGCGCAGACCACGGTCAGTGGTTCGTCAAGGATCCGACGTCGCGTCTCTTCGCGCCTGAACTGGGCGGGGGAGCCCTGCTCGATCTCGGGGTCTATCCGGTCTCGTTCGCGTCGATGGTGCTCGGTACGCCCAGCCGAGTGACGGCCATGATCACCCCGACCTTCACCGGTGTGGACGGTCAGACCTCGATGCTCTTCGGGTACGAAAGTGGTGCCCAGGCGGTACTGACTTGCACGTTGTTGGCACGCAGCCCCACCAGGGCGAGCATCGTGGGCACCGAGGCGCGCATCGATGTCAATGGCGACTTCTACGCACCTTCAGCCTTCACATTGGCTCCACGCAACGGAGAGGTCACTCACTATGAATTCGCCCATCTGGGAAGGGGCTTGCACTACCAGGCGGCCGAGGTGGCCCGCTGCATCGCTGACGGCCAAACGGAGAGCACGATTATGCCGTTGGACGAATCAGTCGCCATCATCGAGACGATGGAGAGGGTCCTTCAGTTCATGTAGCCGCGGTTGACGGGTGTGGCAGGCCGATTGGGCATCGTTCGGATTCGTCGACAAGGTAACTTGGCGCCGGCCGGGCAGACGAAGCGCTCGTGGTGGGGAGGGACGCAAGAGGACCGGAACTTGAAATGCCCCTCATTTCCCACACGGAAGCCCCCTGGATCAACGTCTGGCGGGCGAGACAGATCACCTCGAAGCCAGGTAACGGCTCTGGCTCCCACGGAGCACGTCGAGCACATCGGAGAAGCCGGAATCGTAATGGACGCCTGAGGCGCGTTGCTCATATGGCGAAAGACATCTGGGGGCGAATTCCGAAGTTCAATCCATTTGACGAAGCATGGAAATACCTTCATTTTCAAGGTGTCCTACAAGGGCCTTCTCCGACTTCAAATTGAATCAATTAGTGACTAAAGTCAGCGGCCTTCTTCTTGGTTCACTGATAGTTTTCGCTTGAGCCTGACATTCGAGTCATGTTCACTATATGTTTGAGACTGAATCGTGCCGGGTTTCCGGGAGACTAAATCATTTCCAACACGGGCAGACCTTCTGACTCGCTGGAGTCATAGTAGGCCGTCTCGAACTCGACCGGCGGCACGTAGTCGAGCGACTCGTGGATTCGTCGGTTGTTGAACCAGTCGACGTAGTTGAGCGTCGCCCATTCGACGTGTTCGATGTTGCGCCAGGGTCCCTTGCGGTGGATCAACTCAGTCTTGTAGAGACCGTTGAAGCTCTCGGCGAGGGCATTGTCATAGTTTTAACCGGCTAATCGTGGTCGAGGCTTCGCCTTTAACCTTCCAGCTTTCAGTTGGCTTTGCGCCGCGGGCGAGGAACGCTTTCGAACTGACGGAGTTGTTCCTCGTGGTGACGGACCCGGTCG
>Ga0182030_10003865_pt1 | contig 31978 bp, 33 predicted proteins | sample 812S3MmetaG_FD_121299 | JGI IMG/M metagenome (GOLD analysis project Ga0182030, IMG submission 121299) | Permafrost microbial communities from Stordalen Mire, Sweden - 812S3M metaG (Illumina Assembly) | ecosystem: Environmental > Terrestrial > Soil > Wetlands > Permafrost | place: Sweden... | reverse complement strand
TGAGAGCAGCTCTTTGGCCGCGGCGACCGAGACGGGACCGATGCCCTCTATCTCGCAGAGCTCGTCGCCTTCGGTGGTGCCGCGGCGTAACGACTCGGCGTTGACGATGATCAAGGTGCGCGGAAGCGGGCCCCGGCTCCGGCGATGTCCGCCACCACGGTCCCCGCCGCCGTGGGGGCCGCCCCCATCACCATCCCCATCCCCATCACCATCACCATCACCATCGTCGTCCGCGCTGTCGCGGCCGGGCCCACGTGCACCACCCATCAGGTCGATGAAGGCATCGAGCCGATGGGCCTCCAAGGAGTCGCCCCCGTTCCCAGCGGCCTTCCAGCGCCGTTTGGCTTCGGCTTCGAGGTGGGGTGCGATCCGGGCCCACTCCACCTCGTCACAGAAGAACTCGCCCTTGATACCGCCGCCCTCGTCTTGACGCCAGCGAAAATGCCGGTTGGTGTGGACCCGGGCTCTCCGGAGGCGCTCGGTTTCGCGACTGCGGCTGGCGGCCCGCATCCGGGTGCCGGCATCGGAGAGCTCTCGGTGCGATGCCCCCTGATCCAACAGCTCGAGCAGGTCGCCGGCCGCGTCGGGGACTTCGCTCAACGTGGTGGTCACGAGTCCGAGCTGCGCCGTCGAGAGCTCCCCCTGGTGCAGGGCCTCGGTCAAGAGTGGATCCTTTGCCGCCCGGGTCGCCGCCGCCAGACGCCCTTTGGCCGCGCCGCTCGATGAGCCCGAGAGCTTCCCCAGCCACTCCGCCGCCGATCCGTGGCCATCTTTGGTGTACTCACCGGTCTCGACCACCCTGGGGGTGAACAGGGCCACCCCCGAGGCCGCCACACGCTCCGCCTCGCTCAGCAGTGTCACGAACCGCCGTGCCGTCGCGCCCGAGAGTCCCAGTGGGACGGGACGCCGCACGACGTCACGTATGAGCTGCAAACCCTGCGTGAGATCGCCGAGCAGAGCCGCCTCGGAGGCGGGCACCGCTTCGGTAGGGAGTGTTGCTGAGACCACACGAGAACCATACGAAAGGGGTGTGACATCAAAGAGGGCACACGTTGGCGGCAGTGAGCGGGCCGACGACGGGGCGTCCGCACCGGGAGTATTGTGGGCCTGGCCCAAAGGAGGGCCTCATGCCCGAGAAGTCGCCCCAGAAGCCGGCCGGCAAAAAGCCCGGCAAATCCCTCAAGGAAAAGCGCGAAGCCAAGCGGGAGAAGAAGGACAGCCGCTCCGGCCTCGGCCGCTGATCCGTTCCCGGGGCGGAGGCCGTCGCCAGGGCCCCCACTAGCCTGCGCAGCATGGCCTCTCCCCCGGCAGCACAACTGAACGCGCCGCACGGCACATGGGTCATCGACCTGGACGGCGTGATCTGGTTGACCGGCGAGCCCATCGGCGACGTCGGGGGCGCGGTGGCCGCGTTGCGCGCTGCCGGCGTACGGACGCTGTTCGCCACCAACAACTCGGCACCCACCCGGGCCGAGTTGCACCAGCGCCTGGCCAACTGCGGCATCACGGCCAGCGACGATGACCTTCTCAGCTCGGCCGACGTGGCGGCTGAAATGCTCCCCGTGGGCTCCACCGCCCTCGTCGTGGCCGACGACGGCGTGCGCGAGGCACTGGCCGCCCGGGGCGTGACCATCGTTCCGGCCGGGCCGGCCGATGCCGTGATCGTGGGCTGGACGCGGTCCTTCACCTTCGACGACATCGACCGGGCCGCCCGGGCCGTGCGGGCGGGGGCGCGCCTGATCGGGACGAACGAGGATCCGACCCACCCCACACCCCACGGGCTCTCGCCCGGCTGCGGGGCCCTGCTGGCCGCGGTGGCCACGGCGGCGGAGACGACGCCGGAGGTGGCGGGCAAGCCGCATCTCCCGACGGCCGACGCCATCAAGGCCCGGGCGACCGACCTCGCCATGATGGTGGGGGACCGCCCCTCCACGGACGGCGCCCTGGCCACGCAGCTGGACATCCCGTTCGCGCTGGTGCTCTCCGGGGTGACGACCGCGGACCACGTGCCCACCGACCCGGCCCCCGACGAGGTCGCCGTAGACCTGGCCACCCTGGTCCATTCGGTCTTCGGCCCGAAAGCAAAGTAGTGCTTGCTAATGGCTAACACTGGATATACTCTTGTGCATGGCCAGTAATGAGCGCATAAAGAAGTACCTCGAAGCCGGTACGGTGTTGGGCCAGGTCACAAGGGCCCGCGCCGAAGAGATCGTCAAGGAGCTGGCGAGCGCCGGTGACATCCAACGCGAACAGACGCAGGAGTGGGTGGACAACTTGGTCGAACGCAGCCGCAAGACGAGCGAGCAGATCCTCGAGCTGATCCGTCACGAGGTCTCGACGCAGCTCAGCAAAATAGACGCCACCGCGCTCGAGACATTGGCCGGGCAGGTGTCGGACCTCCTCAAGCGGTCGGCCGCTGCCGGTCGGAGTGCCACCGCGGATGCCGCGGCACATGCGGCCAAGGGCGCCCAGGCGGCCCGCGACGCCGCGGAGAAGGTCGCCCCGTCGGGGACCAAGAAGGGCAAGAAGGGCAACAAGAAGACCACGACCAGTGGCCCCGCCCAGCGGGCCGAGGCCAAGAAGTCCGCGGCCAAGACGGTGGCGACCAAGAAGGCCCCGGCCGCCAAGAAGGCCTCGGCCGCCAAGAAGGCCCCGGCCAAGCCAGCCGCCACCAGCACCACCCCCACCACCCCGACCACCCCCGACACCCCCCCCACCCCCGGAACGGTCAGCTGAGCGCAGGGTCGCGCCGGCGGCTCGACATCGAGCTCGTACGGCGGGGCCTGGTCGCCAACCGGCACGAGGCCCAGATGGCGATCGCCGCCGGCGTGGTCCTCGTGGCAGGGGCGCAGGCCGACAAGGCGGCGCGCCAGGTGGCGCCCGACGAGCCCATCGTGCTCCGGGGACCGCCCCAACCGTTCGTCAGCCGGGGCGGGCAGAAGCTCGACGCCGCCCTCACGCGCTTTGCAGTCGCCCCCGGGGGCCGGCGCGCCCTCGATGCGGGAGCGTCGACCGGCGGCTTCACCGACTGCCTCCTCCAGCGCGGCGCTGCCCACGTCTACGCCGTCGACGTCGGCCACGGGCAGCTGGACCAGCGGCTGCGCACCGACCCGCGGGTGACCGTGCTCGAGAAGGTCAACGTGCGCACCCTGACCCCCGAGGTGGTGCGGGAGCGAGACCCGGAGTTCGAGCCCTGCTCGCTCATTGTGGCCGACCTGTCGTTCATCTCCCTGATCACGGTGGTGCCGGCGCTCTGCGGGCCGATCGGCGTCGCCGGGGCCGATCTGGTGCTCCTGGTCAAGCCCCAGTTCGAGGCGGGCCGGGTCGTCGTGGCCCGGGGCAAGGGCGTGGTGCGGGACCCCGCGGTCTGGCGGAGCACGCTCGAAGGGGTCACCTCCGCACTCTGTGACGCCGGAACCGGCATCATGGGGGCGATGGTTTCCCCGCTGACCGGCCCGGCCGGCAATGTCGAGTTCCTCGTGCACGCCCGCAAGGGCGCCGGCGCGGCGCAGGTGTCCGATGTTGGCCGCCTCCTCTCCGCCACCGTCGACGAGGCGGCCACCCGATAACCATGTCGACGGCCACCTTCCTCGTGCATCCCGAGCGCCCCGACGCGCTCGAGCTCGCCCTCGATACGGCGGAGTGGCTCACCGGGCGCGGCGACGTGGCCCGCATCCTCGAGTTCACGGCGCCCAACCGGGTCACCGAGGCGGGCCGGGAGCTGCACCTCGACGAGGTCGACCTCGCCGGGACCACGGTCGCCGTGAGCCTGGGCGGTGACGGCACGTTCCTGCGGGTGGTTCGCCTGGCCTGGACCGTGGACGTGCCGGTGCTCGGGGTGAACTTCGGCCGGCTCGGGTATCTGCCCGATCTGATGCCGGACCAGATGCGGGAGGCGCTGGCCCGGGTCTTCGCGGGCGAGGCCGTCATCGAAGCCCGTTGCGCGCTGGAGGTGACCGTCACCGACCGTTCCAAAGGCGATGCCGCCACGCAGTACCTGGCTCTCAACGAGGTCGTCCTCGAAAAGATCGACTTCGGCCACACCGTCCGCCTCGCCACGTCCATCGACGGCGAGGACGTGTTCACCTACTCGGCCGACGGCGTCATCATCGCCACCCCGACGGGGAGCACGGCGTACAACCTCTCGGCTCGGGGGCCGATCCTCTCTCCCGGCCTGCGGGCCATGGTGGTGACGCCGGTGGCCCCGCACCTCTCGCTCGACCGCAGCCTGGTGCTGAGCGACACCCAGCACGTGACGGTGCGGATCGCGCCCGACCGGGTGGCCGCCCTGGTCATCGACGGCCAGGACCTCGGTCGCCTCGACCCGGGGTCGACGGTCACGTGCCGTGTCCCCACCCGGCCGGTGCGGGTCGTGCGCAACGACCCCCACGGCTTCGGCGCGCTGCTGCGGTTCCGGCTGCTGGCCGATCGCGAGCAGTAACCCGTGCTGACCGAGCTGCGGGTGCGCGACCTCGGCGTCATCGAGGACCTGTCGCTGACCTTCGGCGCGGGCATGACGGTCCTGACCGGCGAGACGGGCGCGGGCAAGACGCTCGTGGTCGAGGCGCTCCAGCTGGTGCTGGGGGGCCGGGCCAATCCGGCCATCGTCCGGGCGGGGGCCGCCGAGGCGCTGGTCGAGGCGCGCTTCGTGATCGAGGCGCCCGAGGGTGAACGCGAGGTCATCATCGCCCGCGCCGTGCCCGCGGACGGCCGTTCGCGGGCGTGGGTCGACGGGCGCATGTCCCCGGTGAGCGCCCTGGCCGAGACGGCTTCGGCCCTGGTCGAGATCCACGGCCAGCACGCCCACCAGTCGCTCGTCACCCCGGCACAGCAACGGGCCGTGCTGGACGCCTACGCCGGAACCGACACCGAGAAGGTGGTCGGCCTGCGGGCCCGGCTGCGGGAGATCGCGGCGTCGCTGGCCGCGCTCGGGGGGGACGTGCAGGCGCGGGCGCGGGAGGCCGACGTGCTGCGATACCAGGTGGCGGAGATCGCCGGGGCCCATCTCTCGGACCCCGGGGAGGACGACCTGCTACGGCAGCAGGAGACCCGCCTGGCCGATGCCGCGGCCCACCGGGAGGCCGCCGCACTCGCCGGGGAGCTCCTCGAATCCGCCTCGGGCGACGGCGACGGCGGGGTCCTGGCCCGCCTGGCCGAGGCGGCGGGGGCGCTGGCCGGGCGGGAGGTCTTCGACGACTACAGGGAGCGGATTGCGGCGTCGGCCATCGACCTCTCCGACGTCGCCCGGGGCCTGCGTGACGTGGTGGAGGGTTGGGAGGACGATCCCGAACGTCTCGTCGCCGTGCAGGAGCGCCGGCGCCTGCTGGCCGACCTGCGCCGCAAGTACGGCGCCGACCTGACGGCGGTGATGGCCTTCGCCGATGAGGCGGCCACCCGCCTCGACGAGCTGGAGAACGCCGAGGCCAGGGCCGCCGCGCTCGAGGCCACCCGGGCCGAGCTGGCCGGGGAGCTGGTGACGGCGGAGGGCAAGGTGCGGGCGGTGCGGACCCGGGCCGCGAAGAAATTCGGGGCGCTCGTGGGGGAGCGCCTGGCCGACCTGGCCATGGCGGGGGCGCGGGTGGAGATCCGCGTGGCGCCCGAAGGGACCGGCGAGCCGGTCGAGATCGCCCTGGGGGCCAACGTCGGCGAGGCGGTCCTGCCGCTGGCCAAGGCGGCCTCGGGCGGCGAGCTGGCCCGGGCCATGCTGGCGGTGCGCCTGGTGGGAATGGGCGGGCCGCAGACCATGGTCTTCGACGAGGTGGACGCCGGAGTGGGCGGGGCGGCCGCACTCTCGCTGGGCTCGGCCCTGCACGAGGTCTCCCGGACCCGTCAGGTGCTGGTGGTGACGCATCTGGCCCAGGTGGCGGCGAAGGCCGACCGGCAGATCGCGGTGCACAAGGAGGAGGCGGACGGGCGCACGCTCACCTCGGCCCGACCGGTGGAGGGCGAGGAGCGGGTGGTCGAGCTCTCCCGCATGCTGTCGGGGCATCCCGACAGCGACGCCGCCCGGGCCCACGCCCGCGAGCTGCTGGGGGTCTGAGGCCGCCGGGTCTCAGGCCGCCGGCGGGGGTGCCGCGGCCTCACTCGATCCTGCCGACGGATGGCGGTGCAGGACCAGCCCGGCGATGGCCACGGCGAGCGCGACCACGCCGAGGGCGATGAAAGGGAAGGTGCCGTAGGGGGACGGCTGTCCGGGTTGGCAGAGCTCCACGAAGGGGACGACCAGGACCGCCGAGCCCAGAATCGGCACGACCACGTGGCGGAGGGGGGAGAACAGGGCGCGATGGCGCCGCCAGATGAACACCGGCAGCGCAATGTTGGTCAGCAGGTAGACGAGCAGGATCACGATCGTGCCCATGGTGGAGGACTCGGCATAGAGCCCGACGGGGTTCATTCCCCGCGAGTGCCCGGTGAGGAGATGGGTGACCCACCAGATCCCGATGATGCCGAGCCCGACCACCGCCATGAAGACCAGCGCGTTGACCGGCGTGTCCGAGCGTGGCCGGAGGCGCCCCAGCCGCTCCGGGAGCAGTCCGGTGCGGCCTCCGTCGAAGAGCATGCGCGCCTGGGACGACGTCCCGGCCACCAGAGCGGAGAGCACCGAGACGATCCCGGCCACCCAGGCCAACACCGCCCAGCCGCCGAGCGCGTGGTCCGCCACGGTCAGGAACGGCACCGACGACGGCCCGATCGACGCCACGTCGTAGTGGTAGCCGGTGAGCGTGGCGTAGGCGAAGAGGACGAAGAGCACCGCGCCGATGCCGATGGACAGGTACAGGGCCCGGGGCACGGTCCGCTTCGGGTCGCGGGACTCCTCGGCCAGCGCCGGCCCGTTCTCCCACCCGATGAACATGTACAGCGCCAGCGGGAAGCCGGTGGACAGCCCGGCGAGCCCGCCGGTGAGATGCGACCAGGAGAACGGGATGCCCGAGAGGTGGCCGCGCCCGTCGACCAGGACGACGGCACAGACCGCCACCATGATGGCGAGTTGGGCCACGAGCGCGATGCCCACGGCCGAGGTGGACAGCTTGACGCCGCGGGCCGTCAGCCAGATGGCCGCGATGGTCAACACCACGGTCAGCGGTCCCCACGGCAGGTTCAGGGATGTGTAGTGCGCCAGCGTCATGGCCAGCAGCCCGCCGGACATGGTGAACACGCCCGTCATGGCGACCGTGTAGCCGACGGCCACCAGCAGGGCGGTGACCACGCCGGCCCGGGGGCCAAGCGCCGTCTCGACATAGGTGATGAAGCTGCCGGCCGACGGCTCGGCCCGGGTGAACTCGGCCACCGTCGTGGCCAGGAGGGCGACCGCCAACCCGGCGGCGAGAATCGTCAGGGGAGCGGCGACACCCGCGGTGACCACGATGACACCGAAGGCGAAGTAGAAATCGATTCCGGGGCCGATGTTGGCCACGGTGGACACGGTCAGGTCCACCGTCCCGAGCTGGCCGGCCCGCAACTGCCCGGCCTGCGACTGCCCTGCCTGCCTCGGCGCCGCCACGATGCCGACACTAGACCGGGCCGTCGTCGCTTCCCCTGGACAGGGGCCGGCGGGGCACGGTCCGCCACATCGGCAGGTGCCGTCCATTACTGTAAAGGGGTGCAACGATCAGTCCCGCGGGCGGCGTGAGCAAGTTCATCTTCGTCACCGGAGGCGTCTCGAGCTCGCTCGGCAAGGGCCTCACCGCCTCCTCGCTCGGTCGACTCCTCAAATGCCGGGGCCTCCGGGTCACCATGTGCAAGCTCGACCCCTACATCAACGTCGACCCCGGCACCATGAACCCCGGGGAGCACGGCGAGGTCTTCGTCACCGAGGACGGCGGCGAGACGGACCTCGACCTCGGGCACTACGAGCGTTTCATCGACGAGAACCTGCACCAGCGCTCCAACACTACGACGGGCTGGATCTACCGCTCGGTGATCGAGAAGGAGCGGCGGGGCGACTTCCTCGGTCGCACCGTCCAGGTCATCCCGCACGTCACCGACGAGATCAAGGACTGGGTGCGCCTGCTGGGCGACGACGACGTCGACGTCGTCATTGTGGAGATCGGGGGCACGGTCGGCGACATCGAGATCGTCCCCTTCATTGAGGCCATCCGCCAGTTCCGCCGGGACGTCGGGCGGGAGAACGTCTGCTACATGCACCTGACCCTGGTGCCCTACTTGGTCACCGGCGAGCAGAAGACCAAGCCCACCCAGCACTCGGTGACCGAGTTGCGCAGCCGGGGTATCCAACCCGATGTGATCGTCTGCCGCAGCGACAAGCCCATCTCCGAGAATCTCAAGCGCAAGATCTCGAACCTCTGCGACGTGTCCATGGAGGCGGTGGTCTCCGCCGTCGACGCGCCGAGCATTTACGAGATCCCGCTCGTCCTGCACGACCAGGGTCTCGACGGCTTCGTCTGCCGCACGCTCGGCATCGACGAGGCGTCGCATCCGATCAACTTGAGCCAGTGGGAAGAGCTGGTCCGCCGGGTCGAGTCGCTCTCGCGCCGGGTCAGGGTCGGCATCGTGGGCAAGTACGTGAGCATGCCCGACGCCTACATGTCGGTGGTCGAGGCGCTCCGCTCGGCCGGGTTCCACTACGGGACCGAGGTCGAGCTGGACTGGATCGACGCCGAGAAGGTGCCCGATCTCCTCGGTTCCGATCGCCTGCGCACGCTGGACGGCATCGTCATCCCCGGTGGCTTCGGTGTCCGCGGGGTCGAAGGCATGGTGGCGGCCGCCGCCTACGCCCGCGACAACGCCATCCCCTGCCTGGGACTGTGCCTGGGGCTGCAGGTGATGGTCATCGCCGTGGCCCGGGACTGGGCCAAGTTGGACCGGGCCAACTCCCGCGAGTTCGACTCGTTGACCCCGGACCCGGTCATCGACCTCATGCCCGACCAGGCCCACGTGACCGACAAGGGTGGCACCATGCGGCTCGGGTCCTATCAGGCCGCGCTCCTCCCGGGCTCCAAGGTGGCGCAGGCCTACGGGACGCTGGGGGTCACCGAGCGCCACCGCCACCGGTTCGAGTTCAACAACAAGTACCGGGCCCGTCTCGAGGCCGTCGGCCTGGTGTGTTCGGGTAGTTCGCCCGACGGCCGGCTGGTCGAGTTCGTCGAACTGAGCGAGCACCCGTTCTGGGTCGGCACCCAGGCCCATCCGGAGTTCAAGAGCCGGCCCGATCGCGCCCACCCGCTGTTCCGGGAGTTGGTGGCGGCGGCACTGGACCGCGCCGAGGGGCGCGAGCCGCACCTGCTCGACCTCGACCGCGTGCCCTAGGACCCGGTGCCCGCACCCAACCCCTCGTTCCAGCGGGTCGCCGAGGTCGAGGTGCTGAGGACGCACGTTTTCTCGGTGGGCCAGGCGGCGCTGTTGGACCCCGACGGCGAGCCCTTCGAGCGCTCCATCATCCACCACCCCGGGGCGGTGGCCATCGTTGCCGTCGATGCCGACCGCCGGGTGACGCTGGTCCGCCAGTACCGGGCCGCCGTGGACCGGATGGTGCTCGAGGCGCCGGCGGGCACCTGCGACGTCGAGGGCGAGGCGCGCCTGGCGACGGCACGGCGCGAGCTGGAGGAGGAAGCCGGCCTGCGGGCGCGCTCGTTGGAGGTCCTGATCGGCACGTTCAACACCCCCGGCATCAGCGACCAGTACACGACGATCTTCCTCGCCACCGGCCTCTCGCCGTGTCCGGCCCAGCCGAGCGGGGTCGAGGAGGGGTTCATGACGATCGAGACGATCGCCCTCGACGACGTCGAATCGTTGGTGGCCGACGGCACCCTGGTCGACGAGACCACCGTGCTGGGCCTGCTCCTGGCCCGGGCCCATCTCGATCGCACCCACTCGCTCCCATGACCCCGGCGGCCCCATGACCCCGGCGCTGCCCCGCAATGCGGAGGAGTACCTCTCCTGGCTCGACGTGGAGCGGGGGCGCTCCCCGCGCACGCTGGCCTCCTACCGCCGGGACCTGGCCTCCTACCAGGCCTTCGTGGCGCAACGAGAGTCAGGCACCGTGATCGACGCCGCCACGCCCGCGGTCGTGGCCGCCTATGTGGCCTCGCTGCGCCGCAGCCGGAGCGGGGCCACGGTGGCCCGGTCGCTCTCGACGCTGCGGGGCTTCCATCGCTTCTTGGTCGAGGAGGGGGAAGCGGCCATCGACCCCACGGCGGACATACCCGGCGTGGCCGTGGCCGACCTTTTGCCCAAGGCCCTCAGCGAGGACGAGACGGGCCGCCTGCTCGGCGCCGTCGTCGGCACCGGGCCGGCCATGCTGCGCGACCGGGCCCTGCTCGAGCTGCTGTACGGGACCGGGGCGCGGGTCAGCGAGGTGGTCGGGTTGAACCTCGGCGACGTGGCCGAGGCGGTCGACCTCGGCGGCACCCCCCTCATCCGGGTCCTGGGCAAGGGGAGCAAGGAGCGGGTGGTGCCCCTGGGGCGGCTGGCGCGGGCCGCGCTCCAACAGTGGTTGTCCGGGGAGGGCCGGCCCCATCTCGAACCGAAGAAGTGGAAGGTCCGCAGCGACGCCGACGCCGTCTTCCTCAACGCCCGCGGGGGGCGGCTCACCCGGGTGGGGGCGTTCGGCGTGGTCAAGAAGTACGCCGACCGGGTCGGATTGGCGGACCGGGTCAGCCCTCACGTCCTGCGCCACTCGTGCGCCACCCACATGCTGTCCCGGGGGGCCGACATCCGTGTCGTCCAGGAGCTCCTCGGTCACGCCTCCGTGGCCACCACCCAGCGCTACACCAAGGTGTCGCCGGAGCATCTGCGCCGTGCCTACGAGGACGCCCACCCCCGCGCGGGTACTGCGGCGACCAACAAAGACGTAGCATGACGCCATGCCGAACGAGGCCCCTACCGCGGAATCCGCGGAATCAGCGGAGATCGACTACGCCGCCCTTCTCCGCGCCGAGCAGTCTGAGCTCAAGGCGCAGCTGAAGGAACTGGGGTTCGCGAACGAGGGCGATACGGGCCTCAGCTACGACTCCAACTTCGCCGACTCCAGCCAGGTGACGGCCGAGCGGGGTGAGGCGGAGCGGCTGGCCACAGAGCTCCGGGAATCGCTGGACGAGGTCGACGCCGCCCTGGAGCGGTTCCACGCCGGCAGCTACGGCGTCTGCGAGGTGTGCGGGAAGCCGATCGGCGCGGCGCGACTGGAGGCCATGCCGGCGGCGCGTTTTTGCATCGTCGATGCCGCCAAGCAGTAGGTGAGCCCACCCGGAGGGGGATCCTCCGGTCGTCGGCCCATGGACCGCAGCACCAAGCGGGCTCTGTGGGTGGTGGCCGGGGTCGTGGTGGTCATCGCGCTGATCCTGCACCACAACATCACCAGCGACGAGATCATCTTCTTCTTGGTGGTGGTGCCGTCGGTGATCCTCCATGAGATCTCGCACGGATGGGCGGCCCGGGCCCTCGGCGACGACACGGCGGCCCGGGCCGGTCGCCTCTCGCTGAACCCGCTGGTCCACGTCGACCCGGTCGGCACCCTGATCGTGCCCGCGGTCATGGCGCTGGCCGGGTACGGGGTGTTCGGCTGGGCCAAACCGGTGCCGGTGAACACGGCCCGGCTGCGCCACCCGCGCAATCAGACCGTGTTGGTGTCGCTGGCCGGACCGCTCACCAACCTGGTCCTGGCCCTCATCGGCGCCTTCGTGTTCGTCGCCGTCTTCCGGACCACCTTCAACGCCACGGTCAACGCCTCGATGACCCCGTCCGTGCTCTCGCGGGTGGTCCTGTTCTTCAGCGTGGCCAACATCGGCCTGATGGCGTTCAACCTGATCCCCATCCCGCCCCTGGACGGCTCGGTCGTCTTCGAGCGGGCGCTGCCCGCCCGCTACTGGCCCGGTTACCTGCGCATCCGGCCGTACACGGGGATGATCGTCGTGGGCCTGGTCGTGCTGAACTTCTATCTCAGCGGCAACGGGCACGTGGGGCCCCTCACCTGGCTGATCCTCCACCTCTACGACTGGTGGCTCGGCGTGCTCCATGCGGGCATCCGTTTCGTGTAACGGAGCGGGCGCGGGATGAGAAGGTCACCGGGCCGACGCCATGAGGCAACGCCTGGTGTGACGGGCGGGGTCCCGGGGTCAGTGCATCAGGTGGATGGGGCCGCCGCCGGCCTCGTGGTCCGGGTGGTCGCAGGGGTGACCGTCCCAGCAGTGTCCCCAGACATCTCGGGGCCGCTCGGGTGCGGCGCCTGTCAGGGCCGGGGGGTCGATGGTGGTTGGGTGTGGGACGGCAGTGGCGGGGAGTACTTCGCAGGGGGAGGGTCGCTCGGTCAGTACCGACGCCCGTACGAGAAGGCTCGGATATTCGGTGGTGTACACACTTGCCTTTCAGCTCTGTCCTGGAGCTGTTCGCAATCCTCCGCCGGGACGCGAGGCGGATCAAGTCATTAGTGGTGAAATTCAGAGCTCCGGTGAAGCCGGCGGCGGCAGCAGGCCCATGGCGTCGGCGGCGGCGGCGTAGGTGCGCGCCGCGACCGCATGCGCAGTGGCGGCCCCTTCGGCGAGCACCGACTCCACATAGGCCGGGTCCTCCTCCAGCGCCGCACGCCGCTCGCGCACGGGACGCAGCAGCTCGCCCAGGGCTTCGGCCACGTCGCGTTTGAGGTCGCCGTAGCGCGTGTAGCCGGTGGCCACCTCCCGGGGGGTGCGCCCGGTCGCGCCGGCCAGGAGCTCGAGCAGGTTGGCCACGCCGGGCTTGGCGGCCCGGTCGTAGCGGACCTCGCCGTCGGTGTCGGTGACGGCCTTCTTCACCTTGCGGGTGATCTCCTCGGCCGAGTCGAGCAGGCCGATGGTGCCGAGCGGCGACTCGACCGACTTGGACATCTTGCGTTCGGGGTGCTGGAGGTCCATCACCCGTGCCGCCGCCCCGGGGATCGCCGCCTCGGGAACCGTGAACGTCTCGCCGTAGCGATGGTTGAAGCGCACGGCCAGCTCGCGGGCCAGCTCGAGGTGCTGGCGCTGGTCGTCGCCCACCGGAACCGCGTGGGCGGCGTAGAGCAGGATGTCGGCCGCCATGAGGACGGGATAGGTGAACAGCCCGGCGCGGACCGATTCGTTGCCCTCGCTCTTCTCCTTGAACTGGGTCATCCGGCGCAGCTCGCCCATGGTGGCCGTGCACTCGAGCAGCCAGGTCAGCCGGGTGTGCTCGGGGACGTGGCTCTGGACGAAGATCGCGCAGCGTTGCGGGTCGAGCCCGACGGCGAGGAGGTTGAGCGCGGCGTCGCGCGTGTTGCGCCGGAGCACCTCCGGGTCGATCTCGTTGGTGAGGGCATGCAGGTCGACCACGCAGTAGAAGGCGTCGCTGTCGTCCTGGAACGTCACCCAGTGCCGGAGGGCCCCCAGGTAATTGCCCAGGGTGAAGTCGCCCGAGGGGGCGATGCCGGAGAGGACCCGTTTCATGGGTCGCCATGGTACGTCCAGCGCCGTGGGGCTCCTGACCGCATGCGCTGGACCTTTGGAGGGTGCGCGGCCGGGTGGGGGAGGTTCGGTATCGTCGGGGCGTGACGTTCGCAGTGTCCACACCCACCTTCGAGGGCCCGATCGACCTCCTTTTGCACCTGGTCTCCTCCCACGAGGTGGACGTGCTCGACATCCCCCTCCTCCCCGTCGTCGACGGGTTCGTCAAGGTCCTGACCGAGCAGCGCGACCAGATCGACTTCAACCAGCTCTCCGAATTCCTGCTGGTGGCCGCCATCCTGATCGAGCTCAAGTCCCAGAAGCTGCTGCCGGGGCGCGAGAGCACCGACGACGATGACGAGATGATGGGGTGGGAGGAGCGGGACCTCCTGCTGGCCCGCCTCCTCGAGTGCCGGGCCTACGCCGCTGCGGCGGACGTCTTCGTGGCCATGGCGGAGCAAGCGGCCCGTTCCATCCCGCGCGAAGTCGGCCTGCCGGATGACTTCGCCGTCCACGCCCCCGACCTTCTGGCTGGGGTGACGCCGGAGGAACTGGCGCAGGCCTACCTGCGCGGGGCGGCCGAGCGCCCCGCCCCCCGGGTCGACCTCTCCCACGTGACAGTCGACACGGTGTCGGTGGCCGAGGCGGTCACTGCACTCATCGCCGTCCCGCGGGGGGAGCGGGCCACGTCGTTCCGCTCCCTGGTGGGGCAGTGCACCACCAGGATCGAGATCATCGTGCGCTTCCTGGCCCTGTTGGAGCTGTGCAAAATGGGGCGCGTCACCCTGGGCCAGGGCCGGACTTTCGGTGACCTGCAGATCGACTGGCTGGAAGCCGACGCGGTGCTCACCGGCGTGGCCAGCGGGCGGGGCCTGGGCGAAATGGCCGGCTACGAGATCGACGACTACGAAGGATGAGAGGCCACACCGATGGAGAGTGACGAACTCGGGCGAGCGATTGAGGCCGTCTTGTTCGTGGCGGTGGAGCCGGTGCTGCCCGGGCTTTTGGCCGAGCTGCTGGAGGAGCCCGTGGAGCGGGTCGAAGAGACGCTCACCACCCTGGCCGAGGGCTACGTCAGCGCGGGGCGCGGCTTCGTGCTGGCCCGCATCGCCGGTGGCGCCCGGCTGCAGACCGATCCCGCCATGGCCCCTTACGTGGAGCGCTTCGCCAACCGTGATGTCTCCCATCGCCTGTCGACCGCCGCCCTGGAGACGTTGGCCATCGTGGCCTACCGCCAGCCCGTCTCGCGCGGGCAGATCTCGTCGCTGCGCGGCGTCAACGTCGACGGGGTGACGCGGCTGCTCGAGCAGCGGGGCTACATAGAGGTGGTCGGCCGGGCCGACGGGCCCGGGCAGCCCGCGCTCTACGGCACCACCGATCTGTTCTTGGAGCGGCTGGGGCTGGACTCGCTGGGGCAGCTGCCGCCGGTGGAGGACTTCCTCCCCGGTCCCGAGGTGGCCGGCGAGTTCGAGTCGGACCTCCAGGCTGCCCTAGGCGTGACCGGCGAAACAGGCGCCGACGGGATCTGAGCCGCCATCCCGCACCACGCGAACACGCTCCCGCGACCGAGAGGGGGCAGGTCGGTCGTCCGGGAGCATGTCCTCTCTCCACCTTGGCCACGGCGCGGCGACCGTGCAAGGGGGCTTGCCGTCATTTAACGGGGAGTTCATGCCCACTTCCGGACCGCTTGTGGACGCGCTCGGCGGGAGTTATCGTGGGTTGGGCCTCGGCGAGTCGGACGCAAAGGGTGGCGGAATGGGCGCACTAACTCAGCTGCAGGCACGCGTGGGAGGCTGGCTCGGCCGAAAACGCAGGGCCATGGCCTACCATCCGTCCGCGATCCCGGCCCTTCCGGTCTTCCCGCTGCCCGAGATATGCCCGGAGTGCCAGGGGCCACTGGCCGATCCGAACGGACAGGATTTCACCCCGTTGTTTCCCGAGGCCTCGAAACCGTCGAAGGTGTGCGAGGCGTGCGGCGTGGGCTACTGGCTGGAGGACATCGGCTGGATGAGCGTGGCCACCTTCACGGTGCCGCGCGTCTCCCGTTCCGCCACCCCTCGGACCCGTTATCGTCGCTCCGCCCGCTCGCGCTGACCGCCTCGGCCGCCCGGTAGCGAAACCGGCACCGTTCACCACCGGGCGGGGTCGAGCGGGCGACGCCATCGGGGGCATCGCAGGGCAGCCTGACCCCCCAGCTCAGCCGGCTCGATATAGGGGACGGAATGGCTGGCGCCGATGTCGACGAGGTACTCGTTCACGGCGACGGCCACCAGGTTGTATTCGTGCCGGGTCGGCCGCAGCTCCCCCCGCAAGAACCCCGCCAGCTCTTTCGGCGTGTTCGTGCTCCCAAGCGCGAAGCAGCGGAGCCACAGGTCGGCGAGGGAGAGGTCGTTGTCTCGGGTGCGCAGTTCGATTGGCTGCGAAACGGGTTCGGGCAACATCTCGGCGTTCCCGTTCTCGTACGGGTGGCCGGTGGCCACCCGAGACAAACCCTCGCTGTCGAAGGCGTCCAGGGAGGTTACATAGCCCGGCGCCACCAGGGAAGTACCCCTCGCCGGTGGTGAGTGGCTGGGTCACGCCGCCGGAGTGCGAGGATTGGCCGGTGGAACACGGACGCCCCGATGGCTGACCAGGTGAATCGTGCCCCGGAACGGGACGAGTCGGCCCAGGATTGGTCGGCTGAACGACTCCAGAAGGTACTGGCACGGGCCGGGCAGGGTTCGCGCCGGGTGTGCGAGGAGATGATCGCCGCCGGCCGGGTCACCGTGGACGGTGAAGTGGCCACCCTCGGGCGGCGCGTCGACGTGACCACGGCGCGGGTGGAGGTCGACGGCATCCTGCTTCCCGTGGCACCCGGATTGGTCTATTACGTGGTGAACAAACCGGTCGGGGTCATCACCACGGCGGCGGACCCGCAGGGACGCCCCACGGTGATGGACCTCGTGCCCGCCGAGCCGCGCGTGTTCCCGGTCGGACGCCTGGACCAAGACACCGAGGGCCTGCTGGTCCTGACCAACGACGGCACACTGGCGCAGCTGCTGTCCCATCCCTCCCACGGCGTCGACAAGGAGTACGTGGCCGAGGTCGAAGGAGGCACGCCTCCACCCGGTGCGCTGCGCCTGCTCCGCCAGGGGGTCGACCTCGAAGACGGCCGTACGGCCCCGGCGGAGGTGGGTGTGCTCTCTCCCGGCGTCCTGCGCCTGGTGATCCACGAAGGGAAGAACCGCCAGGTCCGCCGGATGTGCGACGCCGTCGGCCATCCGGTACGCCGGCTGGTGCGTACCCGGATCGGGACCCTGCGCGACACCGGGTTGGCGCCGGGGCACTGGCGGCCCCTGAGTGGCGCCGAGGTGCGGGGTCTGGCCGGCGCGGCCGTGCCGCGGCCGCAGCAGCGGCCACGGCCGCGGGGGTAGCGGCGGGCGCGTCCTTGGCGCGGTGACGCCGTCGAGTGGTGGCTGCCCACCGTGATCGATACGGTGAGGGCGACCGAGACCGTCGAGGTCCGCAGGCTCGACGGCCTGGTCGACGACCTGGTCGACGGCCTGGTCCCGGGCCGGCCCAATGTCTTCCTCAAGATCGACACCCAGGGCTGGGACCTCGAGGTGCTCCGGGGCGCCGCCTCCACACTGCCGAGGATCGCCGCCCTGCAGACCGAGGTCTCCGTGCAGCAGATCTACGAGGCCATGCCGACCGTGCAGGACGCGCTGGAGTATCTCGACCAGCTGGGGTTCGCCGTCTCGGGCCTGTTCCCGGTCACGCTCGATCAGCAGCTCAGGGTGGTCGAGTTCGACCGTATCGCCGTGCGCGCCCAGGGGCGGCCTCGGCCGGGGCACCCGCTCGGGGCCCCGTGCTTTCGTCAGGACCCGAAGGCGACGAACCGCGACGGTGCCGCCGGCAGCAGGGGCGGAGCACCCTCGCCGCCGTCGTCGAACAGTGTCAGGCCGGGCGTTACGGACCGCCACCAGTCCGTCCCCGAGAACAGGCGGGAGCCGATCTCCTGACCCGCCGGACCCAGTGTCAGACGGCGAGGTGCGGGCTGGTCGGCCAGCTGCCAGCGGTACTCGGCGGAGATCCGCATCGTCTGCTCGTGGTTCGGCAGGGCCGCGTGCGTGGTCAGGCAGTGGAAGACCAGGACGTCACCGGGCTCATAGTCGGTCGTCAGCCAGCCTCGTTCGAGGCGGTCGAGCGGTCGGTAGCGGACGCGGGTGGACAGCTGGCTCCCCGGTTTGAGGGCCAGCCCCCCGTGGGACCGGGGAACCGATCCCAGCGGAACCCATGTGGTGAACATGTCCTGCACGCACTTGTAGTCCTTGTGGATCACGTTGCCGGGTTGCCGGGGCACCATGGTGGCCGGATAGACGATGCGCGGGAACTTCAGCGGGTAGCAGAAACCGGCCGGGCCGAGAATCCGGCCCATCAGATCCGCGAGCGCGCCGACGAAGGGGACCTTGTTGAACTCGGGGTCGGCCAGAATCCGGCGGTAGCCGGCATCGGCGAAGGCCTGGAGCATCCGGATCGCCCTGACGGGCGTCTTCGGCCGGGCCGAGATGGGATCAGCTCCCGGCTCCGTCCACCCCGCCTCCTGCAGCCGGTGCAGCGCCGACCACCCGATGGAGGCCACCACACCCGGGTCGAGCAACTGCCGGACGAACACGTACCCGTCGGCGGCGAGCCGAGCCCGGAGCCCGGCCGGATCGCCCACCACGTCCCTCGAGTCACGCAGCTCGGTCGCACGCGTCATCAGCAGCACATCCGCATTATCGGTCCGAGAGATCAGGGATCTGTGGGATGGGAATGATGGGGGTGTGAGGGCTTCGTCGTGGTCCCGGGCCCCGGCAGTAGAGTGAGCGGCCATGTCCGCACCTCTCATGGTCCGGGGCCTGCGCGGCGCCACCACTGTCGACGTCGACAGCCCCGAGCAGGTGACGGAGCGGTCCCAGGAGCTCATGCTGCGGCTCATGGAGCGCAATGAGCTGGTGGAGGACGACATCGTCAGCGCCCTGTTCACCGCCACCGCCGACGTGACCAGCGTGTTCCCGGCCACCGCCGTCCGGGAGATCGGGTTCGGGGCCGTCCCCTTGCTCTGTGCGGCCGAGATCGCCGTGCCGGGCGCCATGCCGCGGTGCATCCGGGTGCTGCTCCACGCCTACACGACCAGGACCCGGGACGAGATCCACCATGTCTATCTCCACGGCGCCCAAGGGCTCCGCGATGACCTCCCGAGCTGAAGGCGGGGCGCGTCCGCGGGCGCTCGTCGTGGGGACCGGCCTCATCGGGGGCTCGATCGGCCTCTCCCTCCGTCGGCGCGGCTGGCACGTCGCAGGTCTCGACGCCGACCAGGAACGGCTGGCCGAGGCGCTCCGCATCGGTGCCCTCGACGAGGCCGGCGACGACCTCGACGCCGAGATCGTCTTCGTCGCCACCCCGGCCAGTGCGGTGGCCCGGGAGGTGGGCCGGATCCTCGCCACCCCGGGGCGCCGCCACGACGCCGTGGTGACCGATGTGAGCGGGGTCAAGAGCGCCATCGTGGCGGCGGCCGATCACCCCCGGTTCATCGGTGGCCACCCGATGGCCGGTTCGGAGCAGATGGGGCTGCAGGGCGCCGCCCCCGACCTGTTCGCGGGAGCGGTCTGGGTGCTCACGCCCACCGGCGTCACCGACCTGAATGCCTTCACCCGGCTGCAGGGCGTGGTGGCCGAGCTCGATGCCGATGTGCTGGTTCTCACCGCGGAGGACCACGACCGCCTGGTGGCCGTGGTCTCCCACGTGCCCCACCTGGTGGCGGCCACACTGATGAACGCCGCCACCGTAGGGGCCGAGCACGACCGCGCCCTGCTCCGCCTGGCCGCCGGCGGGTTCAGGGACATGACCCGGGTGGCGGCAGGGCATCCGGGGATCTGGCCCGACATCTGCACCGAGAACGCCGGCCCGATAGTGGCGGCGCTCGATGCCCTGGTGCACGAGCTGACCCTCATGCGTGACCGGGTGGCGGACCACGATCGCGACTCTCTCTTCGAGGTACTCCAGAGCGCCAGCCTGGCCCGGCGCAATCTCCCGGCCCGTATGGTGCGGCCGGACGACCTCTCCGAACTGCGCATCCCGGTACCCGACCGGCACGGGGTCCTGGCCGAGATCACCTCGCTGGCAGCCGTTGGGGGCATCAGCATTTACGACATCGAGATCGCCCACTCGGCCGAGGGCCCGCGCGGCGTCCTGATCCTAGTGGTGGACACCGCGGAGGCCGACCGGCTCCGTGACGCCATCGAGGCCCAGGGGTACCACTGCCGGGCCGAGAGGCTGTCGTGACCACTCCGCGGGTGCTCGTCGTCGGGGGCGGAGTTCCGTGCCGGGGCACCGTGCGGACCCCGGGCGAGAAGTCCATCTCGCACCGCGCCGTGCTCTTCGCCGCACTGGCCGAGGGGACCTCAGTGATCTTCGGCCTCTCCGACGGGGCGGACGTCGCCGCCACCGTGGCCGCCGTCGAGGCACTGGGCGCCCGCGTGGAACGGGCGGCCGACGGCGCCGTGACGATCCGGGGCGGAAGGGGCCTCCTGCACGAGCCCGCGGCGGCACTCGACTGTGGGAACTCGGGGACCTCCATGCGACTGCTGGCCGGACTGGTGGCCGGATTCGGCTGGGAGACCGAGCTGATCGGCGACGAATCGCTCTCGTCGCGCCCCATGGACCGGGTGGCGGATCCCCTCGGGCGCATGGGGGCGACCGTCAGTGGCTCCGGGCCCGACTGCAGGCCCCCGCTCCGGGTGAAGGGGGGAGCACTGCGCGGCATCGACTGGACGACCCGTGTGGCCAGTGCCCAGGTCAAGTCGGCCATCCTGCTGGCCGGCCTCGCCGCCGAGGGCCCCACGACCGTGCGGGAGCGGGTCACCACGCGCGCCCACACCGAAGAGATGCTGGCCGAAGCGGGGGTGGATGTCACCGTCGAGCCGTGGGGAGAAGGTCGGATCGTGACCATCCACCCCTCGACCCTCCGGCCGGTGACCCCTCGCACGGTGCCCGGCGACCCCTCGGCATCGGCGTTCTTCGTGGTGGCCGGCTGCGTGGTCCCCGGGAGCAGCGTCGAGGTGGAGGGCATCTACCAGGGGCCGGCCCGGCTGGGGTACGTCTCGGTCCTCCAACGAATGGGCGCGGCGGTGACCGTCACACCCGCGCCCGACGGCACCGCCACCATCGCGGTCAGCACCACCACCGCCGGTCCCCGGCTCAGGGCCACCACGGTGGCCGCCGCCGAGATCCCCTCGCTCGACGAGATCCCCGCACTCGCCGTCGCCGCGGCGGTGGCCGCGGGCACCACGGTGTTCTCCGACGTGGGGGAGTTGCGGGTCAAAGAGGTCGACCGCCTGCGGGCGGTGATCGATTTGGTCACCGCCTTCGGGGCCACTGCCGAGGCGAACGGGGACACGCTGTCGATCACCGGCACCGGCACCGGCACCGGCACCGGCACCGGCACGCCCGATCGTGGCGGCCAGCTTCATGGCGCCCGCTTCGACAGCCGGGGCGATCACCGCATGGCCATGGCCGCCGCCGTCGCCGCCCTCGCCGCCGCACCCGGCGAGCGGAGCCTCATCACCGGGTTCGACGCCACCGAGACGAGCTATCCGGGGTTCGCCGACGACCTCCGCCGGCTGACCGGGACAGGTCCGCTCGCCCCCCGGGCACTCCTGGTCGCCATCGACGGCCCGGCCGGGGCGGGGAAGTCGACGATCTCGGCGGCCGTGGCGGCCCGTCTCGGCCTCGACCGGCTCGATACGGGGGCGATGTACCGCTCCGTCGCCGCCCTCGCGCTGGACGAGGGCATCGCACCCGACGACCACGACGCCGTGGCGGCCCTGGCGGCCGGGGCCGCCATAGAGGTCGGCACCCGGGTCGTCATCAACGGTCATGATGTGACCGATGTCATCCGCTCTCCCGAGGTCGGGCAGGCCGTGTCCGACGTAGCCGCCAACGCGGACGTGCGCACCCAGCTCGTGCAGCGCCAGCGGGCCTGGGCGCAGGCCCACGGCGGGGGGGTGGTCGAGGGCCGCGACATCGGCAGCGTGGTCTTCCCCGAAGCCGAGCTCAAGGTCTACCTGACCGCGTCGCCCGAGGAGCGGGCCCGCCGCCGCGACGACGAGTCGGCGGCGGGGGTGGCCCGGCGCGACCGGATCGACTCGACCAGGACGGCGTCTCCGCTGCAGAAGGCGCCCGACGCCCACCTCCTCGATACCACCGGTCGCACACCGCACGATGTAGTCGAGGAGGTGCTGTCATGGCTCTGAGCACGCCCGAGCCCCACGCCGCGCCGGCTCCGGGGAGACACCAGGAGTTCGCCATCGAGCCGACCCGCAAGCTCGGGTACCGCGTCATGCGCCTGATCTTCACCACGCTGTTGCGCCTGTGGTTCCGTCCCCGCGTCGCCGGCCGGGAGAACGTCCCCGACAGCGGCCCGGTGATCCTGGCTCCGGTGCACCGCTCCTTCGCCGACTTCGGGTTCACCGCCTTCTGCACCGACCGCAAGCTCTTCTTCATGGCCAAGGACTCCCTGTGGAAGAACCCGTGGCTGGGGCGGCTGCTGCTCTACGTGGGCGCCTTCCCCGTGCACCGGGAGTCGGCGGACCGCGAGGCGCTCCAGCGGGCGGAGGAGGTCCTCGCCCGGGGCCAGTGCCTGGTCCTGTTCCCCGAGGGCACCCGCCGCGAGGGGCCGGTGATAGAGGACCTGATGGAAGGGGCCGCCTTCCTCTCCGCCCGCACGGGCGCGCCCATCGTGCCCATCGGCATCGGCGCCTCGGACCTGTCGATGCCGAAGGGGAGCGCCGTACCCAAGCCGTACACCATCGCCGTCGTGGCCGGTGCCGCCTTGCCGGCCCCGGCCCGCACCGGGGGAGGGCGGGTCTCCCGCTCGGCGGTCCACGCCAGCACCGAGCACCTCGCCCGGCAGCTGCAAGCGGTCTACGACGAGGCCAAGGCGAAGACGGGGCGCTACTGAGGATGTGCGGCATCGTGGGCTGCATCGGCTACCGGGACTCGGTCCCCATGGTGCTCGATGGCCTCGCCCGCCTCGAGTACCGGGGCTATGACTCGGCCGGCATGGCCGTGCTCGACCAGGGCACCCTGTCGGTCCACAAGGTCAAGGGGAAGATCGCCACGCTGCGCGCCACCACGCCGGCGGGGTTCTCGGGCCTGGTCGGCATCGGCCACACCCGGTGGGCCACGCACGGGGTCCCGAACGAGGTCAACGCCCACCCCCACACCGATCCGACCGGCCGCATCGCGTTGGTGCACAACGGGATCATCGAGAACGCCGAGGCGATCAAAGCGTCGCTCGAGGCGCAGGGCCACCGGTTCCGCTCCGATACCGACAGCGAGGTCCTGGCGCACCTGATCGCCCTTTCCGGGGCGCCGACGCTCCTCGAGGCGGTGTGTGCGGCGCTCTCGGTCGTCGAGGGCACCTACGGCATCGCGGTGATCGACCGCGAGAACCCCGACCAGCTGGTGGCGGCGCGCAACGGCAGCCCGGTGGTGATCGGGATCGGCGAGCACGAGCACTTCGTGGCGTCCGACGTGAACGCCCTCATCCGCTTCACCCAGCAGATCGCCTATCTCGACGACGGCGAGATCGCCGTGCTCGAGCGGGACCAGTTCCGCACCCTGAGCATCGAGGGCGCGGAGCGGACCAAGGGCGTCGAGACCGTCGACTGGAGTGCCACCACCTACGAGAAGGGCGCGCACGCGCACTACCTGCGCAAGGAGATTTTCGAGCAACCCGAGGCGGTGCGGCGGACCCTCTCGGGCCGCCTCGAGCGGCGTTTCTCGACGGCCCACCTCGGGGGGATCGAGCTCAGCGCGCAGGAGATCCTGCGTACCCGGCGCGTCCAGGTCCTCGGCTGCGGGTCGGCCTACTACGCCGGCTTGGCCGGGGCCCAGCTGATCGAGCGCCTCGCCCGCGTGCCCGCCGGCGCCGAACCGGCTTCGGAGTTCCGCTACCGCGACCCGATCATCGAGGCGGACACGGTCTACGTAGCCGTGAGCCAGTCGGGGGAGACCCTCGACACCTTGCGCGCCGTCCAGGAGATCCGCCGCAAGGGTGGGACCGTCCTCGGCGTCGTCAACGTCGTGGGCTCGAGCATCGCCCGCGAGTGCGGCCGCGGCATCTACCTCCACGCCGGGCCGGAGATCTCCGTCACCTCCACGAAGTCCTTCACCTCCACCGTGACCGCCTTCGCGCTGTTGGCCCTCCACCTCGGGCGTATCCGCGACCTCGGGCAGGGCGACGGGGGGCGGCTGATCGACTCCCTCGAGGCCTTGCCGGCGGCGCTGGAGGTGGCGCTCGAGACCGAGGCCCTGGCGCGCCAGATCGCGGCGCGCTACGGGGCCATGACGAGTGCCTTCTTCGTGGGCCGGGTCCGGGGCTTCCCGGTGGCGGCCGAGGCGGCGCAGAAAATGAAGGAGGTCTCCTACATACACGCCGAGGCCTACCCCGCCTCCGAGCTCAAGCACGGCCCGCTGGCCCTGATCTGCCCGGAGCTCCCGACCTTCGTCATCATTCCCGACGACGAGCTGTTCGAGAAGAACGTGGCGACCATCCGCGAGATCCAGTCCCGCGGCGGACCGGTCATCGCCATCGGGCACGCGCCCGCCCTGCACGACCTGACCGACGAGGCCATTGTGGTGCCCAAGCTGGCGCCGGAGATCGACCCGATCATTTTGAACGTCCCGTTGCAACTCCTGGCGTACCACGCCGCACTCCTGCGCGGCGTGGACATCGACCAGCCGCGCAACCTGGCCAAGAGCGTCACCGTCGAGTGAGCGCGCGGCGACACGCGTGACCCCGGCCCCTGCGGTCGCCCCCGGGCGGTCGCTCGGAGGAGGTTGGTTGGGACTGCGGACGCGACGAACGGACCGCCACGCCGAGATTGCCGTGTCTTGATTCCTCGGCCGAGCCAGCGGGCGGCGCCGAGCCCGCCGGTTCTATGCTCGGGGCGTCGCGCGGTTCTGCGCCCGCCTGGCGAACGAGGACGAGGAGCGTGCGCATGACCGAGGTCCTGATAGTCGGCGGCGGGGTGGTGGGCATGGGCCTCGGGATGATGCTCGCCCGGGACGCGCACACCGTCACCATTGTCGAGCGCGATGCCCAGCCGATCCCCAAGGACCCCGAAGAGGCCTGGGACAACTGGGAGCGCCGGGGGGTCAACCAGTTCCGCCTACCCCATCTCTTCATGGCGCGCTACCGCGAGATCCTCGAAGAGGACCTGCCTGACGTTGCCGCCGCCATCGGGCGTGACGGCGCCGTGCGCAGCAATCCGGTTCTCGGCGCCCCGGAGTCGATCACCGGCGGGCCGCGCCCCGGCGACGCGCGCTACGACATCCTCTCCGGGCGCCGGGCCATGGTCGAGCGCGCGGTGGCCTCGGTGGCCGAAGGCACACCCGGGCTCGAGGTGCGACGGGGAGTGGCCGTGGCGGGACTGCTCGGTGGATCCGAGGCCATCGGCGGGGTGCCGCACGTGACGGGCGTGCGCACGTCCGACGGCGACGAGGTACGGGCCGACCTCGTCATCGACTGCGGCGGGCGCCGCTCGGCGCTCCCGGACTGGCTGGAGGCCCTGGGGGCGCGGCGCCCGCACGACGAGGTCGACGACAGCGGTTTCATCTACTTCGGTCGGCACTTCCGTTCCCGTTACGGCCAGTTGCCGGTGGCGCTCGGGCCCGGGCTCCAGCCGTACGGCTCGATTTCGGCCCTGATGCTTCCTTGCGACAACGACACCTGGGCGGTCACCCTCGTGGCCCGGTCGGGGGACCGGGCCCTCTTCGGCCTGAAGGACGTGGCCAGCTGGGAGCGCACCGTGCGGGCGCTTCCGACTGTCGCCCACTGGCTGGATGGCGACCCGATCGAGGACCGTATCGTGACCATCGCCAAGATCGAGGACCGCCACCGGGATCTCCACCCCGACGGCGTCCCGGTGGCCACCGGGGTGGTGGCCGTCGCGGATGCCTGGGCGTGCACCAATCCCTCGCTGGGGCGGGGGGCGTCCATCGGGATGCTGCACGCACAGGCACTGCGCGACACGCTCCGCCGGACCGGGCCCGACGACCCGGCCGCGCTCGGCGAAGCGTTCGCGACCGCTACAGAGGCCACGGTCGAGCCCTGGTACCGGACCACGCTTTCCTTCGACCGCCACCGGCTGGCCGAGATGTCCGCCATTGCCGAGGGCGCCATCTATGACCCCGGCGACCCCGCGTACGAGATGACCAAGGCGCTGGCGTTCGCCGCCCCGCGCGACCCGGACGCTTTCCGGGCCTTCCTTGACATCGCCTTTGTGCTCGAGCTCCCCGAGGTGGCCCTGGCCCGCCCCGGGCTGTTCGAAAAGGTCGTCGCGCACGGCGCGGCCTGGCGCGACGAGCCGGTCTTTGGCCCCGACCGCGCCGCCCTTCTCGCGCTGGCCAACGCGTGAGGCACGGTTCACGAGAGAGAGGCGGAGCGAGCGTTGCGCGCTGACAGCAGTGGAGTGGGGATCGAGTACGAGGTCACGGGGGAAGGTCGCCCCGTGGTCCTCCTCCACGGATTCCCCGACTCGGGCCGGTTGTGGCGCCATCAGGTGCGCACCCTGGCCGACGCCGGGTTCAAGGTCATCGTCCCCGACATGCGCGGTTACGGCGCCTCGGACAAGCCGGGCGACGTGGCGGCCTACAACATGCTCTTCTTGGTCTCCGACGTCGGGGCCGTGCTCGAGCACGCGGGAGTGGAGCGGGCGCACGTGGTCGGGCACGACTGGGGCGCCGCGGTGGCGTGGGTGCTGGCGTCGGTCGCTCCCGAACGGGTCGACCATCTCGTCGCCCTCTCCGTCGGTCACCCGTCGACCTTCCGCTCCGACGGCTTCGTGCAGCACGAGAAGTCGTGGTACATGCTCCTCTTCCAATTCGAGGGCATTGCCGAGCACTGGCTGTCCGACGACGACTGGGTCAACTTCCGCCACTGGGGGCGTCACCCCGACGCCGCTGCGGTCATCGGCGAGCTCGAGGCCAACGCGTCCCTGACCCCCGGCCTCAACTGGTACCGGGCCAACATCCCACCGGAGTCCTACATCGCCCCGCCGCTCGAGCTGCCGCCGGTGCAGGCTCCCACCATGGGCGTGTGGAGTAGCGGCGACTTCGCGCTCACCGAGGGGCAGATGACGCGCTCGGCGGGGCACGTCGCGGGCCGCTGGCGCTACGAGCGGCTCGAGGGCCCCGGCCACTGGATGCAGCTCGAGGCGCCCTCGGACGTCAACCGGTTGTTGGTGGACTTCCTCCCCGCTACCTGAGCCGCGCCGCGAGCAGGCAGACGTCGTCTTCGATCCGGCCCTGCGTGCGGCGCCAGTCCAGGACCTGGTCACAGATGGCCTGGGGCGACTGTTCGTCCAGACCTTCGACGAAGTCGAGCAACGCGCCCATGCCGTGGCGGAGCTCCTCTCCCCGCCTCTCCACGAGCCCGTCGGTGTAGAAGAGCATGGTGGTCCCCGGGCGCAGCACCTTCGTCCGTTCCTGGTACACCCATTCGGGCGAAACCCCGAGTAACCGCCCGTCGGGCGGGGGAGTGAGGAACTCGAACTCACCTGGGCGGCAACGGAGCACGGGAGGGTGGCCGGCATTGGATCGCAGGAGCGTGCCCTGTCTCTCGTCCCACACGGCCACGATGGCGGTGGCATACTCGCCGGGCTCGAGGTGGCACATCATCCGGTTCAGCCGGGTCAGCACGCTGGCCGGGGAGGGGTCTTCGATGGCGTAGGCCCGCACGCTGTTGCGCAGCTGGCCCATCACGGCGGCCGACTGCACCCCGTGGCCGGCCACGTCGCCGATGACCAGGCAGGTGCCTCCCGCGACCGGGAAGACGTCGTACCAGTCCCCGCCCATGGCCGCGTCGCTGGCCGGCAGGTACACCGCGGCGACATCGAGGGTGTCCGTGGTGGGAAGGCTGCGGGGGAGGAAGGCGTCTTGGAGCAACAGGGCGTCGGCCCGTTCGCGCGTCGAGGCCCGTTCGTGCTCACGCAGCGTGAGGAGGGCGCGCTCGAGCGCCTGCGCGGCCAGGCTGGCCACGAGGTCGAGGGCGCGGAGTTGGTCGCTTCCGAATTCCTGTGCCGACGGCCACCCGAATCCCACCGCGCCGAGGACCAGGCCGGCGGCCGAGAACAACGGGTACGAGGCCACGGCGCCGATGGACGCGGCCACCGTATCGGCGACCATGTCGGGGTAGCGCCGCCCGAGCTCGACGAGCGATTCGACCAGCACGGCCCGGCGGGACAGCATGGCCTCGCAGAGCGGGGTGGGCTCGCTGAGGTCGAACTCCTCCCAGCGAGCGGCGATGGCAGGGTCCATGACCGACCCGTGCACGACGCGGACCCGTCCCGTCTCCTCGGAGAGCACGGCCATGTTCGAGAAGGACGCTCCGGCGGCCGCGGCACCAACTTCGGCCAAGGCGGCCGCAACCTCAGAGGGAGATGCGGCACCCGCCAGCGCGCTGGCCAGGCGCCAGATCCCGTCGGGCGGCAAGGTCCCCACCGAGAGACTCCATGAGCGAGCGTCGAGATGTTCTGACATGAGCGGTCCGCGGCTGACGCCGTGCGGCGACCTCGCTGTTCGAGCCGTCCCCACCGACTCCACCACCCTAGTGTCAGGGGTGGCTACCCCAGCGACGGCGTGGCAACGTGCCGTTGCTTCAGTCTGCGGCCCGGCTCGACGCAGAGTCCTCGTCCTGGTCGGTCTGCACGTGGAGGAAGTCCACCAGCCCGGCGATCTCGAAGACCCGCACGGCACCCTGCTGGGCGCCGTGCACGGCAAGCCGTCGCTGCTGTTCGCCCAGGCGTTGCTGCGCATCAACCAGGGCGGCAATGCCCGAACTGTCGATGAAGGAGAGGGCCGAGAAGTCGAGCACGACCACCCGGGGCCCGTGCTCAACGAGGGGGCCGAGCACTCCGGTCAGTTCCGGTGCCGTGGCCATGTCCAGCTCTCCGGTGAGAAAGACAACCGTGTCATCGTCGAGTCCGACGACCTTGGCCGAAAAGCCTTCTGCCGGGACACTCATGGCCGTACAAACCCGAAGGTCCTACCGAGCGAGAGCACGCCGTTCCTCCTTCCCACTCGTCTCGCACCAGGTGGCCCTGTCTTTTCAAGGCACGCAAAATCTTAACCGACCCGATCGGGGTTGCAGGCTGGCCGGAACGTCGGCCGTTTCGACCTCTTTTCTCGGGGGTAGCTCTGCGGAGGGGGCTGCGAAAGGAGAGCCATGGGAATCGTGCCCACTGACGACCTCATTGCCCTGCTGGCCCAGGATCACGAGGCCATCAAGGAGCGCTTCTTGGAGTTGGGGCACGCCGATCCGGACGTGCGGGGCCAGCTGTTCTGGGAGCTTGTGGATCAGCTGGTCCGTCACGAGGTGGCCGAAGAGGTGGTGGTCTACCCGGCGCTGCGACAGGAGCCTGGTGGGGCTGCGATCGCCGAGGCCCGTCGGCGCGAGGAGTCCGAAGCCGAGCACGTGCTGGCGCGCCTCGAGACGCTCGACCCCTTGAGCGAAGAGTTCCGCGGTGCCGTCAGAAGTCTCGAGTCGGCCGTCTGGGATCATGCGCAGAAGGAGGAGGCGGAGGTCTTCCCGCTCCTGGCTGCGAACGAGGAGAGCGGCTACCTGGCCCTCCTCGGCCAGAGATTCAGGGGCGAGAAGCTGGCGGCCCCCAACGCCGCGCACCCGAGGAGCGCGTAACTGGCTGTGCTTCTCGGCGGGACCGCTTCCCCTAGGCTCGGCGGCCCGATGCCCGAACTAGACCTGACGCGGATCCTCCGCTCCAACCTGTTGGCCCAGCCCGATTCCGTGCCCGCGACGATCGAGAGCCTGGGGAGTGACATCGGCGCCTCGGACGTGGTGGTATACCTCGTCGACTTCGGACAGCAGTTTCTCGAACCGCTCGGCAACTATTCGGCGCACAACGAGCTGCCGACGAGTGAGAAGGTGGCGTCGACGATGGCCGGGCGCGCCTTCCTCACCCAAGAGGTGGTCACGGCGCAGCGACCCGAGGGGGTCCGCGTGTGGACCCCGATCCGCGAGGGCTCAGACCGCACGGGCGTACTCGCACTCACGCTCGCAGACAACGACGCCGCCAGGATCCGGACCGCCGAAGACCTCGGCATAATTGCGGGATACCTCATCGCGGTCAACGCCCGCGTCAGCGACGTCTTCAACCTCCACCGGCGCCGTCAGGCGATGACCCTGGCCGCCAGCATGCAGTGGGATCTGCTTCCGCCGATCGTCTTCCGGTCCCCGCCGGTCACAGTGGCCGGCCTCCTCGAACCCGCGTACGAGGTGGGGGGCGACTCCTTCGACTACGCCATCAACTGGCCGGTACTCGACATCGCCGTGATGGATTCCATGGGCCACGGCCTGAACTCCGCGATCATGGCCGGTCTGGCCATCGGGTGTTACCGCCATGACCGGCGCCACGGGCGCTCGATCGAGACCATGCACCGGGAGCTGGACGCGACGGTCAAGAGCAGATACGACGGCGCCGCATTCGTCACGGGGCAGTTGGCCCAACTCAACGTGGAGACGGGTGCGTTGCGGTGGACCAATGCCGGCCACCCGCTGCCCCTGCACATCCGGGGCGGCCGGGTCATCGGCGACTTCGACTGCCGGCCCACGGTCCCGTGGGGCCTCGGCATACGGGGTGACGGCCCCGCGGTCGCCCAGGAGTCCCTCGAGCCCGGCGACGGCGTCCTCTTCTACACCGACGGCGCCATCGAAGGACGGGCCGGCTCGGGAGGCGGCCTGGGTCTTGAGCGGCTGGTCGACCTGGTGGGGCAGACGGCGTCGGATCAGCTCCCGCCCGAAGAGATCGTCCGACAGGTCGGAAGGGCGATTCTCGAGCACCACCACTCGCGCCTCGACGACGACGCCACGTTGGTCCTGGTGCAGTGGAACGGCCCGATGTGATCGGTTGCCCCGTGCCGGTGTGGTTGGGGGTCGCGATGCAGGGTAAAGGTCGAGAATGGTGAGCGAGTCGTTCACGCCGTCACCGTCGGAGATCGGCGCGGCCCGACACTTCGCCTTGGCGGCGGCCGAGCATCTGGGCTGCTGCCCGGCGGACCTCGGGCTCGTCGTCAGTGAGCTGGCGACCAATGCCTGTGTGCACGCGCGCAGCCCCTTCACGGTCACCGTCGAACGACACGACGCGGGCCTTTTCGTCGAAGTGGCCGACGATGATCCCGCCCCCGTGGCCGTGCGGCCCCTCACGCGCGGACCGTCCGGGCGCGGCATGCACATTGTGGCGGCGGTGGCGAAGGACTGGGGGATGTCGCCGGGGGAGGCGGGCAAATCGGTCTGGGCCGTCCTGGACTGTTCCTGAGACCGTTTCGTCCGGCCGAGGCCGGGTAGTTGCACCCTATGACGGTTCCCGATCCGACTCCCATCGAGCCTGTGCCCGAACCCCTCGAACCCGATGTGTCCTCTCCGTCCGTGGTCCACGACGACAGAGGGAAAAGGACAGGCTCGGCTCAGGCCAGGAAAAATCGAGAGGAAGATCCACCGGCCTAGAGCGCAACGCATCCACCCCAACGAGAAGGGCTCGCCCTTAGAATCAAAACGCTGCGTTGCGCAGTTTCGGCAGCGCCCATCGTGAGCGTGTACGAGAGGTGGTGACGATGACCATGCGGTTGCCGGCATCGGCTGACGCGTTGGCGATTGAGACCTCGGAGATTGACGGTCGTACCGTGGTGGCCCTGCAGGGCGCGCTGGACGCTGGCACCGCGCCGCAGCTCGACGAGCAGTTCGCGGAAATGTCACGCCGCGGTGTCACCCAGGTCGATCTCGACGTCGCCGGGCTCGAGTTCATGGATTCCAACGGTCTGGCGGTGGTGGTGGCCGAACACAAGCGCGCCAAGGCTGACGGCGGCGGACTGGTCATCCATCACCCGAGCCGTCGCGTGATCAGGCTCTTCCAGACGTACGGTCTCATGTCCTACTTGGTCGTCCGGCCTCGGATGTCGACCTAGAGGTCGAGCGCACCGCACCGCGGGGCTCATCCCCGCTCGCAACTGCTCCCTTGGTTGAGCCCTCGCACACGAGGGTAAAGAGGAGCAGTTCCAGCGGAACAGCGCCCCGAGTGGTGGACGCTTCGACCATGCCAGAGAATGGACATCCGATGACCCCCCGGTCTAGCGCCCCTCCTCGTTCGACCTATCGAATTCAACTCACCGACCACTTCACCCTGCTCGATGCGATCGACGTGGTGCCCTACCTCTCGGAGCTGGGCGTCGATGCCCTCTACCTCTCCCCGCTGCTGAGGGCAGTGGCCGGCTCCCAACACGGCTACGACGTCGTGGACCATTCCTTGGTCGACCCGGGGCGCGGTGGGGAGAAAGGGCTGCAGGCGCTCAGCGAGGCGAGTGGGCGAGCGGGGTTGGCCTTGGTGGTCGACATCGTGCCCAACCACATGGGAGTGGCCGATCCGGCGCAGAACCATGCCTGGTGGGAGCTCCTTCGCCTCGGGCCCGACGCGTCGAGCGCGTCGTGGTTCGACGTCGACTGGGACGCCGGTCACGGGCGGGTGCTGATCCCCGTTTTGGCCGACGATTTC
>Ga0182030_10003862_pt1 | contig 31983 bp, 28 predicted proteins | sample 812S3MmetaG_FD_121299 | JGI IMG/M metagenome (GOLD analysis project Ga0182030, IMG submission 121299) | Permafrost microbial communities from Stordalen Mire, Sweden - 812S3M metaG (Illumina Assembly) | ecosystem: Environmental > Terrestrial > Soil > Wetlands > Permafrost | place: Sweden... | reverse complement strand
TGTGGCAGGCAATCTTGCCTGCAGGCGGCCTTTCAGGCCGCCGGGCGGGCTGAAAGCCCGCCTGCAGCCAGGATTGGCTGCCACACAACAGGGTTTCGGCTCAACACAATTGCCCCCACCGCCAAATTCGCAGGAGTGAGCAGGGCAAGGCGTTTCGGGCGGCAAGGACTCGGGAGCGCCGAGATGAATCTCGGCGCGGCAGGCAGGAGTGCCTGCGCCACGTCCCGGGCAACCTCGCACCAACGCTTCTTGCCGGCAGCGCCTCACAGAAGTTCCTTCAGTCGACCGGCCCCGCCCGAGGTGACATTCACGTCCAGGCCCAAGCTATTGGGCATTTTGCCATCGGGGTCGATTCCGAGCTGCCGATAGATGCTGCCCAGCAGATCGACGGGGTAGACCGGCCGATCCTTCACCTCCTCGCCCCTGGCATCCGACGCGCCCACCACGCGCCCGCCTTTGAAGCCGCCGCCGGCAAGCAGCGCGCAGAAGCAATCGCCCCAGTGATTGCGCCCGCCATTCCACGGCGCTTCCCACATCACTTTGGGCGTCCGGCCGAATTCGCCGCCCCACCAAACGATAGTCGTATCCAGCAGGCCGCGCTCCGAGAGATCCTGCAGCAGCGTCGCCAGGCCGCGATCCATCTGCGGCAGTTTCTGGCGCATCGTCTGGAAATTCTGGCGGTGCGTGTCCCATCCCTGATAGTTGATGGTGATGTACGGGACGCCGCGCTCCACCAATCGCCGCGCCGCCAGGCAGGATTGCCCGAAGGTGTTGCGGCCGTACCGGTCGCGCACCTCGTCCTTCTCCTGCGCCAGGTCGAATACCTTGCCCGCGTCACCGAGGATGAGTTCGTACGCCTGCTGCTCGGTCTGGTCCAAGGTCTTCACGACGCCATCATCCTGCATGGCCTTGCCCAGCGTGTCGAGCTGGTGCAGCAGGTCGCGGCGATCGCGCTGGCGCTTATCGGAAACGCCCTGCGCCACCACGCCCTCCACCGCGAAGCGCGCCTGCGCCGGATCGCCACCGGTAGCAAACGGCCGATAGCGCTCGCCGAGAAAGCCGTTTTCGGAAAAGCGCCCCTGCGGCTGCGTCAGTACGATATACGGCGGAATCAGTCCCGATGCGGCCTCACCCTTGGACTCACCCTTGGCCTCTCCTTTGAACATCGAGACCACCGCGCCGGCGCACGGGTAGACCAGCCGTTCGCCCGGTTTGCGGCCGGTCTGCACCGCGTAGGAGGCCGTCTCATGGGCGTAAATGCCATGCGTCATGCTGCGGATCAGCGAGTACTTGTCGGACTGCTGCGCCATCAGCGGCAGCAGCTCGTTGATCAGCACGCCATCCGTTTTGGTGGCGATGGGCTTATCGAACGGACCGCAGTAGTCGTACCCCGCCGCCGGCTTGGGATCGAGCGTGTCCAGGTGCGAAGGCCCGCCCCACATCCAGATCTGGATCACCGACTTGGCTTTCGCCGGCGCCGGCGCCGCGCGCAATGGAAGATCGGCGACGCCCGCCAACAACCCGCCGCCCAGCATGCAGCGCAAGGCGTCCCGCCGTGAAAAGCTCAATGCCGACATAGAAACTCCGTACTGTTGATCAACGCCCACGCCAGATCTACCGCCGCGGACCATTTGTTGCCTTGGACGGATTGGAAATACCCACCCGTCGTTTTCAATTCCTCATTCGTCGGATAGCGCGAGAGAATCTCCAGGTACAGGCGGTCGATGGGGTCGCGCGGCTTGCCGCCCGGTTGCGCCTTCACCAACTCGCCGAGTGTGGTGCTCTGCTGGATCTTCTGTTGAATATGGCTGGAATTCAGCAAGTGCAACCGCTGGCCGGCGGTGGGCATGTCGTCACGTTCCGACGCCAGGCCGGTGTCGCGCGGAGGCCGTCCAAACATTTCCAAGAACGAGCTGCTAATGCTCCCATCCGGCAGCGCGATCGATCGCTGGCCGTCCGGCAGAAAAGTGAATGGCTCCGGGATCGGGCTGGAATAGTCCTCGGCAGTCCCGGTGATGCGGCAGATGGCGTCGATCAGCACCTCGGCATCCAACCGGCGCAGCGGATAGGCCGCGAAATGCGCCGCGGCCTTCGGACCGCGGGTCTGCGGGATGGAGGACAGCTGATACACCTGCGAGTTCAGAATCAGCCGGTACACATGCTTCGAATCGTAGTGCGCCGACGCCAGTTCGCGCGCAAGATAGTCCAGCAACTCCGCATTAGCCGGCGGATTGTCGGGCCGGATGTCGTCCGGCGCATCTACGATTCCACGGCCCATTAGCCAGAACCACACGCGGTTGACGGCATTGCGCGCAAACCAGGGATTGTCCGCCGCCAGCAGCCAGTCCGCGAATGCGGCGCGCGGATCCTGGCCGGGAAGCAGGCGGGCCGGCTTGCCATCCGGAAAAGTGGCCGTGGCGCGGATCTTGTTAGGATCGAAGAAGACGATTTCCTCTTTCCACTCCACGGTCGTTTTGTACGCGATCTGGGAGAAGAAACCGGCCATCCCGTCCAGCCGCGTTTTGGGCCAGGTGGCAGCGCGCGTTCCCATGAAGGTCAGCGCCACGGCTTGCGCGATGGCCTGCGATTCCCGGCTCTGCACAGCCCGGTAGAAGTTGACCTCCGGCACGCGGAAATTGCTGCCGTTCGAAACCAGCAGCGCGCGCACGAAGCGGTCGTAGGGCATGTTGTCGCCGATGGCGGTCCGAATCCAGTGGTAATAAGCTTGTACCGCGTTGGGCCAGAGGTTGATCGGAAATTCCGACTTGACGCGCAGCACATCGCACCACTTCATGGCCCAATAGTCGCCGAACTCCGGGCGCTCCAGAAGGCGGTCGATGAGCGCCGCGCGCTTCTGCGGGTCACGGTCCGCCAGGAATTTTGCTGCCTCGTCGTGAGTTGGCAGGGTGCCGATGGTGTCCAGGTACGCGCGCCGGAGAAAGACTTCGTCGGATGCCGGATTGGCCGGTTGGACGCCGATCCGTTTCCAGTCGTCGAACACCAGCTCATCGAGCCGGCCGTGCGGCGAAGGCTCGCCGGCGGTTTCAAATGGCGCCAGGAAGGGCTTGTCCGCGGCCAATGCCGCAGTCGCGATCAGAAGCACGACGCCCGGGGTATACACGATAATAGAACCCGGTTATCTCGAAAAAGTCTCGCCGCTGCCCTGGCGCGACATGCTTCAGCGGGGGGCGATCCCGTGCGGGAACGTCTCTAGCGCCAGTAACCGCCCCACAGGGAAGCAAACCGGCGGGATTGCCGGCAACAGATCGGAATCAATGGTTTGCCCGGTGGTGTCCAGCATGTGGTCACGGGAGCGCTCGCCTGTGGCCTTTGGATTTTTGTCGCGCAGCCTTCATCCGGCTCCCCTTTAGGAGGGCTTATTATTGGGTCTCGCAGATTTGGGGACAGCCCGGGCGGAGCAGGATTCAGCTTGCGCGGGGCTTCAGTCCCGCTGGACTATGATGAATTTCTCCCCGGCGTGCAGTTGACAGTTCTGCAGGGGGCGCGTGTACGGTAGACGCCACAACCGGACTGGAGCCAGGCGGCGATGCTGGAAGCGCCGGTGCGATTCTGTTTTTGCTACCACTGCATGACGGAGATGGGGCCGACGAAACTCCTTCGTCTGCCAGGTTGGACTGGTTCGAGTCGGGCTGAAGCCTGCCCTGCCTCGCGGAGCCGACGGCACACCACGAATAGCCACAAACAGAGCGGTGAACTCAGCTCGTCATCCGATTTCAGCGCATAATAGATCGATATGGTCACTGCCAAATCCTCACTCCTCTTCCTGAGCCTCGCCGCTATTGCCTCGGCGCAAACCTACGCTCTGCGGGCTGCCCGCATTTTCGACAGTACAACCGGCCAAATCAGCACACCGGGCTTGGTCGTAGTGGCGAACGGTAAGATCCAGGCCATCGGAGGAGCCGTTCCTGCCGGAGCGGAGGTGATCGAACTCGGTGACGCCACCCTGATGCCCGGGTTCATCGACGCCCACACGCACCTGACGATGGACTTTAATCCCGACTACAACGGCGCCATGCTCAGGGGCCTGCAAACCACCGACGCGGAACAGGCCATTCGCGCCACCGTCAATGCCCGCAAGACTCTCATGTCCGGCTTCACCACGGTCCGCGACGTAGGCTCCGCCCAGTTCATCGACATTGGATTGCGCAACGCCATCAACGCCGCGATTGTCCCGGGGCCGCGCATGCTGGTGGCGGTCCACGCGCTCGGCTCGACCGGCGGCCATTGCGACGATCAGGATTCTTTCCGCTACGGCCTGTTCGGCCACGAGTCCGGGCCTGAGGACGGAGTCATCAATAATGCGGAGGAGGCCCGCCGGGCGGTGCGCTTCAACGTCAAATATGGAGCGGACGTGATCAAGACCTGCGCCAGCGGCGGCGTGCTTTCACCTACCGACGACGTGGATATTCCGCAGCTGACTCAGGCCGAACTGGATGCCCTGGTGGACGAAGCTCACACCCTCCGGCGCAAGACCGCGGCCCACGCGCATGGCGCGGAAGCGGCCAAGCGGGCCATCCGGGCCGGTATCGATTCCATTGAGCACGGAACTTTCATAGACGATGAAGCGCTGCGCATGATGCACGATCGCGGCACCTTCCTCGTGCCCACCCTGACCGTCCGCGTCGGCATCGCCGAATCGAAGTTTCCTCCCGCCGTACAAGCCAAAGCCGACGCCACCGTCAAGCAGCAGGACGCTATGGTCAAGCGGGCCGTAGCTTTGGGCGTCAAGATCGCGCTCGGCACCGACGCCGCCGTGTTCCCCCATGGGGAGAATGCGCTGGAATTCGCCTTTATGGCGGCCGATGGATTGACCGCGGCGCAGTCGCTGATGGCGGGCACAAGCAGCGGCGCGGAACTTCTGGGGCTGAAGGATAAAGTGGGATCGCTGAAGCCCGGTCTGCTTGCCGATATCGTGGCCGTTCCCGGCAATCCGGTCGATGACATCAAGGTGACGCAGCAGGTGTTCTTCGTAATGAAACAAGGCGTCATCTATCGGAATGATCGGGGCGCTGCCCCGGCAGCCCACTCGGACGCACTCCATAAGAACTAGCGAGGGCTCCGCCCTGGAACTCCTTCGATTTGGAGAGATAGGAGCGGCCCTGCGGGTCCGACGAAGAATCCGTCGGTCGCGCCCCCTTCCGGCCGGCGCGGGCGAGCGGCATGGAATCGATCGACGCCTGCCAGCACGCTCAAGACATGCCTCGAAGCCCTCAAGATCCTGGACTCCCTCAAGAAATCGGGCGACGTCCCGCCGAGAATGCCGCCCTCGCCAGCCTCACCGACAATCTCGCCGACACCGGAGAGCGCCTGCATCTGGGACGCGACGAGAAGACGGTCTCGCGGCGCTGGGGAGATAGGCCCGTCGACAACTCTGACGTTGACCATTTCGTCGCCGCAGTCCTTCGCTTGGGGGCGCTGAAATAGGATGCGCCCGAAGACCGGTAATGAAGACTACCGACACTCCGATTCAGCGCTGCCATTTCATTCACTCTTGCGGCGGATGATCGCGAACCACCCCTTTGGGCCTCCTTCCGGAAACGCATCCGGAAACTCCGCCGTAAACTCCGGACTCACCTCACCACGCACCAACTCCACAGATTCGACGTCCCAGCCGTCCGCGAAGATTTCATGCAACTGCTGTCGAGACACGCCCCCTTCGGGCGCTTCCTCAGTGAATGTGAACAAGAAGAGCCGCCCGCCTGGCCGAAGCACGTTCGCCAGCCCTCGGACGTAACGTCTCTGTTCGTCTCCGGCGTAGACATGAAACAGACCGCTGTCGATCACGCTGGCGAAACGCCGGTCCCATTCGCCCAGCGTCATGGCGTCCTTGATCAGGAACTCCGCGGTCAGGCCACGCTCGACGGCCTTGGCACGGGCTCGGCGGATCGCTTCGTCCACAAAGTCGATGCCTGTGACCTGATGACCCCGGGCGGCGAAGAAAAGAGCCGTGTTGCCCGTGCCGCAGCCAGCGTCGAGCACGGGACTGATCACCCGATCCGCGATCGTCACGAACGGCGGTTGCGGCTTGCCGATATCCCACGGCGGGTTGCCTTGGTAGATTTTCGAAAAGCCGGCATGGGCCGATGGGTGGTTCTGCATAGCTGCTGGGTCGTATTGCATAGAGTTCTCCTTTAGACGGGCACGATTGAGTTATTGGATGTGAGCGGCGGTAAAGCTATTATTTCTTGCTTCCACCGCCGCGCTGTTTGGCCGGACGGGACGCCGCGGAGGCTGAGCGTGGGAGCCGGCCGCCGGCGATACCGTCGATGATTACGTCTAGCGCCCACTCGCCGCGAGTTTCGCCCCCGCCGGAGAGCAGCGTCTCCTGCAAGGCGAACACGAGCGGGAATTGTTTCTCAGAGACAGTGGACAGCGCATTCCTCACGCGTCCCAAGCCCTGACCGCTTTCGCGGCGGACGCTCTGTTCCGCGGCAATCGCGGTGACGTAGAGAATAAGCAGATCTAAGCCCCATGCCGCCCTGAGGTCATCGACTCCACCCTCTTTCAGCAGACCCAGCAGCGCTTCCCAGATGCGCAGTGAGTTGGGGCCAGAGGCTATCGTCGACAAGGCGAGTTGCGCCAATCCCGGACGGCGGTAGAGCACATGAAGGTACGCCAGCAGGAAAGTCTTGAGCCGGCCGCGCCATGGGAGGATGCCGCCTGCGGTCACCGGTACCGCCGCCAGCGCCTGATCGAGCATCAGCGCATGGAGTTCCTCCAGATTCGCCACGTAGACATAAAGCGATGCCGCGCCAGTGTCCAGAGCGGTGGCAACTCGCCGCAGGCTCAAGCCGGAAAGGCCGTCGCGCTCCAGAATGTGAAGAGCCGTCGAAACGATCGCCTCGCGGCTCAGGGGAGCCTTGGCCGGACGATTCCGCCGGCTGACGATGGTTCGGAGGGCCTCTTCACTCATGCTTATACGATAGCTTAACGAACACAGTTCGTCAAGAACGATGTTCGTAACGAACTGGGTTTCCTCTGCGCAGAATGCAGAATCGCGTGTTCCGGCACTTTAAATCGATCGGTGGCACTTCCACGCCGGCTTCGTCTCCGGCACAGAACAAAACCGGCCAGCAGAAAGCGTAACGCGCAGCAGCCGCGTTTAGGAGTCGCGCCGCTCCGGCTCCCACTCCCGCAAGTCGCGTTCAATCCAGTCCTCGCGATTCTCTCGCCGTTCCTGCTCGATGCGCTTTTCCCGTTCTTCGCGCTCCTCGCGGCCGTCGCTCATTGCTCCTCCTCTCTCAGTGTAAGGCGGCTGTCTGTGGCGCGACACTCGATCGTCCTAACGATTCTCGCCCATCGTTCGTCAAAAGACTCCGGCGAAAACCATGCTTACCTCCATCTGGCGCGATCTGCAATACGCCCTGCGAACCCTGGGACGCAATCCCGGCTTCGCGTGCGTTTCCGTACTGGCTCTCGGACTTGGCATCGGCGCCAACAGCGCCATCTTCACGGTAGTGAACTCCGTCCTCCTCCAGCCTCTCCACTTCGAGAAGCCCGACCAACTCATCGTGGTCCGCGAGCGCAACTTGAAGGCCGGATTCCCGCAGTTCTCACTCTCCCCAGGGACCTACCTCGACTTCCGCGACCACAATCACAGCTTCTCCAGCATCACCGCATTCCAAGGCCGGGACTTCAACCTCGCCGGCGGAACCCAGCCCGAGCGCCTCCGCGGCGCCAACGGCCCGTCGCCGTCCTGGTATAAGCACTTTGAACACTGGACTCGCATTGGGCGGCCTCAGCCCTTGCGGCCTCTAGTGCGGCCGAATCGGACAGCACAGCTATCTGATATGCCTGATAGGGACTAATCCGGGGACAGCCACCAGCGCCCGTTTCTGAAAACTTCGGATGCGCCTTAAGCTTGTCGATCGCCGCGATCAGTTGGGCCTTGTCGCTGGTATAGTCGAGCACCTCGCCGGAAGTGGAAAACACAGCGACGTGGTCGCTGTCGTCCAGCCCTTCCTGAATGAAGCGGCGCCCGGCCATCTGCGCTCGCTTCAAATCGCCGCCGCTGGTGCCGAAGTCTTCGAAATAGAGGACGATGAATCGCGGAGGACTACTGGCGGATTGCCGATCCGATGCCGCAACGGCCGGGCTGGCGCCACCCGCCTCGTTTGCGGCCCCTTGGCGATTTCCGTCCTTGGCCCCAGGCGTCTCAACCGCGAAATAGGTCAATTCGCGCACATGCCCTTGATCGGTCAGGACAAAGTTCTCTCGCTTCAACCCGGGGATCGCGCGCCCATCGTGGCTGCGCACCACGACTCCGGCTTCGACTAGATCGGTCTCGACCCGCAACACGACAGGCGCAGGCACATACGGCTTGGCACTTATCCGGAATTCCTGCACCGGCTTTCGCTCCTGTGCCTCGGCGCCGATCAGCGCGATGCATATTAAGCCAAGCAGGCAATGTAACCAATGAATCCGCATGATGCCATCCCCTTTCGCCTGGAGCTGATTGTAAGCGGTTTTTTCTATTCGTACAATCTCCCATTCGACAATAGTGCTTGCTTTCCTCGGGCAAGCGTAATAAAACCGCTCAACTGCGATGCAATTGGATCGCGGGGATCGTTACAAAGGAGGGATATGAAACGAAAATTGTTGATTTTAGCGCTGGCGATTGTCGGCTTGGCTGCTGCATACCCATCCGGTGGCCGACGCACAGTCATGCAAGCGTGCACTGGGCTCAACGGGCTTTGCAATTGCAATTCATCTAATTGCTGCGTAAACCTCGCGTGCCAGGGATGCGATGGAGCTCCGCCGCCGACTAACGTCCGCTGCCAATCGATCCTGTAGTTACGAATTCTACTCGACATGCCCGACCTGGGCGATATCGTAGCTGGGCGGTTTGTGAATAGAACGGAATTCCCTATGCGGCCGTTAGTGGACCTTGCGTTAAATGTCGCGGTTGTGGTGGTTGGCGTCGCTGCAGTTTCGATGATATCGATCCGGCTCCATGACCGGTTTTCACCGTCTGCGGCGGAAGTAAATCCGCGGAGAGTTGCAGAGTGGCGAGATTACGGGTTGGTCGGGGGCCGGATGGGGCCGCCGGTTGCGCCTGTCACTGTAGTAGAGTTTGCCGATTTCCAATGCCCGTTCTGTAAGCAGGCCTGGGGGGATCTTCGAGAGGTCCAAGCGAGGTTCCCCAAGGATATGAGGATTGTACTCAGGCACTTTCCTCTACCCGGTCATAAATTTGGAGCGGACGCCGCGCGCGCCTCCGAATGCGCCGGGAAACAAGGTGCGTTTGAGGCATACGACAGCCTACTATTTTCCGCGCAGGGGCTCATCGGAAAACTAGCGTGGGAAGAGTATGCACGTGACGCCGGAGTACATGATATCGACTCATTTAAGGGGTGCATGGAGAGCGGCGCGACCGCCGCGCTTGTCGTACGGGACGAAGCGGCGGGGAAGAAACTCGGAGTTGAAGGAACCCCGATGCTGCTCGTCAATGACCTTGAACTATCGGGTTACCCTGGCTCGGACAATCTGAAGGAAGCAATCCGATCTGAACTGGAGAGGGCGCGAACGCAGTCTCGCGCCAGCCGGTGAATCGCCCGGCGGGCTAACCGACAGTCGATGCATGCTCCTGCTGGGACGTGGCGTTTTCGCGGGCATGCATACCGCCATGATGGTGCACCCAGCACCGCTGGCCTAGACGTGCATCGATCTGGCCACCAGCCAGGCGATCCGCGCGAGACGCTAACGGCCGCTCACCGATGCGATTTCGTGGGCGTGCTCAGCAGAAGCGAGCAATCTCCGCCTCCACCAATTCGGGCGCTTCCATGGGGATGTAATGATTGTGCTCCGGCAGAAATACATCGCGCCCGTGCGGGAAGCAGCCGGCCAGATCGGGAGCAGTGGGCGACTTATTGAGATCGAACATCGCGCTGGTAGCGACAGACCCGGCGCGCAGGATGGTCGCCGGCTGCAGCACGCCCGGCATAGCGTCGTACAGATCGTTCCCGGGGGCATTGCAGAGCCCGTAAATGGAGGCCTCCACCGCCGGCGGGCACGCCAGTACGAAGGAATCGCCATCCGGCCGCAGAGCGTAGTCGCAGTAATCGCGCAGCGCCTCCAGTTGCCATGTCGAAAACGGCAAGCGTCCGCGAAAACGTTCGAGCATTTCCTCGGACGAGGCGAAGCGATTGCGCCGCCGCGCGATGAACGAAGCATCCGGCCCAGGCGCGCCGTATTCCGCGCGCGGCATGATCACCGGGTCCACCAACACCAGCGCCGAGAAACTCGCGGGCCGCGAAATAGTGGCCGATACCAGCGAGTGGCCGCCCATCGAATGCCCGATGCCGACGGCGTCGCGAAGATCGAAATGGCGCGCCACGGCCAGAATATCCTCCGCGAATGCGGACCACGGAATGGGCGGCGCCGGAATGCCGCTGCGGCCATGTCCGCGAAACTCGAGCGCCAGCGCTCGGCGTCCGGGAAAGCGGCGGACGATACGGTCCCAGCATCGTCCGTGGAATCCGGTGGCGTGGGCGAAGAGCAATGCGGGCCCCTCGCCGGGCCATTCCCATACCGCGAGCTGCAACTCGCCGGCGGGGGCGAAGTGGAGCGCCGGCGCGTCCCTGTGACGGCCTACGATGTCGGCCTGTGGGACGCTCACTGCGTCACTTTTCTCCGCAGGATGTACAGGCATGGCAATCCGAGCAGCAAGGTGACCACGTAGCCGTACGCCTGAAATACCAGGATGAAGGCCATGGCGCCGGCCTTCGAGATCCCCATCGGCACGAGCACGGTAACCGCTACGAATTGGAAGATGCCCACATACCCTGGAGTGGACGGCAACGCGCTAGACAATCCGAGCCCGGTAATCAGCAGCATCGCCATGGAGAACGACATTTCCAGACTCAACGCGCGGGCGGCGATCATGGTGCCGACGCCGTCACTCACCCAAATGAGGACGGTCAGGCCGGCGAAGCCCAGAAAGCGGCCGGGATGATGAAACGCGCGCATGCCCAGCAGCACCTGGTCGGCCAACCCGATCAGGCGGTCGCGAATAGAGTGCGGCAGCGGCAGCCGGCGCAGCAGATTCTGGCCTAGTCCGCCGGTGTGCGGCAGAACGGCGATCGCAACCGCACCCAGGCCCGCGGCAATCGCCATGGCGCGCGCCGCGCCGGCCATCCAGCCGGGTTTGGGATGCACGCCGAGCAGAATCAGCGAGGCCCACAGCACCAGCGCGATCACGTCCATGAGGCGTTCGCTCAAAGCGGTGGTGAGGACGTACGTTTTGCTCAAGGTGGAGCGGCCGCTGACCACCAGCGTTCGAATCACCTCGCCTGCGCGAGCCGGCAGGAAAGCGTTGCCCATGTAGCCCGCCATTGTGGCGCAGAAAACCGTGCCCACCGGGAGATTCTCTTCGGCATTCAGCAGAATCCGCCAACGCAGCGAGCGCATGAAAAAGGAAAGGCACGTGAAAAGGCTGGACACCACGAGGAATGCCCAACGCGCTGCGGCGATGGTCGCCCAGACGGCTTTCCAATCCACGCCGCGCAGCGACCACCAGAGCAGAAACCCTGCCAGCGGAAGGGCCAGGATCCACGACCAGAGCCGGCCCTTGCCGTTGCCCTTCATATCGCGGCCAGCCGCCGTTCGACGTGCTCGCAGAGGTAGTGGTAGAGGCAGAGATGCACCTGCTGGATGAGTGGAGTGTAGCGTGACGGCGCGGCAAGGAGGAAATCGGAGAGCGGCGCCAACGTCCCGCCGCCCTCGCCGGTAAGCGCGATGGTCCGCATGTTCATCCGCCGCGCCTGTTCGAAAGCCGCGACCACGTTGCGCGAAGTGCCCGAGGTGCTGAGCCCGAGAAGCACCGCGCCTTCGCCGCCGTAAGCTTCCACCTGGCGCGCGAAGACCGTCTCAAAGGAGATGTCGTTGCTCCAGGCAGTCAGGACCACGGGATTGTCGGAGAGGCAGATGGCGCGAAACGCGCGGCGGTCCTTGAGAAAGCGGGCGACCAGTTCGCCGGTGATATGCATGGCGTCCGCCGCCGACCCGCCATTACCGCAGACGAGCAGTGCCTGGCCGCCGGAGAGCGCCGCGACGATGCAGTCGATGGCGGCCTCCATCAGGGATGGGTCGATGGCATGCGAGGCGCGTTCCAGTACTTCGGCGGATTGAATGAGATAGTCGCGCAGGGACATAGGCTAGAGGCAATTATAGCGTTGGACTGTTCTTCATTTGCGCGTGTGAACGGTCAGTTCGCCGAATGCCGAGGGTCGTATGCGGAATTCAGATACTCGCGGAAGGCGCGGGGATAGAAAAGATAGTCGTTGCGGAGCACGATGCACATATCGAAGTGCGCAGCTTCGAAACGCCTAACCATCTCGCGTGAAGCCGGGCTGTACCGCTCGTAAGGTTCCCAGACGATAGGCAGACCCTTGGGCGGATGGATGGAGTATGCCGCAGAGCCGAATTCCATCCGCGGTCCAAAGAGCACCGAGGGCGGCCTTTCTGTTACCTTGCGGTATTCTCCGAGCGTGGTTGCAATGTCAGCCATGGTCCGCACGAGTCGTTCAATCGCGGGTGTGGATCAGACTCATGAACAGATCGCCGACTTCGGCGCCGTTCTAATATTATGAATCCTGGCTGGCCGAAAAGGACCGTCTCTGGCTAGAGGCCAAACACGTCATTCAAAAACGGCCGAGGAACGGGCCTCTGGCAAGGCCATTTTGCTCAGGATTTTTTGGCCAAGGGTGCCCAACGGAGAACGGTGACATGTAGACTCGATAAGAGGGTGGGTATATCGGCCGTAATCCCCAGAAGCTACAACCCGAACGATTGGGTTGGCGGGAAGAGCCCAAACGAGATGATCGAGACTTCCAATTGCGTGATTTGCGACAGTGAGATCCGCCGGCTCAAGCAAGCCCTGGTGGCCCCCTTCATGGCCACACGGATATGGAGCCGGCCACCGTTTTACGTAGACCTTGTCCGGTGTACGGCCTGCGGATTCATGTTCTACAACCCCCGCCTCGAGACCGCCGAGGAGGGCCGACTGTACATGAACTACCGTTCAGAGGAGTACCAGCGGATGCGGCACGTCTCCGAGCCTTGGTATACCACAAGCTTCAATGCGGACCTTGCTTCACCCGGTTCTTACAAACTCCGCCGTTCCACGCTAGCGACCCTACTCCGCCAACACCTCGGCAACCGCAAGATCGGGCGAGTCTTGGACTACGGCGGCGACCATGGCGATTTGGTATGCGGACTGATCGACGGAGCCTCTGCCTTCGTCTATGAAATTTCCGGTGTGGGGGCTGTTGAGGGAGTCACGTCAGTCACCGCGCCGGCCACGTGCCAGGCCGACCTGGTTATCAACAGCAATGTATTGGAGCATGTCGGGTTCCCGCGTAAGTTGGTGGGGGAGATTGTGAAAGCAACTCCCGCCGGAGGTTTCGTATATCTAGAAGTGCCCTGCGAGTCACCCTTCGGATTGGCTAGGATCGCCAGAAGGGCCGCCCAGATCGGGGTTATGGCGCTGACACGGCCCGCTCTAGCACGATCGGTCGTCCGTCCCGCCAGCCTGTACATGATGCACGAGCACATCAACTACTTCACCGAGCAATCGTTGGCCACTCTGATGCGTTCCTGCGGGTGCGCGGTAACCGCGGTAGGCAGTTACCTCGTGGATGGTGGGTCGGGAAGAGGAGACATGGTATGGTGCCTGGGCACGGTCATGTAGCATCCCCGTTGACAGTCCCAGCATCGCCCCCCAAGCCCAGACTTTCGACGGACGTGACTCCGGGGGCATCAATGCCGTGTTCCCTGTCAAAACGGAATCAAGACTTCGCTTCACTCGACTAATTCTCACATGGGCTGGTTGCCGAGGTGCCTTCGCCCCATCGCGCCGGATTGTTGTCGGCAAAGGCCAGGGGCGTAATGCCGTGCCTACGAAGTCCCGCCAGGGTTCGGCGACCCAAACCGCCGGCGCCGCAGAGCACGATGTCGCCCGAAGAGCCGAGTGCGTGACTATCGAAAGAGTTCCGCTCTCTCGCGCGCGCGCCCTCCGCTCCTTCCGCCAACAGTGCTTCCAATTCATGCATCGAAGCGCAGCCTTTCCTGGCCGATCCCTGCGTTGCGGTCCGCATGCCAGCGGAGTTCCTTGCGGATGGGCGAGAGCACCTCGTATGGCAGGCGCAGACTCTCGCGGAAATTCCGGCCCGCAAATTCGCTGCCGCCGGTGATCAGTATCTGCTTGACTGGCACGCTTACTTCGCTCCTTGCAACGAGGCAGTCATTTCGTCCGCGACGATCTCCCGCTGCAACGTGCCGTTGAGGGTGGCCGCCAAGGAGTTCAGTTCCGAAGAACCCTTAGGCAGGCCGGGCTGGTGCTCGAAGTTGACACGCTCTCGTTCCACTACCAACGGGCGCTTTTGCACTTGCGTGTGAATCGCACCGACGTACTCGCCGATGAGACCCATGGAGATCAATTGAACCGAGCTGAAGAAGAAAATTCCGATCACCAGCGGCGCCATGCCCACCGAAAAGCGGTCCCAGTACAGCAGCTTGTAGGTGAGGTAGCCGAGGGCCACCAACGCGCAGACAGCGGCCGAAAGGAATCCGGAGAATGTCACCATGCGCAGCGGGACCTTGGAGAGGTTGGTGATGCCGAGCATCGCCATGTCGTAGAGGGTGTAAAAGTTATTCTTGGAGATGCCGCTCTTACGTTTGGGCTGTCCGTAGTAAATCTTCGAGTGCGGCAGTCCGATCTCGGCGATCATGCCGCGGAAATACGGATAGGGATCGTTGAAGGACTTTACTAAGTCGATAACCCGCCGGTCGTATAAGCCGAAGCCTGAGAAGCTTTCGAAGGTCTCCAGTTCGGACACCTGATTTACCAACCGGTAATATCTGCGGCGGACCCAGAGCATCAAGGGGTTCTCTTCGCGGGTTGTGCGAATGCCCAGCACCATGGAATTGCCTTTTTCCCAGCCGCGGATCATGTCCGCGATCAACTCCGGTGGATCTTCCAGATCGGCAACGATCCCGATGACCGCGTCTCCGGTGGCCTGATATAGCGCGTGGAGTGGGGAGCGAATATGGCCGAAGTTGCGGGCGTTGACGATAATTCTGACATTGGTGTCGGCCGCGGCAATGCGCTTCAACACTTCGACGGTGCGGTCGGTGGAGCAATTATCGATGAAGATATGCTCATAGCGGTACCGTCCGATCTGTGTCATTGTGTTGCGCACGCGGAGGTACAACTCTTCGACGTTGCCTTCTTCGTTGAAGCAGCCGGTGACGATGCTGATGGTTTTCGTGGCCATACTGAAGTGCTCCCTAGGGTGCCGCTAGCGTCTCGCGCAAAGTCCCGCCGTCCCCGGTGTTGTGACCTTCATGTCGGCAGGAGATCTCATATCGCTTCCTCTCTGATGTGCGTTGTAGCTGTCTTTTCCGGGTATCCGTCAATCGTCTTCATGGGCGCTTCCCCAGTCGCGCGCACGACAATCGGCGGTCCCTCAATGAAATTGGTGGGCAATTGCACCACCCGCTGGCCGGCGTCCAGACCGCGGGCGTAGATTCTTTCGCGCAGCGATGGGATGCTGGCATATGGGCTGTCGATGTCGTCGATCATGATCGCCTCGTCCTGGCGCAGTCCGTGCAGCAGCACCTCGCCGCTCATCAATTCGCGGCAGGAAATCTGGCCGCGCAATAGCGGCACCGCGAGGTACACGTCTTCGTCGCTGAGGATGTGGCCTTCGGGCAGATCGCGGCGGGCGTACACACCGCGCACCAGCGAATCCAGATATTGGATCTCCTTGCTCGGCGGCATGCGCTTCTGTGTGCCCGGAGCGCCGCACATTTCTTTCGCCTTGTGAAACGCCTTAAACCATGCGTCCAGCTGCTCGGGTTTGGAGCAGTAGGGCGACACCGGGATTCCGTCCGCCTCGATATCGATATGACGCTCGAAAGTGCGCGCTCCCTTGGCATAGGCGATCAGCATGGAGGAGGACCAGTCGCCATGTTCGTGGGTCGAGAATCCGACGGTCAGCGAGGGATAGCGCGCCCGGAGGTAATCGATCTGGTTCAGTTCCAGTTCGCGGTCTTCCGAGGGATAGATGGACACGCAATGGTTGATGGCCATCGGGATGGAGCGGTTGTGGAAGAAGGTCACCAGGTCGTCAAGATCTTTGATGGAGCTGCCGCCGGTGGAAACAATTACAGGTTTCTTGGTTTTGGCGATCTTTTCGAGGAGCATCCAGTCGTTCAAGTCGGAACTGGCGATCTTCAGGATGGGGATGCCGAGTTCGCAGCACAGGTCGACCGATTTTTCGTCGAACGGCGTGGCTAACGGCATGCAAGAAGCCTTGCGGATGGCCTTGATCAGGGTGGCGAAATCGTCCTTGGACATCCGCGTATCGATCGTCTTCTTGATGTAGCGGATATCGGTGCGGTGGACGTAATCCTTGTGGACGAAGCTCTCGACGTCGCGAAATTGCAGCTTGATGGCGGCGCGGATGTTGTTGAAACGCACCACTTGTCCGAACGTGCTCACGATTTTGAGTCCGCGCTCGACGCGGCCCCAATGGTTGTTGGCCATTTCCAGGACGAAGAGCTCGTCGAAAATGTCGCGATCGATCATATGATTGCCCCTTCCAGGCGGGTCATTTCGTTCAGTTCGTCCCAATTCGCGATGCGGCGGCAGCCTTGAGGCAGAGAGTTGCCGTCTCCCGCGATGACACAGTCGATTCCGGCCGCCTCCGCCGCCCGCCAGTCTTCCGCGGTGTCGCCCACCATCAGGCAGGCCGCCGGGTCCATCTCATGCCGGGCTAGAAGATCCAGCAACATCGCCGCTTTGGAGGCGTAAGAGGGCTTGCGCGAATCGCGGCAGGCGGCTTCGTTGAAAAAGCCGTCGAGATTCAGCTCGCGCAGAATCCGTTTGGTGGGCAGGGCGGGCTTATTGGTCGCGACGTAGAGGTCGATGCCGCTGGTCATCAAGTTCCAGAGCATATTCGGGACTCCCGGCAGACAAACGGTCCGCCGCCATCCCTCGGCGTCGTAGCTCGCGCGAAAGCTGTGTTCCAGCCGGTCCAGAAGGCCGCCTCCGGACGCGCCTGAGACCGTCGCCAGGATGTCGCGCACCGGCGGCCCGATCAATGGCGCAAGGTCCTGCGCCACTGGCGGGAATCCACAGGCGCGGAGTGCCGCCTGGATGGAATACGCAATACCCGGCAGAGAATCGACGAGCGTGCCGTCGAGGTCGAAGATGATGTGGCGCAGCAGCTTCATCGCGCCACCTCCTGGCCAGCGATCTCAGGCGCGACCGCTCCCTCTGGTCGCGGCTCAGAATGAGCCCGATGTGTTTCCGAGCCGTGACCGAAGGGGGCGGTCACAGGTCGTACAACGCGGGTGTCCCGTTGGCAGACGAGGTTCTCCGCCAACTCTTCGGCCGGCAGGAACGGATACATATCCTCGAGGTTGGGCGAGACCATTCGACCGTCAGCCAACTGCCGAGACTTCAGCCGCGGCTCGAACTCCTGCGCCGGATCGAGCCGGACGTGGCACAGCGCCGGACCGGGCGCGGCTAGAAGAGATTCGATAAACGCGATGTCGCTGGTGCTTTCCACGCGTACGCTCGGCAAACCGTAAGCAGTCGCGATTTTGGCCATGTCGGGGAAAGAGATGCCGCTCGCCGGACTCTCGCCCACCAAGCGCCCGAAAAAGTTGGATTGCGTCTGCCGGATGGAAAGATATCCGCCGTTATCCAGCACGAAGATCTTCACCGGCAGTTGATGATGCACGATGGTTTGCAATTCCTGGATGTTCAGTTGAATGCTGCCGTCGCCGGCCAGGCAGATTACGCGGCGGCCCTCGCGGGCGATGGCTGCGCCGATCGCTGCCGGCAGGTCATGCCCCATGGAAGCCGCGCCGGAGTTGGAAATCAGTCGTTGCCCAGCTTGCAGAGATGCCACCTGGTAGGGCACAATGCACGCGGCCGCATTGCCGCAGACCACAACGTCATCGTCCGCCAGCATGGCGAACAAGCGTTCCACAAAATGGTATGGATTGACTGGCGACTCGGCTTCGCGATGCTTTGGCTGCACGACCGGATAGCGCGCTACCCGCTCGCGGCACCATGCGAGCCAATCCGCATGACGGCCGGCACGGTAGCCGCACTCCGGCAACTGCCGCAGCATTTCCCGCAAGAACACTTTCAAGTCGCAGTGGATTGCGAGATCCGGCCGCACGGTCGGCTTTTGCAATTCGGCCGCATCCACGTCCACTTGCATGAGGAAGGCGCGGCGCGCAAAAGACGCCCAGTTGTAGCTCACCTGGCGGATGTTCAGCCGCGATCCCAAGACCAGCAGCGCGTCCGCATTCTGCACGGTGAAATTACCGGCGCGTTCGCCGATGGTGCCCGGACGGCCGCAGAATAACGGATCGGCGGTGGCGATCAGGTCGTGTGTCCAGGCGGTGGTGACCGGGATCCCGAGGCGCCGCACTACTTCGCGAAACTCGTCGAGCACCCCCGCGGCGCGGATTCCCGTGCCGGCCATCAGCACCGGACGTTCCGCCGCCGCCATGCGGGCGATGGTTTCGCGGCATTGCGCGGCGACTAATTCGGCATCCCAGGAGAGTGCGTCCGCTACCGGATCGTAGACGCGGAGATTCGCGGGATCGATACTGGCGGATTGCACGTCCACCGGGATGTCTAACCAACATGGCCCGGGGCGTCCTGAACCGGCGAGAAACCAAGCCTTTTCGAGGTGGTATGCGATGTCTTGCGGGTCATCCACCAGCACAGCGTACTTGGTGATGCCGCCGGCCATGCGCACGATATCGACTTCCTGGTCGCCAAGCTGGCGGAGTTGGCGCATGCCGGTAGTGGCCATGCAGGTCTCGCGCTTTACCTGTCCGGAGATCACCAGCATCGGAACCGAATCGGTCCAGGCGCCAAAGACTCCATTCAGCGCATTGATACCGCCGGGACCGGTGGTCACGTTGATCACGCCAGTCTTGCCGGTGACGCGGGCGTAAACCTCCGCGGCCATTGCCGCCGCCTGCTCGTGGTGATTGCACAGGTAGCGGATCCGCGATTCGCGGCCGAAGGAGTCATTGAGATGCATCGCGCCGCCGCCGGGGACCATGAACACGTGGCGCACGCCCCAATCGGCGAGTTGGCTGACGACGTAATCGGAGAGCTTCATCATGCGACGGCCGCCTCCGGCATCCGCTGCCGAGCATGCCAATCGTAAGTCCGGCGAATCCCCTCTTCCAGGGAAATCCAGCTGCGCAGTCCCAGCTGTTGTTCGGCGCGGGTAGTGTCCGGGACATATCGGGCGGCGGGCGCACCGGGGATCGGCGTTCCTGCGATTTGGATTTCGGTTTCAGGAGAGGTGGTTTCTACTACGCCGTCAGCCAACTCCGCGATCGTAATCTCATGCGGCGAGCCGACGTTGAACGGCACACCGGAAGGCGCGCGGAGGAGCATGGTCCAGAGCCAGATGGCAAGGTCCGCGGCGTACAGATAGGAGCGATAGGGAGTGCCGTCTCCGGCGATCTTCACCGGTTCGCCCGTCAGAACATCGCGGAGGAAGTTGCCCACCGCATAATTGGCGTTGAGCGGCAGGTACGGCCCAACGAAAGCGAATAGGCGCGCGATGGCGACCTCGAACCGGCGCGCGTGCGCCGCACTGCAGCACAGAAACTCAGACGCTCGCTTTGCCTGTCCATAGGCGGATTGAATATCGTTGGCTGCCGGAGCGCCCGCGTAGTCCTCGGGAATGTGGCTCATCGCCGCGGGTTGTTTTCCGTAGACCGCGCCGGAGCTGGTGAAGAGCAGGCGCCGGGCGCCACAGCGGCTGGCTAGTTCGAGGACACGCGAGGTAGCGTCGAGGTCGGCGACGAAGGTGGAATAGGGACGGTTCGGGTCGGCCGGAAAGTACCGCTCGGTGGCGGCGTGTACCAGGAACGGAAAGGTCCCGTTGGGAAAGTCGAAGTCGGTGGCATAGCCCGGGAGCAGAGTGACTGCCCGGTCATAGGCCAAGTGAGGCTGCCGGCGTTCGAAGGCCTCCGGATCGCGGGTCAGGACCGTACACCGCACGTCCAAACCGAGCCGCCGATTGGCCCAAAGCAGGCTCTCCAGCAGCCAGCTCCCGACGAAACCGGTGCCGCCGGTGATGAACATGCGCTCGCCGCGCAGGTCCGCCCAGAGTTCTTCGGTGTGCTGGAGAACGTGATCGAGATCTTGGGACAGTGAGGTTGTCATGGCGGGATGGGAGCTCATCGATTGCTCACCAGGCGCGGCAGGGCGGGAACGTCGTCCCAGATCTTCCAAGGCGCGGCCTGCCGGCTCCATAGCTCGTTGAGGTGTTGGTATTCGCGGTAGGTATCCATGGCGTAGAAGAAGCCGTCGTGACGGTAGGCCATGAGCTGTCCCTCTTTGGCGAGGCGTTCGAGCGGTTCGTGCTCGAGAATGCACTCGTCGCCGCCGAGATACTCGAAGATTTCGCGCTGGCAGACGAAAAAGCCGGCGCTGATGGAGCCGTCGGTCTTAGGCTTTTCGGTGAAATTGCTGACGCGGCCTTCGCCGGCCACTTCCAGCATGCCGAAGCGCCAGATGGGCGCGACCGTGGTGACGGTGGCGATCTTGCCGTGGCTCTTATGAAAATCCAGGACGCGGCGGATGTTGACGTCACTCACGCCATCGCCGTAGGTCAGCATGAAGGTGTCGCCATCGACGTATTTCTGCACCTTGCGCAGACGCCCGCCGGTCATGCAGTCGAGGCCGGTGTCGGCGAGGGTGACGGAGAATCCTTCTTCGTTGTGATGGCCGTGGGTCTTGATGTGCGACTTCTCGCCGAGGCGCATGGTGAAGTCGTTGTTCATGGCCTCGTAGTTGAGAAAGTATTCTTTGATGGTGTTGCCGCGATACCCCAGGCACAGGACGAACTCGCGGAAGCCGTGGTGGGCGTAGATCTTCATGATGTGCCACAGGATGGGGCGGCCGCCCACTTCCACCATGGGTTTGGGGCGAAACTCGGTCTCCTCGCGGAGCCGGGTACCCAATCCGCCACACAAAATGACAACCTTCACGAGAATCGGCCTCCTACGAACAACGTCATTATTCGGCCATAGAGGCGGTTTGTTCTAGCTTAGATTTGGGTATGGAACCCTTGCCAACCAAAGTTATGGGAGCGGAACGGGTCTTTAGTTCACCGGAATGCGGTACAGTCGCCGAAAGTTAGCATACCTTTCGATGAATTCCCTGCCACTGCCGGCCGCGATTTCCTACAGCATCCACCCCCGGCCTGAGCGGATTCTCTGGAAGCAGGAGTTTCTCTTCCGGGAGTCGCGAAGGTGCGATAGCCGGCCAGTGCCACCCGGCAGAAACGGGGCGTCCATATAGCTTTATCGAAAAGGGACGAGGGAGAGGTTCCCCGCAGTATCGCGAACTTCGTGGTGGTATTCCGTCCGGTCACATGGGTAAACGGTCACGGCCTGCGAAGTTTCCGGCGGCCGCCCACCGCCAGGAACTTGCGGCTGAGCGCTCGGATCCGGAAACCTGTCGATGGCGAGTCGGTAGCAGGGACGCTGGGGGAATCAGGGATACCTGGTGTCGTCTGAATTTACGGTGATTCGATCTTCGAAGGACCAGCGCCGGCTGGTCTGGACGCGGAGAACGATTTGACGCGCGTGGCGCGCGAGATTCGACCTGGCGCGAAACCCGCGCCCGCTTCATCGCCGGGGTCGGGTACGCTACGCTGGAGGAGGCTCGGCAATACCTGAAAGCGGGTGAAACTACACTCACTGCTTTCTCCCGACATGAAGAAGTGGTCGTCCGGCTTCCCCCCACGCTGTCCAATCGGTTGATCCTCATCAAGGTGCTCGACTGGTTCAGCCGCCAGGATTTGGGTGCGGTGAAACTGAGCACATTTGCGTCGGGCGCTCCCCCCCGCATGGATCGTCTTGTCGGGCTTGGACAACTGCATGGAGCCAACCGGTTTCGCTAGTTGGCGAAGAAATCTGACTCTTACCACGCGCTGCCAGGCTGACTCTCGCCGGTTCGGACTCGTTTCATGAATTCTTCAACCAGCATCACGAGCAACGGCAGTAACAACATAATCGCGTACGGAAACGGTGTGATCGAAATGAATGGCAGATAGGAAAGCGGGCACAATAGAAAGATCGCCGCCGTTTTGAGCGGAACACTCGAAACCTCGTCAAAGAGCAAAAGCAGAGCGGCGGGAATGAGAATCATAGCATCTTGCAGGTAGGCGTGATAGCTGATAAAAAGACTGGCAATAAGCGTCGCTGAAATACTACGGTTGAGGTTACCGCCCCGGATGACAAACCACGCTATCAAGATAACTATACCGGTCCCTACCGACTCCGCCAGAAGGGATGACGGCAAGAAGGCGAACATTCCATGAAGATTCGGCATTCCTGCATACTTGCTAGCAGTTGACGGTAACATTGCCGCATATTGCCACGGCCAGTATCTCCCGCCAACGGCAAAGGATACTGCCAGCAGTGCGGCGCCGCCAACGGCAAGGCCAGTTCCAAACCTCCAGAGCCGCCTGGCGAGTATCAGAGGTGGCAGTGCCATAAACAGGTTGTACTTGATGCAGCACAAGCTGAATACACATCCCGCCGCAAATCGCCAGCCACCCGAGAACAAAGCGATCGAGATCCCGAAGACAAGCAATATGAACGTCACATCTTGGCCCATAATGAAGCACTGCAGCAAGGGCAGACTCCAGCAACAGGCAACCGCGGCCGCCCATTTCTTGGGCGACGGCCAGAAAACACAGAATAAGACAATCGACAGCGCTGAAACAAATTGCCAAACCCAATATGCATGTTGGTAGCTAAAATATCGCAAGGGCGAAACCATGACTGCGTAAAATGGAAATCTGGCAAACGGAAGGTTTCTTGGCGTGTTCCATACTTCCTTTTCTATTGCCACAATCGCCTTGTGGTCATATAAGTCCGATCCACTTAGATGCGAGGCGGCGTAGAAGCCCATAAAGTCATTGTCGCCGCCGATAACCTGCGGAAGTGCTGGAAACACGAGAAAGCAGTTTACGCCAACGCCTACTATACAAGCAAGCACGATCAGAGCGTTTCGCCGCATGCCTGCATCATAGCAACTTGATCTTGTGTACTGTGTCATGCAGAATGTCGATTATCCAGCGCCCTTGCGGGCGCGTTTGACCCTTTCCAGGATGCCGGCGGCCTTAGGATCCAGCTAGACCAACCCTCGGCCGCGTCTGGCGAGATGCCGCGCCACCCAGCGATCGTCCGCTCATACCTGCTTCCTTCTTGCTGACTATTATGGCTTTTTAATTATGGGCGGCCATATAGCTTTATCGAAAAGGAACGAGGAGGCAGGTTCTCTGCAATGCCGCGAACTTCGTGGTGATATTCCATTCGGCCACATAGGTAAACGGTCACGGCCGGGGAAGTTTCCGGCGCGATAGATAGATCGGCGGACCATCCGCCAGCCAGTAATCCGGCCGGCGGGAGGCAACTACTTCATAGTCTCCGTATACGCTCATGGCGATCCGGTAACTGTCGTCCCGGCAGAACCAGCCCTGGTCGCATTGGCACGGCCCGATACAGGCCGGAGGCTTCGTATTTTCGAGGAACGCGCTGTAGCCGGCCCAGCCGTTCGGCTCGTAACCCGCCTGAAGATTCATCGGCGAGACGCCCTGGTTCAACCCATCCTGAAAAAACGCCCAGCGGATGTCGTTCCAGCGGAAATAGTCATGCAGGCCGGCTGTGGTGAACAGCGCCAAAGGCAACAGTCCGGCCGCGAGGCGCCAACTGGGGCCGCGCGCCTCTCCATCCGTCGCGGGCAGTCCTAAGGACACGCTTAGCGCCAGTAACAGGCCCAGTAATTCTGGCAGGTAATACCTATCGAAAACGGCCATCTTGTCGACCAGTATCGTCACCGTCAAAGAGGCGAACACGAACAGGTAGCCGAACCACACCAATTCGCCGGCGGACCGGTGTCTTGCTTGCCGCAGCAAGCTCCAGGAACGGGGAATCGCCAGCGCCCAGAGAACATTTCCCCCAAGCAGAAGGCATTCGATGACAATCCATACCGCCGCAGGCCATTGTGGCCCTGGGGCCAGGTGCGGAAACTGGACATCGGGCAAAAGAACCGGCCCTACGCCGGCGTTGTTGATGATGTTGCTCAGAAACGGAAACCGGCGATGGAGATCCACAGCGTACGACGGAATTCCGGTCATCACCCCTGCGGATAGCAATCCTAGAATTGCCAGTGCGCCGCCCACCGCTAGGAGCTTGCGGCTGAGCGCTCGGATCCGGAAACCCGCCAGCAGCGGGAAAAAGAATAGCGTCATATATGTGATAAAAATTCCCGCCGCGACGGCGGCTGCCATCGGACTGAAGGCTTGCATCCGCTGCAGCCGGCCGGAATAGTCCGACATGGGCACCATGGCCATTTTCTTTGCGAACACGAAATACGCGCTGATCACCGCGGCCAACACGGTGGCACTCACTGCAAGCCGCGGAATCGAGGATCGCAGACGCCGCCAGTTGCCGTGATTCCAGACGCTCAAGATCGCGGCGCCGAGCAGGGCTGGATACACCATGACGCAATATTGGCGGACCCAGAAACTCGCGCCTACTGCGAACCCGGTTCCCACCGCCGTACCCCAGGGGACAATCGCCGCGCTCTGCCGGCGGTCCGCCTTCCGTCGGCCTGAGAACCACCACACCGCCCCGAGCAGCGCCAGCGTATATCCATAAATATCCGTCATGAACGTCATCGAAACATACGCAAAGATCGGATTGGTTATCAGGAGGCAAAGAGCGATCGCTTTGATCCGGGGCCGTACGCCGGCAGAGCTGAGCAGCCACCAAACCAGGAAAAGCAGCAGCCCGCTGAACCCGATGGTCAATAGGCGAAGGTTGAGGTGTGAGAAGCCGAAAAGGCGAACGATCGGGGCAGCGATCAGACCTTGTCCGATGAATGCCGCTCCCGTATCGTGGTCGAACACGAACTTCCCCGTCTCCACAAACCTCTTGAGGATGCGTGCGTAAATCCAGTCGTCATTGAGCGGGTAATTTCCCCATGGCCGAACCAGTAGGATCAGTAAGGTAAATAGGGCTAAAGGGACGCCCAAAGATAACACATGGGCCCGGGACTTCAGCAGCGTTATGGCTGGTATGCGTTCCCGGTCGCAGCCGGAAGCGGTATGTGGGTGGTCCAGCGCCGGATTCAGTAGGGGCATCGTTTCATGATTTCGCGATCGGTAAGCACTCGACAAGCTGCAAATAGATACTGGATTTCCGTGCGCCGCGATAACTTGAGGATGACATTCCTTCGGGCGAGCTATGCGGGCAAAGCCGTAACCGTGCTGTCCTGTTCTGGCGAGGACGAGAGCAAAACTCGCACCCATCGCCTTTCGGTTAGCCATGCCAGAAAATACCCCGCTGGAAGCAACGATGTCCAGAGGATCGGATACCGGTACCGGTCGATGGACACCATGACATAGTAAACCGGCGGATACATGAGCCAGACACCCAGGATGAAAAAGGTAATCCGCTGCCGGTGCCGCAACATCAGAACGATTCCAGAGAGTGACAGGAGAGTAATCGCCCAAATGACGTAGCGCCGGAACCAATAGGCGCTGGGTGCGGGGAACCAGAACTCGACGAATCGCGCCGCAGTGAGTTGCGCGAATCGCGCGGGATGGGAGCGAATCCAAGCGATAGCTTCCGCTTTCTTGAGCCGGTCGTACGGGACCTCTCCCATTTGGCGTAAGATCTCCGCTTCCGGCACGCTGTCGACGGGATGCATAGCCTGGAAACATCCGGAAAGGCGCTCTTTGAGCAGACTGGATGAGGCGCAATCGTTGTTGGAGCTATAGAGCGTAATGCCGAAGCTGGTTCTGAGAACGATGGCATGCCAAGTCCGGTAATTGCGCACCAGCCAGGGAGCCAGGCACAGAACCGCGACCAGCGACATAGCCGCAGTCTGGCGCAGCGCTTGCGGCCAGCCGGGACGATACGAAACCAAGAGAAACACCATCCAGAGCGCGACAACCGAAACGGTGGCCGGGTTCGCCAGGAGGACCAGTCCGCCCAGAAGCCCTGCCCCGACTGTCAAGGCCATTCCTCCCCGCATAACCGCAGTGCGGGAGATCAGGCAAAACGAGAGCAGGCCCGCAATCGTCAGGCTCAGGTCCCACTGCGGCATCAACCTCATACTGAAGAGCCAAAGCACGGCCGCGAAGATGCCGGGCTTGTGTGTTCCATAAAAAGCCACCGATAGTCGCGGCAGCAGCCATGCAATGAAAGCGTCCGTTGCAATATTCAAGCAAACAGCGGCGATCACAATGAGAGTCGGCTGCCGCAGGATCCGGATCAGGCCGGCCAGCAGGAAGGGAAACAGCGGAGGAACCAACGCGGTCGGGCCGGTCATGACGGGTTGAAAGGGATTGGCGTACATCCCGTGCTCGGCTAGACTTTGTGCAACGGCGGCCATTTCGAAGCCGTGTCCAAAACCGAAGCCACCGACGCCCAGGAAGTCATAGACCCCCAAAACCAAAGCGGCGGCGACGAGCAGCAACTGGGCATCCGATGGTGGCGAGAATCTACCGGCAGCCGCCCCGGGGGGAGTCATAGAAGGATCCGGTTTCGAGCTGCGCATGCGCGGCGGCCGGGCACGATAGTGCACTTGGTTAGTCTGCGGGCGGTGCCGCCCCAGCAGGTCTTCATCATGTGCCGGGGGAAAACGTGTGGGGTGACCGGCCCGTTACGGGGAACGAATCGACCGTCCTGAAACGACAGCCACGATCGAGCGAATTCGGGCGAGCCGCAAGCCTGAGGAGTTCTAACATCGATTGAATCGAACTCAAAGGCGCCGTGATTAGGGCGGCCGCCCACTTCCACCATGGGTTTGGGGCGAAACTCGGTCTCCTCGCGGAGACGGGTGCCCAATCCGCCGCGCAAAATGACAACCTTCACGAGAATCGGTCTCCTACGAACAACGTCATTATTCGGCCATAGAGGCGGTTTGTTCTAGCTTGGATTTAGGTATGGAACCCTTGCCAACCGAAGTTATGGTTCCGGCACAGTGGCCCAAACATAGCGTTCGCAGTTTGCTTTCGGGAACTGATCTGGCAGCGGAAGCCGGTGCTACTCTTTCAATGGTCGATCTATGCCTCTTCAATCTATGCCTGACATCCTTACGGCGGCGGCACCCAGTACCTCCCAGGCGGCGAGGCAATTGCTGGAAAGGCATTTTCTGGCGATCGCCGCCGTGTTGCTAGGGGCGATGGCCGTGGCCATGGTGGCGGGGGTGTTCCTCGATAGCGATACCGTCGACGAGGAATATCACCTGCACAGCGGTTACACCTTTCTGACAACCGGGAAGTTGCCGGTATCCACCGAACATCCGCCGCTGTCGCAGGTTCTCTCCGCTCTGCCGCTGCTGCCACTCCATTTGCGCCTCCATGCAGCGGACTTGCCTCGTGGCGGCCGGGTGCCGTGGGACTCCGGCGGAGCTTTCCTCTACCGAAGTGGTGTTCCGCCCGAGGCCATTCTGGTAGCCGGACGGTTCGCCAAAGTGCTGCTTACGCTGGCCCTCGGGGGGCTGATTGCCTGGTGGACGCGGCGTCACTTCGGCGCCACGGCTGCCTTGGCGGCACTCCTGCTGTTTGCCTTCGATCCGACTTTTATCGCCCACGGTCACCTGGCCACCACCGATGTTGCCGCGGCCTTCGGTTTCTTCGCCGCCTGCATCGCCTGGGACGCGTTCCTGGTTCGCGGGAATTGGCGCGGCGCCTTCCTTTGCGGACTGGTTACCGGGCTGGCTCTGGCGGTGAAGTATTCGGCCCTGCTGCTGCCCGTACTGTTTGCCTACTGGTACCTCATTCAGGGACTCCGGCAGGCGGCCGCCCTGGAGCCGCCACGCTGGCGATGCTCACCGGTCCATTTCGTCAGGAGCATGGCAATTTTGGTGGCGGGAATCTTCGTGGCTTTGTATGCGTCGTTCGGTTTCGAGACCCGGCCTCTATTGCCGGCCGAGTTGAGGGATACGCCTTTCTCGCAAGTATTGGCACAAAATCACTACACCTCCCAGGTGGGAGCGCTTCTCTTGCATCATCCTCAACTGGCAGGCAAGGTCGACAGGGCAGCACTCACGGTACCGATTCCGATGCCAACATTCTTTCGCGGATTCTTATCGGTCTCCGCCCATAATGCCGTCGGCCACACGGCTTACCTCTTGCAGCAGACTCCAAGTAGCGGTGGCTGGTGGTTTTATTTCCCGGTGGTATTCGGCGTCAAGACGCCCACGGGTTTGCTGGCGCTTCTACTGCTTGGGTGGCTGGCGGTCCTGGTGATTCTGCTCCGCGCCGGACCGCGGAATGCCCTCTACAAAGTATTACGCGCGCGGCAGGAATGGTACGCGCTGACGCTTCTGCCGCTGATCTATTTTGCGATCTCCACCACCACGCACATCAATGTGGGCATCCGGCACATCTTACCGATCTATCCTTTTTTATTCATTTGGGCCGCGGCGATGCTGTTTGCCGAGCGACGGCCTGCTCTGCCGGCGTTCTTCCGCCCGGCGGCGATCGTCTGCTTGGCGCTGGTGGCGGTAGAGTCCGCAGCGGCCTTCCCGCGGTACATCTCGTTCTTCAATTTGCCCAGCGGGGGACGCAGCCAGGGCTGGAAGTATGTAGTGGACTCCAATCTCGATTGGGGGCAGGACATGTACCGCCTGCAAGATTACCTGGTGCGCAAAGGGGCGGACAATGTTTGCCTCGCCACCTTCTCTGCCGCTCCCCCGGAGCACTTCGGCATCCACCCGCACCCTATCCCCGGAAGCGCTGCTGAAGCGCGCCGGCAAGGATGCCTCATGGTGGTGAGCCTTAGTGTTCTCTATGAGTGGCCGCCGCTCGACGGCAGCTACAACTGGATCAAGCGCCTCCCCGTCACCGGCCGGGTGGGCGATTCATTCCGGGTTTACGACTTGCGGGCCACCCGGTAGGCTCGTGCAAAGATTCATATGGATAAGAAAGATGTCCCGCTCTGATGGACGGCCGATTAACAAGAGACACAGTGCGGCAAAGCCGCAAGCTGTCAGCGATCAGCTTGGGGGCCGCGCCGTAGGCGCGCTCCAAAGGAGTCAGTGACAGCCAAAGTGGTACGGCTGAAAATAAAAGACTTACGCGAGCTGCCAATGGAGAGCTTTCAGCGGTCAGTGCTCTCCTTACGCTCCTGCGGCTCTATCCACACTGACCGCCGTGGCCGGATCGGGCAAGCAGTCAGTGGAGAGCAGTCAGCTTTGGGAGTATTGGCTGTCGGCTCTTGATTTGGCGGCTCTTGGGGACGGACAGTGCAGAATCGTCGCGGCCCGCAAAGAATACGGAGAATTAGTAGTACAGCCTACTGGATGGCTCGCGCCTCCTGGATGCCGCCGCAATCCAGGATCGTGGCCGTTTACCGGTATCCTGCGACCGGGCTGGTGGCGTGGGCGATGCCGGTGCTGTTCGTGCCGGCACATACCCGGATGGCGTGGACGCGGCACACCGGCGGTGCGACAATCGAGCACAACTGAATCGTCACGCCGATTTCAGAATTCTGAGGACTCCCCTCGTCGTACCAGAAGGGCTGGCCACGCTCATGCCGCATCGCGCCGAGCCGGCGGCCGTCCGGCTGGCGTAGGCTTCCAGCCACTTCACCCGCACAAATTCGACCTGGAGAACGGCGGTGAACCATCGAATACCGTCATCGGGCAACCGGGGCCTGTGGTACCGGTAAGTACCTCGAAAAACAGCCTTCGCAGGTGTCGTACCGCTATAATGTGGGACTGGCGTCTTTCACCGCGATCTCCGGATGACTCGCATCTTTCGCGTCTTCGTTCCCGCTACGGCAGTTGTACTGCTCGTGTCGGAAATCCTGCTGATCACTTCGGCCTTCATCATTGCTGTCTACCTCAACCTGGGGGTGGATCCGTGGGTCAACCTGTTGGACGACGGCGGCCTGGCGCATCTGGTCCCAGTGCTCGTCACCATCCTGGTAGGCATGTACTTCAACGATCTGTACTCGCAAGTGTACGTAAAAAGCCGGATCGTGCTGCTGCAGCAACTCTGCCTGGTGATGGGCGGCGCGTTCCTGGTGCAAGGTCTGTTGAGCTATATCGTTCCCGACCTGCGAGTTTCGGCCCATGTGATGGCCTGGGGCAGCGGGATCGCAGTGGTGGCCATTTATTTTTTCAGGGTCCTGTTCAGCACATTTGCGGTCAAGATGCTTGGCCGCGACAGCCTGCTGATGGTAGGAGGCAGCCCCCTACTGGAGGACATCGCGTCGCATCTGGAAGAGCATCCCGAATTGGGGCTGGAAGTGACCGGCTTTGTCGACGACGCCCACCAGCCGGGAGACAAACTGCGGGGCGGAAAAGTGCTGGGCATGCTTCCCGACCTGAAAGAGATCGTGCAGGCCACCAAGCCGAGCCGGATCGTGGTGGGGATGACGGAGCGCCGCAACCGCATGCCGGTGGCGGATTTGCTGGAACTGCGCTTATCGGGGTGCGTCATCGAGGAAGCGGCGACGGCCTTCGAGCGGCTGTGCGGGCGGGTGTGTCTGAAAGAACTGCGCCCGGCACAACTGATTTACTCGGGGGAATTGGGTCCGCGCCCGCAGAACCTGGCGGTGCAGACGGTGATGAACCGGGTGATAGCGGCGGTCGGGCTGGTGGTCGCCTCGCCGGTGATGGCGCTGACCGCACTGGCGGTGAAGTTCTCCTCGCCGGGGCCGGTCTTATACCGCCAGGTGCGAGTGGGCATGGACGACTCGCAGTTCACGGTGTACAAGTTTCGCTCCATGCGGGTGGACGCGGAAGCTGCTACGGGAGCGGTGGTGGCGTCCAAGGACGATCCGCGGGTGACCAAGGTAGGAAGGATCATCCGCAAATTGCGGTTTGACGAACTCCCGCAGTTGTTCAACACACTGAAGGGCGATATGTCGATCGTAGGACCGCGGCCGGAGCGTCCTGAGTTTGTCCGGAATCTTTCCCAGCAGATTCCGTACTACCGGCAGCGCCACTGCGTGCGGCCGGGGATCACGGGGTGGGCACAGATCAACTTCAAGTATGGGGAAACGCTGGAAGATACCATGACGAAGCTGGAATACGACCTGTACTACATCAAGAACATGTCGTTGAGCCTGGACACCTACATCATCTTTCATACCGTGAAAACCATGCTGCTGTCCCGCGGCGCTCAGTAGCGTTATGTGGGGCAGACTTCTTCATTCGCGGAGGCTTCAGCCCGTCATCTGCGGAACCTCTAGAAGGCGGACTAAAGCCCCTGCAGCCTGAAGCCGCCTGAGGCCTGCCCCACACCCGCGGGCACCGCTCTGCATGCGATGATGTTCAGAACATGCATACCACGCTGCACGCGGAGCAACACTTCGAAGCTTCGGCCACGGTTCGCGATGTCGTCATCGGCATGTCCGACGGCCTGACGGTACCGTTTGCCCTGGCCGCCGGACTCACCGGGACGATGGCGGCCACCAGCAAGCTGGTGGTGATCGCGGGGCTGGCGGAAATCGCAGCCGGCTCCATTGCCATGGGGTTGGGCGGCTATCTGGCGGCCCGCACGGACCGCGACCATTACGAGTCCGAGCGGCAACGCGAGATCCGCGAGACGGTGGAACTACCCGAAAAGGAAACCGACGAAGTAGCCGACGTGTTCCGCGGGTATGGCATGTCCGAGGAGGACCTCCAGCCGGTAGTGAAGGCGATTTGCGCCGATCAGAAGCGCTGGGTGGATTTCATGATGCGCTTCGAGTTGGGTTTCGAAGAGCCCGACCCGGCGCGCGCGCGTAATAGTGCGGTCACCATCGCGCTCTCCTATGTTCTTGGTGGACTGGTGCCGCTTTCGTCGTATATGGTGGTGGACGATCTGCACACAGCGCTGAAGTTCTCGGTCGCGGTGACGCTGGCGGCGCTCTTCGTTTTCGGCTATG
>Ga0182030_10003861_pt1 | contig 31989 bp, 27 predicted proteins | sample 812S3MmetaG_FD_121299 | JGI IMG/M metagenome (GOLD analysis project Ga0182030, IMG submission 121299) | Permafrost microbial communities from Stordalen Mire, Sweden - 812S3M metaG (Illumina Assembly) | ecosystem: Environmental > Terrestrial > Soil > Wetlands > Permafrost | place: Sweden... | reverse complement strand
TGGCTGAGGGCGCAACCCTCTTCTCATCATCTAAGAAAATTCCCGTAAAACAAATCTTTTGTGGAGCAGCTGTAGTATTTCTCTGTGGTGCTTTTTTTCTTCTTTTTAAAAATAATGATGCCTGGCGTGATGCTGGTCTAGAAATGAATGCAATGCGTGAGGATCTCGCTCACGTATACGAACGCATAGATGACGATCCGCAAACGCTTTTACTTGGCGTGCCAGATCAACAAAAAGGCGCTTACGAAGGTCGCAATGCCGTCCCGGAAATGTTGCAGCGTCCGCAATTTCCACGTGATCTAAAAAATTGTATTGCCTTTAACCCAGCGATTCCCATTTTGCCTTTTGGTTATTTGCGTCAATCGCTTGCTGAAAATGCAGATAAATCGAACATTTTGCTATGGGACCAAGAACACAAAACCTGGCTCAAAGTCAGTAGACGGACGCAAGCTCCAGACAATGCAAAAAAAGGAATAGCCCTCGACTCGAGAACTATACCAGCTCACACTAATTTCAATCGGGCGCATAAACTTCAAGCCATTAGTTATGAGAATCTAGACTATGGCAATAGCGATTTTTTATTCGTCGAAACGGCCCAGAACCTGGCAAGCGAAATGCGTGGTAAAAAATCTCAACAATTTGTTTTTACTTTTTCCAATCAACTGAGCAAGACGACTAAACTGCCAATCGAAATAAGCGGACACGAAATTTCTTTAGATAATAAACACGGTTTTGTTTTCCCATTGCGCGCATGTCCTTATTGGGTGTTTGCTAACCACCTCGATAAATTTGCAATTCAACTGCCTGCTTCGCTTGTCGTCACATCAATTAGGAGTATGACCAGCGAAGAATTGATGCCTTTATTATCCTTCGCCAACTCAGGATTCTTGGGTACCAAAGGCTTCACTCATCTCTCCAATAAAGACGCCAAATCGGTTTTGACGTGCCTTCGCAATGATGTTCCTGGTGCTAAAACATTCGCGCTCGAAATCATGAGACCCAATCTGTTTCTCGCCACCAACGACCAGAACGCACCCGAAGCTTCACCCCTGCAGATGCGTCTTATCAAAAGTGCAAAAAAAACAGGCGAAATTATGTTAGAGCGTAAAGACTTTCCAGCCGCCGGTATCTATCAAGCACGGCTATTCGCTCTTGACGCAAACGGCGATTCAATCGGAGTAGCTGGCGATCACATCGACATCGCCGTCGAGCAGGATTGAATAATCTCCGAATCCCAATGAATATTCGCCGCCGTGAATTAGACATAGTGCAAAATCTGACGACTCAGATGCCTTCAGGCAGCGCCAGTCGCATTCAGGCGGAGGCGCGCCTAGCGTTATACAGGCGTTAACTTGGCAGATTTATGGTACAATCCAAGAAGGTAATTAATGTCCTGGAGCGTGCTTGATGACACTCGGCATTGCAAAAGGGTTGGTTCTGGACACCGACACCTGCAAAAAACAACAGAACATAAAACAAGTGGAAGCTGATGACTTCGATATTGAGTTTGTAAGCTCACTTGAGGAGTTCAATCAATCTGCCGCCAGCGGTTCGGTCGATTTTATGATCGTGCGCGAACAACCGAACACCAAAGGACTGGATCTCGTCAACGAAATCAGACGGGTAGCTCCTGTGATGCCCATGATTCTTCTGTGCGAAGCGGCCTCCGGAACATGGGCGCAGTTAGTTTCAGACCCACAGTTGGAACTGGTTTATAGCGAAGCCCCGCCTCAAGAACTTTCCCACCGCATCTCTAAGCTATTGCGATTTAAGCCCAGATACACCACGCCAAAAATGCGCGTGGCGGTCGATCCTATCCCATCATTGCGTGGAAAAAGCGGTAGGCTAGATGCGGAGAAAGTCTCGCTATGCTTCGGGATTACCTTAAGCGACCTAGCTCGGGCGGTAAAAAAGCCCTACAGCACAATTCACAAGACGCCTGATTCTGCAGCCTTGCAGGCATCTTTGTATCCGTTTGAACAGATCGCTTCGGCTATCAAAACCATCACCGGTGGCAAACTCGAGCAGGGCTTAAAAATTTGGTTGAATGCTCCAAACAAAGCCCTTCCAGACAGCCTGCCGGTGGAGCTGATCAAAAAAGGACACGCGAGCGTTCTAGCCAACATGCTCGAAGACGTGCTGTTAGGACATCCGGGCTAAAATGCATTCACGCGATATTCTGGCAGTCGTGCTGTCACCGAACTGGATGGACCATGGGAGCAACAAGTATTGAATGGAAACCCGGTACCTACACAAAATTTGGCAGTTGAAGCATTTGCCTCCAATCGATTTCAAGGTTTGCGCTTCTTTTCTCACGAAGACCCAGGGAAGGTAAACATAATGATCTGGACCGAGACTGTCAAAGCACCGTCAGTAGTGTCGCTTATTGACAGTTCCGACACCATAACCGAACAAATTCCCCGGCTTCATAAGAAAAGAATTTGACATTGCTCGATGTCGTCAAAGAATTTTCGAGAGTTCAGACAATACCAAAGTTCTCTAAACGTTCAATGCTAATCCACTTACCGTTTCGACTTACACTAAGTTGGCGTGCATAATATGCCGAACCGCATATCGCACGCCCGTTGTTGGCCACGTCAAAGACGCTTTTATCGCATGGGCAAACAAGACTTGGAGTTTTCGCATAGCCGATGCAATAGCCTTTACAGCTCTGATCGAGGCAGCCGCACGAACCGTCGGCACGAGGAAGGACAAAATTTAGAATATGGTCATGATCTCTTGGGCAGATGCGGCTGAATGCAATGATCTCATTCTTCCCAGTACGTATAACGAAAGACGGTATTTTTCGGACTTCGTATTGTTCAGGATTGAAGACCAGATATTTCATCGGCAGCATAAATGGTAAACAATTCCAGATGTCTGGCAAGTCACTCAAATTGAATCTAGGCGGCTGCTCTGCATTTGGTAAATCAGCAGTTTGAAAGAAATTGCCGGCTTGCATTGTCGGTTTCAGAAATCGCATCAGAGGCGATGTAAACAACCCCAAGCTAACTACTAACGGTGCGCCCGTTATGACTTTGAGAATTGCGCGGCGAGGCAATAACGTCTCAGAATTGGCGCCGTGCTCGGTATCGTCCACGTTGTCTGCCATATCTCAACCCCGCGGTAGAGTAGCGTCTAAATCGATTATAGATCTGAAACGCTGACGCCATAGACTTCGCTACGGCACGTAGAGCCCACAAATGCTGACGCACCAAGCAATTGCGGTTTCTAGGAATGCCGCAGATTTCCATGGCTGAAAGACGCGTCTTTGGCTTATCGTCAAAAAATTTAGTTCTTTGGACGGTCGACCGTCCAAACAATTCTAAAAAAACAGAACATAAACCGACAGTTCAGGAAATAACTGCAAACTTCTTACTTCTCAAAGTCTCCCAAAGACTTCAGACGATGCAAAACGCCTCGTAGCAGGTCACTTTCTCGCTTGGTCGGCAGCGCTCTTTTGTAAAACTGACGCAGCTGTCCAAGCACCAAATCTTTATTATGCGCGCGCGAAAATTGAATTTTTTCCAGGACTTGCGATAATTGCTCAAATAATTCCTGGTCGTCATCTGCTGTCGTGAGCAAATTAGCGCTTGCCCTATCTGCATCGCCAGAACTGGCACTATCATCAACTTTAGAAAATTTGCTCATCTCATAAGCCAAAATGCAAGCGGCTTGCGAAACATTGAGCGATGGAAAAAGCGGATTAGTCGGAATGCGAATCTGCACATTGCAGACAGCCAACTCATCGATACTCAAACCATTGCGCTCATCACCGAGGACAATAGCGATCTTATTTGTTGATTCAATATTTTGCGCTGTTGCTCGCTCCAAAAACTGTGGCAGCGATTCTAATAATTGACTGCGCTGTTGCCCAGACGATGTGCCAACCACTAGATTTAAATCAGCAACAGCTTCTGGCAAAGACGCAAACACTTCTGCCGCTTTCAAAATATCAAAAGCATCAACAGCCATTTTGCGAGCTTCAGCATCTTTGTAGTTGCGAGGGGCATCAACTAAGCGCAATTTTTCAAAGCCAAAATTTTTCATCAAACGCGCGGTCGCACCGATGTTGCCCAGAAAAACCGGACGTACCAGAACGAAATAAATATTGGCTTGATTTAGCTGCATTCGGCTTAACTGACCGACTATCTGGCTGTAATACGAAACACAACACGTCGATTCTTTTCTCGACCAGCATTTGTGGCGTTCGATGCAATGGGCTTGGTGAAACCAAAACCAATTGGTTGCAAGCGCGAAGAATCAATACCAACATGCACCAGATAATCTCGCACAGCTTTTGCTCTGCGGTCCGACAAACTCATATTGTATGCAGCCGTACCAATTGTGCACGTATGTCCTTGCACTTCGATTTTGATACCAGGATTGGCTGTCAAATATTTGACGATTTCATTGAGAATTGGCTTGGCCTGCGGTCTTAACTTGGCTGAGTCGAAGTCGAATTGAATTGCGTTAGTAGTTGCAATCCCATTGTTCTTCAAATCTTTGACAATTCGTCTGCCTTCACGCGTGCCACTATTATCACCGGCAAGACCGTTTGCGTAAACAAAAATTGGTGCCTCCCAGACGAAAGGACCGGTTCCTTTGAGAACGATAGGGAATTTTGCATTATCTAAAATCCAATAAGACCAGCCATTATTAGCCTGAGCCTGGATTGTTCGCACCGATACTTTTTTCTCGTCGACCATCACTGAAATAGTTTCATGACCTACCGCTTTGAGATAATGCGGCAAAGGCACAGTTTCTTTATGATTGACCATTGGGCCGTATGGTCCATCTGTTTCAAATTCAGCGGCTTGACCGGCTTTTAGCTGACGAAACAATTCATCTGACAATCGAATGGCGTTTGTATATCCAACTAGAGTATTTCGTTGCTGATTGGCATAAAAGAAACTGACCTTATGCGATTTGGCGAAATCCGCTTTATCAACAGCGCGCACGCCCTCGGCGTTAATTGGATCTGTAAATGACCATTTGAAACTGTAAGCGGCATCACTTTTTCCTTCCATGGCCACGACCATATTGTGATCAGGCAACGGCTTGCAATGTTGATCGCATGAATGAGAGACAGGAAAACAAAGAGAAAGGTCATTACGCAAAAGCAACTTATTAGTGTAATCAGGCAAATTCTCAGGAGCTGCTTGCGCTTCTTGAAACTTGGCCAAAACAGAAAAAGAAAACAAAGAAATCACAGCTAAAACATATATGAGAAATCGCGTTTTCATTCTGCCAGTTGCCTTCAATTCGTATTTTCGAGCGGTTTTTCCAGAGAAGTTGTCATAGTAACAGATGCCAATTACTCTCTTTGCCCCGTTTCCGTGAAAGTTCCTAAAGGTGAAAGAGGCTCAAGCTCTGTAGAATTCTAAAATCTCCAACAAGCTTCCAGCAGAGGACCAACTGTGCTTCATCAACTTATCGATCCGATCTTACAAATGATTCGCGATGGCGTGGCGCAGTGGGGGTACATCGGCGTTGCACTGATGATGGCAATTGAGTCGGCTAACATTCCCTTACCCAGTGAAGCGATCATGCCGACAGCAGGCATCCTCGTTCAAACTGGCAAAATGAATATTCATCTAGCGGCACTCGCTGGCGCCATCGGCTGCTTAATCGGCTCCATCCCTTCATACTTTCTCGGTCTTATTGGCGGTCGTCCATTCTTGAAGAAATATGGACACTTCCTTCTGCTGCGCGAAAAAGATATGGAACTGGCCGACAAATGGGTCGATCAGTACGGAGACATCACTTTCTTCGTCTGTCGAATGTTGCCAGTAGTGCGCACTTTCATTTCCTTTCCAGCAGGCGTTCTTAAAGCGCACTTCGGCATGTTCTGCCTGTTCACCTTCATAGGCTCGCTATTCTGGTGCTACTTCCTCACCTGGGTTGGCATCAAATTCGGCGAAAACATGGAAGTCTTCGTCAACATCTGGCACAAATTCGATCTGGCAATAGTATTAGTAGTGGTGGCAGGTTTTGCTTACTACTTATATCGCCATCTCAAAAAAGACTGATCTTTTTGTGGTGTTATTTTTTGTACTGACGACGTCTGGTATCTTGTCTAATTTCCAGCAAGTCTTCCAGTAGCGCCTGACGCTCCGGACCGTCCCAGCGTCTGAGCCAGTCTGTGATGGCGTGTTGAATCATGCCACTTTTATCAGGTGAGTGAGCGCCATATAACCGCTTCAATTCCAGCCAGATTGATTGCAGGGCAGCCAGTTGCTCTGCCGGCAATTTGACGGTGTAGGCAACGAATTTGCGATTGCTGCCGGGGAAATTTTGTTTGATTGGTAGATCTGGCAAATTAGCAAGATTATGCCGTTGACTGGCAGCAGGTGCCGTCAACTCCAATTGAGTGGCCTCGTTGTCGTCGCCAGCAGGAGCCGCTTTTGCATTTTCTGGATCAGGTCGATCTTCCAAATTTTTTTGGTCCAAAATGTTTTGATCCATTTACTAGAATTAAACAATTGCCAGTTTCTCAATTGCAATCGTCCTGATTCTATCAAAGATGAACGGCACAGGCATCAGCACCACCATGCTTTTCAACATAGCGTTGATGATATTCCTCAGCTTTATAAAAAGTAGCAGCAGGCAAAATTTGAGTGACTATCGGTCGTTTGACTTTGCCGCTTGCTGCAAGCTTTGTCTCTGAAGCGAGAGCCGCAGCCTTTTGTTCGGGCGAATGATAGAAGATAGCCGAACGATATTGTTCGCCATGATCGGGACCTTGCGCGTTGAGTGTGGTTGGATCGTGGTTTTCCCAAAAAACATTGAGCAATTCGCCATAGCTCACTTTCTTTGGATCGTATTTGACCTCTACAGACTCAGCATGATGAGTGGCGCCTGAACAAACATCTTCGTAGGTGGGATCCTTTGTCGTTCCACCGGTATAACCACAACTTACGTCCTCGACACCTTTGACATGGCGGAAAACATTCTCGACATGCCAGAAGCACCCGGCTGAAAAAGTCGCTGTGTCTAAATGCGAAGGGGTGATCGGCGCCGCTTCCACTTTCATTGAGCCAAATAAGACGAGCACCCAGAAAAGGAAGACAAAAGAGCCAATAAAAGTCCTGAACATACTGAACATGCTCCTGTTTTTGCAACGCAGCGCTCACAGCTGTCTCTCCATGATACCGACAATTTTTTAGTGATGGCATAATAGATTGAGGACCCGCTAGTAAAAACTGCCAAAACTGCCAAAACTGCAAATGTTCTTCTTTTCATGGGAGAACCACCATAAGGAGGGTTGATTTTTCAGAGTGGGAAAGTAATATCACACCATGACTACTTCAACCAGATATATCGAGAACCCAGCCGAATCAATGACTAATTCGTCGCTCGACCCATCAGCTAATCCTGCAGGGCAGCCTGAGCCAAGCGCAAGCTTAAACCCAGAAGCACGCTTTGCGCCAGACCCCATGGCTCGCGACGCTTTTCGACCAGCAGCAAACGCCGGTCCCAATGGTTTCGACCGCAGTCAAGCACAGGCAGGAGCACCCGTCGGACCAGCCACGATGGTGCAAAATCTACTTAAAAACAAGATTTTGATTGGGCTAGTGCTGGTATTCGGCTTTATTTTCACAGTCGGTCAATTTTATACAAGCAATGAATCGAACATTGCCGCCCAAAAGGTGGCTGCCGTAGCGTCTGCGCCGCAGGCTCTTGGGCCCAGAACTGAGCGTCCAGCCCAGCAAACGATTGCCCCGACTGGATTAACGCCTGATATGGCTCAAAAATTTGTCGCCTGGTGGATCGGCAGATCCATGGATTATAGAGCAGCCACAGCCACAAACAGTCACAACGAAGCATTCGCCTGGATGACCCCGCAAGCTGTAAAGGCTTTCAAAGAATCACTCTGGTCACCACAAATTGCCGCTGGTATCACTCAGGGTCAGGTCAGCGCCGCTTTTCAAGCTGTTTCAGTACAACCTCAAGCAATTAATCCAGATGGCTCGATTGTTGTCACTGTGCTTGGCACCTTGATTATTCAAGAAGCGAACAACCCAACCCCTGCCAGTCAACAAATCGTCGTTGATTTCTTGGTCAAGAAGGACGCAGCCGGCTATCGCATCGCTGGTTTGTATAATCGAACTTCTCGCTAGATTCTAAGTAAATCTTCGTAAATCAAAAAATCGACGAAAAGATGACGCAATCAAAATACACAGCAGAAGCTTCTGCTGATTTGGTCGCCCAATCCTTTGTGGTAATATATCAACCTCATTCACGCGAACAACGTGATGCTTTTGTGCCGGGGTAGCTCAGTCGGTAGAGCAGAGGACTGAAAATCCTTGTGTCAGCAGTTCAATTCTGCTTCCCGGCACCACTTTTAAACCATCAAAAAGACCTTGTCGCAGTTTCGGCAGGGTCTTTTTCTATGTTTTTATTCAAGTTCTATGTTTTTATTCAAGCGTCGCATCAGGCATCACTTCAAGCATCAAAAGTGGGGAAAAATTCGGCATCTTCAGCCTGGAATATTTCTCCTGGCGGTCGCAGCTTGAGACGCTTGTGAGGGCCAACATGCACACCGCAGGCAAAACAGAAATTAGCCTGAGCAGGCAAGCGCTTTTGACATTTTGGACAATAGAGGCAGTCAGCAAAACCGTCACAGGGACCTTCTTGTCCGCACCAGGAGCAAAATCTATCGGTGGAGCGGACCTGCGCCTGACACTGGCGGCACAAAGTCGATTTGCTGCCAGCCTGAATTTGCTCTAACTCTTGCGGAGCGGCAACAGAGTCAGCTTCAGTGTTTTGTAGCTTGACCGCACAATCAAGATTTAGACGCGGCTTACCGCACAGACGGCAAAATTTCGCGTCAGCACGATTTTCTGCCTGACATAAAGGACAAATAAAATGATCTCTGTATGCAGGTGGTTCGCTTTCTTGCGGAATATTCACTTCGCTTTTAACCTGAGGTCTCTACAATTTTACTGTGCTGCTATGTTGTTCCACAATTAAAATGCCCAGGAGTTCTCACGATGCGTTCGAAAAAAACACAGACTAATCTCAAACTGCTTGCGACCAGCATAGCGACTGCATTCTCGCTTTGCCTGGGTGGAAGCGGTGACGCGCACAGTGAAAACTCATCTGAGAAATCCGAAAAAAATATCTTTGTGGCCAAACCATATTTGCAAATGGGCACATCCACACAGGTTGCCAATCAGGATTCACAAGAGATTTGTTGGCTGGCTAAAGACAAAAAAAGCGCATGGTCAGTTGTGATATCGGAATTCACAAACAATAAAAGCAGCAAAGCAGTCAAAGCGAAAGCATCGGCAGCGCCGGTTTCAGTCAGAGAAGTAGGCGCATCTAAAAATTCTGCCGACTATTTGTTCTCGTCAAAAATAGACAACCTGCCCTTCGATTCGATTTATCACTATCGCGTCCTCAAAGACTCCAAGCCAGTTTTTGAAGCAGAAGCGCACACGCGCAAAAGCTTTAATTCACCTTTGAGCTTTGTGTTATTTGGTGACCTCGCTGCAAAGACCGAGGGTCAGAAAAAAATCTCCTACCAATGCTATTTGGCCAAGCCTGATTTCGTCGTTATGCCAGGCGATATTGTCTATAACCGAGGACTCTATTCCGAATATCTCGATAAATATTTCCCTGTCTACAACGCTGACTCTGCCTCCGCCGACGGTGGCGTGCCCTTGATTAGAAATATTCTTACTATAGGCGTCCTAGGCAATCACGATATCGCCTTCGATGGACGAACTCCGTACACCGATTTCAAAGGTAATCCAGACGCGCTTGCTTATTATTTCCTCTGGTCTCAACCACTCAATGGACCAACTAAAACTGAGACTACATCCGCCACTCCTATTGGTGGCGATGCCGCAAGAGAAGCTTTTTTCAAAAAAGCCGCAGGAGAAAAATATCCGGCCATGGGCAATTTCTCTTTCAACTACGGCAACACCCACTGGCTTGTTTTAGACGGCAATTATTATTCGAACTGGGCTGATCCCAAAATGCGCAAATTCGTCACCGATGATTTAGAAAAAGCAAAAACATCGACCTGGCGATTTGTTACTTTTCATCAGCCACCCTTTAGCATCGACAAACAACACGCAGACGAACAACACATGCGCTTACTAGCTGATATCTTCGAAAAAGAAAAAGTCGATATCGTCTTTGCCGGACACGCTCATGACTATCAGCGCACATATCCACTAACGTTTGCTCCTAAAGGAGCAAGCACAAATAATGGTATTGGCACCGTCAACGCCAATGGCACTGTTGATGGCGCAATCTCAGTGGACAAAACTTTTGATGGCCAATCAAACACTCATCCACACGCACCAATTTATATAGTCTCTGGCGGCGGCGGCGCTCAGCTATATCCAATAAAAGATTTGCCCGCAGAACAAGTCAAATTTATGGATAAAGTCTATGCGGCCAAACACTCGCTCACAAAATGTGTCATCAATGATAAAAAACTAGTCTTCCACCAAATCTCTGAAGACGGCGCCGAATTAGACAAATTCGAGATTGATAAATAAGCAATCAATTTTTGAAATTTCAGAAGAACTGCTTGACTGAAAAAACTGAATAATTTGGCGTAAAATAGGCACAATTGCACAACTATGATATCAAGGTGAATTAGTGTCAGATCTAGGCAGATTAAGCTTGCTCGTATTGAGCATATTAGTTCTTGTTGGTGGAATTATCGGCTACACAAAGGCGAAGAGCAAAGCATCCTTGATTGCAGGGACGATTAGCTCGGTACTGCTGGCGGTATCATTTGCCTATGCGCTATCTGACCCGCTGCATGGTCTCATGGCAGGTCTGGCCGTAACAGTGCTCCTTGACGTTGTCTTCATCATGAGACTGATCAAAACAAAAAAATTCATGCCTTCTGGCATGATGATCATCCTTTGCCTGATCACACAAGGTATAGTCGTCAAAGAACTGCTGACTAGCCCGCTCAAAATCTATTAGAGAGACGACATCTGTCTACAAGGCGCTGAGAAAGTTGATTACTTCCTTCAAGGCTTTGCCGTTGCTATCGTCAGGGTCCAGAGAAAGCGCTTTGTCGATGCATACTCTTGCGTCTCCAAGCTCGAGACAAACTGCGTGAGCGCGAGCCAGATGGAGCCAGGCGTTAATGTAATTACCATTCAAGTCTAGCGCCTTTTCCAGGACTTTTTTGGCGCCCATTACATCACCTTTGCGAATGCGCAACAGGCCAAGATTCCCATAAGGCCATTCGAAATCAGCATACTGCGAGATCAAAGCTTTGAACGTTTTCTCGGCTGACGCTAAATCGCCGGAAGTGAGCTGATTATGCCCCTCGATATTGCGCTGCACAGCCGCATGCGGAACGGGTTGACGCGGTATTCTAGTACGCAAGAATCTCATCGCCAGAGCATCAAGCTCAGAGTTCGGCTCGATTTCATGCACTTTCATGCAAGCGTCGCGACTCTGTTCCGTCCAGCCCAGTGCCTTATATTTTTGCGCTAAATCAAAATACTCATAAGCAGCAAGCCCCTCCGGCAAATCACGGGTGGGCAGCCCAAGGGCTGGATAAATAAATTCCTCAATGGTCTTTCTAAAGTACTGCGTCGCACTTTTACTAAAGAAGTTGAAAGCATTTTCAATTTCTCTCTTAATTTCACCAAAGGGCTCAAATTCTTCAATTTGCTTATTGGCCATCTCGGCGGCTTCACCAAGAGCCTTTAAAGACTCTCTCAAAGTCTGCCCGGCCTGTTCTTGAAATTCGAAAGTACCTTCAAAAAGCTCCAGGACAGAGCCAAACTGACGCATCTGAGTTGGGTCAAGATCCTGCAGTGGCCCCCGTTTGAAGCCCTTTCCACTTTCTGCGGCTTTGCGCGCCGAGATAATTGCTTGCTTAGGCCAGTACATCAAAAAGTACTGGATACTGAGCTTCAAATACTCATCCGCGGTCAATCCATGAGGTACTTCTCTAGCAGGAATCACACTCATACTCCAGCGTTACCGTAAGCATTTTATTTGGAATGATATCATTAACTGCCAAGAGGCACACGCCATAAGAGAGGATAGAGGCACAGAAATGATTGATCAAGTCCAAAGCACGACTGTTGAATGGGCAATCGGCAAAAAAAACGTGGACGGTCGCTCCGACGGCGCAGAACAACATCTCGTCAAATCCACTCCCACAGGCTTTTTAATCGCCATTGTCGACGCCATTGGCACCCATGATGAGGCGTTAAAGGCAGCACAGACCGCCATTGCCATCCTGGACGACTACACACATCAAAGTATGCCGAATTTGTTCGACAAATGCGATAGAGCCCTGAAATCGACAAGCGGCGTATCCATCACAGCGGCTATTTTTAATACTTCCTATAACACTGTCAGCTGGTTTGGCGTGGGCAACATCGAAGCCTTGCTCTGGCACCGCAGCATTCATACGAGCCCTCGTTACCATCAATTAGCCTTGCAAGCTGGCCTTGCCGGTCAGGGACTGTCCAGCCTGAACGAAAAATGTCTGTCTGTGAGCCCGGGCGACCTGGTCATTTTAACTTCTGATGGAATTTTTCCAGGTGTCGTTGAAGCTCTGCCCATCGAAGGGCGTCCACGCGCTGTGGCAGATAAAATTCTGCAAGACTATGCCAAAGATAACGAAGAAGCGACGTTGCTAGTGACAAGGTATCTTGGCGCCGGATTGCCGCCTGGTATTTGATTAATTGATTTGATTACTTGATTTAGACAATTTAGCAAGCGGAAAATAATGATGCAAAATCTCGTCGTATTTTTCGCCTTGCTCGGCCATGCCCATCGCTCCCCATTGACACAAACCAATCCCATGACCAGCTCCGCGTGAATCGATTTCTAGATAATCGCCCCTGCGGGCAAGAGAAAAGATATTTCCGGGGGCCACGTTCCAGCCGAATTTTTGCCCGAGCTTCATCCAGAAATCATAAGCTGGCTGAATCACAGGAGCAGCCCTGCCAGCACTATCAGTAGTGCCTAAAGAAACTTCAATTGAGCGTCCCGCTTCGTCTCTTTTTAAGACAATCGGCAAACAATCACCAAACACAGCAACATATTGTGACCAGGGAATCACAGACACAGTGTGCTTCCAAAACGGAGACGCTTTGCAATAGTGACATTCCACTGATTGCAAATAAGGAAAGTTGCTAGGCTCGAGTGGAAACACATCGCACGCGCGGCTCGTTCGTCCAGCACATGTGGAATGGAAATAAGGGTGAATTGGTTGACCGGCAAAACGAAGAATGGTATCGCCGACGGTCTGCACGGCCACTCTAATTTCTGGTCGATCTACTGCCACGCCCACATAAGCTGCGTTTTGAGTAGTGTCGTCAAGAGCAGCGACAACGCCCGAGCGTGCCAGCATACAGTTAACCAGAACTGCTTGAGCCTTTATCGCTTCCAGTCGTGCGGTTTTTGGTAACTCCGCTGCGCACACTCCGGCGATATAATCAGCCCGGGCGACATGATTAACAAGCCTCAAATGCGATACCAGTATTTTATCGTTATTGAGATTACGGCTGACTGAAACAAAAATTGTTCCTTTATAGGCTCTAATCGAGCGACCTCTTTCAATTTTGAGATAACCATTTCTAAGCCCTTCTAACTCCATATTTGGAGAAACACAATAGCTTTTAGCGCTGTGAGCAGCTTTAAGCTGTATAGCATTTCCTCTGAGCTGCAACAAATAACGCCCTTCGCTCAGAGTGGTCGTAGACTTGCCGCAAATTTGCAGTGGACCAAAAACAAACATCTCAGAAACTGGCTTCTGGCTTGCACCAAGAATGACATCGACATAGGCAGGTAAAGCCATGCCGGGCGCAAGGCAACAAAAAAAGAAAACAAATGCAGCAACAAAGGCGCGAATCAAAAATTCAATCACGGCCAGGTAGTTGCATGCAACAACTCGTTGGCGACAGGTACTGCCGCTTCTGCGCTTGTGCCACTGGGCGAAAGAACACAAAACGAATAGTGCGGTCTTTCCTCGGGAAAGAAACCAGTCACCCATGACTGAAATTTATTTCCATGTTTGACCGTACCGGTTTTAGCACAAACATGCAAACTTTTTTCGGGGTCAAGTTTTTTGCAAGTGCCTTCTAAAACGGCGAATTCCATGCCTCTGGTTAGTTGTGTCCAGGTCTCGTTTTTCAATTGCAGTTCAAAAGGTGGCGCGGCAGCGTCTGGATCATCGGCACTATGCAAATGAACAACATTTCCTCTGGTGGCAATCAGAGCAGACATCCTCAAAATTTGAATTGCGTGCGGACGCATGTCGTCGCTTTGGCCAAGCACATAATCGAGCGAGTCAGAATGCAAAGGCTTTAAAGGAAAGGGGCCTGATGGTAATTTAGCCACTGCCTGATTGAGACCAAAGCGTCTGGCATAATCTAAAAAGACAGAGGCATTAAGTCGTTTCGACATTTCAGCGAAATAAACATTGCATGATTTGCCGATTGCGTGCGCCAGATTGACCTCTCCATGAGCAAACTGACAGGCAATTTGTTGCTTATTGACGACAGTCGTGCCTCGACATTCCTCGACTTCGTTTTGACTGAGCAACCCTTCCTCCAGCATAGCGGCTGCGGTGACAAGCTTCATCAAGGAGCCTGGCTGGGCGTTACCGACATTGAAGCCACTTGGAAATCCCACTTGTCCGGTGCGCAAGTCAGCCCAAAAAAAACGTCCCACGGGCTTCACTTGAGCGGCAACAGCTTTTTTTTCAACGACTGTGCCGACCCCAAAAAGCGACCGCAGAAAGCCTCTTCTTCCTATACAATTAGGCGACGATGATGATTGGGAATCCATGAATTTATCTCTGTTTCAAGCTCTGTTTCACGCTTTGTCTCACAAAAAGTCCAGGAAGCTGGCACACACATTTTTCAAGTGTACTGTTTTGCCTGACGAAAAGCTCCTCAAGCTGACATTCCTATTTTACGTCTTATTTTATCTCTTAATATTCTGCGCGCAAAAAGCAGATAGTACGCAATTGGATAAATTTAACGACACGCTAATTTCTCGAGCAGAAAAGTACCAGAGGTACGAAAAGTACGAAAAGTACGAAATCGAGCTGCCAGTCGAGCAAAACAAACCCAAGTCAGGCGATCTGTCGTTACCTAAAATTGCCATGCTCACAGTCGAACGGAAATTTGCAAACATCAAAAATAGTGCCCAGAGCGAAAGCCTGGCGGCATTTTCCAGCCACTTTACTGTACCGCCTCGTTTTCAAAAGAGAGCGGGAATCTTCGTTACCTTGAGCAAAAATGGCAAGACGCGCGTCTGCTGGGGCACTATCGAACCGCTTTACGCCAATTTAGTCGAAGGCACAATTAAAACGACCACTCTTGCCCTGGCCAGTGAATATCGCTACAGTCCGCTCAGGGCTGCTGAAATAAAAGATCTAAAGCCTCAAGTAACTGTGGTTAAAAAGGTCGTCCCAATCAGCAATTTGCATGGATTAAATCCGGCATTAGATGGATTGATGGTACGACTTGGCACTAAAACCGGCGTAATTTTGCCAGGTGAAGCGTCAGACCCTTATTACGAATTGATGCTTTGCAAAGTCAAAGCGCGCATAGCCCCCGGAAAAAGCTGCCAACTCTACAGGATTATTGCTGATGTCTACAAATGAACTGGTAATGCAAACCGATACCAGACAGCAAAATTTGCGATTATTTTCCTGGCTTTTTGCAGGGCTTTTGTTGACGCTCGTCGCACTACTGGCGGTATCCCTGGAAAAACCGACTGGCTCCCTGTCTGGACGCGTCAGCCTGGAGCAAAAAGGCTTTCACGCTCAATCCTACAATTTCAAAGAACATCGAGCCTACGCTCTGGTCAATGGCCCACGTCAGGGCGCAATCGAGCGCGGTGTCTTTATCAATCAAGATGGCACCTTTACCTTAAGTAATTTGCCGGTCGGTGAATACCGATTAAAGGTGCGGGCCAAAGGTTTTTCCACGTATGAACAAGGTGGTGTCTTTGTCGATGAAGGAAAGACAACCAAACTTCGGCAAGACATCGCCATGGGCATTCTGCAGCCAAGCGTCACTCTGGGGCAACATGCGCGAGTTTTTTCGAGCAAAGAGAAGCCTGTCATTTTCGCAAACACTATGGGAGCCGATACTGGCTCACTGAAAGTCTATAGAAACGACATCATTCCTTTTTCAAAGAGCGCGCAAGCGAAGAAAATGTTGCTCTTTGGCAACGATATGGCAATCAGCAAAAATTCCGAGGCCAAGTTCGTCAATCCCTGCACAGCGCAAACACCGACTTACACTAAAACATTTAAACTGGAGCAGGATTCAAGCGATTCAGCACGAGCCGTTTTAGATTTACCAAGCGCACTGCCCGCTGGCGACTATGTAGCTTATGCTCAGGTCAACGGTTTGAATGGCGTAGCCGATGACATCAGCTGGTTTTCAGTTTCTGACGTGGGCTTGATTATCAAAAGAGATTCAGACAAAGTAATCGCGCGCGCAGTCGATCTCAATACTTTCAAACCTGTCAAAGATTGCGCCATCTTGATGCTCGACGGAGAAAGCAGGGAGGCATTATCCAAACCTGTGCTGACCAAGGCAGACGGCACAGCAACGATGTTGTTGGATGGTAGCGATCCGATTTGGAATAAAAAAGCTCATGACCTTGATTTGTCGGCCTCGGAATTCCTTTTTGTTGGAGCAATCAATGACCAACGCGCATACGGCAATATCTCTCAATCAAGCTTTTCCCAGAATGCTTATCAGACTTACTTTTATACAGACAAATCTGTTTATCGGCTTGGACAGACTGTTTCATACAAAGCAATTTGCAGACAGAAAACAGCTAAAGGCTTTGAGAATCCAGGCGCGAATATAAAAATAGAAGCCACGATTGAAGATCCAGAAAACAACGAAATTTGGAAAGGCACAGTCACAACCAATGCGCACGGCACTTTCCACGGCAGTTTTACCATTGCCGAAGACGGCAAAACTGGCGGCTACCAATTCATCGCCAAATATCCTGACGGTTCGCAAGATTATGGTTCGTTTGAAGTCGCTGAATATAGAAAGCCAGAATATCAAGTCGAAATGACCCCGCTAACGCCGCGAGTTAATGGCGGTGACCCGGCCAAAGTAAGGCTGAAAGCCAATTATTATTTTGGTGCACCAGTTGCCCACGCAAAAATCAAATATTCAATTTTTACAGGCACCGACTGGGCCAGTCATCTAGCCTACGAGCCGCGTCCTGATTATTATGATTTCTTCGATAGCTGGAACGACAATTACAACGACTCTGCCGACGGAGAAATGCAAGAAGAAGGCGTCGCCGAAACCGACGACAATGGCGAAGCGATCATTACGTTTGTCACCAAAGTCAAAGGACCGATTACAGGCGGTCCAAACTCGCTAGATTTAGCAGACATACGGTACACAGTCAAAACAGAAGTGACCGATATCAGCCGTCTGACTGTTGAAGGCAGCACATCTCTGTCGTGTGTGAGTGGCGACTTTATGCTTTTCGTCACGCCCGATTCGTCGATTTTGAAAATCGGCGAAAAAATGAAAGTGGCAGTGATGGCAGAAAACTACGATCACAAAATGCTGCCCAATCAGCCCGTCAAAGTGACAGTGAGACGCTATATATACGACTCGGTGAAGTATACATATAGAGAAGAACCAATCGTCGGTGAGCAAACAGCCACCACCGATGCAAATGGCAAAGCGTCTGTGTCTTTTGACGTAGGCAATCAAATTGTAAGCGATCAGTATTTCATCACCGCCCAAGCTCAAGACGCCGAAAAGCACCAGATTTATGCTCAGAATTCAGTCTGGGTAGCCAACACTGATTATCCATACGTGAAGTCTGAGTCTGCCGCCGAAACAGAACCTCTGACCATACGCACCGACAAAGACATCTACAAACCGGGCGACGTGGCCAAGGTGATGATTACCGCTCCTTTGACAGGCAAAGAAGGCATCGACGCCATAGTCACTGTCGAAGGTATGCGCATCTATGACTACAAAATAGTCAATATGAACGCCACGGCAAGAACGTTTGAAATTCCTATTACCGCTGAATATGCTCCTAACGTCTTTTTTGATGTGGCTATCGTTGGCAAGAAGCACGAATTTTATTCAGGCGAGCAGATGATCAAAGTATCGCCCGCCGATAATTTTCTTAAAATTGCCATTGCCACAGACAAAGACAGATACCAGCCTGGCGAGACAGCCAGTTATACAATCACAGCCAAACACGAGGACGGCAGCCCCGCTGTCGATACGGAGTTGTCGCTTGCTGTCATTGATGAAAGCGTATACGCAATTCGTGGTGAACAGGCGCCTGATATTCGTCGTTTTTATTACAGTCGCCGAGACAATGTCGTCGCCACTGCCAATTCATTTCCGATGATGTACACGGGTGGCCCAGACAAAATAGAGCCTCGTGTTCGCCGCAATTTCAAAGATACAGCAGCCTGGATTCCAGAATTAATAACGGATAAAACAGGCACGGCAAAAACATCATTCAAAATGCCGGACAATTTGACGACCTGGCGTGCCACCGTACGCGGTATCGACATGAAGACCGACGTCGGCAGTGCCGTGCAAAAAGTAATAGCCACACAGGACTTCATCTTGCGCTTAGCCTTGCCGCGCTTCTTTAGCCAGGGCGATCAAGGAATACTTACGGCTATTGTGCACAACTACACAAAGCAAGAACAAACAGTAAAAGTGGCGCTTGCAACCTCGTCTCAATTCGATATCAAAACGAATAAGAACCAGGAATTGAAAATCCCCGCTGATAAGGCGGCGCGATACAGCTGGCCTGTGACAATCACCAGTTCTGGTACAGGAACAATTAAAGCCACAGCTATCGGTCAAACAGCTGGTGACGCTATGGAAAGCCACTTGCCTATTCGACCACTGGGCATTCCAGCTTTTGCTTACAAATCAGGCGTATTGCTGGATGACAAGCAGACAGTCGATTTGCCAATGGGGCTCAGCGCAGACGCTGACAAAGCCACATTCAAGGGCAAATTAACTATGTCCAGTTCGACCATTGGTCCGGTTCTCGGCAATTTCGATAAATTGATAGATTATCCATATGGCTGCACCGAGCAGACGATGTCTAAGCTGATACCATCTGTAGTAGCGATGCAATTGCACAAGAAATTGAATATTCCAATCTCTGACGCCAACGCCAAACGCTTTGCTGATGTGCAAAAGAAATCTTTGCAGAAGCTCATCGGCTATCACCACCAAGATGGCGGCTGGGGCTGGTGGGCAGATGACGAAAGCAGTGCCTGTCTCACTCCATTAGTGGTTCAGGGCCTCAGTCTCCTCAAAATCTCTGACTGCAAAATCGATGATTCTCTAATATCATCAGGTTTGCGCTGGCTCGCCAGCTTCTCAATAGAATTGAAAAAGCAAATGTCGGATCCACATCACGCATATGACCCTTACTTTGATACGGAGTTGCGTACTGACCTGGCCAGAATGCTTTACACATTGAGTCTCTGGAACGCCACACCGGAATCGTTGCTGCAATCGACTGCGCCAAATACAGCCAAACAATCTAAACCAACGACAATTCAATTGGGTGCAGACATTCTTGGCCCTGTCAAAGCAGTCAATGCAGTTGGTGCGCTTTCAAATCAGTCTGCAGTGCGCGACTGGTTGGTGGCACAAACTCCTGTTTTAGCCCCAGAGGCCCTTTCTTACTTGACTTTGACGTGCAAAAAGTTCAACGCCAACAAAGACGCTGAAAAAACTTATGCTCGCCTTGCCGAATTGGCTAATACAACAGACGCCATCAACTGGGACCACACCCGGGCTTTAGCTAACAAAATGCACAGCAAATACACTGGGATGGAATACGATTATCGCTTCACTGGCACCGAAACGACGGCTCTTGCCTTGAAGTCCGTTTTGACAATGGAACCAGATAACAGCGAAAAAATTGAATCAATCAAACAGTGGCTGCTGATGCAACGCGATGGCAATGGTTGGTCAAATACCAAAACCACATCTGAAGTATTTCTTGTTTTATTGCAAGAAGAATTGCAGTCGTTATCAAAACGACCGACCGACTTTAGCGTTGCCGCAAAGGTTGGTGCCAATCAATTATTCCAAACCACTTACAACACAATTAATACTTATACGCCTGAAAGTGTCACGGACATTCCATTGAGTCTGGCCGACCGACACAATGAGCGGGCGCATGCAAAAGACGACAAATCTAGTGCGGCACAGGCCCATACCCTGAGCATCACGAAAGATGGTCCTGGACGCTTGTATTATTCGACACTGTTTACATACTTCCGCAAACTCCTGGCAAACGATCAGTCGGTCGAAAAAGGATTGCCCCAAGGACTTAAATTGACGAGAAAGTTCTATCGCATGAAACCAGTGGCTACCACCACCAATGGTGCTATTCATATGCGCAGCGAAGAAATTACAGATGGACATGTTAAAGCTGGTGAAACAATCATGATGCGAATGTTTCTCGAAACACCAGTCAGGCTTCCTTATATAAAACTGGAAGCAGCGCTACCAAGTGGTGCAGAAGTAGTCAAAGAGAGCACCGATAACACTGAAGATCATTCAATCAATACGCTGGAGGGCGACTGGGGTGCCCCCTGGTGGACACACCAAGACATTCTTGACGACCGCATTGTTTATTTTGGAAGATCTGTGCCGGTTGGAAAATCAGAATTTTATACGATGCTTCGAATGGAGCTTCCAGGCTCTATACAAATCAATCCGGTTTCTTTAGAAGGAATGTATAGCGATAAAATCAGAGCCTATTCAGCCCTTGGCAGTCTGCAAATCAGCGACTAGCGCCTGCTTCTAGGTGGTCGTTCTCGCCGGTCTGGAAAAAGTGGGATTTGTCGCCTCGTATGCGGTGGCAATGATTGCACAAATCCCTTACTTGATTTCGGATGCGCCAGTGAAAACGCTGCAACCATTCGAAGAATGGTGGTATCACGGTTCTGGCAGTTTAACTCGAATGTAAAGTTCTGAACTTAATCACTTTCAGTCTTGAGACTGTTTCCAACAATACGGAAGTGATGACGCCGCTGAATGTTTCTTCCTCATCTCTATCGACGTACTCGATTTTAAAGAGGATGTCTGTGGATTGACGCTTGAGTGCTTCCAACTTGCGCATGTACTGGGGCAGAAAGCCAAAGAGAGTAAATTCCTGACACTTCTGATTATTTTGATTATTTTGATCAATTGGCAGAGCATCAAGGGACTTCAGTGAATAGGCTATGTCTTCGCTAACACCATGAGCATTATCGAAAGTCAAAACCACCTGAGCACCAGGAAGATTTGGCTCCTCATTAGCAAGATATCTTTTGAAACTTTCCTTCAGCACATCAATTGATTCTGAACCGCTATTTTGCAAAAACTGGCGCCATTGAAAATAGTCATTTACACCAGCTGGTGCCGAATGAATCCAGACTTCTCTCGAGAGCTCACCAAAGGCGCTGTCATCTGCTTTGAACTGTCTAATCCAGTCGCGATAGGTCAGGCGCTTTTCGAACAATTCGGTCATCTCACTTCGCCCCTACTAATTCACCAGATTTATAAAACCAGCGTCCATCGATTTTTTCAAAAAAACTTTTTTCCGTAAAACTGGCGTCTTCCGTTGCCTGCCGCAAGTGAACAGTGAAAGAAACTGTTGCAGTTTCATCGCCATCCACAAACTCTAATACTTCCAGCCGCTCGAATTTAGTTTGAATGTGAAATCGGTGAATATATTCTTTCCACTGTTGACGATCACCAAGATAATCGGGATGTTGCGGATGTGTTGTGTTGACAATGTAATCGACGAGATTCAAGACATAGGCACTGTAGCGCGATCGCATCAAAGCTTCAGCGCTAGCCGGAATTTCTCCATCGTGATATTTCTTGCAGCACTTCTGGTAAAAAACTTTGCTGCCGCATAAGCAGGGATCGTATTTATTGATTGATTTGGACAAAATGATTCACTATCAGTATTTCAAAAAGTAATGTAGCACGGAAGGTCTACCTAAAACACTCTGCCGGCTCGCTTGCGGTTTAATGTAGCTGTTTCAGGCAATTTTCGGCGGGAACTGTATGGTGCCGCTGCAGAAGCTGGCTATTGCGTGACTACCTCGTAACGAGATGCTCTGCCCTGTCCAATGCGGCGGACTAGCCCTAAATCGATAAACTTACGGAGATGACGTTGCGCTTTCCGCTCATCAAATTTTAACGCACTAGCGTATTCTGGACCGGTTGTGATCATTCTGGTGTTAAGGTGTTTCCAGCCTTCTCTTTCGTCATCGTTCAACGTCTCAAGTGCTGATGGGGCAACCGCTGTTGCAGCGCTCTCAGCGTTGCTGAATAATTTAAGCACCAGATACGGTTCAGCAAAACTGTATCTTGGCATTGGTAGTCCTAATTTCGGAGAAAATTCCTTCAGCGTTCCCATCCCGAGTCCGCGTTCTTCTGCAAGTCCCATCTGTGAGAAAACGTAATGTATCTGAGGGTTACGACTGAGCATCGGTGCGGTGAACGACTGCATTTGTGCAAGCGTAATCGGTGACAAGGGACTTCCAGGGCTCATGATTTGAATACTGTCTGGTGCTATAACGAGCTGGCATTTTCCCCCTTTTATGTCGTAATCTCGATGAACAAGTGCATTAATTATCGGTTCCCGAAGAAGTTCGAAGGGAATGGCAGATTTCTCTTCTCGTTTCATCCCAATCCGGGTAAGAACATTTGGTAAGCGGCTGTGCAACCATTGCTCGACATGCTCTGGAATCAGGACCATGGGACCGTCAAAGTCTCGTTTTTCGATGTCGCCATTTGGATAAGTCAGCGTGGCGAGCAATCCAGCTTGAGGCAAAAGAAGCCGTGGATTTTTCGCGAACAGGAGAATTCCGTATCCGGTAGGTACAAGCTTGCCGTTTATTTCTTGCACAAGTCCTTGTTGTAAGAGTCGTCGGTTGAACGAATCCGAACCAAGAGATTCGAAAAGTTTTGCGTCCCTTATAAATTTCTGCAGCGCTTCATCAGAAAGATCGACCAGACTGGTTGCCGGTTCTGCGTTTTCAAACACAGTCAGGTTGGTCGGTTCTTCCTTTTCTTCTATGGCTGCTTGGGCGCGTTCCAAAGCCTGAGATATGAATTTACTATTGGTAGTTCGGATCACTTCTTGTAAGTCGCGATCGAACATATGCACTGTTACGCCTCTTTTTTGAAGGTGCGATATTCCCTTTCTATCGACTTTTGGATCTGGGTCCTCGATGCCCACCCAAACTTCTTTGATCCTTGCTAATGTGATTCGCTCGGCGCAAGGTAGCTTCCCCTCGCCACGCGCTCCGGGCGCACATGGCTCAAGAGTGGCAAAAAAAATTGCACCATCAAGTTTGGCGTCTCTCTTTTTCCTTTCTAGAAGAGTGAATTCAGCGTGATCGCCGTCGCGCAATTCTCCTCTGTAGGCGGTTTCCACCGTACCATCGGGCATATAGAGGACCGCTCCGACTGCCGGGCTAGATTTTTCATCATCCCGCTCTTCGTGAATAGATTTCCTCATCACCTCGATGGCTAGCTCCATCAGTTTGCGTGAATTAAAGGGGGTCTTAACCATAATTTTTCGTGTCGGGTTGATCAACGGATTGAAGAGTGTGGTTCTTAATCCCGACAAAATGTCGCCAAAAGTGTCGGGATTTAATAATTATCCCATTTAATCGTCTTAATCCCGACAAAATGTCGCCAAAAGTGTCGCGATTTAATAATTGCCCTATTTAATCACCTTAATCCCGACAAAATATCGCTAAAAGTGTCGGATTAACCGCTGTAACAAATTGTTCATCATCAGCTGAAACGGTTATCTCCAAAAGTCGACGAGCTAGATTCAAACAGACTAAATGAAAAAGGAAGTTTTGGCGATAGTGGCGCTCCCTCATCGCCACACAATTTCATGCCGCTCTAGCAGTCCTCAAAGCTGATGCAAGATCAACGGAGCGATCATCATTGGAGCTGGTAATCATCGGAGCAGATCTGATCCGAGCCTTGCTCCTGCCCGACAGCACTCAATAAGGGAGTTCTTGCCCGCACCCTCCTGGCACGCATTGACGTCAATCAGCATTCGCCGGACGCTTACCGTCTGAACGGCGCAAACAGCAACTTTGACCGGGTCGTGCCAACACTGATTAGCAAGGCAAGACGGCAGAGACTTGCGAAATTTTCTCTGCTTTAAAGCTCACGAAATTTCGCTGGTTTCGAGTATTTTTTTGATTTTGTATCGCTCTAGAATTCTGCTTACCTTCATGTCAGAAATTCGCCCCCGCTCAATTTGGCTGGTCAACCAACCAAACAACAAATCTAATCCACACCCCTCTGCCGCTGACCAAACGCAAACAAATCATCCGCTGCCTACCCTTCTTCAAGTGGAAATTCTTCCTCGCCTGCTTTGTCCACGTCATCATTGCCTTTGCTCGTAACCTCACACCCCTCACCCGAAGCTACATACAAATCCGCAAAGTGCACCATGTAATCCGAAAAGTTTCCCGTCTCCACTGTGTACGTCAGTTCGACAGTGCCAGTCGGACCGTCCTTTTGCCGACAGATGATCAAATCCGCAACACCACGTTGTGGCGCTTCTAGCGACATGCAGTTCTGATTGTCGTTGATCACTCTATCAGCGCCAGAAATGTTATCGCGCCAAAACAAACTTTTTCATGGTTACTTAAAAGCATTATTTCAGGAAAGGAGAATACGTGGCGACATCAGCAGAACAAGATATAGATACAATAAACAAGCTAATTAAGCATCTTGAGGATGAGTTTGTAAAAAGAATCGAAATTGTCGCACTGGATGATACAAATGCCAATGTAAATCAACATTGAAACGTCAGCTGTTTTTTTGCAATTTCAGTCTATTTCCGTTTTTATAATTTTCCAGAACAGCGTGGGCAGCCCATGAATGGCATCTTTTTTTCAAAAGCTTTGACCATCGATGAAATTTTTTCTTTCCATTGATAACGACATTGGCATCGCCAGAAGACAACTTTTGTCGAGGCGCAAATTACGTCAGCCGGACTTAGCTTGCCATTCATGTCTTTCGTTCTTTGAACAGCGCCACCAGAATAATTCACCGGTTAGCAATTCTATTGCGAACAGATCGATTTTTCCATTTAAAACTAGATGCCATTGTTTCGCCAGCTCTGGATATTTTTCTCCCCAAAATGTCGCTTTTTTGCGAGCATTTTCGCAAATCGGACAGTCGCGTGGTTTGAGCGCGTCAGTTCTGTCCTTAATACGGCGTTGATAATCATCATGACCTTTCACCGAACAAGTCCACCACACAACTTCAGTGGACCGACTTCGCAAACTGCCTAAATCCAGAAAGCTGTTCTTAGATGACAATTGTTTAGTTAGCTCGGGATGCAGTTCTGCAAGGTATCTCGTCTCGCGAATACCTGAAAAGCCGGGTTTCTTGCATAAAGGGCACCCCATATCCTTATACACGCGAGTGTTTACTCTGCGTTCAAATTCATGCCCAAAGTTACAAAGCCACCACGCCTTATAAGTTGAGGAAGCAGAAATAGTCTGCGGATTTTGAGTGCCATTTAGGCGGGGATGCCAATGCTCAGCTAGCTCAGGGGCCGCCTCGACCAGGCGTGGTTTACTCGATCTGCGCTCAGGCTTTTTGCGCAGCATAACTTGTTCGCCGTCGCCGGACGCCTTTTTTCTTGCGCTGCTTGATGTCGATTTATTTGTTTGCATGTGCCAGATAAACTACACGTCGCATGGTATTGGCTTGATAATTATAGTGTAGCTGCTCGCGCTCATGTCAGAAATTTGCTTCCTCTTAACTTGGTTGGTCAACCATCCAATGCATAACCTAAACCGCAATACGGCTCACGCGCCTTCGCAAATTTCCTCAATTCATAAGGGTCGAAATTGTGGCACTGGATGATGCTGACTACTTCCATGAAACTCGAATCTGACCAACAAATCAATAACTGGCAGAACCCTAACAGCAATTTCTCCAGCTACTTCTTTCTCGGCAAACATCATCCGCTTTCCACCGAAATCGTCCAAAGCAACATCATTCTACAGTCTAGCTTGGGAGCGCTCAAGTTGACTGCATTTTGGGCAGCGACCACCGTAGAGCGCAATCGATTTGACTAAATCATAAACGGACGTTTGCCAGGAATGTTTCTTCTCGCAACGCCAGTAGAATTTCTTACCACTTTTTGGTGTCACTTCACAGGGACGAGTCGGTGCATTACGTTCGCTGTCCCAAAGCTTTGCAGCATCTGGAACTTTAATCCAGAGATTATTATCTGAACTCGCTTTTTTGCCATTGCAGAATGGACAGCCTTTGGCTGCGGATTTTCTATCAAAGGATTGCAACATTGGCGACACTCTCGCTTGCCAGTCGTGACCATGCTCGCACCGCCAAAATACGAGTTTATTGAAAGCTCTAGTGAGATCGTTTGGAGTCAACTCCCCGTTTTTGGTAGGATGCCACATTTTTGCCACTTCTGGACAGATGCGCTTCAGGCAATTGTCTGGAGCCAGAGCTCGACCTGCACAAAACTTGCAACCGTTCGAGCCTCGCTCGAAAGATGCCACCATATTACAGACTGTGACCTCATATTCATGCTTGAACTTTCCGCAATGCCACCACACTTTCTTATTGCTCTTGGCTGTAACCTGAGCAGGTAAGAGTTCTCCATTCTTCGTTGGGTGCCATAATTTTGCCACGATGGGATATTTGCTTTGCAAACTATTTTTCTCGTCAGCACTGAGCCCTGAACACCAACGACAACCGTTGCTACCATCTTTCCAACTGCGCACCACGCTGTAAACTGGTGCCTGCCAAACATGTGTGGCAGATTTAGGACAACGCCAGTGCACCATTTTGGTAGAGCCCGGCACTACGTCCGTTGGTGTTAGAGGTAAATTTCGTGTCGGGTGCCAGAGTTTTGCCACAGCTGGCATCAGTGCAGCAAGACTCTCCTCATTGATCATTTTAAGTCTGTCGCATTCAGGACAATTTCTGCCCCTGCGCGTACGCGCCTCTACACTTGCTTGCCATTGATGTCCATTGGCTTTGCACTTCCACCAAAAACTTTCATCGCAATTAATCGCGACGTCAGAGGGCCGCAATCGTCGATTATGCTCTTTCAGATGACCTGGGAGCCGCAGGTTTGATGCCATTTTATACGAACCTTCAATACGCGGCCAGAGAAACCTGTTTTTTTTCGGGTGCCATTCGTCAGCGATTTCGGGGAAACAAGTGGATAAACGATTTTCGTCAGTGACAAACCAGAGTCGGCAGTATGGACATTCGGAATTGCGTGTTCTTAAAGAAATAGGTGCCGGCCATTCATGTTCTTTGTCTTGAGGACAGCTCCACCAGATGGTTATCTGTGATTGAGGGGCAAAATCGAATGGACTGAGCTCTCCGTTCAGTTTTGGATGCCACTGCTTAGCTAATTCTGGAAATTGTCCGCCAAAAGACTCTGATTTTTCATAGCGCTTTCCCTCGCAAATTGGACACCCCAGAGGTTTCACTGAATTGGTTCGATTGATGACAGTGCGTTGATAATCATTGTGATCAGCCACTGGACACGTCCACCACACAAGCTCTCCTGCCTTCGAGCGCACCTTGCGTGGATCGAGGTCTCCGTTCTTCTTTGACCATTGCTTCAATAGTTCTGGATGACGAACCGCAAGACTGTCCGATTTTAATTCGCAATCAGGGCAGCCAGAATTGTGAATTGCCCGACGGTTTACCTGTCGTGTCCATTCGTGGCCGAAATCACATAGCCACCACGCTTTGTAGGTCGATAACCCAGTAACATTTTGCGGGTTACGAGTTCCATTCAAGCGTGGATGCCATTGCGCAGCTATTTCAGGATGCGTATCTGCCAGGCGGGGATTGTGCGACACGCGCACAGGTTCTTGACCAGGCACTGTTTGCAGATGCCAACCCATATTATTACTGACTTTTCCTCGCTTTCTGGCGCTTGACGAGGTTGAAGTTTTCGGCATGAACTCTATAAGCTATTTATTTCGACTGAATTGACCAGATTATTGTACCCGGCGCCAGTAGATCATTTGGCCCACTTTGAGAACTTAGGCACCGAAACCTTGCGAGTTGACCATCTAACTAAAAGTTGTCGCCTGACTCAGAAATTGGTTTCAATCCTGTTCCAGTTAAATCAATACCTCGAGCATGTTCAACTTTGAGAATAGTCTGACTCTGTTCTTCTGCCGTCAGCGTTTTGAAAGTTTCTTCGATCTCGGCTATTTTCGCTTTAAGAGCGATAGCAATAGCGGCCCTCTGTGCAACGACTTTTGGGTCTGGAGGTACGAATCTTCCACGACCGGATCTCCGAGTCGCTTGTTTTAGACTTTTCAGGATTAGCGGAGAAAAATCCAAATGAGCTACGCTTCGTGAATTGTGGACTTGCGCTGTCTAGTATTTTTAAACCGGCTCAATTGATTTAGAACGTCAAACCTTTGAACTGATTCTCTGTCCTCAAGTATTGTTGTCTTGATTGACTCTTCTGTCACGCGTTTCAGATCGGAATAAGACAATCCACTTGTTTGCCTCGCTACTTCATTTGCCTGATGGCGCTCGCTTGCTTACTTAAAGAATTCCTCGAGGTTTGTATCTACATTATTTTCAGAAGCAACACCGGTGACAGTGCTAACTTGTAAATAATTAGCAGGAGCAACAAAATCTGACACATTTGCTGTTAATTTCTTGGCGCTGGTTGTTTCCAGTTCAGTAGAGCCATCATCACGATAATTCGTCACAAGAATGTTCAGAGGCACGGCGTCGAATTCAGGTATTGCGTAGATGCGGCAGAGAACACGGCCAAAAATTTTCGCCGATGCCTCGTCATAACCGACAGCTGTGCCCGAGCGAACAGCAATTTTTTCCCAGTTTTTCTCTATTTTGTCATTTAAAGGAAAAGGATCGACCAATTCAAAAGATTTGCAGGCAATGCCCATAAACATAGTAGGTTTCGACGACTTTACCTGTAAATGGCTAGAACTTGAAGGTTTGGTCAGACCGACAGTGCGAGCGAGAGGCTCTTTAAATGCTTCCTTTGCACATTCGAAATAATGCTTATTGTGCAAATCGCAAAACTGAACATGCCATAGCGGGGCACGCATGAAAATAACAAGGTGCCTGTCAATCAGAGTCATCTTGACACCAATGGGGCTAACTAAAATTTCAGTTTGTCCTTGAATTTGCGATTTTTGCTTGAATAAATACGCCGGTACTGCGTTCTCGCCTAAAGCAGCTGGTAACGCCAGAGTCAGAAAAATAAAAACAGCGGTCATCCGGCAGAGATCTCTCCAGTTTTTAAGCCGTCTTTCAGATTTCGCCAACAACCACACCTTAACCGCCAACCTTTTCTATACCGTTAAGTTAGAAACTATGTACCTCGAAAAATGTTAAAGTCAACAGCAGGCAAATTTCACGTCACTGGAGACAAACTCAATTTGGGACGGCGCTTACAGACTCTTGGGCTATTGCTGCTACCAATTTCCCTAATTGGATTTTATTTCTACAACCGTCCATTTGCTTGCCAGCTGGTCCAAGTAAAAGTGGACACATCGAAGCTCACTGCCGAGCAAAAATTCAATATTGAAAGAGCAGCGCAAAAACTGGACGGCTTCGTTCTCAAATCTGGCCAACAATTTTCTTTCAATGGCGCGGTCGGCCCACGCACACCCGCCTCAGGCTATCTTGACGCACCCACTTACGTGGCAGATGGCAGTGCGAGCACCGCTGGTGGTGGTATCTGTGTCGTCTCCTCAGCGCTGTATCAGGCAGCGCTGTTATGTGACTTGCCCATTAAAGAAAGAGCGGCTCATATGAAAGTGATGCAAACAGTCAAGCCTGGTCTTGATGCCACAGTCTGGTATGGCGGAGCCGATTTGAAATTCATCAACAAATATCAAAAGCCTGTTGAAATAGACTGTCTAACAGACGATGCGACTGAGAGCCTCACAGTCAGACTGATGAGTGAGCAAAAAGTTGAAGGGAACGCTCAGATTTCAACGAAAGAGTTTCCGGGCAATAACAACACCATGATGGTTGAAGTCTATAAACAACATCCTGCAGCTGACAAAACAGATGCCGTATTAGTCTCTCGCGACCTCTACCGCACGTCGCTTAAAGCCACCGCCGACTGCAAAACTGGCAACGCTAGCCGCTAGCAAAATGAAGCCCAGCACTGCAACCACAACTGTTCTGTGATGCACTGAAGCGGTGTTGCCATCTTCGAGTAATTGGTTGAGCAAAAGCGAAAATGACAACATTGAGGCGGGAAATAAGATCAATGTCTGCGAGCGCACCTTATCGGCAGCAAAAAGACTGCCACCGGCCACGCTAAATAAAACTGTCGCAACCACTGTTGAAACCATCAAACTGCCAGTCGGTTCTGCATGCAACAAATATGAGGCAGTAGCCGCGATAAACAAAGAACCGAAGGCAAACAACCATGATTTATAAGATGTGAATAGCAACTTTTTCTCGCGTTCCTGCAAAATAGCTGCTGCGCAATAAGCAAGCACGAAACCAAGATACAAGGCCGCTCCTGCGTATTCGTGACCAATATTGATACCAGTAACATTGCTTGAAAAATTCAAGGTATAAGCTTGTTGCAAGACTCGAAGAGCCCAGAAAACACCGGCTATTTGTGCGATGCCCGAGCGAGCGTTGACTATCGCACAAGCGGAAAGCACAAGCAGTCCTTCACAGCCAAACAAGCGCGAAGCAAGAAGAGTTAAAGCGCCAATCAAAGCCAGTTGCTTCAAAACATCGAGAGGCGAAGGTTTGCTATTGATGGCGCTTTTTTCTTTCGATAACGTCTCGAGCAGATAGCAACCTAAGAAGCCGATTCCAGCTAAGCCAGCAATCTTTTCAACATGTGGAATAACCAGCAATTTGTTGATCATCACAAGCAGAGTCAGACCACCACTGACTGAAAGAATCGTGCGCTTGATGTATTCAGGATCCTCCCACAAAAGTGGTGACGATACCCATCTAACAAAAAAGGCAGTAACGATTGTCGCAAGCAAAATGCCTGCTGGCAGATTTGGTTGAGCGTACGCGCCCGAAGAGAGAAACCAGTAAATTCCCGTCAACCAGACAAACGGCGGCAGAAAATCGAGCAAAGTCGCGCTTTCTTCTCGCCCGAGATTACTTGCACCCTTCCATACGCACAAACCGGAAAGAGCGCTGAAAATTTGGTTTTCATATCCTTCTTTGGGCAGGAACATAGTCATTGCAACAGCTGCTGCGGTGAGCAAAATACTGCGCAAGAAAGGTTGCACATTGATGTCAGAAAGAATAAAAGGCAAGATGAAACTAGCCAGGAAGAAGGGCAGTCCGGGCAAAATTGTGAGCCCAATTCGGTCGGCAAAATAATAAGCTAACGAAAAAACGATTGCCGTAACGACGACGAAAACAAGCGAAGAACGCCAGTTTTGAGGTTGAAAGCGGGTCCAGTCTTTGTAGCGCAAAAAGCCCCAGGCAAAGATGACGGCTGCCAATGCAGAAAACACGATGATGGTGTTCTGGTTGAACAAAACCATGTTTGGACCTCACAATAATTTCGTCGTATTAAACTTAAGAACTTTAGCACAGGTTAGGCTTTATAGAACTTGGCGAGGCAAGCTGATCACTCGAATATGAGTATTTCTAGCGCCGTTCAGTGTAAATACCAAAACCTTGAGATTTTTACGAGGCATGGCCACAATAGCCGTGAAACCTAAGAACTGGGTACTGAATATTCGAGTCCCCCATTGATGTTGCCTCTCTCCTGACAGCGTACAATTAAGCTCAGAGGCATTGAGGATCGGGTCATCAATAAGGCAAAAGAAGCAGAGCAATCAAATCGTGGCAGGCTGGAACCTGACGAGGCAAGGACCTTATGAGACTTGCCTATCCGATTTTACTCCTTGTTTTACTGACTTTAATTGCAAGCACCTGGATGTCCTCAAACGTGCTCAGC
>Ga0182030_10003859_pt1 | contig 31995 bp, 41 predicted proteins | sample 812S3MmetaG_FD_121299 | JGI IMG/M metagenome (GOLD analysis project Ga0182030, IMG submission 121299) | Permafrost microbial communities from Stordalen Mire, Sweden - 812S3M metaG (Illumina Assembly) | ecosystem: Environmental > Terrestrial > Soil > Wetlands > Permafrost | place: Sweden... | reverse complement strand
CGCCAAGGCCGTCAAGATGATATTTATCGTCTGGTCGGTCGGCACGGTAATCGAGATGTTCTGGTCGCCTTCATTACTGCCGGGGTTAGCGACAATTCCAGCACTCATTGGAGACGACTCACCAGCGGCATCGGCGTACAAAATCACATGATGCAGCGGGGACAGAGGCTCTCCCGGCCCGGACAGGGTGATGTTGCCCAATGTGATGCCACAGCCGTCCAAAGCGAAGTTGGAAGTGTATTGTCCACCCGCGTCCTGCCATGAGTTCAAATTGCGTGCCATGATGTAGCCAGCCTCCACCGTAGGTGCAGCACAGAGGCTGTAGGTGCCCACACTGGTTTCAATCGAATTCAGGGCACCGATACCCCCCACTGGGTAGTAGGGCACGCTCCAAGCGCCTACATTCACGCCATTGCGGAGCACTGTTGTAGAACCGTTTGCCAAGAAGAGTCCGGAGTCAAGCCCGTTACGATGTAGCGTGACGTAGGTGGAAGCTGGGGGGAAGTTATTGGCGATGAAGTCGGCGACATAGTGACCTTCATTTGTTTTGCCGCCGCTGGTGATTTCGAATAGCTGACCTTGAGTTGTCAACGCATGAAGTGTCTGCCCATCTTGATACAAGGCGTTCGGGGATGAAATTCCGAAGTTTTTTTCGATAACGAGCGGGTAAAAACTCAAGGTGTACGGCCCACCCAATACCAGACCGAAGTAGTCGGCTCCGAGAACCACGAGTCCTTTATCCAGAGCCGCGACACCCATAATTTGGCCGGGAAACTCGAAACGGTTACCCGGTGGGAAACACTGGTGCGGGTCGCCATTCAAACAGTCGTTTCCGGCGTCAAAATAGATGTACTGACCTTGTACAAGCCACTGTCTGCCCTGCCAGAAAGCGCAGAGAGTTCCACCCGCGAATGGGCTGGCGATGCTTCCAACTTGTCCCGGTGGAGGGTCGTTCTGGTGGGCAAGTACACCCACTAGTTGGATATTGAGAAGACTGTCGGAGTCGATGGAAGTGTACGTCCACGGAACACCTGCGCCGGGGTTGACCAGAGCATCTTCGTAGTACCAGATGCCGCCACCATCTGCTGTGCGGTAGATTTCGATACCACAAAAAGTTGCGGTACCAGTATCGGCGGTCGATGGGTAATCGGGATGCACGAAGTAGGCAGTCGCCTGAGTCGGAGTTACTGTATCAAGCTGAAGCGTGAAATCGTTCAAGAATGACGCCCCACTCAAGCCGGTCGCCAAAATTGTGTTACCGGGGAAGAGAATCGAGTTGATGTCCATGGTGACGGTGTTGCCCAACACCTGAACATTGGTGATGGCAGCGGAATAGTTCAAGCGTGCATCTGTGATACCCGTCGAGGTAATCTGCCCAATGATGGGAGTTACCGTACCCACGTCAGGAGTGCTCAGTACGTTTGCATAGGTGAAAGCGGCTGTGAACTGAGCAGTAACAATCGCTGTTCCGGTGTCCGGTGTAGCTGCGTAGTTTGCGTGAACAAAAGTGGCTTCAAACTGAGTTCCGGTTAGCCCGGTGGCCGACACAACGAGAGGTACACCGTTCAAGAAGGAGGCTGACCCCACGTACACGGTCAGCGGAGTACCGGCAACTAATGTGTTCTTCGCTGCGATAATCACAACATCGGAAGCTACTTGCACGTTTGTAACTGCATAGGATGCCGATGGAATATCCGAAAGTACCTCGAACACTTCGTCGTTCAGGTAAGCACCCGAAATCATTCCCTGCACGTAGACTAGCTCTTGAACCGAATAAGTTTGTTCGGCGATGAAGGTAACCACGTCGCTCGTGATGCTAAAGCTTGTGATGTTCGATGGAGTCAAAGTAGAACCACCGAGGATTGGGCCGGTGTTCAGAGTAGGCACCGACATCGTGGACAGATGACCATCCGTGGTCCGGTAGGAAATCCCCCAAGTGTAACCGGCGTTCACGATGACGTTACCCGGCCCGATATTCAGCCAGACTAGAGCACCATCATCGGTTGTGCCGTCGATGACCGTGTTCCAAATCGGAACCGTGGCACCTGAAGCCTGAGGGTTTGGCGATACGACCCAGTTGTAGAGGTAGGTCGTGGTGGAACCGGAAGTGGTGGATGCGGCCAAAGATGAGTTCGGCACAATTCCACTGAAGCTTTGTTGAGCAGTCCAATACTGACCTTGGTAAAAAACGACCTCTCCATTGGTATACGACGTGGCGTTGTTGTAAGGCGCGACGGCGGTGAGAAGTGAAACAACTTGTATGTTGTTGTTCGAATCCAGAATCACACTGGGAAGAGGGTAAGCTACGCCGGGTAGCCATTGACCCAATGACCCGAGGTTATCCCAACGCAAGGTGTTGTCGCTGGTAAAGGTTCCCGGTAGTGCCGACCATATCGGAAGCTCAGTCCCTGACGCTCCAGCCGTCGCTGTCGAGCCTGACGGGACGTAGTAGTACACAGTCATTTGGTATGCTGGGTCGAGGAAGATTCGTGATACCCCGGCCAAATCAATGGATATACCAAAACCAAAAGTTGGGTCATTTACGATGGCAGGAGTTAACCCTCCGGTAATTCCCCACTGGTCGCCCGAAGTGCCATAAGTCAACACCTGAGGTACGTAAGTGATGAGCGTTCCCGGTGCCTTAGGGCTACCGATGGCTACCCCTCCCTGAAACAATGAAACACCGGCAACGGTATCCACCGTGGAAGAATCTTGACATTGTGTACCAAAGATGATTTGAGCACCGAGGATAATCGCGGTTGCGGGTACATGGAATGAGAAGTTTGTGCTATAGAAGGCGGAGAGTGCTGTTACGTTAGGGAAGCTTGTGGCGTACCCTGTTGTGCGCCATTGGTTAATGCCGCCCTCACCTGTTTGCCAAAAAGTCGTATCCCCGTGTTGGGTGGTTGAAGTGCCTGTTACTAACTGAGAAGAACCCACACTTGTGCTGGCCGCTGAATACTCGATGTTCCCGTTGTAGTCGAGGAGCACCGCCCCGGCTGGAAAGTTGAAGTTTGGAAGCCAACCGTTGGTATTCAATACGGTCACTGTGTTAGTTGGTGCGGCGATTCCATTCTGTCCGAGGCCATAAATTTGGTCGCTGCGAATCGCATCCACGCCATCGTAGTAGTAAGTGGTATTTCCAACTTGATTGATGTATCCCTGTGCAGTCGTGGTCTTCGCGAACACCGTGTTGATAGCTGTGCCGCTGAATGTAGCCAGCCGCTGGTTGGAATCGAACATGGTGACGAGAACGCCATCCAAGGCACGGGCGGAGTAGAACTGGTCGATGATTTCGCCAGTCGCAAGCTGCTCAGAACAAAACTGGGTGAACCCCGGACGCTGCTGCCATTGATACAGGTCGGTCAACTCAAAATCGGCACCATCAATTACTGGGTCGTGATAAACGACGATGTTTACGCCAATCGCTCTGAAGGGCGCGAAGAGTTGTGAGCGATAGGTATAGTAGCCCGTAAGAAAATACGAGATTTCCAACGGCTTGGGAGTCGGAGGCTTTGCCATAAATTGTCCTTAGTAGAGCCGGGGCTCTATCTATGCTTTAGGTAGTTCTCTTTACCTCATTAGGCTAAAATCAGGTGCGAATGACTGGGTGTTGTCCTCGCGGTCTTGCGATTCGAGAGCGGCCATTACAGCGCCCATCGCTACCTGCATCTGCTCTCTGGTTTCTTCCCCTGAGATTCCGTATGCAATTCGCATCCCCTGCCACAAGCACATTTCAAAAATCACGTATGAAAGCTCATCCGGCCACGGGTAGACATCACCCGGCTTGCTCATTTTGGGAGCACGCTTCTGAATGCTGAGGCCAATTCCCCACGGGTATGTGCCGAGAGGCTCAGTCAAACGAAACTTGATGACGCCGTTGTTGTAATCTACGACCGGAGCGATTTCCAACTTATCCCCTGTCGTTGAGTATTCTTTCACTTTGCGATGCACCGCCTTCAGTGGGTTGACCGGCATGGGGAACGCCTGACTGTTCAAGTCGTAAATATCCGCCGCTTGCAGCCAACTGAAGTTGTAAATTCCCGGAGCCCCACTCGGTGCGGCGAAGATGTAGCCTGTGTCGGCACCGGGTGTGACTGTCACGCCAACCGGAGTGGCGAAACTGATCGTGGTGGGTGTGACAAAGGTCAGGGTCACCGTGGTGCCATTGAGAGCGGCGTTGGTGACCACCGTGGAGAACGTCATCACATCGTTGATAGCCATGGTGTTGACCACGGAGACCGTCGTAAAGCTCCCTGAGAAGGAGACAGCGGTAATGGAGCCGTACTGCTCACCAGCGATGCCCTGAACCGTGAAGTTGTAGGGCGACTGAATGGCGACGAAGGGATAGCCGTTCGTCCACGCTGCCGTGGACAGGATGTTGTTATATGTGTAGACCGAGTTATACGCGGGGTTGGTAAGCCCCGACAAGTAAGCACTCACCCCGTTGGTGCTCTGGTTGGAGTAGGGGTGCGGGTCAAGGGTCTGCACACTGATGATTCCTGTCACCGGGTTGACGGATACGCTGGAGGTTCCACCATTGACCGGCAGATACGTGAAGTTGCCCATCACGGTGGGAGCCAAGTCGATACCCACGCCACCCGAGACCACGCTTGTGGTACCGCTATACGACTGTGGAAGCAGAACGAACACACTGGCACCGGCAAACTTGATGTCTTGGAATCCGGGCTGCGTGACGAGAAAGTTGCCTTCACCCCAAGGAAACGGTGCAAACTCCCGTGTGTTGAACGTCCAAGGCATACGCTTGGTTAACAACATCTGCATGACGCGGTTTGAAATACCAGACATCGGTTCGCCGGTCACACCGCCAATCGCAAAAAAGTTTTGCAATTTTGTGTGAAGGCGAAGCTGGTCGGCCATCTGGCCTTGCGTGGTGGTCATCGTGATAAGTGGATTTGCCATAATCGTGTCCTTTACGGGATGTAGATGTAATTGGTGCCGTCATATAAAAATTGGGCGACGGTTGAGGCTCCTGCCATTGTACTGATGACGGGAGCGTTGATGAATCCTGACGGCCATGTCCATGTGTACGGCCCACCCGATGCGGCCTGTACGATGTCGAACGTGACGATGTGGCCGGGGTTGTCGTAGGTCGGGAAGTAAGTAGTGGCGTTTCCAGAGAGTGTAAAGATGAATACACCGCCCGTGGCACCCATGCGGAAGTAGCCGCCTTGACCTATATCCTGCGTGCCGTTGACTGTCAGAACGAGAGGCACGTTGTACAGAGAGCCATTGACCCTGACCATGGTGGACTTCCACGAGCCATAGGTATTGGTCAATGTGTCAAGCGTTAAGTCCGTGCCACCGGCACCCTGACCCAATCCACCGATGACAGCGTTGGCTCCGGAATTTTCCCAAAAGTTTGGGTATGTCTGAATGTTCAATATGTTTCCGGTGTACGTACCTGTCGGTGCCGCGAATTGAGACCAAATACCATTGACAGCCTGACACCAGATTTGAGCAATGGAGCCTGTACCGCCGCCGTGGGTGCAGTCGGGATTAGCGTCTGAAATAGGCATGACCACATAGGGCGCGGCTACAGACGATGACGGGAGTGTCGCGACGGTGTACACGATACTCCACTCACCCGGAAAGGGCGTCGTGGGGTCAATCGACAAGCCTGTTACAGGGTCGTAAAGTAGGGGCGGCTGAATAGGGGTGGTCACGGGGGAGTAGACAGGGGTGCCCGTATAGTACACGAGAATTCCAGTGACCGGCGTGTTGAGTTCAACCGTATATGGTGGACTTGTCGAGTAATTCAAGTTTGCTTGACACGTGATACCGGGGATGTCCGCTCCAAGCGTGGAGGTAAGAAGCCCAGTGAACTGTTGCATCGGGTGTTGAGTTGCGCTCAAGCCAACGCCTCCGCTGTCTGGTGCGGAGGCACAGCTTACCCCGCCGAATGTGCTGCCCGTTGACCAAGTTTGGCTGTTCTCGGAAAATCCATAGATAGCAGTCACCTGACCTGCTGTGATTCCAGCAGGGAGGCTGAAGTTACTCCATGTAGTGCCCCAGTGATTTGAAGTAAATCCATTTCCACATGGGGTACTTGTGATGTAGGCGGAAGATAATGTTGTCAACAGAGAACCAGTTGGAACGCCACCACCACACCCCGGCCCGAGGCCACCGGGCAGGTCGGTTTTAGTTCCAGCAGCGATGAATATAAATTGGCCTGAAATGGGGGGAACGATAGTGTAACCAAGGGTCTGAGCAGGGCAACCGTTTGTAGTCGCACCAAGAACAGAGTCGGTGCATAGTGGAGAGTCGCTTCCTGAAATGAGGCCGCTGCTCATTAAGTTCGTGTCGGTGCCCTGCACTCCAAGGCATGAGCCACTGAACGCGTCAAACACGGAGCAGCCGGTCGGCCAGTCGATGTTTGTTCTCGGATTGGTTTTCTGTGCGGAAGCCATCATGGCTCCGTACAGAAGGAAAAATAGGATAAGAAACTTACGCATGGTGACCTCTTAATATCTGTAATTCGAGATGTGACTGTCTGCGGGAATTCCACCCGACGCTGGTTGCGGGATATACCCGCTTTGATAGGTGATGGTGTTGGCTACCAGTAAATAGGCAATGCCTTCTGTACATCTAATACCGTTTTGGAACAGATTCAGCGATGTCACCGGATTAGGTGTATTCGCCAGTGTGAACGTCGGATTGGTTCCATTGATAGTCCCACTTGGAACTTCATCGTCCGCAAATGACGGGAAGGTCGTCTGTATAAGCCTCCACGTCGGAAGGGCGTTGGCACCACTTGCAGGACCGATGAGAACGTAGTCAACCGGCACGGGATAGAGTTGCAGAGGAATCGGGTAGTATGTCCTCGCCGCGTTCAGAGACACCATCGTACCGAGGTCAACGGTTTCCCCAATGGTGTTAGGAAAAACGAAAATCATAGCGCCGTTGTTGAGCCTCGTGCCATCTTGGTCGTAGAAGTTTGTGATGTAGGCGGTGCCAAGACCCTCGCTGTTCTGCGGGTTCAACTCAGAGTTACTCCAAATCTGTGGTGTGCCGATGAGGTTACAGCTACCGTCGAAGAAGAATCGCACAAAGTTTGTGGTGCCCCCAAGAACCTGCCCATAAGGCGGAGCGATAATTGTGGCGTTACCCGTCAAGTACATTTCGATGTAGCCGAAAGGTACGATTGGCAAGCCCGTTACGTCTTGTATGTTTCCATAAGTTAAGAAAATCATGAGTGCCCCTTTAATTTACAAATCACCAGTTCCCCACAAATCAGGCTGTGTCCCAAGCAAGAAAGTTCCCATAGCGAAATAATCTGCGGCATCACGCAAAGCTGTCAACGGTCCTGAGTACACTGTGATAGCCCCGGCCAGATTGGGGCCTGTCAGAGTTCCCCGCCCGATAGTCCCACTACCATTGAGCACCGCCGTCCAGTTGCCATTACTCAAAAATAGGGTGTTCGTGATGGTCGGAGTATTCGCTGCTACAGCAAACGCGGTGTTAATCCCGGCTGAAGAGGTCGCCGTCCCGAAGCTGTAGGTGATGCTGACAGAATTTGCCACCCAGTCGTAAGACTTGCTTGTGGCTGTCGCGTGTGGCACTGGGATGAACCCCGTGGGTGATATGGCACTGTACGGTGTGGTCAACAAAATCATTGGAGTACCTCCTCGGGAACCTCTCCCTCGATGGTGACTTCTGGCTTGGGTGCGAGGGTCAGAACCACTGGATACGTGATGAAGGGGTGGAACTCGCCCTCGGCGTTCGAAAGACCGAAAGCGGCGGTGAATTCGTCAACCTGACGGAGTTGAAGTTCCTCAGGTGCAGCTACAACTACGGACTGGTCGTCCAGTACAAAGATGATTTTCATGATTCTCCTTGGGTGGGTCACTAAAGGTGACCCGCATTCTAATACGTTCAATTTGGCTTCTTGTGGACAAAGTAATCTCGCCTTCTTTCGCGCCTTCGCTATCTTGTCCCACCCGCGATACAATTCGGGGTACAATTTGCGCCTCTCCCGCACCCGCAGCTTGGCACAGATTTTGCAGCGCGGAGAGCCCCTCTTAGTTAGGGTGAAAGTTTCCGGGGTGTAGATGTGCCCCTTCCTGCACTGGGGTATCTTGGGCTCCACAACTTTTTCTACCCGCTTGCGCGGCCTTCCGCCCACGAAGTCTTTGGAGATACGCCAAGTCATGGTGGGTCTACTCGGCTCACCTTGAAACCTGTCGGCAAGTTGCAAGAGCCGCTGTCGTTTCTCGGCGTCGGCTTTTGTCATCAGGCGAGAGAGGTCGCGGTTTTCAATGCTGAGCACAAACTCAGTGAGGTCGGGCTCGTTCGCTTGCAGATAGCGGAGAAACTCATTGAGGTAAAGCTTGCTATCCACATCTATCGGAGCCGAAGATGGCTGCGTGATAACCCCGTCCAAGAAGACGGTTCCCCGCTCCAGTGCATCGGGTCTGCGGGTACGATTCAACACCGCCGACAGAACGATGCGCTTGACGTAATTGAAGAACCTACCCGGCGTTAGCTCAGTCCCGTTGGTTGCAAAGGTATGCAGGATAGACTCAATGCCGTCCCTGCCAGCACGGTTGGTGAAAAGCCGAAGACAAACGTCCTGCTGGACATCCTCCCACCCATAGCGAGACACCTCGCGGCACATCGCGGCGATGCGGTCGCTGTAAAAAGTGTGGAACTCAAGAGCATTCTTGGGTGCAACCCATCCAGCATTTTCAAATTCAACGTACATTAGAGCACCGCCCACGGAACCGGAAAACCGTAACCCATATCGTTCAAAGCCGTAGCTTGCACGATAGTAAATACGCCGCCGACAGCCGCCGCCGTTGTGGAGACCCCGATAATGTTCGCATCGGTGAACGTGCCTACATAGCCGAGTCCATCCGTGAGCACGATGACCTCGCCCACATCTATCGCTTCTCCAGCGGTGAGGTTGAAGAAATTGGGAATACCATTGAGTTGTGTGGCATTGATGACACCCGTGCCGGTGGCTTCCAACGTCGCACCCGAACCAACGACCATTGCAGCTTGGGTGTTTGTGCCGGATGTTATGCCGGAAAACGGAACTCCAATTTCTGTGATGTAGGGAGAAGGATAGTAAATCAGGCTACCGGAAATCTGAGTCATCGTACTGATGTCAACAGTTGACCCGATGAGGTTTGGAAATGCCCAACGCATGGGAGCGTTGTTTAGTCTGGCACCATTCGCATCGTAGAAATTCGCGATGTACCATGTTCCAAGCCCGTCCTCATTCTGCGGGTATAACTCGGTATTGCTCCAGATTTGTGGAGTCCCGATGAGGTCGCAAGCTGCGTCGAAATAGAACGTGAATGCGTTGACAACTCCGCCTAAGACTTGTCCCTGCGGGGGCGCAATGATGGTCGCGTCACCGCTGAGGTATAGCTCGATGTGCCCCAAAGGCACGATAGGCAAGCCTGACACATCTTGTATGTGTCCAAGTTCGAGGGTAATCATTTGTGTAGGGTCTCCCCTATAAATTGGTTATGTAGTTCAAAAACAAAAAAGCCTCCGACAGTTTGGCCGGAGGCTCATTGTGTTGAGGCTTTTTACAGGGCGAAAAAATCAATTTCCATGGCCGCTGGTATCCCGTTGACAGGAGGAGATGCGAGAGCAATGGAGTTGGTGAAGTGAATGACGATGATGGTCGCCTTGCCCTGCGAAGTCCAAACCACAGTGCCGTCATTTGTAGTCGCACCTTTGGTCTGCTTGAACGCACCGCCGCCGATGAAGGTCGCAGCGGTTGTGCCAGATGTGGTGCAACGATACAGGTAGCCGCTGAGCACGCAGAAAGAAGTCGGCACGGTTCCAGTTACGACGGCGATACCAACACCGGGGTACAAGGGGTTACTGATGCTCATGCCGGAGATGGAGATACCCGCAGACTGTGGGGTGCCATCAGGCAAAACATAACCAACAGCGGACTGCTGACGCCAGTTACCTTGAGTCGGTACGATGACGCAGAAATCAGCGGATTCACTGGCCGCAATAGCAGGTAGAGCAGACTGGATTGTGCCCCAGTCGGACGCCATGACTTCGTAGTATGAACTAACTGCGGACGCACCACGGAATGAAGAGTTATAACCACGCTGTGAAGAAGGAATACCCATATTGACCTCGCTTGATGCTTTCGCCTATGGCTCCAGCATTGTGGGGGTGTTAGAACCCCCGCCTACCTATGAACGCCATAGTTCAATTTATTCTGCGGTGGTGTTTGGGTTTGGGGTGAAAGGGTTGAGGACAGGGCAGCGCCGGTTGAATCGTCTGCGTCGGTTGCTGCTGCGTCGGTTGCTGCTGCGTCGGTTGCTGCTGCGTCGGTTGCTGCTGCGTCGGTTGCGTATTTGTAAACGAGATGAGTACAACCAAAACCAAGGCTACGATGCTAACGAACATGGCGATGCGAAGTAAGTTAGCTGACATAATGTCTCCCCCTTAAAACGATAGGGGTTAACTATACGTTTCAAGCTGCCTGACGATTCCATATAGCGCGTGTTCCTTGATGATGAACGCGGTGTCCTTCACAACTCCGGTGGTTGGGTCTTGGACTGGCCTAAAATCCCAGTACGACGGATGAATAAAAAGTCCACACACATTACAAAGCCCACGGGGCATACGGTCGTGGTAATTGTGCTGCAAGGAGATGTTCCATTTCCCGTTTTTGTCTTTGTGGGCACAGCCTTCTTGCAACGCCTTCTTGTTGGCGGTCTTCTCGATTTCCTGCTTACGCCATTGCTCCTGTTCATGAAGTTCACGGGCGATGCGAAGCGGGTCTTCGTAGGGCTTCTGAGCCTCACGTAGTTTTTCGGGGGTCAGTGCGATGCTCTGGAGTACCGGCGCTAATTCTTTAAACAATTCACGGACGGTCTCTCGGATGAGTTCCTTGTCGTCTTTTTCTTTTTCAATAGCCATTCAAACAACCTCTCACTTAGGAGAGCGGTAGTTTGTTTTAACAGTGATTAACAGTTTTCAAAATGCGCCTTCAAGTTGTGGTGGACGATTCCAGAGGCGTGATGGTTGCGGAATGGGGCGGTATATATCCACCAGCGGTCAGAGTTGGCATTCTGACTATTTCCGAACTCCTCCACCACTTGTTCCCATGTGAGAACACCTTTGCCCATCAGGCGGACAAGCACTGTACGCCATCCCCAATGCGGGTCTGATGGTAGGTTCTGGTCATCGACCTCGGTCCAACTGAACTCGGTCATCCAACCCTTTGAGATTTGGCAGATGAAGATTAGTTTAGTGTCGTGTTGAATGTATAGTCCCCAGTCATTCACGAAGTTTACTTGTCGTTGAACGATGAGCCGGGGTTCAAGGTTGCGAAGCTGGTGGAGGAAGCGGCTACTATGCACAACTTCCCCCTTACGCCGATTAAAATCACGAAGTGAGTCGTGGTCTGAGAGTCGATAGGTATCGAGATGTGGCTCAATCTGCTCTGCCCTGTACTTAGCGAGAGCTTCCTTGGGGGGAAGAAATTCTTTATACATAACTTATCGTCCAAAGGTGCATTCAGGACACACTGCCAACCCAAGCTTCACAGTAACCTGCGTGTGAACTCCGGGCTCAAGCAAACACTTAGTCCACTCGCCTTTACCAAGACGCGGATGTCCAAGATGTTTTACCCACTCGCCCGGTTGAAAACCAAGAAAGCGACATTCCCGCTCACACAAATCAATGAACTCTAACAAGTCTTGCTGTGACATGTAGCTCTCCTAGACGGGGCACAAAAACAACCCCTTCGTCAATCAAGTAAACGGCCACGATGCCACCGCGTTCAACGAGGTCCGCAATCTCGGCACCGGAAATAATCACCGTGGGAAGCCCATCGTACTGAACGGCGAGTAGCTCAACTGCAAGCAAGTCACGGTCGCTGAACTGACTGAGGTCGAGAACAACAGATAGATGAGGGGCGGCGACGTTGCCGGTATCCATGATAAGGTGCGCCATGGCAACGCCGGGGTCAGAACAGATGACGCGGCCAAGGCGTTCCCACTGAAAGTAGTTCTGCACGGCCTCAAGAGCCTGTTCATCGTCCGTGTGGCGGATGAGGTAGCCGAGAGGCGCATCGAAAAGTGAAGGAACGCTCATACTATCCAATACCGCAAAAAGGGCAGAGCCTGAGCCCCACCCTGTTTGTTGTTACCGCCCCAAAGATTAAGCTACGAGTTCGATGGAAATCTGACTCAGTACAACTACGTCACCGGCGTGACCTGCGGACAGGGTGCTGGTAACGAAGAAGTTCAAATCCGACTCGCCCTGAAGACCCGTCACGGTAGTAACGGCTGAACCGGCAACAAGGGTGTTGTTGACCTGTGCGGCGGACTGGGTACCCTGAAGAGTAACCGAAGTCGAAGATGCGGCAACAGCCTGAAGCGTTGCGTCGAGCGTGAAGCTGCCCGTCTTGCTGTTGACAGCTACAGCGCCCGTGGTTGCGATTGCGGTAGCGCCAACAAAGCTGGTCGCGGTTAGAGCCGCGATGGAAGCCGCTGGAACCTGATAGAGGTTGATGGTCAGGTTCTCAGTTGCGCCCGTGGTGGCGTAGCCAAAGAGACGAACGCGGAAGGGGAGGCCGGTGTTGACCAGCGTGGCCAGCGAGTAGGAACCGCCGACAAAGATGCCGGGAGTGCCAAGGGCAACAGGCAGCACCTGTGCAGCAATAGAGGCGATGGCATTGCCGTTGACTTGGAACGCGGTCTCCACGGTGGATGTGCCGGTGGCGTTGGCTGCGAGGGTCTTTTCGATGGAACCCGCTGTTTGTACTGCGATGGTAAGTGCTGTGCTCATATTTTTAATCCTTCTGGTACCCGTTCAGGTACGTGATTGCTGCTTGAAGCGTTTCCGTGCTGTCGTAAAACAAACCAAGTCCCCTGTTACAAGTTTCACAGAGAAGACCGCGAACGCACTTACCACAAGTCATTCGTGCATGGCTGTCTATCAAATCGGGGCAACAAGAGTGGTCATGGTCTATGGCCAACCGCTTGCCACTTTCAGGACGCTTGCAGATGGCACAGACGCCGCCTTGTTTCTCAAGCATCTCCTGATACTTTTCGGTCGTAATACCGCGACGACCGGGATGATACTTTGCGTAATACTCATCTCGTTTTTCTGGATGAGTAGCACGCCAACCTTGTTGCGTTTCAAGCTTGCGTGCCTTGCGTTCCGCTTCACTTTTCTTGGGAGCTAATGTTGCTTGTAATGCGGCTCCCGTTAATGTCATCCGGCCTTCGGCGTAATTCCTTTTTAGGGTTTCACTGGCCTTTTGATTTGCTTCATCTGAAGGAGAATCTGTTCTCCTTCTGTGTCGTCCTTCAGCGTAGGCTTTCTTGAGAGATTCACTTACTCTACGTTTAGCTTCTTCTGAAGGTACATAGCCCTTAGAGTTACCCATAGTTTTGTATTCCTCTAATCTCTAATACTGAGAAAAGAGGAATACCAATGGGACGGTTAAACTGCCGAGACCTCGGCACGAACTCGACGAAATCCGGGCGTGCCATTCGTATTCGGGCGTGCCACAACTCCGAGGAACCAATCGTAAGAAACGATTGCACGGGTCTGGAGAGTTGGGTTGCTGAGGTCAATATCGTTGTCGCCAAAATACTTGACATTGACTTTGAAGTTCGCGGAACGTGGAACCTTCTGCCCCAGAAGCTCTGAAGCAAGCATCGCTTCGCGGCCAACGGTATAGCACGCATAGCCAGTCTTGCCCGTTGAAGGGTAATTGGCATACGTAGGCACGGTCGGTGTGCGGATGATGCGGCAACCAGCCCATTCAAGAACCTGATAGCCACGGTTGCTGTCGCTCTTGAGCACTGAAGCACCGCTCTCGCTACGCTTCAAAGTATCGACTGCCGAACCTGCACTGTTGTCAGACATGAAGTCATAGGACATGAAGGGATGCAAAACGGTTGTGTACAGACCACCATCACGACCGGGTACAGCATTGCCAAGCAACTGGGACTCACCTTTACGGATGGTGTTGCTGAGCAAGAACTGGTTGTCGGAAAGGTCGATACGGGCCGCACTCTGAGCAGCGGACGCTGATTCGAATGCGTTGAACGCAACCGTGTTCGCAGTGAGGGCACCGCGATAACTCAGGTTACGAGCGGCATCAAGAGTGATGTCGGCGAGGAACATGGTCGCTGCAACGTTATCGATACCAAGCCAATCGGCATACTCATCTGCATACGCATCGGAGAAAACCTGAGACAAGGACATCGAAGGAGGCGGAACAGCCTCAGACACAGGACCAGCAGCACCGCTGAAGGGTTGCTGACCATAGAACTGAATCGTGCGGCCAGAGCGACGAGCCAGCGGACGGAAGTCGCAAAGTTCTTCGAGTGCTGGTGTATTGTACTGCCATTCCAAAATAGCAGTGCGGTCATACGCAATCTGCGGGAAGGCTGCAAGGTTGGAGGATTGAACTCCCGGTGACAAACTTGGCATTGTGTTACCTCATGTATAAACTTCGTAGCTAATGCAACTAGCTTCTATAAATTGGATAGCGTAGTCGGAAAACTAGAAAACTACCTACGTTGAGCTTGTCTTGCTACGTCATCCGGATTAAGACCTTGTGCCTGTGCCGAAGCTTTGAAAGCTTCCATAATCTCTCTCGGAGACATATCGGCGGTGATTTCGGGTACGGATTCCTTAGTCTTGACGGCACTTGCAACGGAGGAGCCACCGCCGATACCAAAGACAGAGGAGCCCGAAAGCTTCTTTTTGGTAGCGACGGGGGTAGGTTCTTCCTTGGTTTCATTTTGGAAAACCAATTTATCGACCTTCATGGCGTTATAGGCTTTCTCCAAGGAATCGACAGTCGGGTCTACGAGATTCAACTCGGCGAGTTTGTACTTCATAATCCGTTCGTTCTGTTCTCCCCCCGGCCAATCGCTGGATTTAAGGAACTCAGTTACGGCAGTAGTCCACGCATCGTTCTGCTTGGTGGAGATTTTCTCATCGAGCACTTCTTTGAGAGCCTCCACCTTGATGCCCCGCTTTTCGAGATAGGTGTCAAGGGTGCCGCTCTTTTCCAAGTAATCATCGAGGCTGATTTTGCCAACCTGATAATCCAACTGGAGAGCAACCCGGTCATCGGCGGTGAGAACCTTCTTAGCTGCGACGGGCTCTGCCTTCTTCTCCGGAGCGAGTGCATTCTCATGAGCGGCGATAGCGGCCTTTACCTGCCGGTTGATGTCCCCGGCACTGTCGCCTTCGAACTTGTAAGATTTGCCACCGATTACAAAGGTGTCCTCAAAGGAGAACTTATCTTTGGGCTCTTCCTTTGCTGCTTCCTTTGTCGCTTCACCCTTAGGAGGAATGACAATGTTTTGTTTGAGGGCCTCTTCCGCGATAATCTGACGAATCTCTTCAGGCGTAGTCGCCTTATCGAGAGCCGTTTCTAACTCTGGAGTTACATTTACTTCTGCACCCGGTGGGGTGATTTCCTTCTCTGTTACTGGCATACTGCTGCTCCTTCATTCCTTGTCTGTTCTTCGTGTTGAAGTATCCTGACTCTTAAGTCGTCAGCCATATCAGCCGTTGCACGACTGAAGGGGTCTTCTGAATCCATGAGAACGGCTGCTTCTTCCACACCCGCTTGAACCGCCTGTTGGATACCGTTGAACAATCGTTGATGTGATTTCTTAGCGGCCCGGAAGGCGATGCTTCTGGCAACAAGCTCATCCCGGTCCCACCCCTCGAAGTTAACCAAGGCATCTTCAGCAATCTTTACAGTCTGCTCCGAGAGCGCCACCATATCGTTCCAGCCGGGATGGGCTATAAGGGAGTGCAGCCGATTGGCTCGGTCAACGGCTAGGGTAGTCCGGGGCTCGAACGGCCTGTCTACAGTTACTGGCACTTAAATATCTCCCGTCGTTCCTGTTGACCCGCCGCCGACGAAGTTCGCATCGGACTTCTGGAACTGAGCGCGGTCAGCACGGTTTAAGGCATCCTCTTCGACCGTGTGGCCGTGCTTCTGGTCTTGTGCGTTCGACTTGAGCGTTGCTTCACCCGACTTCAACAACAAACGGTTCTCCGCTTGGTTGTTGTCGATTTCTTTCTTCGACTCGGTTTGAAGACTCAACATCTTCTCCGCAGGAGGAGGCGTTTGCTGGCTTGCAGCATAACGCTGCTTGTCCTCATCATTCATAGGTTGAATGACATTCTCGCGGTACGGAAGCCCAGTGCTGTCGATGAGGGCTTTGTAAAATTCAGCGACATTCAACTTCAACGCCTGAACCCCGAGGAGTTCAACCGTGCCGGGGCTTTGAATCATCGTTTGAATAAACCCGATGAGTGAATTCAACTGTGTCCGGGCACGGAGCCTTGTTGCTGCTGAGACAGTCACAATGTACTGACCATTAGCAACCGAGAGCGGGTCAATCTTCTTGACGCTGGCGGAGAGTTCATCGCTGAGCCACTGCTTGATTTGACTCGGCTTCAGCTTGTGATTTTGTTCGATGATGTATTCGATAAAGGGCACAAAAATGTTATCCGCAATTTGGTCGATGAGGTCAGTCGTTTTAACTCCCTCACCCGCGATTACCGCGTTAGCAGAAGCTGGATTTCTGAGGTCACCGGGCTTACCGGCGTTCTGTCCCGTGGCCGAGATACCGGCACCGGAGATGGCTACCGCCCACGACTTCACTTGTTCAATGACACCAAGTGGCTCAAGGCCGATGGTGTTACGTGTCAAAGGTTCAATCTTCTTTCCGGGGTCGGACTTCATAATCTTGCCGGGGAAAATCCACTGCGCCTGAGCCGAGTTATTCATACCAGCATCCGTGCTGTAGACACCCATCAAATTCAGATTCAAATCATCGAAAAATGCGTTCACAATTCCCTGCCCGATGCGCTGAAAATCTGTCAACCAAAATCCGAGACCGTAGCCGTAGAAGCTGTCAGGGGCCTCACGAAACACGAAGCTGAGAAATGGAATCTTAGCCATATCATGTGGTTCGTTGTAGAGAACATGCTGGCTCTCCAAAATCATGCAGTGGCGATATGGTGTCCAGTAATCAAATACTTCCCAATTCTTCGCCAGCGGGTCAGCTTTGGAGTGGTCAGCATCTTCCGGATAGGCTTTCTGCGGTGTCACGGTCTGCTGAAAGATGGAGTTACCTGAGTTACCGCCCTGCGTATCGAGTACATTGGAGGCCGTCGAATCCACCTTCATGGGCGTGGTAAGGGCGATAAGCTGCTCACGAGTGGGGATATTGAACCCATCGGTATCACGGAACTTGTCGAGGTCATAGGTGTTGGGATAAATCAACCGGCCAGCCCATCCAGCCGTCCAGATTTCACCACGGCGGCAAGCAGGGTCTACACGTAGACGGCGTATCGGCACATGTTCGAACTTCGCTTGATTGAATTCGATGATGTGGTCGGTGTAAGTCTCAGTATTGTCGATGTCGCCACCCTGAATTGTGAGTGAACCACCGGCCACAGCCACACTGGTGTTCTGGTGCTTGTTCCTTATCTTTTTGACATCCTGTTTGTACTGTTCCCATCCGAATGTGGCGACACCCGTGCCATAGAGAAGGCCATCGTAGGCAACGTGGCGCATTTCCTGTTTGAAAGCAGTTCCACGGAACCCGCACTTTTTGAATTGGGCTCTAACCAAAGCTGTTTCAGCCGCTGCGGTGTCTATATCTGTTCCAGAGGTTGGGTCAAGCATAAAAGGCTGGAATCCGGCGAACAAAGACTCTTGAACGACGCCTAGCATCGAATAGAAATGCTCTGCAAGGATGGGCAATCCAAGGTGGGAACGGTATTGGTCACTTCCCTTCCATTTGACTGGCTCTACGTGGGCGCGAAGCATCAATTCAGCGATATTCCACGACCCGATGAGGCCGCGTGATGCCTCAAATGCCTCTGAAAGGAGCCGATTCTGCGTGGCTTCCTTCAACATACTTAAATCGCTGCGGTCTTGGTCAGGGAAACCAACATCTCGCTTCTCAATGGGGAGCGCCAATTCGCCGGGTGTGACTGCACCGGGGAGGTCGAGAAGGCGAATCTGTGCTAGGTTGTCAAGTTCGAGTGCCATAGTTCCTCTATCTATGCGGGTCAAAGTCCGCTAACTGTTAAATACTGTTAATTTAGTAAGTGCCGGGGATTCTTGTGTCATACCCAACATCTTCCGGTGGAGCATTCAACCTCCGGATAAATGCCAGCGGGGAAATGCCCTGCGGTTGAGGGAGGGCATCCTGTGCGAGACCCGTGGGAGCTTCACATACGAATCCAAGGCAGTCGGCAAAGTCATCATGACGACCGAGCTTCGGCCACCGTTTTAACTGTGTCGTGAGTTGGTCGTAACCGGGTATATGCCCGTAAATCCAGAGACGACGTTGTGCAAGCACACCTTTGATGGCTCCGATGCGTACCTTCTTGGCATCCTTGTTGTTGCTGCCCTTCAGCCATTCAATCGGGAGTTTTTGGACATTGTGGTCCCGAGCAAAGATGTCAAACACCGTCTGAAATGTCGTCCACGCGGGGATACGCTCAAGCCAGACAATTCCGGGGCGGTGTTTCAAAATCAGGGTGAACAATTCGTCGGACATTTTCATTGCGTCCCATTGCCCATAGGCACAGTCCACGACGTAAAGTTGTCCAATCCAATAGCGGACGACCAGCAAGACCGTCATATCGCGTTTGTCGTCGCCCACATAGCTGAGGTCTCCCATGATGAAACAAGGTGCCTGTAGGGCGGTTGGATACTGCTCTTGGTGGAACACCGTCTGTGCCCCAAGCAACTCATCCGTGAAGGTCTGGTCGCCTTCCGCGATGGGGTTATTTTCATATTGGCAAGCGAAGAACTCAGTGCCGATGCGGATGCGCTCCGCTTGTAAAAACTCGACACTGTGACCCTCTGTACGCCCGTCCTTGCAGCGGAACCTCGGGAACAATACTCCGATGGCTCCGGAGTCGATGAAGTGCTTGCACAGGCACGCTGAGGCAGCGCAGGGGTGCTCAATGTAGTTCGAATCGAAGTCATGCTCCACATCTTTGTGGCCGCAGACTTTGCAGATTTTTACCCAACAAGACTTAATCGAAATAATCCATGGGTCGGTGCCGAGTTCGGCTAACTCCAACTTTGCGAGGTCTTGAATCTCTTCGTAAAGGTCTCCGAAGCTGTAGCGAGTTCCAGTGACATACATGAATCCATCTGGTGCCAACAGGGGGCAGATGTCTCGATAAGCCTGAATGCACTTCTGAAGTAGCTTGATGGAGGAGTAGTTACCGTCGTTTACCAAGTCATCCGTGAAGATAACGTCGAAGTGCATGGACGCTTTTGTCGAACGGGCGGTCGAAATCATCATGGTGGGTTCGGCGAACGTGGTGTTCGCCCTACACGGCACCGTGAACTGTGACATGTTCCCGAGCTTGTCGCCAACGAACTCGGGGAATAGCTCTCGCAGCTTCTTCGGCGGCGATTCAAAGAACTTCTTGACGCGGCCAAGTTGGAGCATGGCGAGAGTGTCGCTGCCGGACAAAAAGCAGATTCTGATGTCTTTGTAGTTGAGAATGAGTTGAATGATTTCAACGATGATGGATGAGGTTTTGAAGGTACCCCGGCTCCATAGAATCATGCGCTTCTTTTTTACTAAGTCGAGGTCGTAGAGGGGCACGCCGGGATTCTTCTTGAGGAACTTTTCAAAGAGCCACTTATGGGGGATTTCCTGAAAATCCATCTCCATGACTTCGACGCCGAGATACAGGTGGTCGGTGAGGGCGCGGTAACGCTCCTCCGCCCACTTGGTCTGTGCGGCCTTAGAAAGTTTTTTGTAAGCCGTGACAAATCCGGGTGGAAAGTTTGTCATGTCCACTTGGTAGTCCATGACAAATGTCCTAACTGAAGAGAGTTACCTGAGCCTTCGAACCCGTCGAGGATGTGTCGATGAAAATACGGCTGGCGTCCACATTCTGTGCCGCGTTCTCAGGTCCGCCGAACCAGATGTTGTTCTGAGCGCCACTCACCCAAAGCAACTGTGTGGTGTACCGGGTTACGCTCACATTGCCGTCGCCAACATAGATGTAGGAGGCCGCGTTGCCCTTGTCGGGCTCGATACGCACGCCGCGAAACTTTTGGGCGGGGTCGGGCGCTGTGTTACCGGCGTCGGCGGTTGAAGTAACATTGGCGTGGGTTGTTGCGAAAGAGAAGGACAAAGCAGCGGGGTTGTTTGCCACCGAAGTTACGGTCAGACCGTTGAAATAAGTCGCGGTCGTAAATCCCCACAAGGTTACTTGCTGGCTTTTGTTGTAACCGATGTTAGGAAGAGAGGCCAACACAATGGTGGCCACACCATTCAGGATGGAGAATGAGACAGCGGCAACTGGGGTGCCGCTATAAATCGGAGTGGGTGTTCCAGCGGTTGCACTGACGGCTGCGATGGTCTGAGGAATCATTGTATTTATGCCTTTACTTTCTTTTTGAAAGGTAGCGCCAAGTTAATTGGTTTCTTCGGCTTGTCAGCCGGTTCGGATTTCTTAATAAGCCCTGCGAGGGCGGAACTCAAATTTGCCATAGTGGGGAACTCCCTACTTATCACTTTCAAAGTCAGATAAGTCGAATTTGTCCGACTCCTTGATGACCTTGGGGCGTCCTCGTTTTCCTGCTCCAACTACATATATGGTGCCGTCTGCCCGTTTTCTCGTGCCTCGCCCGATGGCCATATCTATTTGCTTTTTCAAATTTCTGGTATCCACTGTTTTGTCTGCAAGGATGGGCAAGCCTATTTCCTTGGCAATTTTTATCGCCTCCAACAGGGGGCTGGTTTTCCAACCCTTGACTTCGGCGTAGAGGGTGTAGGCACGAAGCTTCACCGGGTCGATTTTTCCTTTGGCGATGTCTCGCACCAGCCGGTGCAGGAATGCCTGTTGCGGGTCGTCATTGAAGTGTGCGGCCACAGCCATCTGAACTTTAAAGCGGCCAAACACCGCGTAACTCATCAACAAGGCAACGTGGTCGTTGGCGCACGGATAAGCCGTCCTGATGGCGTTTATCTGGTCGTAGTTATTGCTGATGAACGTGGCGATGCACAGTTTTTCCTTGGCCGTGCAGCACTGAAACTCGGCGGTCTCTGCGAGTTGTTCGAGAGTGAGCTTAGGCATTGTCTTTTACGACCTTTCCGAGACACTCGCCCTCTTTAAGGAGAAGAAACTCAATGCCTTCCAATCTCATGGGGATGCCGCTATACATTCCTCGTGCTATCAAATCCCCCTTGCTAACTCTCAGGGGACGAAGAGAACCGTCCTCTTTGATGTAGCCCTCACCCACGGCAACAACAGAAGAAAACAGCACGTCCTCTTTGCTTGTTTCAGGCAAGATAATCCCGTCAATAACCTGTTCGGTGGTAACGTCGATAGCCAGAATCTGGTCGTAAAGTGGGATGAAACTCATGCAGTCTCCTGACAGTAGAGACAAGATGGATGAATCAGTCCTCTACCTACGTGCCAATACTTGTGCCCCCCTGCGTTGTGAATTCCCATTGACCCTTTTCCCTTCACCTTCATAAGGTGTGCTGCCAAGGCGGCTCTGTGGGATGCCGAATGGGGCACACCACGACGCTGCCTGCTCATCAGTTGCTTGGTCTCTGGAGAAAGAGGTAACCCCTTGCGGTCTCGGTTCATCTGCGCCAAGAGAGGGTGTTTGACTCCTGCCGGTCCGTCGCCTCCATCAGTCAAATTACGAAGACAGCCGGTTCCTAAATCTTTCCTACCATAACGTTCGATAAGTTTTCGTTCTGCATCAAATGCTTCCGCCTCAGATTCCCAATATCTGAACACAATGCGTGCCCTATCTTTTGGACGACGTAGTGCATGTGCAGCACTGGTAAACCCACGGCCACCCTTTCCTTTACCGACGTAATACGGTGTGCCGTCTTCACGGCACCACAGGTAAGTATAGAAGTAACTCATCGTGAACCCCTCTGGATAGCCGCTTCTATTTCTTCCTTGGGTTCAACGTCGAGACACTCAGTGAGAAGTAAAGTACCCGCCGTGGCTGTGGCGTTCTTGAGAGCCTCGATAACCACTTTTACTGGGTCTAAAATTCCACGCTCAATCAGGTTAGTGAACTCATTGGCACGGGCGTCATAGCCCCAGTCATACTTAGGGTCAGGAAACATATAGAACGGATGTTCAATTATCTTGAGTAAAACCATCACAGGGTCTTCCCCGGCGTTCTTCGCGATCTGTTTCAAAGGCTCGACACATGCCTGTGAAACCACGGTCAGGCCGGGGTTTGAAGAGAATACCCGTGCTTGTGCTTTGAGGAGGGCGAGTCCCCCTCCGGGAACGCATCCGGACTGAATGGCACAACGGACAGCGCCAGCGGCGTCGTCAAAGCGGTCTTTGCGTTCACGCATCTCGGCATTGGTGTTGCCGCCGACACGAATGAGAGCTATGCCGGTTGTGAGTTGTGCGAGGCGACGTTCAAGCCATGCCTTGTTCACGCCATCAGCCGTTTCCATCTTGGTTTTGATTTCGCCGACACGGCTGGCGATACTCTCCGGAGTGCCATAGCCGTCGATGACCGTGGTGGTGGAATCGGTGACCACGATGCGGCGAGTCTGTCCGAGGTGGGAGAGGTTGGCGGACTCCAGCTTGATACCGGAATCATCCATAATGGCCGTGCCACCTGTGACGGCGGCGATGTCACGAAGCAAGTCTTTACGACGTTCCCCGTAGGCTCCGGACTTGACCACGACAATGGGTGCTTGAGCACGGATGCGGTTGACTACGAAACACGCCAGTCCGTCCTGCTCAATGTCCCCACAGATGACCAGTAATGGCTTCCCTGTCTTGGATACCTGTGCCAACAAAGGCGCGATGCTCTTGGCGGTGCCGATGCGTCCCTCGTACAGGAGAACGAAGGCATCTTCGTATACCGCCTCGAAACGTTCGAGGTCATTGGCGAAGGAGGCAGAGAGAAACTCCCCGGAGATGAACTCTATGCCGTTGGTGATAGTAAGGTCGGTAAGTATAGTACCCGACTCCTCCACGGACACCGCACCTTCCACACCGACAAGGGCGAACGCCTCGCAGATGATGTCGGCCAAAGCTTGGTCGCCATTGGAGGCGATATACGCTATTGCTGAAGTCTCCTCGGGGGTAGTCACCGGGACGGCCATCAAAGTAAGTTGCTCCACAATGAGAGCGGCGGCTGAATCCATCTGGAGTTTCAATTCCCATGGACTGGTACCGGCTTCGATGAAGTTGACCCCGGCATGACACATGGCCTGTACCAACGTGGTTGCGGTGGTGGTGCCATCTCCAGTTGCTTGAACGCAGCGGTTTGCTGCTTCACGGGCTAAGTCGGAGCCGATTTGCATCCGGGGGTCTGACGGGTTTACCGAGTTCGCAACTGTCACGCCATCTTTTGTGGTGATGGGCGGGAGTCCTAACAGCCGACGCCCGATAGCGACGTGACGACCTTTAGGCCCGAGCGTGACCTTCACCGCATCCGCCAAGTAATCGACCCCGGCGAGGATGGAGTCACGTGCTTCGGTTCCGTAATAGAGATTCTTAGCCACTTAGTTGACCTTGTGGATGCTTGTGGGTTTATCCCCGTAGAATTCCCGTCGTTCGAAGGTTGCGTCCTGTGCAGCGGCGGGGAGTTCGAGAGCATCGTTGGTGAGAAGTTCGATAGCACAATTCTTGTTGCAAGCAATCTTGGCGAGAGGGGCGATTTCTTCGCCGATGAGATGTTCCTTGATGACGGTGTACCAGCCACAGGCGGCTTGAAGCTGTTCCGGGGTTACTGGCTGGACGAGTGCGACGATAACGCCGCAGTTATCACAGACGCGAGTTACAGTGATGCTTTGAGTTTGACCCATTACTTTTTCTCCTTGTGTGCTTCAGCGTGTGCCTTGTATGCTTCAACGCGGTCAACCCCGGCAAAAATCCCACGGGTATAGGCTTCAAAGACGCAGCGGTTGTGGTAACCCTCGCTATCCTTGTTTGGGTTGTAGAGCAGGTCAGCTATCTTGTTGAGTTCGGGGGTATCAGGGAAAGTGGTGCTTTGGGTTTGACCCATGTTAGTTACTCCAAAATGAAAGCCACCAGACATAGAGCCTGTGGAGGATGGTTGGGGGTTGAGGGGGTGCCGGGGGTGCCGGATCGTGGGTGATCTTGAAAACTTCGCGGCCTTGGGAGTTGAAGATGAGTTGAACAATCGAACCGTTCACCTTGCCGCCGATGATAAGAAAAGCTTCGCCGCCGCTAACCTCAGTAACGGTGAACCCTTCGGGAGGACAGTACGTTTGGTTGATGGATTCGATTCTCACGGCTTGACCTCGTACAGGGGCTGGCCGGGAACCTGAGAAGCCTCAGGCCAGACGGCGGAAGTTGGGGAGGGAAGATAGGAATTGAAGGGCAGCGCGTCGAGATACTCGCTGGAGGGGACTACCTTGGTGACACCCTTAGTCCAGTTATCGAGGTACTGTTGACGAGCCCCCTCGGGGGAGTTGCCCCATGCGTAGGTGTACCGGGTTCCGTCCATAATCCAAATGACGTATGAGTTGGGCATGTAACTCCTATGTATTGTCGGCGATTCTGTTTCAAGGATTGGAGACATGGAGGACTCCATCCGTCCGGAAGTCTCGTCCGGTACCATATCTCGCCGACTGTATGTCTAATACTGCGTAGTTGAGAAATTAACGGTTATTAACAGTTATAGGTTTCGAATTAAATACAAAAATGTAAGTCGCCATGGCACAGCAGCCATGGCCGGTACTTGGGGGCTGAGACCCGACCCCTAGTTCAGAATAGGGTCTCTTTTATCCCTATTGAACTGCGATTAGTGAGACGCACCATACGCCTACAACCGACCACACACGGTCTCAGGCTGTGCTTCGGTGGGCTCTGTGAGGTTTCGGGGTGGGTCAGAACAACACCAAACATAGCTACAGCGTCGGGGCTGTGCGTGTAACGTGTTGATAACACAGGTGAATGCACGGGTATGGTGCAAAGTAGGGCACTCGATACCATGGATAGGCTGTTAACTTGTTGATTACTATGCATTTAGTACGCAGTGAGCGTTTCCCATGGTAGCTGGCGCGTTTTACGTGTCCACTATTGCTCATCGCTATCGCGTTTTACTTACGTTCCGGGCACACTGGCAGATGAACCCGCAGGGCAACCGCTCCAAATAGCTCTCCACAATACCGGCAAGGACGCTGTACAGATGGCCGTCCCCCTACGTTGTCTCCACGGGCAGCACATCGCCTCCGGGCAACCTCCGCCCATAGCTCAGCGTCAGGAATGGTGCTCATATCGAGTTTGGGCGTCCATTGGCTCATAGGTTTTATTATGCCGGAGTTAACGTACCCGGCTCCGAGTACCACCCCGGACGCTACCCCAACGGCGGAGGCCGAACAGGGGTAGAGAACTAGTTTAATCGGCTGGCCTGTCTCATCAGCAACGGGAGGCCATCTCCGCCAGACGGGGCATCATGCCCCGTTTCGACTTCACTCGTAAAAGTGCCCGGTCTGCCTCGCGTGTTCAGCGTGAGTATCGCAGTGGTACCAGAATGGTGCAGACCCTTGGTTCTGTCCGGTTGTGGCTGGTTGCTCACACTGTCCGCACTTAATGCGTGAACTCTCGACTGGAGTCAGTTTGTAATCATTCTTGAACGTGGTCATAGCGCCCCCTCAAGTTCTGCGGACTCAGGGACCAGTAACGCGGCCTCAATCCGTGCGATAGCTTCCCACGGTACGATGTGGCAACCCGCGTACACTGTGCCCTCAGGCGATACCCGTTCAATGCGATAGTGCCCCAAGTGGCAGGAATGCCCGTTAGTGTGCCATTCTTCACCACGAGCCATTACAGAGCGAACCAACGCAAGGCCCCGCCGTGCATGGTCTATAGGGAAGGCAGCACCACGAGAGGTGATGACTTCGCTATTCATGACTTTAAGAGCAGTGGGAACGTATTGCTGGTACTGATATGGGAGTGAACGCCGATTGTCTGTGAGCCATGCCTCTAGCTCTGGCGCGGCCTCAACCCTCATCCGTGCTTCCCTGCGTTGTGCTTCGACGATGGCTTCTTGACGGCGTTTTTCTTCTCGCTCACGGGTGGCCTTTGCATCCGCTGCTATCTTGCGACGTAATGCATCCAAGTCACCCGGTACGACTGGCACGTCTGTTTTCTTCAGGCGGATGCAAAAGAAGGCAGCATACGCTTTCAATTCGGCCTGTAGTGATTCAATCTCTGAGAGAAGGCAGCCACGTCTCCCCCGTGCCCGTGCAAGGTCAGGAATGCGGTTTTTGATGCGGTTTTGAAAGTCCTTCAAATTCGCTTCATGGTCAACAAAATCGAAGGGCTTGACCTGCTTACTTTCCCGCATCCATGGCCGTTCAGGATCATTGCCCGGTAGGGAGATGTAAGTCCTTCGTGCGACCTTTGGCTGGCTAACAGCGAACGTGGGAAGCCCCGCCGGGTGTCCGCCTTCATATTGCCGGGTCTCATAGTTGTAATCGCCATACCCCCGTTTGTACTGCGAGGGGAGAGCGGAGTGCATTTCGCTTTGGTGAGCCGATGTGGTAACGCTGTAAGTATCCGACCATGCAAGAAAAGCCTTCTCGCCTTTCTTATTCTCTACAAAGGAACCGATAACCTGTGAGTAGCTGTATAGGTTCGCCCCGTCAAAATGCATCGAACCTGAACGGCCAGACTGTTGAGATTGACTTGCCCATACGTGGACTAGCTCTGAGTTAGTGAATACTGACTTCATTGTGTTTCCTCCGTGCTGGTTGGTGACCAGCTAAGAAACACAATAACACCAAGTCATGACTTTGTGTCAATCACAAAATATATTTTTATTTGCTGTCGAGTTACAGCCGGGTAAGCCCCTCTAGCAAAGCTCTGCAAGCCTGTAGGAACGTCCCGGCCCCGGATAACATCGAATCCCCTGTCCAAACCCCCACGGGCTTCCCTTGGGGCTGTGTGGCGTCTACGCATACGCATCCATGTACGCGCCTACGCGCCTGAGTCGGCGATTCTGTTTCAAGGACAACCGCAAAGATGTCGTCCGGGGTTCTCCCCCGGCACCATATCTCAACCGACTTTTGCTAATACTCACTTTCTTCTTTAGCGCAACTTTCTTCTTTCCACACGGGCGGGTAGGTCCGGGCTTTTAAAAACGGGGCGGGTCAGGTACTTGAACTCACGGCGAAAGCCATCTCTTTCTTTACACCGGGACACCTGTGGCTACTTTCCTCAGACGCCAGCTTGGTTACGTCGGCGAATCCACACACGGTACAGACCCAATACGGGTTGTAGTTGAGTGAATCCGGTGTGTGTTGTTTCTCTATGTGTTCAACGAGGTCGAGTTCCTTCTCGGACTTGTTTCCATTAACCTTGTTCCAGTTTGTACTCCAGTTACATCCATCCACGGGACATTCCACAGGGAAGCATTGTTCACCCAACTCGGGGTGATTCTTCCTTATGTGAATAACCATGAATGAACTGGAACGGTGACTGAACTCACACAGGGGACAGTTGAAGTCCGGACGGGACTTCTTTTCACCAGACGGGATGAGACTCCCTTTACCAGACGGGACAAGAAGTTTTTGTTCTTCGGGCTTTGTCTCTCGGAGAGAGGGGGTAGTAGGAGGTTCGTTGCTCACTTGCTGGAGGGAAGCCGTAGGCTGACCGACGACCCTACTACATGCGACAGGATGCGACGAGACACTACCCGACTTGACAATACCCGATAAGAACCCTTGTGTGTAGTTTTTGTAGTGTATAGATAGTAACTCCCCCCTTGTAGTTTCTACATGGGCATCGCCTAATTCCTCTGAAATCTCATTTGCCCATGTAGTTTCTACATGAGTAGTTGGGTATGTCATCTGAATCACCTTAACTTTGTGTGCCCCGTGTGTAGCTCTCGTGTACTTCGTGGCGGCTGTCCGTCCGGTGTCCGATTGGTATCCGTTTGCGTCCAACCATTTCCGGGCTTCCACAATCGTCTTGTTCGAAAGTCCGGTGAGTTCCATCATCGTTGTGATGGAGAGCCATGACTCTTCGTCATCGCTCTCGTTCATAAGTTGTGCCATGTAGACTTGCAGCCGAGCACCCTTGAGTTTAAGGATGCCCTTTCTGCTGCAATCGAGAAGCTTGAATCGCTTCTGGCCCTCCAACCATGTATATATTTGATTTATGATTTTATCGTTCATGGGTGCTTAGTTCCCGCTCTCATCGAGGAAACTCACCTGTTCCGTGGTTGGCTCCATTGTCATTTCGGCTAAAACATCAGCCTTCATCTTCTTCATGCAGCCAGAGGCATAAGCAAGAATCTCAGGTTTGGTCTTGGCGGCTGTGTTGAACTGTTCTTGGGTTATCTTTTTCTCGGTTAGCGCCGTCTCCAAGGTTTCGCACTTGATGGTGTACCAGTGGCCTGTAGCCTCAATGGCGGCGTTGACGGTCTCAACCTCGTAGCGGCTGAGCCATGTGTGGAATTGTTGTGGGGTTGGTACGAAGTAGAGAGCGGCTTCAAACGCCTCCGTCAGGAATTCTACCTGTTCACGCTTTTCTTGCAGCTTCGCCCGAAGGCGGTCTATCCTATCACTCATATCTGTGATCCTCTGGTCAATTCTGTTAGGGGTTAGTTATCTGTCTGTGAACTGTTGCGGTTTCATCACCCCTCCAACTTCTTCATCAAGGCGGCGTCGAATCCGGGGAACTTCTTGTTGCGTCGAAACCCGTACTTGGTGGCGATGGTGGATAGGCGGGGGAGGGAGATACCAAGGTCGGCGGACATGGCCGTCAGGGTTATCTCCGGGTGGCGACCGATATAGCTGGCTATCTTGTCGTGGACTGCTTTCGTTTGAGCGATTCGTTGTTCGCGGGTCATATTATCCTTCTGCTGTCCTTTCTCATAGTTGTTAAATACTTTGATTATCGAGATTTAACAGCACATCGCTTTAGTAAAGCGATAAACTGGTCTGTATTGGTCATCGCCCATAAAAAATACCCCGCTGGTTCTCAGCGGGGGATTGGAAAATGAGTTACCGTACTTCGCGGCCTTATGGCTCTTATTCCCGTTAATACTGCAAATATTGCAACTATCGTATCCACTTATAGTACGGCTTGAAGGAGTTCTTCCCCTGCTGGCAGGGGAAAGAAAAGGACTCTAATATTTATGACTACAGAAATGGGAACTATACTTAAGGACCGTGGGATAACTCTGGCCGCTGAGAACCGCTCCAAGACTCTCCGCCTGTGCCGGGAATATCTATATGAACTCGCACACCGGCAAGAAACCGTCACAGCCGATGATGCACAGCGGTACGTGGAGAACGCGAATCTGAGCCCGTTGGGCAATGCAGCCGGGTCGTTGTTCCGGGAACGTCATTGGGAGTTTACAGGTTGGGAGCCATCCAAGCGGACCTCTAACCACACCCACCTGAACCGGGTGTGGAGGCTTCGCGATGCCAGCTAAGAAGAAGCCAATAGTAACAGCGAAGGTTCGTCCGATGTCCCCCGCAACAGCAAAAGAAATGAAAGTTAAACGTGTCGGCAAACCAGCACCCTACTTGCCCTATCAGTGGCGTTGCAAGTTTGCCTGTGAGACGTACAAGTCGATTACAGCGCCCGTGTGGGAACAGGTCACGGAACTTGAACTGATGCTGCTTAGCAGCGGTTCGACGGTGGAATGATGATTACAATAACTTTGCCCACCGCTGCTTTTTCTCGAATGTGACGGGAGTTATCTCATGCCCGTTTGGTCTGTTAGTCCGCTTTCCTTGTGGGGTTCCACCACACCCGGTTTTCTCCAATACCCACCCTGCTCCCTTGAGGCTTATTCCCGGCTCGGAATCTAAGATATAGGTTTGAATCTTCGCATATCCCATCGCTGCTGCGGCACGGGTGCAAGCGGCGTAAAGCATACTACAGACGTTATCCGTACCGTCGCTCACGAGTCGAGCTACCTCGATAGTCATCCCGTCGTCGAGGTGGCGGGAAGCCGGCCTCATACAGATTGCTGCTCCCACTAGCTTGCCTTCCTTGGAAGCCCCGATGGAAAACTTAGCAACACGTATGGGAGAATGGTGACGATGGAGCGTGGACACAAGCGCATTCGATTGCCATAAGTGGAGCGGTACCACTTTAAGCTTTCCAGCCTGTCTTATGGCTCGTGCGGCTTTTACTTTTTGCCGCTGGCGATATGCTCGTTGGGCGGCAGCATGGTCCTTGTGGATACGGGGACGCCCAACTTTGCGTTTGATGGGTGATTCTATGTTATCGTCACCCATCAAAGTATCATCCCTTCTGCCGTTCGGCGTTCGACCTGTAGATTGTTAATACTCACGTGACGAGTTACCGCGAATACTTTTTCAGAAACTCCCTCAGTTGTACCTGTGTCTTAGGCCCGTCGATACGGTTCAAGGTCAGCTTCGACCGCACCCCAACTGCGTGACTGCGGAGGCGGAAAAAATGACCACCTTGCTGAAACAGGATTGCCCCTGTGCTGGTGGCACCCCCATTGATGAGTAGCAGGGACTCATCTTTTGCAAGCCCCTCCGCATACCCTTCCAAAAACAATTCAATGTCCATTTTGTTTCTCCTTTATCTGCCGCACTGGTTTTTGAGACAAAGATTTCCCGTCCGCTTGAGAGCCGCGTTTTCGGCCCCATCGGTGATGACCGCTAAAGTAAGTCCGTCGCCATAGATGAGATCAGCGTGGTGTGAATGCTACTCATCACTCCTAGTATACCAACTAGTTAATTAGTTTGCCACAAATTTGGGGTTTTCTTTTCTGCAACTTTGGTAACTATCCTGAAGCTCAGCCTTGTACATGTTTTGCGAGTAATGTTGGGAATAAATTATTTACTGAGTATTCAAAGCGAACTTAGGTGACAATCGTCAATGGCGATAGGGGTTTCAGCGATATTTTTGTTGCACCGTGCAGATTTGGTGCTAACGTGCATTTGAGATGGAGGCACCAAAAATGTCGAGATATAAATCCGCCATGAACGAACCGGAAGAGTGTCCCACGACGTGTGGGCACCCCGGTGCCACCCCGCACAGCTACCTATCCTGTGGGATAACTGTAACGACCAATAACTGCCCCGAGTGCCATCAATATCTGTCCAACCAAATCGCGGTCATCGCTAAGGTGCGACCCGAGCATCAGCATCACGCGCACGCGGTTGTGGGGAGGGCGATTCAAATCGGGCTCTCGGAAAAGACTATCCTTCGCGTCCTGCGTGCATTGGCCAAGATTAGCAACCAAGACGAGGAGGAGAATGAGCCTTTCACACTGGCGTGGCCGCACTGGTGTTGGGACAACTTCCATCCAGCGACCGGGACCGCTCTTGCATTCCCCACCGATGATGCTCCTCCCTCTCTGACTTCGGAGCCGGGGTTGGGTGGACGGAGGAGAAAGCACAACGCTGTTACCGCTGCTTGACTGGAGTAGTGGATGAGCGCACACACCGCCTCAGGTCAACTAACTTGGATGGACCCACTCCAACAACTCGACAACTGGCCGGGTCGGTTCATGACCGTGGAGGAGGTTGCGACCATCCTCCATAAGTCGAGTAAGACAGTGCTTCGTTACATCAAGGCGAAGAAGCTGCGTTCAACAAAAATCGGCAACTCGCACATGTTGAATCCAAGGCGAGTTGCCGAATATTTGAAGTCGCTGGAGAACTAATGTTGAGCTAAGCTAGAGAACGGGTCTTTTTTAGTGTCCGATGTGCGCCCTTGCAGGTAGGTGATTGTTTGGCTGACATCGTGATGTCCGAGGTTCCGGCTCACTTCGTAAATATCGACGCCCCTATCCAGTAGGGTGTGTGCATAAGTATGGCGAAAGCGATGGAGGAAAAAGTCTTCGCAAAATCCATGTTCATTGCAACCATGTGACCTTGCCCTCAGAATGCGTATCTCTTAGCGGGCCGGGTTTTGAGGAAAAATAATCATCCTCGTCGTCGTCGTGGCGGTGGGAATGTGGGAATCGGCTTCATCGATTTCCAAGGTCTG
>Ga0182030_10003858_pt1 | contig 31995 bp, 29 predicted proteins | sample 812S3MmetaG_FD_121299 | JGI IMG/M metagenome (GOLD analysis project Ga0182030, IMG submission 121299) | Permafrost microbial communities from Stordalen Mire, Sweden - 812S3M metaG (Illumina Assembly) | ecosystem: Environmental > Terrestrial > Soil > Wetlands > Permafrost | place: Sweden... | reverse complement strand
CTACAATATATTATATATATCTATTAATCTGATCTTATAAAAAGAATAGATAAAAAATACTAGACAAGACAATACTACAAAGAAAAAGAGTAGAAAACATATTTTAATAAAGAAAAAAAAGTGTGATTAATAAAAGAATACAAGTATTATTTACAGCTATTACTAGAAATTATTTAATAAAAATATTAGTCTTTTTCTGTTAATAATAGATTATTATAGAATAATAAGTCATTTAATTATTAGCTTAGTTATAAGTAGTATTTTAGGTTGTAATCGTTAAGCTTAATGGTTGTTCTTGTCATAATTTATAATATTACATGGCAGACCTTGACAGTTAGCTTTTGCGCATGGAGGATCCTAGCCCATATATTGTAAAATAGAACATCCGTTCTACCTAGATAGTGGAAGGAATTCATCGTCCGTCGCTGAGTGTGAATGAACGTGCCTCCTTAAAATGATGGGAGTACCTAGGTATTTTTGAGGGGTATCACGTGCTGAGGTCTCAAAAATATAACCCTTTGCACTTGGCGCGCGTCTTTCGTGACGAAACGGTCGAAACGGTCGAAACAACAATCAACTTTCCTCTCAATCTACCAAAGATATCTCATCTTTCCACGCCCAAATCTCAAACCTCGATTCGCGATGGCTGATCAAAATGGATCTGCAGCGGTAACCCGGAATGTCGACTCAGCGCAAACGGTTTCTGATTCGAAAGGAAAGGGCAAGGCGGCTGCGGTTGAAAATCACGACGTGAGCATGGAAGGTGATGACAGCTCTAGTGAAGAAGAACTTGATGAGGTATGTCGCACAGGTCCACTTTCCTGTATAGATGAGTTGAACTGACCTTTTTAGGATGCACCAGTCGGTAAGTCCGCAAGATTGATCTGATTAGAGTCCCTTGTTGACATAGAACGACAGCCGATGAAGAGGACCCTGATACGATGGAGGAGATCGATACTGAGAACATCATCCCCGACGGTCGTCGTACTCGTGGTCGCCAAATTGACTTCGCCAAGGCCGCCGAACAACTCGGAGAGGACGACGATGAGGATGATGAAGATGATGATTTCGAGGCGGAAGAAGATAAGATGGAGGAGTAATCTGGCCGACACTGATGATTATCTTGATGGATTGATACCTTCGAATCCTGGAAAGCTACATTCGCTGGAGTTTGTCGGTTTGTTAAGAAAGATTCCCACTTTCGACTGGATATTACCTTGCTCTGTATCACGCATCACACTCGCCAACATCTTTCGTTTATCGACAAAAGTTTTTCTATGACGACCTATGCATTACGAGGCTCTAGACATGATACTGCGATTGAGTAGTGGGCTTATGGTTGAGGCTATTTTGAACCTCCTTGTATCTATGTAGAATTCAAAAAGGCGTCTCGCGGAAACTGCTAAATTAGGAGCACTGTGAGATGACTGTGAGACATGCGCGTATTTAGAATGACATTCAAATCTGATCCGCGATACTCAAACTCGTTTCTTTGCCGTGATGATTTTGAGACTCTTTATCAGATCGTTTGTTCATGGCAAAGACAAGGTGGCTACACGAAGCGAACGCAGCCTCTTCCAATACCAAAGACTTTGACTGTCGTCTAAGTCCACCGATTATGGCATCAAAGTAAGTTTTGAGATTTTAAATTTCTAAAGCATAGTGCGTTGGCGAGTCCAAATATCAATTGCGGCTCAAGTAGTTTCGGATCTTTTCTATTTGCACCTCCCGCTGACTGCTCTATAAAGTAGATTTGGAAGCTCATCACTACATCAACGAGATCCGCGAAGCGCACTCTTTGAGAATTACAATGGTGGCGCGAGTGACAGGTCCCGGACGGGAAGCTCAAGTCCTGGGCGGGCGGGAGGATATGGGGGAGGTTATGGATATGGTGGTGCACCAAATGGGTCCACGGGTCTAGGACCTGGAGCGGGAGGGCCGGGTTATCGACCTGCTACCCCTAATTCGAGGTATATTCACGCCATTTTTTATGGAAGCTCTTCATGATCAACGAGGCTGACCCAGCGAGGATTGTAGGGGCCAGTATAGTGATGCGGTACTGAATGAATTAGAGAGCCAAAACGATGGACAGGTCGAGGGCATAATGGGAAAAGTTAAGCAATTAAAAGATGTACGCAGCCCTTACTGCTTACTGGAGATATGCTTACACTTCGTGATGCAGATGACGATTGCTATCGGCGACGAGATCAGAGATTCTTCGGCGCTCGCCGAGAAGATGAATGATTCTTTCGATGGAACAAGGGTACGGCTACGGGGGACGATGAACCGGATGCTGCTGATGGCGGAAAGGACTGGCGTTGGTTGGAAAGTTTGGTTGGCATTCTTTGCAGCAGTTGGTTTCCTATTCTTCTACGTATGGGTATTTTAAAGATATCACATATGGTTGGTCAAGGGAAGGAAATAAGCATTGTACACTGATTATGGGAGACATCGGGTATAGCTTGCATCGTAAATACCTTGCCTTCTACCGGTAGCCAGAATGGCCCCTGTGAATATCGTTGAGCATTCTCACTGTTCATAACTGTAATATAGTTATTCTAATGACCACTGCGTCGTTCCCTGAACCCCCCTCTTGGTCGAGGACTACTTCCAACCTGACTACTATCAGGCGACATCATACTTCCAATGTCCATACTGTTTTGAGTTCCATCACTTCTGACTAAACTCGAGGCTACATGATTTCGCGGAAAATTTCTGTCGACACTTTCATCTTCGCTGCTAGTCAGCTCTGCTTCTGTGTCGGTGTGCTCGTAACCGCCTGCCTCCGGAATATCAGCGTCAAGGTCGGCGTCCATATCCATTTCCAGATCATGATATTGCTGACGTGCCGCAGGAACCAGATCTTCTTCTTGCAGCATCTGAGAAGGATCTTCGTCATCGACGGGTGAACCTCCTTCATCACCAAATCTACTAGCTCTGACTTCTTCTCCACGCACGAGAGCCTCGCGATATACGTCTTCCGGCATTCTAGAGGCAAGAACCCCCCTGGGAACTTCCTCGATTGCCGTTCCGAATTCTTCATCGTCCGAGTCTTCTGCATCTATGCCAGTTGTCTCGGCTTCGGGAACCTCATCATCAAGATCTCTGACCTCCTCCATCTCCCCGCCTATCCCCTCTCCCTGTAATAACACTTCCGCCCCTTCTGCTTCTGCATCAGCAAGCTCCTGAGCTAGGGCTTCACGTCTCAACGCCTCCTGATGTTCCTCCATCTCTCTTTTCTCTTCCCGAAGTTGATATAGAGACTTAGGTATGCCTGGCGGTTTGATCCACGAATTACCATAGTTCTGGACATTCTGCTTTCTGCGTTCCATATACTCTTCATCAAGACGCAAACGAGCTAGCGGAGAACGCTGAGTACCATGCTGACGGCGATGGGCATGCAACCCCCCATTCTGGCCTGGAAGTGTGGTAGGGGCATGATCGAATGAAATCCCGGCGGACTCATTATCGGTGTTTGACGCGGAATACCATAGAGAGTACGACTGAGCCTATTTAGCTTAATTCATCGTTTTGAGTGTAGATTGACTGACGTCTTGAGGAGCCAGGGTAGGTAATGAATACATCTTGGATGGAAGAATAGGTTGCCCTAGGATGGGGAATGGGGAACCACGCTCTGTTTATCTACCAAGCATGTGTAAACAAGGCTGAGCTTGATTTCAAATGCCCATCGTGGCATTAAGGTTACTAGTACTTGTAAGCTAGTATAGACGAAACGCTTTAATTGGGCAGGACTGACATCTTCAGCCTTGTTGTATTCCTGTGCAAATGACCCTTGAACAAACAGCAGCCGTATGCTACAAGTGTAGTGCGTAATAATAATTCTAGTAGTCTACTCCGATGAGAGTCCTCCATCTCCTATTCACCACATAGTATCATGGAAGCTGTCAACATAAGATACTTCAAGATTGGGCTTCTAATTCAAGTCTTTCTTGTATAAGGCGTAAGAGAAAGATATCATACTTCAATTCCTAGTTTCTTCCTCGCCGAGTCGACTCTGGATGGATTGTCCCAGACGAATCTCGGCGGATTCCGTGTAGGAAGCGGGGCCATTTCCTTTTTTTTTTTTTCTTTCTCGTTCATGTGCAACGTGGGATAGCCAGGGGTCGGAAGAATCTTGGTGGGTGAAAGTCAGCCAATTATAGTCATTGGATTGTGTAGAAATTTGGTGTGTCAATCCTTTTATTATTATTATTATTATTATTATTATTATTATTATTATTGTCCTCTGGTCTCGGCAGCCTTTTACCCTACCCCTACCTACCTTACTGGTACAGCTAGCTTAGGCAGTACGTTAACTAATTAAGTAGTGGGTAGCTAAGGTAGGTCAGGTAGGTAGGTAATAAGTAGGTACTAGTAGCGTAGCATACAAGCCCCCGACAATCCCTCTCAACCAATGGCACTCCCACCCCATCTCCACCCACCTCCCCCACCTCCGTTGGAGGGGTACTAGTGCTAGCACTTTGACTTTATCTAGATTTATGCGAGGACAGCTTACCTAGCTTCTACTAGTATCCTAAATTATGAACTATTGTGCAATTCCTTTTCGATGATTGGCCGCCCAGTATGGACAAGGTGCTTAAGCTCCCCAGATGTTCCCACAGTCATGATGCGACATCGGGGCTCAAGCCCGTCGAATTTTTCTTTCTCTTGCGTGAAAAGCATGCAGCAATCTGCCTCGGCCGCATGTCGTGCGCACGGCTAATAAAGCATGTTCAGATGTGGGGGAGCTCTTGAATCCTCCTCCAGTGTGATACGAAAATAATGGCAAATATCAATATCAATATCAATATCCATATAGCAATATATCAATATATCAATATATAAATATATAAATATATAAATATACAAATATAATTATAATGTACGGCGAGAAGACCGAATAATGCTCCCTGACACGAATCTGACGATCCGTCTGTCTGTCCTATGTCATCCACGTCAGTCAGAGCCTTGGGATCGATCATACTCAACACATGGACTTGGGACCGATGATCGATGACTTTGGGGGCAGATTGGAAAATACAGCTATAAGTGAAGAAATGACAATAGAATCTATTTATCGAGTACCCTTAGCTATTCTACATGTTCGGAATCTAATAAAGCATACGAGTCTACCCAAATAATGTTTCCCTTCGCGTCCGATTAAAAATAAAAATAAAATAGCAGACCAACGGGTCTGAGCCGGCTCCGTAACTCGAACTCCACCCTTCTCTTGGAAAACTTTCCGTCCAATTCTCCTTCCCCAATACACACAACTTTCCCCCAAAGCCCCAGTCCAGTACATCTTCACCTAGTATTACTTGAGTGCTTAAAAGTCCTTTATTTGTAAGTATCTCTTTCCCAATGTGCCCTATTAAGAGGAAACAAAGACGAGATAGCGATTACCCCGCAAGTGGCCAATCAAGGTGCTCAAGTGTTCATCTCTATCGAGTGACTAGGGGAAGGATCATTCATTCTCGCAGTGAACCACTGGAGGCTCCTCGTCAGTCGGCTTCAATCTTTGGTTCTGCTGCCGAAATCATGAGTCTATTTATTATTAGCTTTCTCGTCGTCTCCTCTCCCAAACAAGACAATTACAATCAATCAACCATTTTCGCTAACCCCAAGGCCTTCAGAAAGTAGACCCAATTCAATTACATAGTCAGCTGCCTCTACAACAATTTCCTCAACGAGAGGCCTGATATGGCCGCTCTCGAGTTCGACGACAGACAACAAACGATCGACGCCTCCAACGAGCCTTACCATCAGTACGAGTATCAAAGCGAAAATAATGAATCATGGGCGGGAGCACTTCCCGTGAAGCAGTGAGCCCCTCCATTCGCCATTCTTTCCAGCAAAGCTTATTGTTTTCATTAGGGGACTGTATGATCCCGGATTGGAGAAGGATGCATGCGGTGTGGGATTTGCCTGGTAAGTTCAAACACCAAGCAGAGATGATGATAAAACTGAGAAAGATGATAGTCACATAAAGGGCAAGCCAAGCCACAAAATTGTCAGCGATGGTATACTTCTCTCGCTATATTATTTACTTATTTGCTAATCCCTCTATCCTTCTAGCACGGAACTTGCTCTGTAACATGACCCATCGTGGGGCCGTGGGATCCGATGCGCGAGATGGAGATGGGGCAGGTGTAATGACCTCGATCCCCCACAAATTTTTCATTAAGAATTTCGAACGCGAGACGGACATCAAGCTCCCTCCTGCGGGTCAATATGCTGTGGGCAATCTTTTCTTCAAGCCGGATGAGGAAACTCTGCAGGATTCGAAGAGACAGTTGGAAGAGATCTCAGAGTCACTGGGGTTGAGGGTGTTGGGGTGGCGAGAGCCCCCAAAGGATTCCACTCTTCTTGGTCCAGCTGCTGCTTCTCGTGAGCCTATTATTTTGCAGCCATTCGTGGTGCTTGCATCTGCGTATGGCTATGGCAATTCGCCAGAGACAACAGATCCTGATCATTTTGATGAGAAATATTTCGAGAGACAACTTTATGTGCTACGAAAGCGTGCGACTCATACCATTGGTCTGCATAACTGGTTCTATCTGTGCTCCCTTTCTAACAAGAACATTGTTTACAAGGGCCAGCTCGCTCCAGTCCAGGTTTACCAGTATTACTATGATCTAGTGAACGCTGACTACGAAGCCCATTTTGCTCTTGTACACTCCCGTTTCTCTACCAATACCTTCCCGTCCTGGGATCGTGCTCAACCTCTAAGATGGGCTGCTCATAATGGTTGGTGTTTGTAAATTTCCCTTGCAGCGCGGATACTAATGGTGACACCAGGTGAGATCAATACCCTTCGAGGAAACAAAAATTGGATGCGTGCACGCGAGGGTGTTATGCAATCCGATATCTTCGGCGATGAGCTGGAAATGCTCTACCCTATCGTCGAAGACGGTGGTTCCGATTCAGCAGCTTTTGATAACGTACTCGAACTACTGACCGTAAATGGCGTATTGTCCCTACCCGAGGCCGTCATGCTCATGGTGCCAGAGGCATGGCAAGACAACGCTGCTATGGATCCTGCTAAAGCTGCATTTTATGAATGGGCTGCTTGCCAAATGGAGCCTTGGGATGGACCGGCGCTCTTCACCTTTGCCGATGGGAGATACTGCGGTGCGAACCTCGATCGGAACGGCCTCCGACCGTGCAGATACTATGTCATGGATGATGACAGAATCATTTGCGCATCCGAAGTCGGAACTATCCAAGTCGACCCAGAACGGGTGGTGTTGAAAGGGAGATTGCAGCCTGGAAAGATGCTTCTTGTCGACACTCTCGCAGGCCGTATTATCGATGATTCTGAACTCAAGAGCACTGTGGCGAATCGACACGATTTCCGGTCATGGCTTCAGAAGGAGTTGGTCAGTTTACCGAAGATCCACGAAGATTTGGTCAATCAAGCAGCTGTTGACCTTTCTGCAAAACCCGATTCTGCTCCTATCCAGGAAGATGCTATGCTTAGAGCTTTCGGATATTCCTTTGAGCAGGTTAGCTTACTTCTTGGTCCTATGGCCACCGACGAGAAAGAGGCTCTAGGATCCATGGGGAATGATGCTCCACTGGCATGCCTTGCGCAGGCTCCCCGTCTCCTCTATGAGTATTTCCGACAACTTTTCGCACAAGTTACGAACCCACCGATCGATCCTATCCGGGAGGCAATCGTGATGTCGTTGGAATGTTATGTCGGTCCTCAGGGAAACTTGCTTGAAATGGATTCTTCACAATGTGGCCGATTGCTACTCCCTACGCCGGTTCTTTCTATCCCTGAATTCAATGCGCTGAAGAACATTACCAAGTTGCACCCTGCCTGGACGGTAAAGGTTATCGATCTTACATTCCCCAAGTCTGAGGGTGTGAGAGGGTATCTGAACCATCTCGATTACATCTGCGACCAAGCTACTGCCGCAATTGAGAACAAGGATCGCATAATCATTTTATCTGATCGTGCCACATCTGCGGATCGCGTTCCCGTTTCTGCTCTGCTCGCGTCAGGCATGGTACACCATCACTTGGTAAATAACAAATGGCGTTCCCTTGCAGCTCTTGTGGTTGAAACTGCAGAGGCCCGTGAAGTTCACCATATGTGTGTTCTCGTGGGTTACGGAGCTGATGCTATCAATCCTTACCTTGCCATGGAGTGCATCTTGAAGCTCAATCGCGAGGGATTGATTAGGAAGAAGCTTAGCGATGATACTTTGATCCGTAACTATAAGTACTCTGCAGATGGTGGTATTCTGAAAGTTATGAGTAAGATGGGTATATCTACTTTGGCTAGTTATAAGGGTGCTCAAATTTTCGAAGCACTCGGCGTAGATGACACTGTCGTCGACCGATGCTTCAAAGGCACAGCAACTAGAATTAAGGGTATCACATTCGAGCTGATTGCCGAGGATGCCTTTAGGTTCCACGAGAAGGGATTCCCATCTCGATATACGGTTAGCATTCCAGGTCTAGTTGAATCTGGCGAGTATCACTGGCGTGACGGCGGTGAACCCCACATCAATGATCCAACATCCATCGCGAACATTCAGGATGCCGTTCGCACCAAGAATGACAAGTCCTACGAAGCGTACTCCCTTTCCGAGTACGAGCAAATCAAAGCATGCACTCTTCGCGGTCTTCTTGACTTCAAATTTGATGAATGCACCCCCGTACCAATTGATCAAGTCGAGCCGTGGACCGAAATCGTCCGAAGATTCTGCACCGGTGCAATGTCTTACGGCTCTATTTCTATGGAGTCCCACTCCACTCTCGCTGTTGCCATGAATAGGCTTGGAGGAAAGTCCAACACGGGTGAGGGTGGTGAGGATCCAGAGCGGTCCGAGAGAATGCCCAACGGCGATACGATGCGATCAGCGATCAAGCAAGTCGCATCTGGAAGGTTCGGAGTAACATCAAACTACCTGGCTGATTCTGATGAGCTTCAAATTAAAATGGCCCAAGGTGCCAAGCCTGGAGAAGGTGGTGAATTGCCAGGTCACAAGGTTTCAAAATCTATCGCCAGAACTCGTCACTCTACTCCCGGCGTTGGTCTTATTTCACCCCCGCCCCACCATGACATCTACTCCATTGAGGACTTAAAGCAACTGATCTACGATCTGAAATGCTCCAACCCTCGCGCACGAGTATCAGTGAAGCTCGTGTCTGAGACTGGTGTCGGTATTGTAGCCTCTGGTGTTGCCAAGGCAAAGGCCGACCACATCCTCATTTCTGGTCATGATGGCGGAACTGGTGCTTCTCGATGGACTGGTATCAAATACGCTGGTCTTCCTTGGGAACTTGGACTTGCCGAGACCCATCAAACCTTGGTGCTCAATGACCTGCGGGGACGTGTTGTTGTCCAGACTGACGGACAATTAAGAACTGGACGTGACGTTGCCATTGCTTGTTTGCTTGGTGCAGAGGAGTGGGGATTCGGTGAGTCATTCCGCAAGTTAAAATTGTCACATTTCCCAACACAATTCCCCTCGTGCAAGTTGTCTTCCATTTCTAACTACGGAGCTGTGTTCTCTTTGGAAATTGTTACATTTATAACACAATCGTGTTATTTTTCCGTACCTAAAGCTCCGATTCAAAGCTGTCTCGCGAGCCATATACTTTCTGGGGAGTGTCACATCCCATGACACGTTCTCTTATCAGGGATGTTATCTTGTATTTTGATCTCAAGGCTCTGGGTCAAAGAGTCTTTTGAGCCCGTGATGTGTACTTGTGCCACGCTTCATGGGATAATCTCCCGCCTTAAAACCCTGCGAAAGTGGACTCTGCTGACTCGGATTTAACATAGCTACAACACCACTTATCGCCATGGGCTGCATCATGATGAGGTATGTCTTGTTCTGCCCTTGTTTTTGGTGATGAGTAAGGGGCCAAGCTCTTGAGTGGGCTCCTCAGCTTCTGAAACATGTGGAAATCCCATACTAACTGCATGCAGGAAATGCCACTGCCCGTACCCTTGTACCTTGATAATTGTTCAAATTGCTGACGTATAATAGTAAACACTTGCCCAGTTGGTATCGCCACTCAAGATCCCGAACTTCGCAAGAAATTCCAAGGAACTCCAGAGCATGTCATCAACTTGTAAGTTCCCCATAGCCTCTAAATACGCAGTCAATACTAACTCTCAATGGCTTTTACTACATCAGTAATGAATTGAGAGCCATCATGGCGAAGCTCGGCTTCAGAACCATCAACGAAATGGTGGGCCACGCAGAAAAGTTGAGAGTGCGAGAGGATCTGCGCACAAACAAGACTTCTAACATTGATTTATCCTTGATCCTTACTCCTGCTCATCAACTGAGACCTGGCGTTGCAACCTTTAATGTGCGCAAGCAGGATCATCGCCTCTATGTCAGACTTGACAATAAGCTCATTTCAGAGGCCGAATTGACTCTCGACAAAGGACTTCCATCAAGGATTGAGTGTGATATTGTCAACACTGACCGCGCAATGGGGACATCTCTATCATATCAGATCTCAAAGCGGTATGGCGAAGAAGGACTTCCTATGGATACAGTGCACGTCAACATCAAAGGATCTGCAGGCCAATCATTTGGTGCTTTCCTCGCCCCCGGTGTCACCTTGGAATTAGAGGGCGACGCCAATGACTACGTCGGGAAGGGCCTTTCTGGAGGTAGACTCATAATCTATCCACCCCGTGCCGCAGTCTTTAAGGCCGAGGAGAACGTTATCGTAGGAAACGTCTGCCTCTACGGTGCGACTAGTGGAACTGTTTTCTTCCGAGGGGTGGCAGCAGAACGATTCGCGGTCCGCAATTCTGGTGCCACGGCGGTTGTTGAGGGTGTTGGTGATCACGGCTGTGAGTACATGACTGGTGGTCGGGTGCTCATTCTTGGAAGCACTGGCCGCAACTTCGCTGCGGGTATGTCCGGTGGAATTGCTTACATCCTCGATATTCAACAAGATTTCATGTCTAAGCTCAATCCCGAGATGGTTGAAGCTTCTGGTATCGATGACCCAGCTGAGATTGCATTTGTCCGTGGCTTGATTGAAGATCATCACCACTATACCGGATCCGAACTTGCTGCACGTATTCTTCTTGACTTCAATCGTGCCCTCCCTCGCTTTGTCAAAGTACTACCAGTTGACTATAAGAGAGTCCTGGAAGAGGAGGCGGCGAGGGCTGCCGAGGCTAAAAGAGCGGAGTATCAACTTCCTCTACTTCCAGGAAACCCAGTGCGCGAGCTTCACGAGAAGAGCAAACAGAAGAAATCGGATCTCCAGGATATCGAAGAGACCATTGGCGACGCAGCCGTCGAGAAGAAGAAGTCACTTGTTTTGGACAAGACGAAAGGTTTCATGAAATACCAACGCCGGTCTGAGAAGTATCGTTCTGCCAAGACCAGAACACGCGACTGGGCCGAGCTTTCTAAGCGACTTGATGAAGATGAATTGAAATACCAAGCTGCTCGATGCATGGATTGTGGTGTTCCATTCTGTCAATCCGATTCTGGATGTCCAATCTCCAACATCATTCCGAAATGGAATGAGCTTGTTTTCCAGGTATGTCCTATGCCCCCCTTTTTTTGCATGGTACTCCGGGAGCCGAGCTCTTAAGACATGTCTTGAGAGCTGGTCGGCTCTTCTACTCCAGAAACATCAGTCAAAACCCATACTAATTCAATGATCAGAACCAGTGGAAGGACGCCTTGAATCGCCTGCTCATGACGAACAATTTTCCAGAATTCACTGGACGAGTATGCCCAGCGCCTTGCGAGGGAGCCTGTGTACTCGGTATCAACGAAGATCCGGTGGGCATCAAGTCTATTGAATGTGCCATTATTGATCGTGGTTTTGATATGGGCTGGATGGTTCCACGGCCGCCGAAGGTTCGCACTGGCAAATCTGTAGCAGTAATTGGATCGGGCCCAGCTGGTCTTGCTTGTGCTGATCAACTAAACAAAGCTGGTCACCAAGTCACGGTTTACGAACGCGCCGACCGTGCTGGCGGTCTCCTCATGTACGGCATTCCTAACATGAAGCTTGACAAGAAGATCGTGAAGCGAAGAACTGACTTCATGGCTGCCGAGGGAATCGCCTTCAAGCATGGTGTAGCTGTTGGACAGGATATCACACTCATGGACTTGAAGTCTCAGAATGATGCAGTTGTGATTGCTACTGGTGCAACGGTGGCACGAGATCTTCCTATTAAGAATCGCAACCTCGAAGGCATCCATTTTGCCATGCAATTCCTTCACAGGAACACCAAATCTCTCCTAGACTCCGAATTGTCAGATGGCGAGTACATCTCTGCCAAGGGCAAGAATGTTGTTGTCATTGGGGGAGGCGATACTGGTAATGATTGCATTGGTACTTCAGTTCGACATGGTGCCAAGTCAGTTACCAACTTCGAGTTGCTGCCACAGCCGCCCAACGAGCGTGCTCGTGACAATCCCTGGCCCCAGTGGCCAAGAATCTATCGTGTAGACTACGGTCACACTGAGGTGAAGCAGCACATGGGCAAAGATCCTCGCGAGTATTGCGTCATGTCCGAGGAGTTCGTTGATGACGGATCTGGAAAGGTGAAGGGAATTAATACGATTCGCGTTGAATGGACGAAGTCTGCCACTGGCGGTTGGGATATGAAGAAGATTGAAGGATCACAGCAATTCTTTCCCGCTGAACTTGTTCTTCTTTCCATGGGATTCTTGGGTCCTGAAGACCGAGTTCTTGGTGATGAGATCGAGAAAGACCCTCGCAAGAACATCAAGACACCCCCCGGTAAATACCATACTAATGTAGACGGTGTCTTCGCTGCTGGTGACTGCCGACGCGGCCAGTCGCTCATTGTTTGGTAAAATTTTATCATTCCCTTCTAGCCATCTGCGTATACTAATCAAGAATTCTAGGGGTATCAACGAAGGTCGACAAGCCGCTCGAGAGGTTGATCTCTACCTCGAGAGGTCTACCAGTCTTCCCGTGACTGGTGGCATAGTCAAGCGTACCGCTCAGGAGATTTTCGGAAGAGGTCTAGTACGTGAGATCCAAGGGAGGGCAGAGCACGGTCCCCCTCAAGTAACTGCAGCTGCAAATTGAAGGAAGGCAGTTTGGTTGCCGCAAAAGATCTACGGTTGGGATACTTGCATGATGGGATAGGAAAAGCAATGGCAATGATGGAGATGGTTAAGGACTTTCAAGAGATGCTATCTATGTAGGAGGCCTTCGAGCTTCTACCACGTACCTGTTCTTCACGCTTTGACTTTACGATACCAGTGGATGATTTCCTAGGTAGTTGGTGCTGGGTTGATGGGCGTAGGCGTGCATTCGACAACATTCTTTGTACATAGACATTACCTACTTGAATGCAAAGAGCAAATGCACTCGCGCCCTCGGCTCCAAAATATTCTTTAATGCCTAGTCCATCTTCTCCGATGAACAGAATGTCAGACTTCCCAACCTTACCTCGTTCATGAATACTTACGATTGTCCTAAAAATCAAGGCATACTTGTGTTGGTACTATATATCAATTCCCCATACTTTGTGACACAATTGGGATTGGTAGAAAGGAAGGATTAAGCGGATACTAATTAGTAGGTTACTAGTAAGTTTTCGTGCGCCAATCAAGCAAAGCATAGCTACCACATGCGAAGCACAAAATGAGGGGCACACTACGCCACGATACCTTGTACTAGGAGAGGAGCTTGAGGTTGCGTCTGGCAGGAAATCTCGGATCTTTTCAAGCTTCTACTTGCCCACCTATTCCCGTCGCTCCAGTTGGAAATATGGAGCGATAGCATAATATACCTCTCCTGTCCCTCTTCGCAAGTTCCTTACTTTCCGTTAGCCCCAATTCCATCGCTCAAGTCGACATCGGTTTCTACATCACACCAATCTTCTCAACATCTCAACGCCGTCATTGTCGACCAGGACCATCATGCGTTTTGGGAAGACATTGAGGAATTCTGTGTATCCGCCATGGAAAGGCCAATACATTGACTATGGGCATCTAAAGAACCTTTTGCGCGAAGATGTCGAGGATGATCGCCCGTGGACCGCTGATGATGAGACGAAATTCTCCGACGAAATCTTTAACGTCCAGCTCGAGAAGGTCGCTGCTTTCCAGGCCTCGACCTTCAAGGAGCTTGAATACCGGGCGACCAAAGCGGGCGAAAAACTTCGAGATCTAGCACCAGAAGGTGGCAAGGCCAAGGGAGATATTACGATTGGGAGATTCAAAGAGATCGAGGCAGAGCTGGATTCGATCATCAGCGAGACGAAGGAGCTCAAGAAATACAGCAACATCAATTATACTGGCTTCCTAAAGATTGTCAAGAAGCATGATCGCAAACGGGGTGCCAACTACAAGATAAGACCAATGCTGCAGATGTCGCTCTCCAAGCGGCCTTTCAATTCCGAGCAGGGCTACTCTCCGTTGCTTAACAAGCTGTCAATGATGTATTTCGTTGTCCGCCAACAACTGGATGAAAGCTCAGAGCAGCCAGGAGCTTCCGCATCTGACGCCCAGTCACAAAATCAAAATGGCGAGAAATATACGGCTTATAAATGTAAGTATTGTCCCCATAACTTTGAAGACACTGCCCTAATCGCTCTTCTAGTCTGGATCCATCAAGACAATCTGCTTGAGGTTAAGACCTATATTCTCCGCAGATTACCTGTCCTTGTCTACAGCGAGCAATCTTCCAAAGGGCTAGAAGCGCAGGGTGACCCCACATTGAACTCTCTTTATTTCGATAATCGGGATTTCTCTCTATATTCGGACAAGGTTGGCCGCCAGGTGGATGCCTCATCCCTTCGAATTCGGTGGTATGGCCAATTGAATACAAACCCAGAGCTTGTGATTGAACAAAAGATTATTCACGAGAATGGAAGTAGCGAGGAGAAGCGGTTTCCTATCAAAGAAAAATATATACAGCCCTTCATCAAAGGCGAATATATGATGGAGAAGAGTGTTCAAAAGATGGAACGACAAGGACAACCGGAAGCCAGAGTCGAGGAATTCAAGGCTACAGTCAGAGATATCCAAAACTTTATCCGAGATAACGACCTACAGCCAGTATTAAGAGCAAATTATACCCGCACAGCTTTCCAGAAGCCCTTGGATGACAAAGTCAGAATATCTATTGACACATCATTAGCATTCATCCGAGAAGATGCCTTGGATCCCGATCGGCCTTGCAGGAATTCCGACAGCTGGCACAGACTTGATATTGATAATAGTTCTATGGTCTATCCATTCGCCAATATAAATCAAGGAGAAATTTCCAGGTTTCCGTATTCTGTGCTGGAAATCAAAGTGAAGGAGGATGGAGCGAAGAAGCATCCGCAATGGATAGAGGATCTGACAGCATCCCATCTCGTACATAAGGCCCCCCGCTTTTCAAAATTTGTACATGGTGTAGCGTCCCTGTTTGAAGACCTTGTCAATAATTTACCGTTTTGGCTCAGCGAAGTGGAGACGGACATCCGGAAAGATCCCCAAGCAGCTTTCGATGAGGAGGAGGAGAGAAAAGCAAAGAAAGCTGAAGATGAACTCGTTGTGGGTAGCTTTCTTGGTACCTCAAAGCCAAGCACAAGCCACAAAGCTGCTGTCAGCTCGCCATTGGGTAAATCGTATTTGCAAGAAAGACTTGCTGCCGATGAGAGAGCTGGCCGTCGCTCAGATTTCACTGGAAAGAGCAAGTCTCAAGATAATGGAGAGGATGATGAAGTTGGGGAGTCGAGTGGTGGATATGGTACTCTCTCATCCGTCTTCCCATCATTTTCACTCTCGAGATATGCACAGTCACGTAGAGAGAAGAATGTTCAACTGCCACCCGGAGTTACGAGACCTACCCAGCTCCTTAAAGATTCTACACCACTGAATGTCGAGCCTAAGGTATGGCTGGCTAACGAAAGGACTTTCCTCAAGTGGCAACATATTTGTATATTGTTAGGTACATTGGCCGTTGGTCTTTATACCGCAGCAGGTGAGGATACTGTGGCTGAATTTATGGGTATTGCTTACATTGCCATCGCTATTGGTGCGGGACTCTGGGGCTGGGCAATGCATACCATACGGCGAAGAATGATACGGGAGAGGAGCGGCAAGGATTTTGATAACATGATTGGACCCATAGTAGTTAGCCTTGCTTTGATGATTGCTTTGATTTTAAACTTCACCTTCAAGGTATGCAGAGTCCCCAGCCGTATGGACACAGTTCTAGGGCTAATACTCTCATAGTACCGACAGGCTTTCGACCGATTACATACGCTTGAGCTCACCAACAAGACTTCTTCGACGTTGGACGGGGACTGGGCAGAATTCTCGAAGATTGAATTGCTCTGAGCTTCTTAGTGCTCCTTGTCTGAAGAGAGAGACTTTAAACTGCCATAATCAATTGTCTGAAGTACCTTAGCATAACAGACCTAGTCTCTCCATATCATGTATATCTTACACCATCATGAATCATCAGCTCGCTCTACATTAATTCGATTTTGTCTGTGTTTTCTACACATTCAATGTAATTGTAAATAATCGAGTAAATAGCCATCCTTTTGGTCTTTGATTGTATGACTTCCACCTATACACTATACTCCCTACTACACCCGCACTAAGGTCCTCAGTAATGAGCACCAGTTAAGGTCACGTGTGGTTTTTATAGAATCATGCCGGACGTCATGCGAGGCTGCAGGTAGGCTGAGCTAGATTTTGAATCCAAATACAGCCAGCCCCATTTGATCTCTCCCAATAATGAATTCAAAAATTGACCATGAGCGAAGCCAAGAAAAAGCTCTTTGGGCTATTCCGAAGCCGAGCTACTTCTGAGAAAACCGAGAAAGATTCCAAGCACGTACTGTACCAGATCGACATATTTGCATGGGGAGCGTTCTCTGCTAACTCTGACAGGATAAAGAGGGGAAGAGACATCACCATCGCCGAAAGGAGCGAGTCACAATAGATGAAGATCTCCGGGCGCCGCAAGGAGTCCAAGGGAATTCAACTGAAAGCCATGCGACCCCTCGCCCAACATCAGCCTTGACGACATGGCCTCCAGTCGGCTTGTCGTCGGAAGGGACTCTCTCGCAGGGGAAAGCTATGGAATTGATCGCCAATGGGGTACCAGTTTTCAAAGGATTTCGACGAGAATTTCCCCACTGTTCAGATGAATACTACAAACTTTATGCTACCTGTGAAGGGAATGGAGGGGCAAGCGATCGAGCAGAGCCGTACAATACTGCTTTCTCTGCATGCTCTTTTCGTCTTCACGCTCAAGGATCAGCTATTCACCCAGTATGTGCCTTTTCGCAACAATCTTCTACATATCATGTTAGGTACTACATAGCGGCTCATACTGTCACTGACATTAATATTGACAGTGGGAAACGTTGGAACAGCCAAGTCTCGCATTTTGCTACGGGAAAAGCGCTGGGACTATCACATTGAATCATTGGATCTATCTCTCAGGCCATCCACCCCCATCTATAGAACTTAGAGATCCAGGAATAAAGCCTAGAGATGTGGGGCTTTCTACGATACTCGAACGGTTGATATTCCTCGAGAATGGTTTTGAAGAAGATTACGAAGATCTGTTGTATGCCAATCTTTACAAAAATCTTCTGCGAGATCCCGACAGATATCTGAATCCCCATAGGGCAATGTATGTCAACAACTTACACACTGTGCAGTGCGACAAGGCTGATCAAGAAATGATTCCAGGGAAAAACAAATAGCAGATTTGATAATCGTACTTTCAAGACCTGAATGGATCGACTTCAGCAAACCTGAGAATCAGGTGGTCGCCAAATTCTTTGCAAATGCTACTTACACTGATCATGGGCGATATAAGGCTTTCTTCCTGCAGCTTCTTTTGAGCATGGAGTTAGATTTGCGGATAAATTCGAGACATCATGCAGACTGGGCCAAGGAAAAACTGCTCACTCAACTGCCGTACGTACACTCTCAGCGATCTCCATGTATAGTTCAGTTATACCACGAAATACGCGCTTCGATGTTTATTTCAACTTTCTAATATCCGAATTCACTAGTTCAAGTATTGCCTGGGATCTTGCTCTCGCCCGCAAATGGCGCGAGTGCATGGCTATCGAGAAATTTGACACTGGTGGTAATCCTGAGCAGGGTGAGATGTGCACAATATGTTTAGAATTTTGGACTAACAATGGTCAGTCAGGTTTCACCTTCGACTTAAGAAGTCGCAAGTACGAGCTTTGAGGAAATTCGCTCGAGCTATGAAATGGCCTGGACTTGGCAAGGTTGACGAAGTCCTCAAAGAGAGAGACCCAGAGTCGAAGCCTCTCGAGGACCGAAGTTCGGATACTATGTCCTACTTCACCGGAATGGTACTTCCAGGCGTTACACTTCCTTGGCTAGTTATGAACTCGCTGATTGATTGCGATGACCATGCCGCTACAGACAATCTTGCGGTTTTGACACACATGCATCCGAACAGTGGCTTTCAATATAAAGGGACTACCTATTGGTCCAGCACTTCCATTGTCGGCAAGGTACTGGCACCGACTTGTCAAGAAATATCAGGTTGGATAGGCCCTGCGCGACCAGCACCAGATCTCTCCCGTGCGGAAATTGCCCGGATCAGGCAGAGACAACCGAAACAGCATCTCGCTGTTAGTGACGTCGAGAGCATGACAATTCGCTCAGATCCATTAGGGCCGCCATCTGACACCTACCCAATATCCGAATATCACCTTCTCCGAGCGGACACAGACTTTATTGTGAATACCGTGCGGATCGAGAAGCTGGCTCTGAAGCCGATCTCCTCTGCTATCATTCCCGATAACAGAGACACTGACAAACCCCTCACCTACGATGCCGCTGTACAATTCGCGATCGATGGCAGATCTTGGCCTTTGCGTCTATCTTACGACGTCTCCTTCGTCTCTGCATATCCATGTTCCCACGGCCCACATCCTCTATTCTTTGATTATGTTCACAAGGTTGTAAAAGTGGATGAAATCCTAGGGATCAAAGATTGGGGCGGCATGTATGGGACTACAAATAGTATCAGGGCTACAAGCAGCAATGGCGGGACAAGTCCAGCAGTAGACAGAACTGCAGAGGATGAGGACGACCAGAAGGAGAAGGTATTGGTTATTGAGGCGCTCGGAGTCGGTGATAACGAGGTTTTGGCAAGGGCTTGGTGCAGTCATTGGGGGTTGAGTGCGATTGTAGCTGATATTGAAATAACTTGGTGAGTCCTCGATGTCTCTTTCCTTGCAGATAGGTGTGCTGATAGGCCGTCCTAGTATGGCATGTGCGATCAGAGAAGCATATGCAGCTTGTCTAAACGTGGTCATTTTAGTTGAGGCGTTGGAAAGCGAGGATGATGCTTGACGAAACGGCAGGAAAGTGTTTTTAAGTAAAGATGAAGAAACGGCAGATGAATCTGGTATCTAGAAAGCAATGGGTGGGGATGATACACTAGCTTTATTTGCATGCGGAAGTTCAATGGAAGAGAGTCCTTAGTAAAACCAAAGCAGAACAGTGCAGAGAAGCTCGCCCCTGAGGCAATGTCATTTCTCATTCCTAAAACGCATGTTCTCAACCGATATCATCTATCGTTCCTCATGCCGTTTGTATAATAAGCCACAACCCAAAACTCCACGCCATGCTGATGCCAACCAAACCCTTCCTTCCCTTCAGGGAATCGTTCATGTACAGGCTTGCTTTGACAAACCCTAAGTCATTGCCAAGCGTTTCGTTCTTATGCAATGCGAGCCAATGGTCTGGCCATACTAAGCATATATTATATCATTCGCAGAATAGTGCTCATGATCTGCTGAATTCATTGACTGATTCTTTCAACCACCCCTCCTTCGCTACCACTTCTCTCCCTGTTTGTTACTCGACTGGAGCCATATTGTTGAGACATCCACTCAAGCACAGTCTCATAGCAAAGAACATATTGTCTCAAGCTCTGTACCATGCTAAGCCTTTGACCTCTGAAATCCTCCACTGTTTTCTCAATAAGATCTGTGTCTTGCTCAAATATCCACTGCCCATTAGCATTAGCATCGTCTTTGCCTTTACCTAGGTAGTCCCCTTCAGGTGATGGCGTAATATTCATGGGTGTAACGCCGCTCTTAGCTTCCTTCCGTTGACGCTTTAGCATGTCAATCACGGAATCAACAGTGCAAAACGTGCCGGTTCGTCCACAGCCAGCACTGCAATGAACGAGTATGGGTCGGGCAGTTTGATCATTCTCTGGATCAGAAGATCTAGGTGACTGCGTCGAGGACGATGCTAGCCGCTGCATCTGATTACTGAGTTCAACAAGGCCAAGAAGCTGATTAGGACTCGCTGGGGCACCGAAGTCCGGCCAAGACGAGTAGTGCACCTGGGTAATTTCCCGTATCGGAGAAAATGGGTGGCAAGCGTGGGATAGGGTAAACTTTCGAATAACGGCATGAGGCTGCTCTACCATTAGAGGGGGTACTTTTTCAGCACTCGTGTTTGCACGACGTCGTCCAGATTCGCGGTGGTCCGTAGATGCACGATGCTTCCGGGGATCGAGGGATACTCTCTTCTCTGATAGAGCCTTTAGCTTAAGCGGCCCATATTCCTTGCTAGACCAATACGGATGGCACTTGAGTTGGCCACCCTCCTTCTCAGCCGTGAGCATGACTATAACGCGGACGTCCTGGTCCCAGATGACACTCCAGAAGTCCTTTTATCATCAGTATCTGCTAGAACTAATATTGTTGGGCTCACTTACTTCAAATGTCGCAGGAAGAGGTCCCTGTGAAGCAATGTAACGCTTGTTACTCCTTGACGCCTTTATGTGGCTTGCGTTGACATAGTCACACGCTCCCTCTGGCCGGCCCTGTAGGCGGACTCTGGCATGCTCAAACGGCCATATGTTATTATACCTATTCTTGCCGCCCTTCTCAATACCAGCAATTTGAACATCATTGGAGTCTGGGCTATGGCTGCCATAAAACATCCCCGCAGAAAGAGCTTTGGTCATTCTCGATTGCTCGTCTAGCTCCAAGTGCAAGAATTTTTCCGAGACTTTCTTACCGTGATCTTCTTTAGCAGCTGCTTCAAGAAGCCATCTAGGTAGCATGTTTGAGACCAGACCAAGTTCCTCCGGAAGTTTAACACTCAGCTGTCCTACACCGCCTATCAAATCTTGGTTTTGGCGAATATTACTGAAGAACGGATTAGCGGCATTCTTTGTTGGAGGCATCATGCATCCGCCGGCCACCGGCGCTACTTCAGGCACAGATGTTCCCAAAGCTAGATTGATTTTCGACGATTGCATCTCCTGGCTTGATCTGTTATCGATCAAGTTGGGATACGCTTTAGAAAATCCCGCAAACCCGCCTCGGGCAATGTAACACTGTCCCTTCCATCCTTCATTAGAGAACTTTTTCAAAGTATTGACTGCTGACATTGCATCTTTCTTCTCGGATGAGTAGGCATCATAAACAACGATGTACTTGACACTGGGCCACTGAGAGAACCTTAGTTTTTCACCTTCATTCGTAAACGTATCCTGAAGCTTTTGAAGATTGAAAGAAGGCCTCTTTAGAAGAGTAGTAGGTATACAAAGATTCAGCGCGTCGCGAATTCGAGAGTGGGAGAATTGTGGGAAAACTCGAAGATCTAATAATAGAAACTGCGATGGTTGGAGACGCTCCAACATATCTTTCAACTGTGTTGGAGAGATCATGGCAGGGCCATCTTCCAAAGACGATGGCAGTGTGTCCGCTCTATGATGTTGTCCACGGTTCTGAAGCTTGGAGTGCGGAGAAGGTGGGTCTGCACGGTTTTCCGGCAGCGACAGTCGCGGATGTCTGTCATCAAGGTGGGAAAGAACATTACGTTGAACTGGAGACGAGATAATATTCGCCGGAGACTGCTGACGGGGAATATCAAAAAAGGACGCTGTATTCATAAAAGATTCTGATGCGCGTTTCGAATGTGAAGCCGAATCTCTTCCACCATCAACGTCCATTGCATCTGGAGTGGCATCTCGAATCTTCGGTATTGATTTTGGGGATGGAGAACGTTCCTGAGTTCCAGATCGAGTAGGTTTTCGGTCAGGTCTCGGCCGCGGTCCAGGTATTGGGGTGAAATTTAAAAGATTTCCATGGCTTAGATTGAAGCCATGGTTTGTTTCTGTTTGCCTTCTAAAGGCCTCGAAATCCGAATTCGAGTCTATAGGGAGGTGCTGGGGTGAGGCTGCACCAAAAGAAAGGATTGAAGACGTTGAGGGAGTCCAATTATCCTTTGGCCCGATCCCAGAGTCTTGCTCAACGATAAGGCCAAAATAATTTGGACTTGGAGTTCGACCTTCTGCTTGTATGCCAGGAGATCGTAACAGAGGCCCGGCATTAGGAGGGAGCGATTGCCCGACGGAGGCAGCTATTCTTGTTCGAGGGCTTAACGGCGTTGTGGAGGATTTGGATGTGCGATGTGAGGTCTTCGTAGCCATGGTGGGCGGCTCCAGATGGGTTCGGTTGAGAGACTTAGGTTGAGTCCATTGTCTAGGAGGAAATGCGACGAGAGTTGTCGAAAGGGTATGTATGAGGTGAGGTGAGGTGAGGTGAGTATTGAGATCGAGAATGATTTAAGGAGAGCGAGCGATATGATGGGGGAGGCGAAGGATCGACAGAGATCACGCGAATTTCAGGGTACAGTTAGTGCTCGAATGGCTCTGCAGGTGGATGCGGTGGATGCGGTGGATGCTTTACACGAGGAGAAAGAAGGAGGATGGATTGTAGGTTCAGTATTGGGACAATAGGGTTGATTAATCGTGAGGACTTTCGAATTTGGAGACTTTTGCGTAGGTCGTGATCGTCTGCTGTACTTGTAGATGAGTAAGTTGGATACGGTTCCAAAATACTTGCACAGAGCTGCTCTCCATTATTCAGCTGCAGCCCCGGAGGCTGAGTCGAAATCTGCCTCCCACACGTCATTGTGCCATTGTAGCTGCGACAGCCCGGATGCGCACTCCGTAGGTAGCTTACGAGAGGACCAAATCAAAGACACCGTCTGTCGTTCTTTGTGTTACCAGGTTGCTCCCCTTCTCTTTCGTGCTCGCACAATCCCCAGAGTCCATTGGGGCCCAGATCCCTAATAAATAATAAATCTTGGAACAGCGGTCGATCCCGCATCGCATCGCATCGCAGCGCATCGCATTTTTCATAAATTCCCAGCGTCGATACCTTATTATAATTAGTAAGATCTTACATCTACTACTAGATACAGTAAGGTAGTAAAGTACCTATACTTACCTATAATCTCTGGAACGTTTAGCTTGAGTTGGGACATTGTGCGTCATTTCGAGCCTGTCAGGCTGCAGCCCTGTATCCACAACGGATAAGTTCCCTAACTACCTTACTAGTAGTACTTGTACCTACGGTACTAAGGTACTTATTACTCCGTCCTGGACCTCCAATTTCTTGCCTCAGCTGTGTCCGGCTCGCTCTGGTCATCTTCTAAGTTCCCAACTGTCGATTTGTGTTCGAGAACCTCCATCCCGTCCTTACTATAAGCTCGGATCTACTAGTATCTCGTGTCTGCTCTGAGGCCCAACCTCAGCTCCTAGGTTACTTGTATTTATTTCTCTTTGGGGTGCGACTTATCATCCCCCATAAATTTCTTTACCGAAGCCCTTTTTCGGCTTTGCCACGGCACCCGCCTAGAGTTAACGTTACTACAAGATCGACAAGTCCTTGAGATAAGCTTTAGTTTAAAGATGTCAGAAGAAAACTCTACGATAAGGCGTTTCTCACGTGTTGTCGTATTCTGCCTATTTAAGTCCTCTCATCTCTCACTTCTTTCAAAATCTTTTCGCCAAAGTCCGGCCCGTTCAGCTTGATAAGTTTTAAAGCATCATGCCCGAAAGCAAAGCAGCTTCCCCTCTGAGGGGCCTCCCCGACGACATCAAGACCCCTTATACAAACGAAGAACCAGACCCAGAGTCCAATTTGGGCACGAGTCTTGAGGCGGTATCAATAATTGATCATCCGGCCGAAAGAGCTCTTTGTAGGAAATTTGATCTTCGCCTGCTTCCAGTCCTAGCCTTCATGTATCTCTTCAACGCCTTGGACAAAGGTAATCTAGGGAATGCGAAGACAGATGGGATGGAAAAGGATTTACATTTTCAAAAAAATCAGTATAACATTATCCTAAGCGTATTCTATGTTCCCTATGTCTTGTGTGCACTCCCACTTGTGAGCACCCCACCAACATATGGATATGTAAGGGATGTCAATTTTGACGACTACTAGGGCATGGTCGGTAAGAGATTCGGGCCTGCCGTAGTCCTTCCGATCATGATGGGGTGCTTCGGGAGTATGACAATCCTGACCGTTGCTGCCACCAATTTTTCCGGCATGATGGCGTTAAGATGGTTTCTCGGTATGATGACTCCCTATCGATAAATCCTGCTCCTTCCCCAGCCTGTCAAAGGTTACCTGGTCTATGTATCTTGAGTGTTCCCCTATGTTTGGGGATTTACAATGGGTTCCTTTAGGAGAGGCTGACTTGTTAAAAAGGGATGTCAGAGAGTGCTTTTTTCCCACTAGTGATATATTACCTCACGACATTCTATCGCCGAGGAGAACTAGCCCGTCGTCTTGCTATATTCTATGCAGCTAGTAACATCGCCAATGCTTTCTCTGGCCTCCTTGCGGTTGGCGTCTTTCGAATCACTGATACCCCACTTTATCCTTGGCGGTTTCTCTTTCTCATTGAAGGTGCTCTCACTTTCCTCTTCGCCATCTTCGCCTTCTTTTACCTACCAAGGAGTGCGGCATCTGCTCGATTTCTCAACGAATCCGAGAAGCAATTGGCTTATCATAGAATTCAGGTCGATTCATCCTCCGTCGTCAATGAGAGGTTTAACCTTCGAGAGTCGCTAAAGATTTTTCGATACCCCTCAACGTTCGCTTTCTTAGCTATTGAAATCTGCCTTGGAGTGCCACTCCAATCTGTGTCTCTCTTCCTGCCACAGATCGTTGCACGGCTAGGTTATTCGGTCATCAAGACTAATCTATACACTGTGAGTACAAGCAATAGTGGCTTGCTTCTCTTCAAGTTCACTTCGTAACTAAGTTATCCTGCCCGAGCTCCGTACCATACTAGGAGTAAACGGCTACATATAAGCCAATCCCCTGGTCACAAATCTGTTCTCAAAACAGTGGCGGCTGACATTATGATCTTGGCAGGTGGCTCCTAATATAAGTGGGGCTGTGATGTTGCTCATTTTGGCATTCACCTCGGATTATACGCGGCGCAGAGGCCCCTTTATTGTGATAGGATTCTTGTTTACATTTATTGGGATGCTGATATATGCTACAATCGACGTTTTAGAGAGAAAGCATATTGCCTATTTTGCAACATTTATGATGTGCTGGGGAACTTCAGCCCCTTCAGTACTCCTGTCGACTTGGTACAATAACAACGTGCCCCATGAGGGTAGACGCGTGGTACTCACATCGATCGGTGTGCCTTTGGCTAACGTGATGGGATTGGTGTCCTCGAATATCTTTACTCCAGACAGTGCTCCAAAATATATCCCAGCTCTGGCTACTACTGCAGCTTTTGGAGCGACTGGCGCTCTACTGGCCGGACTTTTGAGTATTTATATGGTGGTAGACAATAAAAGAAGGGACAGGAAATTGGGAAGAAAATTGGATCCCCAGGTATCTTCCACGGAAATGCTTCGAGACGGGCCTAGTGTAGCTGAATTTAGGTGGTTTTTGTGATGGAAACAATCAGAAAGGGGAGTCAGGTAGCATATTTCCGGAGAAGAGAAAACCAGCATCATTATAAATGCTGTGATCTTCACTGTATTGTCCATAGAAGTATCAGGAGCAATATAGGTCATCAAGCGGGTGAAGAGGGTGGGCAGTTGGAGCGAACCCGTGTACGTAAATCGTATGTCGCTATAGGCTTGCCATAGGACAATTTGGATGATGAAATCAATTGTGGATTACATAACTTCCAGAATTGCTATAACGAGCCTCCTCAACATACAATATTCACACATATAGGGTTCTACTTGTCGGGTCCAAAGTCTTTGCCGATATCACGTGATTAGAATCGCGCTCCCAATGTTTCTTTGGCCAATCAAGACCATTTATTGTCGTTTGTTAAACGAGGCTGAGGTATCACGTCGCGCATCTCAACCACCTTCGCTTCTTATTTTATCAATTCTATTTTGCCCAAGCCGGCGTGAAGCCGTCCATATGTCTTCCTTATTTGGAAATCTGGGCAACTCGCAACCAAAAGCTCCTCAATTTCAGCCTCCTGGCATACAGTCTAGTAGTCTTTTCAATACCACACAGGCCCCGACGTCAAGCATCTTTGGTCAGCAGCAGCAGCAACAACAACAACAACAGACGGGAGCTGGGTCCTTCACGGGTCAAGGTGCAACATCTCAAACTCAACAGCAAGCCCCAAATCCGTTCATCGGCATATCGCAGCCATTGCAGCAGAGTAACTTTGCTTCGACAAATCGAATCCCCCAGACCCAAAATCAGCAGAATGGTGAAACCACTACTTACTTCGACACTATATTAGAAAAGAGCAGGAAGAGGGCACTTGGTGATACTGCCGATGAAGACCTCCCGCAACTTCAGCTTGGCCTTGGGGACCTTCGCCAACGAATTAAAAGGCTAGCTCCAGGAACCACAGATCAAGCAGTCGATAGTAGAGCACACTATCTATTAGCAGCTTCGGGTGTAGACCCCAGCACCGCAGTAAGGGATCTTCATCTATTTAGTGCAACATCGAGACGGGTTGAACGACCGCAAATACAAGATGGGTCAGAGACAGATGTTGAAGATTACCTTGCAAATTTGCAAACACAGACTACCCTGAGTATGATTTCGGATGGCTTAGCACGATCAATACGAGACTTTGACGCCTTCTTGGAAGACCATGTGAGCATGGAGTGGGACGCTCAGCGGAAGAGAATATACCAGCACTTTGGCATCAAGCCTAGGGAGACTACAGCTTTTGGCGGTAGATCAGGTTTTGGCACATCGACTTCAGATTCACAGGGCGCATTTGGGAAATCTAGAAGATGTAAAGCCGCAGCTCTTGCTGGCTCACGATCTCCCAGGCCAGAAAATGGTAGTGGTTTTGAAAGATCCAGTCTTCAGAGTTCTGTGATTGGAGTTGCTGGACCGATGGGCATTGAATCCCAATCATTGTTCTCCGATATCGAGAAGCGAATGGAGGCCAATGGAATCGCTGCAACTGACCTGAACGACAGGTTCTATCGGGAGCGACAGGCACGTTTGGGTGAAAAGGTACTGGCATTGAATCTTGCACGATTGCAGAAACGCCCTTTCCCAATCCTTCACGAGTTTTCGGCTGCAGTGGTGCAAGGTGGTGAGGAGCATTCCTCGGCAATAGCCAAAGGGTATGATGCTTTGGTCGAAATGTTGGGGGAGAATAGAGAAGTCGAATCTCTATCAGATCCTCGCACACTTAAAGAGCGGCAATTTTCCGACGCGTATCTAGATGAGACACCACATTCAACGAAGAACATGGACGTTAGGAAGCGAATAATTCGTGGCTCCACTCAATACCTTGAGAAGCTATTCTTCCAGGAAGTCGAGATCTACATCGCAAAGAGTCCGCGGGAAGCAAATCTGGGTGGCATACCTAATGTGCTGAGCAAGGTGAAGGCATACGTTCGCCTACGTGCGTCCCGCAAGGATCTTGTTCCAGATAATATCACCCTCCAATCTCATAATGAGGATTTCGTCTGGGCCTTGGTCTACTACCTGCTGCGATCTGGTCACGTTCAAGAGGCGGTTGAATATGTTACCTCCAATGCGGTAGCATTTCGAAACATCGATCGCAATTTTGCTTCGTATATCAACGATTACGTCAACAATAGTGATAGAAGGCTTCGCCGTGAGCTTCAAGAACGTATCAATAATGAGTATAACCAACGTCTTCGTGTGGCCCCGGAAAACTCGATTGACCCGTTCAGGATGGCTTGTTATAAAGTCATCGGCCGTTGCGATCTCAGAAATCGGACCTTGGATGGCCTTCACCAGGGAATGGAAGACTATATGTGGCTTCAGTTTGTTCTTGCTCGGGAGGTGACACGGGCTGAAGAGATCGCTAGTGATGTTTACAATCTTGCATCAGTACAGAACGTCATCAAGGACATTGGTGCTCGGTTTTTCCTAAAAGGAGAAAATTATGGGATTTACTTCTTCCTCCAGATATTAGGTGGCTTTTTCGAGCAGGCCATACAATATCTCTACCCCTATGCATATTCAGATGCAGTCCACTTTGCTATTGCCTTGACCTATTATGGACTTCTCAGAGTGTCCGACCCAACCTCATTCGGAGAAAGCAACTTGTTGACTCTCACCACCCGAAACCTGCCCCAGATAAAATTTGGTCATATGGTCGGCTACTACACTCGAGATTTCAGAGCTGCAAATGTCAAGCTCGCAGTCGACTATTTGACGCTCATCTGTCTCAATCGCGACCTTCCGGGAAAACTCGGCCAAAATCAGGTTACTCTATGCCACGATGCCCTGCGGGAACTTGTTCTGGAGAGTCGGGATTTTGAAATACTAATCGGCGACGTTAAAGACGATGGCCAGCGCAATAAGGGCGTAATCGAACAGCGATTGAAGCTCATAGGTCTCGAGGAAGAGGATGATTTTATGCGAACCATCATAATCCAAGCTGCTAGTGTTGCAGATGATAATGGACGGACGAACGATTCCGTTGTGCTGTACCATCTTGCGGGAGAATATGACAATGTCATCGTCATCATGAATCGAGCTCTCAGCGAAGCTATTTCTGTGCCATTAGGTCAGACTCAAGCGCGAGTTCAATCCCTGAAGCCTCGAACCTCTGGCAAAGCTTTGGAGGATCAAACGAACAGCCGTAGTCTAACATCACTTGACGATCCCGTCATCCTGGCCGACAAATTATTCCAAATATACGACGCAACCAGCAGCTATAAGGCGAAGATCAAAACGGCAAATTGGGATGATTTCGGGACTTTGTTGAATCTGAGCAATGCAAAGAGATTGGTTGAAAATGGACAATGGTCAGACGCTTTAGATGTAAGTCTGCTAGTAAAAATAATTGAGGAGACGTATTCTAACGCCATCACAGCTCATAGCTACGGCCCAAATCCTTCCCCTTCAGGCCGGAGGAAACGCAAGTACAATTCGAGGCTTAGCTACTAAATTCTCTTCGCTTTCTCAATCTATCGCAAATATTGTTCCCAGCATTTTGATGTGGGCAATTGTATGTACTACTCGTTCGCTGGCCCATTTTACAAGCTCTGGATATGGAGGAAACGAAGGAACAAGGTCCATAATGATTGGGGATCTACGGCAGAAGAACATGGACTTAACAACATATACCAGTCAGTTAAGATATAGATTCCCAGCTTCTCTGCATGAGGCTTTGGCGAGAGCTCAGTCAGAATGAGAGACATGAGGATAAGCATCAATGTACAATATTCAGCAAGCGTCGAGCATGATGAACAAAAAAAGACGTGAATCTAAATTATGACTCTTGCTTTCGATCTTAATGGCTCTTTTCAGCTCGTTTCCCAACGTTATAGAAAAGCAAGTAACGTATTAAAAGCATTTAGCAAGAATCAACCTCGGTCCACCATCTCTAGCGAAAAGGGCTTGGGCTCTTCCTACTGGCCTTCTGCTAATCCTCGCACACTTACCTACCTGCACCCCTCCACTTCCCCACACGCATGACTCGAGTTGGCTCTCGTTCTTATACCTCATGACAAAGGGGAGTAATTATTAATCGGCGTCCTGAGTATCTTGCAACTCGACAGCTCAGTATCCATGCAAAACGATACCTAGAGTCCTAGACGACGGACGGGTCCTTGCAGAATGCCTTCTGGCGCTGACGGCACACATTCAGAAAAACGAGGCTTCTCTGAAGATGCAGACGTCACCTCCCCAGACCCGTCCTCTGACAGCAAGAGGAGACGGACAGGCGCAAGCTCGAGGGGTGTCGCAAATCTCACTCCTGATCAACTTGCGAAAAAGCGTGCCAATGATCGAGAGGCTCAACGTGCCATCCGAGAAAGGACGAAGAACCAGATCGAGAACCTCGAGAAGAAAATCCGTGATCTCACGTCGCAACAACCCTATCAAGAACTACAGCATGTATTGAGACAAAAGGAAGTTGTTGAAATCGAGAATGCGGACATTAAGAAGAGGTTAACTTCAGTGTTGTCTATAATACAACCTATCCTTGGGCAAAACGGTCAGTAAACGGTTTGTTGCTGGCATTCATTCAGTACAGATGGCATAGAGCTAACAGTCTTCAGGCATCGAGACTTCATCATATGCAGCACCTGCACCACCATTTGTGCCGCATAGGCCAACATCCTCTTCAAACCGTCATGGATCGACGCTAAACATCGCGACATCTCCAATCCAAACGGCTACTAGAAGTTCATCTCAATGGCAAGCCCCAAATACCCTATTGAGCCATGAGTCTCAGGACTCTACCCAAATACAAAATGTCCAGACTCAACAGTTGAATCAACAGAGGCACGACATGGCGCATAATCTGGACATGGAGGGGGAGAGACTCGGTCTCGAATTTCTTCTTGATGGTACTCAGAAAATAAACAAGATCCCGAATGGTATCAACGGTGTACCCGCACCGTCGAATTTCCAACAAATTTCAAGAGACAGAGGCAGCCCGGTGCATCATCGCAGCAATTCCATTACCAGCTCGAATACCAATTGCAACGTAGGAAACGAAATAATGGGACACTCGGCACCGGTCCGAAATGGGCCTCCGACATGCCCTTTGGATAGTCTTCTCCTCGACTTCCTTCACGAGCGGCAACAGCAAGCAGCTGATGGAGTAGCAACACCAAAACTGGTCGGGCCTGCTTATCCCAGTGTATCTTCGCTTCTCAATCCGGCCAGAAGTGTACATTCGCATCCTCTCTCCAAGGTCTTTACTGATATCCTCGCTACTTTCCCGGATTTATCCACTCTCCCAGAGAAGGTTGCGGTACTATATATAATGTTCCTTATAATGCGTTGGCAAATTGCCCCCACGCAAGAAAACTACGACCGTCTCCCCGATTGGGTCACACCTCGAGCCTCACAGCTTTTCACACCTCACCCAGCCTGGATCGACCATCTGCCTTGGCCCAAGATGCGAGATCGTCTAGTCCGGGACTATAATCCTAGGGATTATCTTTTTGATAACTTCTTCATTCCTTTTACGACAACGCTAAGTTTGAATTGGCCCTACGAACCAACCGATACATTACTCAGTAGTCCAGAGAATGATGACTTGATGATCAATCCTGTTTTTGAGCGGCATTTGAGAAGTCTTCAAAATTGGAGTCTTGGACATGCGTTTGCAAAAGCCTTCCCCGGCCTAGCTGGTACCTTCCGCTTGAAAACAGAGGGGGATAGAAGGACATAAGGGATGAATAGATGTGTAGACTGGCAAGCGGTTGTTCGAATTGTATTATAGCGGAGTTTGGCTATAAAAGTGGATTTTGAATTTATCAATTGTTCTCGCTACTGTATTAATCACCTTGTAGGCATGAGCATTGCGTGATCACATGGCGCCTGTTTGAATGGGTCGGAGAGAATAGAAAACCAATGTCACGAATTTGTGGTAGAAATTATGCCAGGCAAACATTAATACTTATAAAGACAGGAATAGCCTCTCTCTCTCCCGCTTCCCTCCCATTCCCCTGTTTCTCTTGTTTCCCCTTCCTCTGGTCTAACTTGCTCTCTCTCGCTCTTTTTAGTATTGGAAAGTTTTAAATATAGAAATCAGATAAATAAATAATAAGTTATCTAATTTTTTTATTAAAAAAGGATACAATCTATATTAATATTCCTCAAAAGCTTTTTAATATTCCTTAATTTTTCTTTTTTTATTAATTTACTAAATAATTACTATCTAGTAAAATACTAAAACTCTTTTATTATAGACTATATATTAAAAGTCTTAATCTTCTAAAATATTT
>Ga0182030_10003857_pt1 | contig 31997 bp, 25 predicted proteins | sample 812S3MmetaG_FD_121299 | JGI IMG/M metagenome (GOLD analysis project Ga0182030, IMG submission 121299) | Permafrost microbial communities from Stordalen Mire, Sweden - 812S3M metaG (Illumina Assembly) | ecosystem: Environmental > Terrestrial > Soil > Wetlands > Permafrost | place: Sweden... | reverse complement strand
CGATGCTGGCTGCCTTTAAAACAGAAGCTTGCTGATCAGCAGTCAATAGGCCGAAAGGGTCGCCGCCAGATGCTGCGCGCAACATATGTGCACGGCTGGCTGTTTGAAAGACGTTGGTTTCGTCTCTCAACGAAATTTCCGTGACACCCAGGAAATAGAATCTCGAAGGCAACTTCTCATGCAGCTTAAATTGAAAACGCTCGCCGAGTATACTTTGAGCGCTTGACTCCGGAAGTGGCACCACGTCCGTTGGTAGCGCTGTTGTTGGATTGACTGTTTGAGCGATTAGCCGGGAAGTGCTGACATCGGCAAATGTCGCTGTTTGCTGGTTTAGAAAAGTGCCACCTGGAGTCGCAACCACCTGCGCAAACGCGGAAGGTGCAAAAGATGTAAGCGAAAGAAGGGCTGTAATACATGCCGCGATGCTTAGAGCTGCGCGGCAACGCTCAGAAGCTGTAAATTCGTTGGTAGTCTCTTTCTGAATCAAGCTCAGTGCCTGTGTGGTACTAAATATAGTGGACCATAAAGAAGAGGAGCAGTCATTAAGACTGCTCCTCCAAAAATTGGCCGCCGAAAAGGTGGTTAATCTTTCTCTGGAACTAGAGGCTCCGGCGGCTAGTACTCTTTTAGAATAACTTCCTTCTCGCTCAAAAGAGCTAGGGTTAACCCTGAAGTCTGCTTCTTGGATTCTATATAAAGACTATACAAGCTGGTTTACAAGAGTCCACGCTGTATGTGAAAGGCTTACAGAGTCACCGCTAGCGGTGCTTGGTAGGCGTCCCGATAAGAGAAGAAAAAATCGTTTTAACGATTTACGGTCCTTTAACCGAGGGCTTCTGAACTGTTAACAAGGGAAGCGCTCTTCACTCAATGACGTCTATGTCCACTCAATAACGTCTACGTCTACTCGATATCGTCTGCGTATACTTAAGGCCGTCTACTCGAGAATGACATAAAAGGTAAAGTCTGGTGCCTGATCGACGCTGGAAGGCTTTTCTCTCCACAACCTGATGGCGGCTTTCGCAGGCAGTCCAGTGTATTTAATGCGATCGATGGCTGGAATCATCGGGCTCATATTATTGCAGCCTCCAGCGAAACCGCACGTGCCTCCGCAATGGAACATATGAGTAATTCTTACTGGCTCTTTTGCCGGATGGTTTACATTTTCGATATGAGTTGAATTCTTCTCATCGAGCCAGATCCAGTTATAGCCAAAATCTCTAGCGTTGTAGGCGACCAGATTGAAGGCCGGCACAATCGTTGGCTCTTTTAGCTTGTCTTTGAATTCGAACATGTGTTGATTAAATTCTGAGACGAGATAAACTGCCAGCGCCACAGTCCGGTCAGGCCAGAAGGTCAAGCTTTTCAAGTGCCAGGCGTAGGGAAAGCTCGGGTCGGCCAGATCCTTTTGGGTAATGGCATCATTTTTCCAGATACTTGCTGATGCCGGATCGCATCCGACCAGCAGATAAGGATTCGAAAGAAATCGCGATTCCTCCGAAAGACCCTCGATGCTTCGCTGACCTTTACCCCAGACCGAGCGACCGGCTAATCCCCACCATGGTTTGTGGTCTTCGATATTACCGAAAACTGGCTCCGATGGTTCGTAATGACCACCGCTCAATGCTGGCACCTCGCCAACGTACTGTTTCCGCAACGCCAGTATTTCAGCTTTGGTTTTGTAATTGAGATCGTTTGCCCAACGTACTGGAACGACTACTGGTGCGGAGCCGGCAATACCTGTCGATAAAGAGTTAGTTAGACCGGTCGACTCCTGTGCGCCTGGTGCACCGCAAGCGCATAAAAATACGCACTCGCAAAAGAAGAGAGCGATTACGAAGCTTGCATTGAAAAATCTGCTCGAAATCAATCGTGAAAAGTGTTTAGCGCTCTTCACTTACTGACTGGCACCTTGCTGCACATGGTAGTCATGGTAGCTTATTTTTACAAAGCTGCGTCCTTGTGGGCTTTTGGTTGGACTCACTGTTACGGTGATAGATGATCCATCCGGCTTTTTGGCGTGAACTCGGCTGGCGTCGCTGTCGACTATTTCCCACTTATATCCCGAGAGCGCATTTTTGTACCAATCCACGATCTGGTTTGGCTGCTCCATTGCAATAAACTGCTCCTGATACTGAGGGCCTATTGGAGTTTGATTCAATCTGCCTCCGATAAATGTTTGCTTTCCACTATATTCAGGCAATCCGTTCATGGAGACTTTCTGAGTCAGTTTTTCTGTCGCTGCAACATTCTGCTTCCGTGGCGGCGTCGTAGTTCGCGGCAATGGAGAAATATTTGATGAATTTTGGGCTATGCCTTCCGATGAGGCAACAGCCATCAAAAGAAGAGACAGAACACCAGCTTTTTGTAGTTTTAAATAACCTGCAAAGATCATGGCAACTCCGTTCATGTGTTGTGTCACAAAATAGAACCCGCTGACATTATCATATCGACAATGCAGCGGGTTCGTTATCTCTTAATCGGATTCCTTAGTTGGGAGAACTGAAGGTTGCACTGCCGGTTACGACGTCAGAGAAGCTAAGTCTACCGAGGATGTTTCCATAACCACTTCCTGGAACCCAGGTACCTTTGTCCTGAGCCTGGTAGTCGTAAGCTCCACTAGGTAGTTGAGCGAAGCTCGCGTTCGTGTATGGTTGGTCGTGCAGAGAATCGTCTCCTTTAGGATTGACTTCTGAGCTGTTTCCGTTGATTGAGACATCGACCATGCCAGCTCCACCTTTATAGAGGCTGTAGGTCTGTCCACAAGATGGTGCAGCACCGCTGATTGGCATTCCATCTGGTTGTTGCGCAGTGTAGGCGGTAAGTGCTGTAGGTACGGTACCTGTCTTCTCTGCGTAGATTCTCAGTCCATGACCAGTTACACCAGTGGTATCAGCCAAATTTCCGTTGTTCAAGAAAATGTAAGCTGTCTGACCCATTTCGAGAGAATATTGCAATCCAGCTGAGGTCTGAACTTGTCCGTTCAACAGAGCTTCGAGGTTAGCTTGCGTGCAGGCAGGCTGAATCTGTTGTACACGTTGCAGAAGTTGTTGGAAAACACTGCTGCATTGTGAGTTGAAAGCGTAGTTGTTGTTTGGAGAAGCCCCTGCACCACCTGAAGCAGCAGTTCCGTTTCCGGAGTCTAATTGTGCAAGGAGTCCCAGGATGCTTGGATGTCCACCGGAAGGCAATGCTGTACTTCCAGTGTTCTGGACGGGGAATTGATTGTAGTCCTGGTTTGAAGGGTTAGGAGTGGCGAATACGCCATTCAACCCGTTAGGACTCATGTATTCGCCCAGTCCTGTGCTTGCGGACATACCGGAATTAGCGTTGTTGACTGTAATCGAAGATCCGCTTACACCTACACTGACATCTTTGTGGTAGCCTGCACCATTGAAGTTCGCTATGATCTCTCCCTTGATGGAGTCGACTGCGGAGACTCCTCCGGGAGGTGCTGCACCAGAAACCCCTGTTGGCATTCCATGATTGTAGACATTGCTGAATGCATTGCTGAGAAGGTCAGTCAAGCAATTACCGGTCAGACCACCAGGTGTGGAATTCTGGTACGAACAATCTAGCAATGGACCAGTGATGGTCAGGCAGGTTGCCTGAGATGCCATGTTACCGCCCTGGTCGTAGATCAACCCGGTGTTGGCTGAATAACCAATGGTTGGTGGGTATGGGGTTGCTGGGCTGGTGGAGTTTAGATTTTTGCTGCTGGGATTGTTCGGAGATGCCACGAATGGACTGGACACCGGCAACGCGTTGTAGGCCATCCATGCCTGGATTGCTGCTCCCTCACCGAATACGTTGCCACCAGAGGCATTAGCCGTATAGAGGTCGCCGCTACCCTGGTTGGTTCCGTTAGCAGTTCCTGGAAGACCACCACCAGGACCATTATAAAGTTCGTTGTTGAAGATGTTGGTGCTGTTATCCGTAGGCAAGAATCCTGCGGGCAGGTTTGAGTTTCCAGCTGGATTGGCTAGTTCGATGTAGCCAGATGGGATAGCAACAGGGAAGTCTGGGCTGGTTCCGTTTGCGCCGGTGCCTGTGCCCGTGCTCTGGAACACTGCACCTACGATGGCGCAGGAGACAGCTCCTCCGAAGGTACCTGTTCTTTGCTCTTGTGCAGAGGCATTAACCTGGAAGCTGTTAGGAGGCGTAGTTCCGTTGAATGTATCGGTTTGACTCGAGTTGAAATCATCGTTGGAAACTAAGTGTGGTTTCTGTTGTGGCAGAACTGGCACACCGTAGAACGTCATTGTCGTTCCTGGAACGGTGAAGCCTGTGTAACCTTGCAAGTAGAACTTGCCGGTTCCTGGATTCTGATTTAGTGGATCTGGACTGCTGGTAGAAGTTGCACCATAGTTAGGTACTGCAACCGTTCCCGTCGCGCCAGGAATGGCGGTTGGAGAGTATGGGCTGGAGAAGTAAACGTTGGTGGCTCCGCCGGTCTTCATGAAAGCAGTTTTGTAAGTAGTGGCTCCCGATACCTGTGAGTTGGTCATCATCGCCACGTTGCTGCTGTTGGCATTTTTTGTGAAGTTGTTGCCCAGACTCGATGGCGGGTTATTTGGGTCGTATGCCAGACCGCCTGAAGCGGCATTCTGTCCCTGCAATCCATTCTTGAGGGTTTTGCCGATGGCGTTCAGGTCATTGAGAACCTTCTGAGCGTTTGTCAGAGGGTTGTTACTGGAACCGGAAGCACCTGCGTCGTACTCAGCCTTCGCGTTGATTGCAATCATCATCGCTTGTCCTACGCATCTATTGTAGGTAAACAAGTTGATTACTGGAGTAGATGGGCTAGATGGATTTGCCATAGGGTTAGGGTAGGCGCATCCATAAAACTCTGAAAAGGGAACTACACTCCCCGGCGTGAAACTTGGCAGCTGTACCGCTGGTTGAATCAAAGCATTTTTTGCAATGCTCAACGTACCGGCGTCCGTTGCGTTAGCTACTTCTCTACCACCGCCAAACAGCTTAGCTAGGAAGAATACGCCAACTCCCAGGACAATGATTACGAGTACGCAGGTTGCTACTAAACCTAGCGTTGCTCCTTTACGTCGTCTTGATGGCTTCATTTGAATGTTGCTCCTCTTTGGCGCACTTATTTAAGTACTGAAAGAATTAAAGGGCTTCCGAAATACAGTGGTTTTCCAGGGGGTTATCGAGTAAATGAGTTTAGTAAGGCTCCAAGGTTAATCGGCGCTAATATTATCTTGCGTTAATGTTGCTTTCTTGTCAACCTCTCTGCTCTGCTTTCAAGCTTTAATCAGCTTTTTTCATTACATGGAATGAATTGGTTAGCAGGCATTCATTAGAACGACTTAAGTTGCGCAACTCGAAATCATTCCATTTTCCTATTAGCCTTTTACCCTGCATGAGATTCAATTAATCGCTTCTAATATTCTTTCTGACATTTTATTTTGACAGTCGCCAGCAAAGCTACGAGCAGCCAGAAAATAAATTGCACTTGAGGGCGATAGAAGACGGTGTCTACAGAACCGTGGGCCATCATGGCGATAAGTGCAGCTGCGCTTGCTCCTGCCAGCCATTTCTCGGCTGGGTCGGCATCTTCTGACCAGAAGCAAAGGTGGCCGCGAGCAAGAACGCCAATTAAAAGACATATAAAGGATACGAGGGCCACGACGCCAGCCTCGACGGCCACCTCCAGCAGCACACAGTACGTGCCGAGGGCATCGAAACGACTCATCATATATAGACCGTATGCTTTTACAAAAGCTTTGTTACCTGGCCCAACTCCTATCCACCAGTTTTGTTTCAACATCTTTAGAGAAGCAATCCATACATTCATGCGGTATGCGTTCGAACTATGTTCTCGCCCTGCAAAAATCGATGAAACCCTTTGTTCAAATGCAGGTACAAAGTGCAAAGCAAGGAGCGCTATGAGGGGCAGACCAATACAGCTATATATGATCCAGTTCCGTTTGGAAGGGTGTGAGCGCCAGATCGAACTGAAAATCATGAATACAATTGCCGCCAGCCCTGCAAATAATCCAATAAATCCACCACGACTACCTGTCAGTACTGTTCCGACCGCAAGCAAGAGCGTGACACCCAGGCCTATAACGCTGAGGAAATTCCGTTTTTTACAAAATGCGGCAACACTGAGTCCGGCCGCCAGAGGAACAAGGGGAACCAGATAACCGGCGAGCAAATTTGGATTATTCAGAGTGCTGAAAATTCGCACGCCCTGTGTTTCTACGGTGGGATCTTCCCAGGTGGCCAGTGGTGCCACTCCCATCTTGTATTGATAAAGCCCATATAGAACTACAAGAACTGCAGTCGACAGCAGTGCGGTAACGGTTACTAATTTTCGCTGAGTCGATTGTTGAAAAATTGCCGTAAACAGAAAATAAGCGACGATGTAGACGATAAGTTTCATCAGTCCGACACCGCTATCGGCAAGATAATGTGAAGAAGCCGTCGCGACAACATTAGCAGCCAGATAAACCCACACTGGAATATCGATGCCACCACTTTGTCTGCGCTCTTTACCGCCTGAACATGCTCCTGCAAGCCAGGCAAATGCGCATCCCATCGTAACCAGTGCCAGCCCCTCTTTGTCATCGACAAACATAGGCAAAGCCAGGATGCTGAAGAGGATGACTACTCCGATAAAACTGCGTGACTGAAGATAGCTGCCTAGCGCTTCAAATCGGGGCAACGGTAATCTTTCTATAGATGCGAGAAGTTTACCGGCAATCGAGTTGGCCCAGATTGTTTGCCACCATGGGTCAACTTTGCTCAGCGAGAGTGACTCAAGAATTGCGTTGATCATTTTTTTGATTTATTGCTTTTTGACGGCTTCTGGACTTGTTTTGTCCGCAGCTGCGTTTGCGTCACTTTGAGATGTCTTGTGAACGTCGGCTATCACTCCAGCAACACGATACTTGGCCGCTTCGAGCTCTATCGGGTTTCCGACTTTGATTTTTACCCCATGTATAACCCAGCCGTCATTGGTCTTTTCGGCGTGGTCTTCTTGCACTGTCACAAGAAAATCGTGAGCATTCGGGTTGGCCGGGTCTGGGAAGGCAATTGCTTTTTTACCATCTGGCGCCAGGAACGTCACTTGCTTGGGCGTGTGCTGCACTTTTGAGATGCGCATCGGGGGCTGCGTAGGAACGTTGCGAATGGTTATGGAAACTGGGCTTCCAACCTTGAACATGTCTGTATCGAGCGTTTTGATGCCTGTAAATGCTACGTCTATGGATAAGGAACCGCTTTCGGTGATAGCGCTGTTAACGCCGGCATGGCTAGACTTGGCAAGCCGGAAGCCAAGCAGTCCGAGCATGATAATGACGATCAGACCGGCGTCGAAAGGGTTCAATTTTCGCTTTTTTTGCTCGTTGTCTGTCTTTTCGATGACCACCAGATATATCCTCTCTTGTTGAGACGCCCGCTGGTTCTGATTATCGAACATATTAGCGCGTAAAGTATTAGCTTTTAAATCGTATGCGGTTTATACGAATGGCTGTGTCCAGAAAAATCCCGGCCCCGATAGATACATTCACACAGAGTAAAGGAGTTTCAAAATGGTGGATATGGCGGATTCTGGCGATAAGCAAATCATCAAGAAGCATGAATCGACCCAGCACTCTGATTTAAATTTTTTGACCGTGGGCGATGGCTGTTCACCTGAAGCGATTGCACAGAAAGAGATTAATAATCGAATCGCAAAGGTTCAAGACTCAATAATGGCTACAGTTGAGAAGCTCGCTGCCTACTACCCAAATAGCTATCAAGGTGTGCTCGACTCTATGGTGAAAGGACCAGCGCACGATCATCTGGCAAACGCTCTTAAACCTGGCCCGACCACCTTCTCGTAAGCAGTATCAAGCTCTATCGAGGCCAAACCACTATGAGTATCAAGCCGTATCAAGACCTATCAGTTTCAACCCGCTTTCAAACTTATTCTGGGATTTCGAGCAATTCTAAATTTTGCAGAAGCTCTCTTTGACTTGTGACGGCTGTGCCCGCCTTGCGCACGACAATGCCTGCGGCAAGGTTGCCCAGAGCCATTGCTTCCACAAACGTTGCGCCTGATACAAGCGAAAGACACATAGTCGCAACTACAGTGTCTCCAGCACCGGTCACATCAAAAACATCACTGCGATTAAATGCCGGCAACTCGATCATCTCTTGATCTCTCTGGAATAGCACCATTCCCTCTGCACCACGCGTTACAAGTAATGCCTGTATGCCTGTCGAATCCAAGATTTTTTCACCAGCTCGATGCAAGTCTTCTTTATTTTCAATTTGAAATCCAACAGCCTGTTCCGTATCTGGCTGGTTGGGTGTCATCAAAGTGAAACCTTTGAATCGCTCGAACGCCTCTTGAGCGTCAACAACGACCATAATATTCGAGGTTTTAGCAAGTTCACGACAGCTTTCGATTACCAGATCAGTAATCACTCCTGAACGATAATCCGAGAGAATGACCGCTTGATAGTCCTTTGCTACGGCTTGCAAACTCTTAACCAGAGCTTCGCTTATCTTTCTTGTCGTCGGTTGGTGGGAAATTCGATCGAGTCGCAGCAATTGCTGAAGCTGCGCATGATTTTTCGACAGTATTCGAGTTTTTACTGTTGTCGGTCTGGTTTCGTCTTCGACCAGACTGTGTGTCACGCCGCTGGCCTCGAGTATATGAGCAAGCTTTGGAGCATACTCGTCTTTACCGCAGATACCAATGGCATGACAGTTGCCACCTAATGCGGTGATGTTATGTGCGGTATTGGCGGCGCCACCACAAATTAGTTCGGTATCGGCATGCTCGAGAATCAGAACTGGTGCTTCGCGCGATATCCGCACTGGCTTGCCTTCTATGAGTTCATCTATCAAGAGATCTCCAAGCACGATCACCCGACCGCGACTGAAGTCGAGAATGCGTTTGCGCAGATTTGATTTACGAATGAGCGGTTCGCCACCGGGCGCGGCAAATGAAACTGCTCCAATGTCTATTGGATGCATCCTTTCGAGTTCGTTGAACAATTGTCTACCTAGCATGTTTTCGGGGTCAATTATGAGAGCCAGTTGAGCCGCTTTTTTCGCTTCATCAATATATCGCAAATGTTGGTACAGACGCGCCAAATGAAGCGCATTTGAGAGTGTGTCTGCAACATCGGTAGATTGCTCTATTGCCTGCCTGTTTTGGGTGAGCTGCTGCTTTTCGGCGGGTGTAAGGCTTTTCTCGCCTGTGGGAGCCGTCTGAGTTAGAAAAATATTTATAGAGTGCCGAAGCGCTCGTTCCTCGTCGCCGGACAGCTCTTTTTTAAATTCCGACTTTTTTGCTTGTTGAAAGGGTAAAGCGAGACCCAGAAAATTCTTGTTGGTCAATTTTTCAGTCGAGAATGTTTTGTTTTCTGGTTTCGGGAAGCGAAACTCCCTTGATTCTCTGGCTCCTGCCGCCTCTTTCGCCTGTAAATTTAACTGATTGCTGCCGCTCAAGTTGAGCCCCGCAGCATCTATCTTCGTGCTGAGGGACCGACCGATCACCTGACCGCCAGTTTTGTCACTTTCAGAAAAGTTTAGTGTTATGGCAGAATCAGCTGCTGGTTTACCGTCACTACGATGCTGCTGATTGTATATCCGCATATCATCAACGGATACATTCGGCGGAACTACTTTATCGGGCATGTCAGTTTTACTAGACTCTCGAGCTTTTTCCTGCTCCAGTTTTCTGGTTTCTGGCTCTTCGGATGGCTGGGACGAATTTTCTTTTGTCATCTGTGATCAGCCGCTCGCCCAATATATGCTCCTATCTAGCTTATCTTATCTCATCGGCGCCGCTTTTCCTGGCCTGTTGAGTGGTACATGCTTTTCGACGAGAGGTGGTATCGGGCTCTTGGTAACCCGGGAAGGTAATGCTAGCTCAAAATATCGGCTGCTCCGTCGAAAAACCATTGAATAATGAGTTGAATAACACCAGGGCTCGTTATCGGGCTAGTCACAAGTACCATGCTCAAAAAAGTGACTCGAAGTACACTTTAGCTGGTACTAAAAGTAGTGGCATAATTTATCCATCCCCTAACCAAGTTTTGCAAGATTTTCGACATTGAGGTTATAAACTTGGAATATTGTGGTTCTATGAAGTTATGAAGATGAAAAGTTATGCCACGACCAAAAGTTTTTTTAGCACAGTTGTTGCTTTCGGACTCTTAACCATTGGCGTAAATGCGCAGGCTGAGAATGGACAAACCTCTGATTCTATTTCAGGCACTCGAGCCTTGTCGCAAATAACCACCACCTCACAGTCGGTACCAGCTGCTTCAGTCACAACTACCACCACTACGACCTCGACTACTTCCCCAGGCTTGTCCTCGGGCGACCTTCAGTTGCGCTCGCAACCGATTGAGCAGACGGTTCGTAGAACCATTGAGCTCAAAGATGCGGATTTGCAACCCGAACGAATTAGAAAAGACGAGAAATTGGCAAGTCGCCTGGCGCGCTCGCATTGGCTCGAAAAGGCTGTCGCAGAAGATCCCGAAATAATCGCTGCCATAACTCAATACAGCGGGTCTGCCAAAATATTAGCCCGTCATCCACGGCTTGGGTATATTGCAGAATACGATCACTATTTATGTCGACAGCTCACTAAATGGAAAGGTGCTTCGCGAGTTCTCGCTAAAAATCCGCAGGCTCAAGCGGTGCTTTATTATGATCCCGAAGGCATCTATCGTGCCATCAAAGTTGACAAAGGCACTGCTCGTCGACTATCTCGCAATACCGAATTTGCCCAGATGGTCATAGACAATCCAGACCTTGCAAAAGTCCTCGCCTCTTACATGTAAGATGTAAATTGCAGGACTGTCAAACTGCCTCGTTAGAGTATGGCAATGTCGTTTCATCACCGTTTGATAGAGCTTGAATCTGAGCTGATTGCAAAAGAAGAATCTGAGCGCGGAATTGCCGAGCTTACCTTTGAATGCTCATTGTTGCTTGAAGAGGTAGAGCAGGAAATTGGAATCAAACTTGCAGCTAAGGCCCCCAGGGATTGGCGCGGCTGGATTTGCTATCGTCGCAAGAATTCAATGATCATTTGTCGTGGACGGTCTTTTGCTGAAGGGTCCATTTTTAAGAGTTATCGAGTCGGGCTGGATACCACTGCTGGCGCAGACGCTATTTCTGATTATAAAAGAGGATACGACGTAACGCCTCCGCAGGATATCGATCATTTGCTATTGAACTTTGGTACTGGCGAATCGATAAAAACATTTTTGTGGTACGGGGAAAATATTGCACCGTACAGACTAATTTATCAGGCTGAAGTTTCATCTGCTTCATCTGATGAGCTGAAGTCGGCCATCGTGGAAGCCTGCGTGTGGATTATGAAGCGGCCGAAGGACAAAACGCTGAACGAATTTCTCAAAGACTGTCAATGAAGATAAGCAAACTGGGTAATTCTTATAGGAGTGGAGTTGGAAGCAGTTGACGGTCAGTTAAACGAGGACTAGTTTTTATGATGAACCGCCCATCCAAACAGGCTTCTCATAACGTTTCGACCCGATTGCAAATTTTGGAATCTTTGCCGACAATAACAGACATTAACGGTTTGCTAGGAGAGGTTCATAAATATCCAGGTAAAATTTTCCATTTGCCATGGGTGGTTGATGCTAGAAGCTTACTTTATGACCTGGCTTGCGGAGTGATGCCTGGTCAGATGGATCCGGAGTGGACACTTAGTGCCGGAAGTGTAATGGGTTCGCTTGCGACAACCACAATCTGGACCCATTCCTCGCCGGATATGGATCTCATTCTCAATTTGTGTTTGATGGAATGCGAAGTACCTTCTGCGGCTAGTGCTGATAAGGATGCCCAGACGAGTCTCAGTGAATTGAAAGCGCTAGTCTCTGAAGATATCGCCAAGCAAAGAAAAGATAGTTATGCAGGCGCTCCCTCGGGACCGGCTCCGCCGTCTTATCCTCGTCCTGCCAATCCCGCTAATCCGACGGCGAGCTTACAAGCTGGATTCCAACCAACTCTGGCTCCGCCCGGCTCTGCCAATGGCGTGGCATTGCCAGCAGGGCAGGGCTCTGGTCCAAATTATGCAGCTCCGAATCCTGCTGATCCGTCGGGGGCAGTGCCGGTTATGCCCACTGCGCCAGCAGTCAGTATGCCACCACTGCCACCAACGCCCACACGGCCAGATTCGATGGTTGGTCGTTTGACCGACACTCCCCCCAATAGTCTATTGCAGTCAGTAGCTCTCGGTCTGATGACCGGACTTTTGCGGGTTCGTGAGCAAAATACGAATCTTGATCTGTGGTTCGAACAGGGGATGTTGGTGCATGCGACCAGTCGCGAAGGCGATGGCGAAGTCGCAGTGCTGGAGCTTCTTTTATTGAAGCAGGGCGACTTCGAATTTTTTCCAAACGACCGCACTACAGAGCGCACTATTACTCGAAGAATCGACGTCGTAGTGCTTGAGTGCATGACTCTTGTTCATAACTATCAACATCTGGAAAAACTAGGATTGGCTGTTAATTCCTATTTGATAAGACGGAACCTCTCACTAAGTGAGTTGGAGTTCGATAATCAAACCAAGAATATTCATTGCCCGAATCGTGACATGCTAAAAACTCTGTATCAACAGATCGATCAGCATTCGACGTTTTTAGAGATGCAGCGAAAGTTTCCGTCCAGCAAATTGGATTGGCTGCCTGCACTATACACGCTGGTTACTGGCAACCTTGTAGAAATTTCGGATAGACCGCAGCAGGATGGTAAAGCTGTAGATCTGGCATCCGTCGGTGTTGATGTGCGTGGGGTGCAAGCCGCTTATGATACGCTGCTCCGACCTGACACGGGTATCATTAGTTTTCACCTGCTGTTATATTTTCTCGAACAGGAATACTATCGGTATGAGCGCTCTCGCTTGCCTTTTACGTTGATGGTTTTCAGTCTTGCAAAAAATACAAATCTTGGATTGCAACCCCTTGATGAGGCAGAGTCACGTAACCTGGCTCAAGTAGTCGAACATATAAAAAGAAAGATAGATGTTCTCGGGCATTTTCAGGGGCAAGATTTCGCCATGATTTTGCCTTCGACGGGCATCGCTGGCGCCAAGATTTTTGCAAATCGACTTATGGAAATTGTTTCGCGTGGCACCGTATGTGATGTCGCGCCGGCAAACATAGTGTTCGCCTGTGGTCTAGCTTCACTGCCTGAAGACGGCATGAAAGTAGAGTTGTTACTTCCAGCGGCTGTCGAGGCAAAAAACAACGCACGCGATACTGCGAGAGGTGTTGTCGCTTATAAGTCTCTGCGCAAGTCTCAGAGTTGATTGGCCACGCAGATCGACTTCAGCTGTCGTTAAATCTGCTTGTAGGTGAATAAATCACTGGTGATTAAAGCGGCAATTTCTCGGCTGTTACGTCTTTTACTTTCAATACTTCGCCTTCAGGAGGTGCGGGAGCCGCAACAGCAGCGGATTCACGGTGACCAAAGGCGCCACGTGCAAATTCCATGAGCTCGATCGGTATGGGGAAGATGAGTGTTGAGTTTTTCTCTGCCGACACTTCGACCATTGATTGCAACTGCCTGAGTTGCATGGTTCCAGGAGTAGCGGAAATTACTGCTGCTGCCATTGCTAATCGTTCTGCTGCCTGATGTTCGCCTTCTGCCGCGACGATTTTGGCCCGACGTTCGCGTTCCGCTTCAGCTTGCCTGGCCATTGCACGCTGCATGGAATCTGGAATTTCAACGTCTTTAACTTCTACAGCAATAACTTTGATGCCCCATCCCTCTGTCTGGCGGTCGATGATGGCTGACAGCTTAGCGTTGATTACATCGCGTTCCTGCAAGAGTTCGTCCAGCTCATGCTGACCGAGAATGCTCCGAAGAGTGGTTTGGGCGATCTGGCTGGTAGCGACATATGGGTCTTCGATTTTTGTCACCGCTTTGTAGGGGTCGACGACCTGGAAGAAACACACGGCGGCGGTTTTTACCGAGACATTATCTTTGGTTATGATTTCCTGCATAGGAATCGCCATGGTGATAATTCTCAGGTCGACTTTTTTAGTTTGCTGGATGCCCGGAAGGATCAACTGCAGGCCGGGTCCGACCACTCCGCTGACCTTACCGAGGGTGAAAACTACGAGTCGGTCGTACTCTTTCACTACCTTCAGGCAACTCACTGCTACGCCGGCGCCGATTGCTCCAAGAACGAAGACTGCTTCTAAAAACACCGCTCTACCTCTTTCGAATCTTCAACCTAGAATAAATGGTTCCACCCTACAAAGCAATTAAACCGCATCCAGAAGTTTCTTGCGAAATTTAGCTACGAAAAAGCCCGATACATTATGGCGGGAAGGGAGCAATTGAATCGAATAAATTAGAGCTTCTTCCATCTTGGATTTGCAGGCAGGTCCTTCCCCGGTAGGAGCGCACTCAGCAAGGATGCTCGGGGGCAAGTGTTTACTTATATCCTCGGGCTCAAACTGCTCGAAATTTTCCAAAAACCATTGAGCGTTGCCGAAATTCTCTTCCGGCTCGATAGAGCAGGTTGAATAAATTAGACTGCCACCAGGTTTGATGCAGCGACTTGCGTTTTGCAATAACTGACGTTGGAGTTCAATCAAGCTTGCCAGATCCTCGGGCTTTCTCTTGAACCTCAAGTCTGCCCGTCGGTTAATTACACCAGTTCCTGTGCAAGGCGCATCGACCAATATTTTGTCGGCAAGGGTTGGACTTTTGAACGTGCGACCATCATGGGCCACAATTTCCAGATTCTTTAAACCCAGGCGCGTTCGTGATTCTTTCAATGGAGTGAGTCTGGAAGCGCTTTGATCAACGGCGACGACTCGGCCTTTATTTTCCATCAACTCTGCGATATGAAGAGTTTTGCCACCAGGTGCAGCGCACAGGTCGATTATAAAATCAGTTGATTTTGGTTCGACGATCAATGAAACAAAGGCAGCTGCTTCATCTTGAATCGAAAATAGCCCTTCCTTGTAGCCAGTAAGTTTCTCGGGTGATCCGCGAAAGGAGCTTGCTGTCTTTCTAGATTTGACCTGCGCATTTGCTCCTGACTCGCTGTCTTGAGCTGCAGTGGCGACCTTGTGATCGGTGCTTTCAGGAATGCGTCCTCTTTCGAGAAGCAAGCATGAATTAACAAGTGCACTGCGTTTTACAGATAGCCCCTGACGTTCCAAAATATCTTGCAGACCTTCCGGTGTTATCGACAACTCGCAAGTTCTAATGCTTAGAGCTGGAGCTCGTTGTGCGAACTGCAAAAGTTTTACTGTTTCCTCTTCGCCGTAATTTTTTAACCACCGATCAACCAGCCAGTCTGGCATTGAATACTTCTCGGCAAGGCTCTTCTCGCTCTTTTCTTGTTCCTGGGATTTTTCCTCATCGGATCTCTTCTTAAGCATTTTAAGCTTGTTAAGCTTGTTCTTGTGAGTTTTTGTGATTGCCGGCTGGATCAACGACTGGTCGGCGTCTGCTGGAGCTGCCGCAGCCGAGGCACGGCGGGCGAGATTGCGCAGCATTCCGTTGGTGAATTTGCCCAGACCTACATGTCCGCGTACTTTTGCTAATTCTGTTGCGGTATTTAAAACTGCCTGTTGTGGAATGTTAGGCATGAACGAAAGTTGAAAGGCACCAATACGCAGGATATTGCGTACCACAATATCGATCTTGGCACCAGGGCGTTGAGATGCTGCATCTATCTGTTCATCTAACTCGAGACGATGGCGCATAACTCCCTGCACCAGGGCTGTGACAAATGCTCGGTCTCTTTCAGAAAGTTCTTGCTTTTTGAAGGCTGCTGCTAGCGCCACGTTTGCGAAGACGCTTTCACGTTCTACTGCTAACAGTGCATCAAGTGCGATGCTCCTGGATGCGAATCCCGCAATGAGCTTTGGCTGCTTTAACGATTTTATTTTTCGAGTTTTTTCCTGCATCTATTTGAACTCTTCGCCGCCCTTTACGCGTAAACCATTAACCCAACTGCGTGCCGGCATGCGCTGCTTGTTTGCAGGTTGAACCTCGACGAGCTCGAGGAGCTCATGTCCGTCTTCCCCGCATGAGACATAGACCTTGTCCCCCTCGAGATATAAGACGCCGGGGCGGTCCTCTATCGATGCTTTGTCGACTAGCTTTGTTTTTAGCAGCTTCAAAGGATTTGATTGGAAGGTCGTGTGAGCGCAAGGCCATGGCACAAGTCCGCGCACCAGATTATGAATATCCTGTCCTGAGTTGTGCCATTTCACGTCTCCTGTTGTTTTGTCCATCATCGGAGCAAAACTTGCCAGCGAATCATCTTGCCGCTCTGGCGCAAGTTCGTTCTTTCGGAGTAAAGAGAGAGTTTCCATCAATAGATTGGCCCCGGTTTGAGACAGTTCGGCCGCCAGTTCCTCAGCGTTCATATCTGGGCCGATTTCAGTTTCTCGTTTCAGAAGCATAGGACCTGTATCGACTCCAGCTTCCGTAAACATTGTCGTGACGCCAGAGATTTTTTCACCTTTTATGATCGCCCAATTTATTGGTGCCGCTCCTCGATAATTGGGCAACAAGGAAGCATGAATATTGATGACACCATATTTGGTGAGACTCAAAACTTCTTTCTTGAGGATTTGACCAAATGCCACCATAACAATTACGTCGGCTTCAAGAGCTCGCATTTTTTCAACCATTTCAGGTGCTTTCGAAAGCCTGGCTGGTTGCAAGACTGGAATATTATGTTTTTCAGCCAGGACTTTGACGGGCGGCTCATGCAGTCGGTTGCCTCTACCTGCCGGACGATCAGGTTGGCAGAGAACGCCAACAACCTGGTCCTGCTGGCTGTCTATTAATGCCTGAAGAGTTGGCACTGCAAATGAGGGTGTTCCAAGAAAGATAATACGCACAGACAATAACCTGCAAATCAATACTGGCGCGGTCGCATGTATCAAGGGTAGCATCTTTTACTATCTTCCCCGGCACAGCTAGAACTGCAATTATTTATCGGAATTTGATAACCTAAGAGCTTCTCGCTTGAGTATCGACAAAATAGAGCATGCCAAGACGTAAATTTCCCTCCGCTGCACTGCTTCTTCTGCCCACCGGGCTGTGGATGCTCGTCTTTTTACTGACTCCTCTTTTAATTCTCTTTGTGTACAGTCTTGGCAGTCGTGACCCGCTAGGGCGAGTTGTGCTTGGCTTCAACTTTGTAAACTACACCCGTTTTTTCTCGATGCCCTATTTCTGGACACTCGGGCGTTCAATGATTCTGGCTGGAGCAACAACCCTAACCTGTTTGTTTCTAGGAACTTCGTTCGCGATCTGGCTTGCTTTCAAAGTGCCGAAAAAGCGACAGCAGTTTTTCATGACTCTTCTCGTGGCACCTTTATGGACGTCATTTCTTTTGCGTATCTATGCCTGGATGACTATTCTGCGACCGGCCGGCATTCTCACGAGCATTTTTGAGACACTGCACTGGCACAATCCACCGGTCCTGCTCTATACACCATATGCGGTGCTATTGGGCATGGTCTACAATTACCTGCCTTACATGATTTTACCAATATATGCGGCTATGGAGAAATTGGATGTGCGCCTGCTTGAAGCCGCTGCAGATCTGGGCTCTACTCCACTTAGAAGTCTATTTAAAATAACTATACCGTTAAGTTCTCGTGGGCTAGTGGCTGGTTGCGTCATGGTATTTGTTCCAGCGCTCGGAGACTACGTGACACCAGATCTGCTCGGTGGTGCGAAAACGATGTTCGTAGGTAACTTAATTCAAAATCAGTTTCTTGTAGTGCGCGACTGGCCATATGGTTGTGCGGTATCGACGATTCTGATTTTGATAGTTTCAGTCTTTGTTTGGATCTATCTCAAGTTCGGGGAAACTGAGGCGGCGGCTGCTTAGCCGAAACGACTGAGCTTAAACAGTAGTTCGACCCGCACCATAAGCCCTTATTATGAAATAGTGATTCGCACTCAACGCTTAGCACTTAGCTTCGAGAGACTTAGTCGGGAACCCTCTCCTTGGCAGCTGGATTATTTTGGATCAGATTTCAGCAGTTGTGATAAAGACTAAGTGGCCTTAGCGGATTGCATGTAAACTATGAGAACCTGGCGATTCAAATGCGCTCAGTTTTTGACGCCCTGGTCTTACTGGATTCAATGTTTGAGTTGGAGGGCTTATGAAACAGGAAACCGTTATTTTCGCGCGCATCTTCGGCGTTAGCTGGCTGGTGCTTTTTTGCGAAATCATGGTCGTGCGTTGGCTTGGCATGGAAGTCCGCGTGCTGAGAGCATTCCCAAACCTGATAGTGATCATCGCGCTGGTCTCGACATCGGCAGGTTTGCTGGTGCCACCTTTGCGAGGTAGAGGTAACAAAAAAGATTTAATCCAGGCATTGATTGCATTTTCCATTCTGATGTCATCAGTTATTTTCTCTGTGCCTTTGCACTTGGCGGATTCAAGCATCAAGACGGATCATCCCGCCCCTGACGTGGCATTGGCTGCTGTAGCTCTGCTGGTCTTGAGTGGTTGCCTCTACATACTATTCAAATTGCTTGGAAGACTTTTGGCTGCGGAGTTCGACAAGTTGAAACCGATCGTTGCCTATTCTTCTAATCTCCTGGGAAGCATTGCTGGTGCGCTCTCCTTTATGATTGTTTCCCAACTCTGCGTTCCACCGTATTTCTGGTTAGCGCTTGTTGGTTGTGTTATTTGGTTGTTATACAGGCGATCTTATCTGGTTAGCATAAGCATTGTTTGTGTTGCAGCCAGCGTAATTGTTTACTCTGGCGCCTATTTTTCACCATATAGCAAAATTACACTCAAACCGGCACCGGAAGAGGTACAGGCTGTTAACGGCAAAGACAGTTTCTTTTTGTACTCGAACAACTTGTTCTTCAATGCCGGTCTCAGTGTGGATAAAGTCGATCATCTGGACGAAATAAAAGATGACACCTACGAAGTAAAAGAGATGAAGGGTTACTTTGGGGTTATGCGTGTCCCCATTGCGTTCGCGCCCGCTCATGACGATGTCCTGGTGCTTGGAAGCGGTCCTGGAAATGACGTCGCTTATGCCTTAAAGAGTGGTGCCAAACATGTGGATGCTGTTGAAATCGATCCAATAATATGCAAAGTGGGACGAGACAAACACCCAGATCATCCGTTCTCTGATTTGCGTACCAGCGTTTTCAATGAAGACGCGCGTACGTTCCTTCGCTATTCTAAGAAGCAATATGACCTGATCGAGTTCGCTTTTCTTGATCCTGGTAATACCGTAGATAGTGCATCGCTTGTGAGGGTGGACAATTTCGTATACACCACTGAATCGATTAAGTCAGTTTTGAACCATTTAAAGCCAAATGGTGTGGCTACGCTAATTTTTGCCTGCCCCTCGGCAGAGAGTTTCATCTACAAACGTTTGTTCAAAACAGTAGAGGCTGCTACAGGTAGGACGCCGATTGCCTACACAAACAGGGATGGAAGTAGCATAATTATCGTCTTTGGTCCGGGCGCGCACCCTGCGTCTTCCTCGATCGCAGCCGCCGCCACCCTGGCGTCTTATCCGCCAGCGGGAATGACCGTGAATGAGCCAGCAATGACTGATGATTGGCCATTCCTTTATCTGGCAGTGCAGCCGCTTGGATTATTCGTATATGCGCTCATGCTTTTTGTTTCAGTTGTAGTACCCGTTCTATTGATGGTGTTTTCTAAGGCTGACGTAAAAATATCTAAGCCGGATTGGGGCGTTATGTTCTTTCTTGGACTTGGTTTCATGCTCATGGAGACCAAGTCGATTACGCAGCTGTCGCTGCTTTTTGGCGCGACATGGCTTGTCAGTTCGGTGGTCATCCTTTTCGTTCTTATTTTTGCTTTTGCTGCCAATACATTGGCTTCAACTCGTGACTTCAAGTCTATTGGTTGGATTTATTTGTGCCTCGTGCTCTCTCTAGCGTTGGGCTACTTCTGGGAGATACCAACAGCAGGTGCCGAGCATCCCTGGATGGGGGCAATGCTAACCAGTGCTATTGCTTGCCTACCGGTCTTCTTTGGTTCATTCATTTTCTCTATTTGCTTCAAGAGGGCGACGAGCAATATTGCATATTTGTCGGCAAACTTGATTGGTGTCGCAATTGGTGGCTTGACTGAGAACGTTTGTATGTTTAGCGGTATTAAGGCTCTGGGGCTCGTCGCGCTATTCATCTACGGCATGGCTTATGTGAGCTGGAAGGTTGGACAGAGGGGCAACCCTTCGATTGCCGCTAAAGATGTGCCTGAACCAGCAACACCTGAGGGGTGAAACCGGGCGAATGGCATGTGATTGCACTATTTTAGTTCTTACGACGATCAACACGATGGTCGGATTTTTCGCAGCAGGCTCAACAGTCGGTCATAGTCGTTCTGCAAAAGTTGAGACAGCGATTGACCGGCTGCGATGAGAAATTGTTCGGAGCGCCCCGTTGTTTGTTGTGCCTCTCGAATGGTAGCGGCCAGTAATTCGTCGGCAGGCACCGAGCTTATGTGCAAGAGCAGGCGGAGAAAATCGAAGCTTTGTGTAAGTTCAGTGATTTGTTCTATCGTAGAGGGAAAGACGAAATCATGTACATCTGGCGGATGTGGTGGCAAGTGCTGATATACGATACCGTTCTTTTCATAACCGACAATAGCACCATGGACTTCAGTGCGTAACAATGAAAAAATATGAGGCTGCTCAGATCGCAATTGATCTCGAGTCATCCCCATGGCCAGAGGTTTATGCACCGAATCTGGTGCGCCTGCTATAACGTTATAAACAACTGCGAATATGCGTAAATCTGAGTCATCCGATGCGATGGTGAGAAAACTTCCGAATCGAGGTTTGACTTGTCCTCTGATTTCATCGTGGGTCGAGGTCTGAGCAATAACTGTCGTAATTGTTGAAGAGAGCACTTCAGCGATAGCTGCACGAGCATCAGTTTTGCCAGTCGCCTTTTCAACCATCTTTGTTATACCGATGCGCCTAATCTGTTGGCGGAGTTACTTTATTAGGTGCATAATTTTCTGTTGGCTCATCATCTTCCTTTTTTATCTCTACAGATTTGGTTGACTGAAGGCTGATCGTTGTTTTGCCGCCATCATCCGCGAGTGACACATTGGCGTCGAGATCTTTGTCTTTCTTAGTAGCTGAAATGCTAACCAACTTAGGCAATACCTGCACATTGTCGACGCTCCAACCAGTATTTTTCAGTTCGGCCTGATAGTACTCGCTGACTTTATCTAGAGGATCAGTGGTCGAAAGTATGAGAAAACGAGATTGTTCGTCGCCCGCTCCTTCTGCCGACACAGAGCCGGTTGGCGCTGCACCCGTATAGAGGGGTAATGGGAAATCTTTAGGAACCGCGTCTTTCCCTTCAGCCATTGTGTGGGTCATGCCGCCTGATTTGTAGGTGGCTTCTTTGTCGTTGCCGCAAGCACTCAAGAACAGGCATAGTGAGGAGCTAATGGCGGCGACAATATAAAAGCGCTGAGAAATCATTGCATGACCTGATGGGATCGATGGGAGGTAGCTAGGTTGCTATTCTACAGGAGTTTTGTAGCAAAATTGCAGCCTTTCTCGCTATCGCCTGCGCCTGTCTTGAATAATCAAAGGCTCAGGCTCTGCTGGTAGTCAAGCGGTCTGAGGTGGTCGCCACCTCAGACCGCTCATTTTATTTTCGAGCTTTTGTTAAATAGTCGTTGAGCTGGGTTGTCCAATCAATTCGAGCAGCCCATCTCCAAGCGAGCTGATTGCGCCGACTGTCATGGTGATAAGAACACCTGGAATAAAAACAGACCACCAGTTGCCTTCCATCAGGCTAAGTTGTGCGGCACTGAGCATGGTGCCCCAGCTGGGTGTAGCGGGTCCCAGACCAAGCCCGAGAAAGCTAAGACCTGATTCCATAAGTACCGCATCTGATACCAGTAAAGTTGCTTCCACAAGCAAAACGGACGCCGCATTTGGTAGCAAATGGTTGAAGATCGTTCGCATCGTTCCTGCGCCGAGCGATTTTGCAGCAATGAGATATTCTTCGCCACGTAACGCCAGCACTTTTGCCCTCGCAATTCGGGCTGCTTCGAGCCAGCTCGTTGCGCTGATAACAATGATCACGAGGACAAGTGGCATCAATCCATAACTGTAGTTATTTACGCCAAGTAACTCCACCAGTGGTTGAGGCAAAGACTTTACGAGTGCCGGCGTGGACAAAATAGAATTGAGAGCAAGCAGCAAGATAATGTTCGGTATGGCAAGAAGTCCATCGACAGTTCTCATCATGACGTTGTCTATGAGCCCACCTGCGAAGGCGCTAAAGGAACCCCAAAAGCTTCCAAATGTAACCGCTATCATCGCAGCAAGAATACCCACACTTAAAGTTGAGCGCGCACCCCAGATACCCTGGCTGCAAACGTCCCGACCGAGATAATCTGTGCCGAGCAGGTGTCCATTGATACCTGGTTGCAGATTCGTACTGCTCAAGTCGATATGTAATGGAGATAACGTGCCGTTCATTGGAAAGATTAATGGTGCTACTAGCCCCAGTATCACAAGAGATATCATGATGCCGCTGCCTACGAGTAATCTAAAGCCAAGCCGATGAGGCGAGTGAATGGCTACTGTGCCATCTTGAACCGTGGCTTTATTTAGGTCATGTGAAAGCAGTATCTGTCGTAGTGGCATTTCAGGCTGGTGCCACTCCCGTGCTGTTTGATGAATCGTCCGGAGATGATGACAGGCGCGGATCCAGGCAAGTCTGAATAATGTCCGCGAGCAAACTGGAAAGTATCACGAGTACGCCGTATAGCATGATTAACGCCAGCATGACAGAGTAGTTCCGAGCGAACGTCGATTCAACAGCAAGCCTGCCCATGCCTGGCCACGCAAAAACAGATTCTATCAATACGGAACCGCCAAGCAAGGCAGGCAAAGACAAACCAACCAGACTGGCAACTGGTAAAAGGCTGTTCCGAGCAACGTGTTTCAAAAGAACACTTGTCCGGCTGAGTCCTTTGCATTGTGCTGTAAGAACGTATCCTCTACTGAACTCGTCGATGGTTGAGGCTCTCACAAAGAGGGCAATTTTCGCCGTGCGCCGAGTTGAAAGCACGATTGCAGGGATAAGTATGTGTTTGATAGTCGAGCCCAGGGTCGCTTGAACTCCGGGGTCATGCAATCCCAGAAGGCTGAAGCCTGCAAACTGTTTGGTATTGGCAAGCGCCCCAATTACAAGTAATCCAACCCAAAAGTTTGGAGAGGAATAAAGAATTATAGAGAGGCTGAAAAGTAAGTTTTCCAGAATGTTGCGTTTACTGCGATTTCGCAGCCAGACCATGAGCAGCCCCCAGATGGTGCCCACGACGAAAGAGATGACCAGACTGGTCATGACTAATATTAGGGTCGCGGGAAGCCGCTCGGCAATTACTTCCGCGACTGGCCTACCATCTTTGTATGAACGCCCGAAATCAGCTTTTGTTGTCAAATGCCATAGCCATTTCAAGTACTGTTCCGCAAATGGTTTGTCCAGACCGAATTCGGTTTTGAGTGCTGCTACTGTCGAAGGATCTATGTCGCGCTGAGCAGTACCCAGCATGACATCTACTGGATCGCCTGGCAAACACTTAATAATGCTAAACGCAACCAGAGAAAGAATTAACAGCAATGGCAGAGCAGCAAGAACGCGCTTGTAGATAATGTCGAACAATGTGGCAGTTCCTGCTGGTCGTTGCGATTATGATACAGCTTGTCTCTCGTTGACAAACTTTGTGGGCTCCGCATAGGATAATCAATCCCGACGGAGATATGTGGCGGCATAGCCAAGTGGTAAGGCCGAGGTCTGCAAAACCTCTACCCCCAGTTCGAATCTGGGTGCCGCCTATTTTTTCCTCTGTTTACCAGGTAAGCCTGGTCAGGGTAAAATGATCTTCTTCGCGGACGGTTGGCGCAGTTGGTAGCGCACCACTTTGACATAGTGGGGGTCACTGGTTCGAATCCAGTACCGTCCAAATTTTATGAATTTTGAATGTGACGGTGAAACGGGACGATGATGTCCCCTTTTTTCGCTGTGGCGATTTATATGCGATTGGCGGCGTCACGCTCTGGCGATCAATAATTAGGAACAACGAGCATGCTGCGTCGAATTTTAAAACAGAGGCTTAAATGAAAATTTGCGATAGCGCTTGTTGCTTTAGTGAGCCCGCTGGTGCTGCAGATTTATGCATTTGCACCAGTTGTTTGGAAGAAATTGCATCTCTTTTTGACGGAAACAGTGGAACAGTCTTTCAATTAACTTGTTCATTTTGTCGCCTGATTTTGCCCTTGCCAGGAACTCCACCTTTCATCGTGGTATGTGCCAATGGACTCTCAATCTGTAGAAAATGTTGTGCTACCTATCTGGAGAATAAACGGTCCGGAACTACTGCTAGGATCTTGCCAGGGTCACTTAAAGAATAACATTCCCCCAGCGTGAGCTCTTCCGCTGTGCACCAGTCTGTTGGATGCCCGTGATGATTTCCCCATGGCTGCGCTTTCGCATTGACATTAATATAATGATTTGACAGGTCAAATTACTATGTTTTTAAAGCGAATAATTACTTTACTGATTGCCTTAATTGTCATTCCTGGTTGCACGAGGCTGGCATCATTTGCGGGCACCTATCCGATTCTACCGAATAGCAAAAAATCCTGGGGCTATATCGATCACGCTGGACAATTTGTCATTCCCCCGCAATTTGATACTGCTCGCGATTTTTCTTGCGGCGCTGCGGCGGTGGCAGTAGATCGAGATTATATCTCCGACTATAGCGACCTGCGATACGACTATATCGACAAAACTGGCAAGCTAGTTTCACATGACTCCCAGGCTCGAGACGTTCAACTGCATTGTGGTCTCTGCCCGAGAATGAGTGGGTCGGAGTGGGGTTATGTCAGTGCCGAAGGTAAATTTAAAATTGCACCACGTTTCGAGGAGGCTATGGACTTTACTGAGAATTTTGCGCCCGTCATGGAAAAGGGCGTGCTCAAAATCATTGATACCACTGGTAAGGTCGTATGGTCCGAAGTTAATGCCAATTTGGAGAAATCGGCGACGGAAGACAATAGTTACGTTGTGATAGAACTCGAAAATGCGACGTTCTATGCATCCAATAAAAACGGGCGATTTCATTTTGGAGGTTGGTTCCTTAAAAATGAAGAGCTTACACCGGCACCGTCTGTCGACACCAACCCGACGGACGCGCCCTACGGTTATATTGATCGGAAAGGAAAGTGGACTATTTCCCCAAAATTTCAAAGTGCTTCACATTTTTCCGAAGGGCTAGCAGCAGTCACTGAGAATTCAGCAGCTACTGGTGGTGAATGGTCTACTTATTACATCGATTCTAGCGGAAGAAAACAACTAAGCTTGCCTAAATCGGTGCGGAGTATTGGCGAATTTCATGATGGCATCGCGTGGGTCTATTTGAACCAATTGGAACCCCCATGTGCTCTTCAGAGAAAAGAGGAGGAGTCGACATGTGCCTTTATTGATAAATCTGGCGATTTTGTTATCCCACCCAAATACACGTCACTTTCTCTGTCGTTCTCGGAAGGGCTCGTGGCTGCGTCGACTGGCTATGGTGAAAATCAGCGATGGGGTTTTATCGATAGGCAACAGCATATAGTCATCCCTTTCATATTTAGTTATGCGAGTGCTTTTTCAGAAGGGTTGGCTGCAGTAACCTTAGCTAAAGAGCAAACAGTGGCATCTGCATCCATGCCGACTGCTCGGGAGGTTGACAAACAAATTCGTGAAAGAATTCTGCAAATATGCCATCCCTACCAATTTACTAGTTTTCGTATTCAGTTGGACATTTCAAATGGTGTGCTCCAAAAAGTGGCTTTAAGAAGAGGTACTGGCGATACCTCCCTTGATACCAAGCTCACTGCGGCGCTAACAGATTTGAAGTTGCCACCTTGGAGCCCGGAGTTGAGTTCAGAAAATTATCCAAATTATGTTGTAACACCACAATCTGTGCTCGCTGCGTTTACATCTGAAGATTCTGAGAACCAGAAAATTGAAGATGCGAAAATTCTGCGCGATAAGCTGACGAAGCAGGAAGAGCATGCTGACTGGAAAAAGAGGCGTACTTTACTAGAGCAGTATCTGGCGCTAGAAATGCACCTTGATGATGATAATTCCTGGAGGAATGAGTGTGATGAGCTAGTGACGCTTTATCGTCAGCATGGAGATTTAGAAAAAGCAAGAGACTTGGCCGAGTTGGCATATAGGCTTTCTCCGGAAAATGGATGGAAAGTTGCGGAAATCGCAGAGGAAGATGGAGATCTTAAACGCGCCGAGACTGTTCTCAAGGATGCTATAACGCAGTTCGAGAAGCAGAATCAAGGCAAGTTGTTGCAAAACAACATCGGCCCGTGGTACGGAGCTAACGTTGTAGCTCTTGCTGATTTTTACTATAGGCAAAAGCGATTTATCGACGCAGAGAGTTTATATCGAACTCTTGCCGATCAGCACACCTACTGTCTCAAAGAAAACGGCGAGAAAATACTCGATTCAAATCGAGAAAATCGTTATCGATTGGCTCTTTTCTATCTCGATCGTGGGAAGGTAGAAACGGCCGAAAAGCTATTTATTCAGTTACTAAAAGAGGCTGATTCGACGCCACCAGGATTTTGGATGGATGATCACTGCTTGAGTTATCTGGCAATTTTGAAAGAGCGCTATCCTCAGCGATACGAGAAATTTGAATACTTAATGGAGCGCACCTCGGCCGGTGACGGAACTGCGCTCTTTGGAGCAATTGACTTAAGTGGACGGCTCGTCGTACCTGCGAGATTCCAGGCGCTTGGCTGGTTTGAAGACGGTTTAGCGCCAGCCCAAATTGCTAATCATTGGGGGTATATTGATACAAACGGCAAATGGAAAGTTTTTCCAGAATTTGCTCTGGCATTACCCTTCTCTGAGGGGGTCGCCGCGGTTTGCAGACGGTTAGTGCCTTTCCCAATTGGAGCCCTTGACAGAAAATATGAAAAACTTTGTTTCATAAACAAGGACGGCGTATGCAAGTTACGAACCAATCAGGATTTCGGAGCCGGCTGCTCCAGCGTTTTTAGCGAGGGTTTGGCTGGAGTCGCTCTCGATAAAGGCGTAAATGACAATGGATACATTGATAAGAGCGGAAGGATCGTAGTTGCTGGACAATTTCACGAAGTGCCACCATTTAAGTCCGGGATCGCGAGGCCCTCTATCGCCCTAGCACCCATAACTGCTACCGGGCTTGGAGTCGAGCAATATTCGGTAGCTATCCCGCTGGATGGTACGCCCTTGCTCACGCCACAATTGGATAAGCCAGATCGTGAAGCTAAAGAGGGAGAGCTGATTAACCCATTTGTCACCATTGTCACTGCCGTTGACAAGAATGTGAGCGATGACACTCATGGTGGTGCTAAAAAATGGGGATACAGAGCACTTGACGGCACCGTACTTGTGAAGCCGGCTTTCGATCACGGCAATTGTTATTCAGAGTCTGTTGCTGCTGTCTGTATCAAAGACCGTTGGGGTTACATCGACAGAATGGGAACTATGGTCTTACCTCCTGTCTACGATTCTGCAAATGACTTTGATAACGGACTAGCAATTGTTAATGACCACAACAAAACTCACTTCATCGACCATGCAGGACACGATCCATTCGATGGTAAATATAACGATGTTAAGCCATGCTCGGCTGACCGCTTAGCAGTCAGCGCCGACGGCGGTACGACGTATCAACTAGTCGATCGCTCGGGACGGAAGGTGACGGAAACTAAGTTCAGAAAGCTGGGCTCTTATAGTTCCGACCTGGCTCCTGCTCAACCTGCTGATGTGGATTTCGACCACTGGGGCTACATTAATCGGAATGGCGATTTTGTTATCAAACCAATTTTTTATCAAGCCGGAGATTTCCACGGACGTTTGGCGGTGGTTCGATGTTTGCCGGGTGCACCGCATCTGAAACCAGTTATTGAGGCACCTGTGAAGCAATATTAATTTTGCTGGAATGCCATTCCACTAATTCGTCGAGATCTTTTGCTGGAATCCATAAAATAAAATGGTCTCTGTGGTCGGACTCGAACCGACGTATCGCGACTTAAAAGGCCGCTGCTAATCCATCTCAGCTACACAGAGAGATGATGGAAAAAAAGGAATTTCTCTGTGGTCGGATTCGAACCGACGTATCGCGACTTAAGAGGCCGCTGCTAATCCATCTCAGCTACACAGAGAAATGATGGAAAAATGGAGCCCAAGGTCTGGATTCGAACCGACGATCTTTCGCTTACAAGGCGAGTGCTTTAGCCACTAAGCTACAAGGGCATACCTTTCCGGTCTGACCACGCCTATCTTGAACAACACAACACAGGACGCGATCAGACCACTCTTTTGGAGGTCTTTGTCGTCTTCGTAGTTGTGGTGAATTGAAACATCATCTTTCCTAATGGTGCACGACCAAGGATTTGAACCTTGAACCTTCTCTGTGTAAGAGAGCTGCTCCGCCAATTGAGCTAGTCGAGCATATTATATTCATAGCATAAAAATGGTCGGTGTGGCAAGAGTCGAACTTGCTTTGACTTGCGTCCAGATTTTACAGACCTGTGTAGATGCCGATTTCTACCTCACACCGATGTGGTGGCATAGGTGATTGGTATCGATAGTAGTCTTTAATTTTCATTGTGATTTTCCTTATAATTTTTCCTTGTAATTTCGTTGTATTTTCCCTTGTAACTTTCTTTTCAAATTGGAGGAGACGGCATGGACTTGCACCTGCAACCCCTTTCGGGGCAGCCCGCTTCAAACGGGGGTCTTCAACTATATTCAGTTCGTCTCCATGGTGCCAATGCTCAGTATCGATCTGAGTTCTCACCGTCTTCGGCGGCACGTGTTGACCACAATCACCACATTGGCATATTTCGGAATAGGCAGGAATCGAACCTGCTAGGCTGCTAAACCCGACTCTTTAGCAAAGAGCTTCCCACCATTGGGCACTATTCCTGATGGCAGTTTCGACGGGATTCGAACCCGCGTGACAGCATCGACAGTGCTGCATCCTGGACCACTAGATGACGAAACTATGGCGCACAACCCAGGAATCGAACCTGACCCTAACGTTTTGGAGACGCGTTGGCCCCATGGCCTGTTGTACATGGTGCTCTCTCAGAGATTCGAACTCTGAACCTTTCCGTTCTTGGCGGAACGCCTCTACCAGTTGGGCTAAAAGAGCATGACTTTCAATTGAGACGTAAGTTCTCATCGATTTTTTTGAATTCGAATACGTCCTGTTTGATTTTTTTCGATGTATGGTTTCTCCGAATTAGATGGTGATATCAAACATGGTGCAAAGAAATTAAGCGCGGTGGCAGATTTGCACTGCCGCATCCCAGAGTTGCAAACTGGTGCCTTGCTGTCTTGGCTAAACGCGCATATGGGGTGGCTAGCGGATCTCGATACCGCATTCGGAAGTTCACAACCTCCTGTCTTTCCTTTAGACGATAGCCACAGTTCTGGGAATCCAGGCTTTGCTCCTGGCACTCTTCGTTCAAAGCGAAGTACGTTGCTGAATACGCCAATCCCCACCGAATCCGGTGCCAGCATCATTTGCGTTTGATGTTGGCTCTGATGATCTTGTTGATCGCATCGGCGTTGTCGTACTCGCTGGAGCCCTCGCCCTTGCGAATGAATATTTACAGAGAGACAGAATCGAACTGCCATCCGACGGTTATCGACCGCCTGCTCTACCTTTGAGCTACCCCTGTACAGAGGCGTGATGAGGGTTCGATTAACTAATTCGTTGACTAATTTGTAAGCTAAAGTTTTCATTTCCGTAAGTTCCATCGTTATAACACCAACTATCTTGACGCAGCATGCTCGACGTCCAGTTAAACTGGCTGTCTTTGCTGAGATAGGATTGATGTGTGACGACTCTCACGGGAAATATCCTTTGAATAATGTGCAGCGGTTTTTCTCCGCTTATTTGTTTATACCACAAAAACAATTTGATCAACAAATAAATTTTGGCACCGATAGAAGGATTCGAACCTCCACCTTACACGTTAGAAGCGTGTCGCCCTGTCCGTTTAGACCATATCGGCATAATGGCACCCATGGTAGGAATCGAACCTACTTTGTCTTCGTCCGTAGCGAAGTGCATAATCCAGTATGCTACATGGGTAAAAAAATTATTCGAGTAGACGAGAGTTGAACTCGCTTTTTGGTGTTGAAAGCACCACGTCCTAACCGGTAGACGACTACTCGAAGAAAAATATCTTCGCGATTTTGTCGTCTCTCGTTCTCGAAAAATGGTGGCACTGACTGGAGTCGAACCAGCATTAAACCTGTTATGAGCAGGTCTTCTTACCGTTAGAAGACAGTGCGATGTGGCTGCATCGGCTGGAATCGAACCAGCGATAGGCGAGGTAACAACTCGCTGCATTGCCGCTTTGCTACGATGCAAAATAAAAATGGTAGGAGATGCAGGAATTGAACCTGCTACATTCTGCGCCCAAAGCAGACGTTCTGCCGATGAACTAATCCCCTGAAAAAATGGAGACGGTCGGAATCGAACCCACCCAAAATCCTTGCAAAGGATCTTCGCCACCCTGGTACATGCGTCCCCGTGCTTAAACGGCTGACGGTCGAGGTGCTGGTGGTGCGGCTTTGGTTGAATTGCTTTGAACATTGACGTGAACCTGAGTTTGAGATACGACCATGACGAGATTGCGCATACTTCTTATGCGATTCTCTTTATGGTTGTAGCTAAATGTGTTCACGGCTTTAAACTCTTGTATTACTTGAATGGAGCGCGATCAGGGAATCGAACCCTGTTCTTCTGCTTGGAAGGCAGAGGCAACAGCCAATATACCAATCACGCGTCTATATGATTTATACCACGCGCAATAAAAATGGCAATAGGAAAATTGTCACGTTGTTGCAGAAAATAATTTTTCAGTCGATCTGTTTTTTTTCGATAATAAAAAAAGATTTTGCACAATGCAATTGCGACGCGGCAAGTTTTGATAGCCAATCAAAATCGCCTGAAGAGAACGAGAGTAATAATGATTGAAGAAGCGGTCCACAAAATTGTTCGCACCCAATTTGCACCTAATAAAGTTTGGTGCGCTGATGAGGTGAATCCATTTTGAGCAAAGACTTCTATGAGAAGGAACGGAGTACAGCGCGGTGATAATCCAGATGATCGCAATAAGCACAAAATTTATCCATAAGATAAATGCGTTTGGCGAATCTGCGAAACAGGCTAACCCCAATGCCAGCAAAGCTTGGATTATCATCGGCACCACGACAACCATTCCTGTCAGATTGCAGTGCAGCTGGGCATAATCTTTCGATTGTTCTGGCCGACCCTTGCGAACAGCGGATAGTGAACTATTTGAACAAACCAGATTAAGCCGGTCATAAACCAGCTGGTCGCGTCGAGAACTAAATAGGCCAACTTGATATCAAACATGAAAAACCAGAGCTTAATGGTTTCATGCTCAACAGTCTTAGTGAATCGATGAACCTATGCAACTTGAACGCGTTTGCAATTACGCATCGCCTTCAACTAAGGATCCGGTGGAGCGTCGCCTTCCACCATCACCCAGAATTGACGTTGCAGATCCCACATGGCTTCGTCTTTCCAATTGCGCAGTACAACTTTAGCCGTCCACATGCCTTCTTTGTCCAGGGTGATTTCCGGCTTGAAGATGTAGTGCCCCTTGTAGATATCCGCAGGATCGTTGGCGTTGAACTCCTTAGTAAAGACTTCCTGTCCTTCGATGTTTTCTATAGAGAACGTACCCTTATATTGTCGGCGTTCGTAAGGCGTGCCGAAACCAACAACTACGTGACAATTTGCTTTCATCGGCATCGTTTTGCAAACGAATAGATCAAATAAGCCCTGGGTATCTACGCGCCCGTTCTCTGCGTGCTCAGCTTGATCGCAGAACAGAATGTATCCGCTGTGTAAGTACTTCATCGCTCTCTATCTT
>Ga0182030_10003856_pt1 | contig 32019 bp, 27 predicted proteins | sample 812S3MmetaG_FD_121299 | JGI IMG/M metagenome (GOLD analysis project Ga0182030, IMG submission 121299) | Permafrost microbial communities from Stordalen Mire, Sweden - 812S3M metaG (Illumina Assembly) | ecosystem: Environmental > Terrestrial > Soil > Wetlands > Permafrost | place: Sweden... | reverse complement strand
TCCTTGTGGCCAAGCCGTCCTCGTTTCCAGGGTTAAAAACCCCGAAACAAGATAACGGGTCCCGCCTCCAGGTGGGGCCAGATCAGACCATCGAAAGGGGCCAATTCAGAGTAGCGAAATCACTTATCTGTCTATCCCACGCTGACCGCGCTCCAGCCCCGCCCGAGACCGGTTCCTTCCCCGCCACGAAGCTCCGCTCAATCAGGCATCGTCTACCCGCCAGAGCAGCACATCCAGACGGCGATCCAAACCCTCAAATCCGTGGCGATCAGGTCCATGTTGCCGCCAGCCGGTCACCCATGGAGGGCAGACAGGCCGGGCAAAGTTGCCTCCATCGACAAGAATCTCGCATTAGGCATTCTGACGCCGGAGAAAGAATGACCGAAGTCTGGGCACGACCTGAAGCTTGATCTGGTTGTGGAAGACAAGTCCGAGAGTGCACGCAAGAATGGGAATCAATGCGACGGTTTGCACAAGAAAGAAGGCCATGGAATGCGTGGGGAAAAACCGATCGACGAGGTATGAGGCGAGGGCATACGGGACTGCACACAGATACACCGGCGCCCAAACATCCCGGTAGACCTGCGTCGTGGTTATGTTCACAAGGCTGGGTACATATCGAGGCCAGAAGACGAGATGTATGACTAAACTCGGAACTAAAGTTCCAATTGCCACACCATAGATGCCCATCTTGATGGCGAGAATCACGCTGAGAGTGAGATTTGCAACCGCTTCGAGTACGGCCCACTTAGCGACTCTCTTGTGCTTTTCAATACCCCACGCGATCGCGGATGCCGTCGAATTGGATAGGGAGAAGAAGAGTGCAGAGGCGAGGATGACCAGGACGATTCCAGAACTATGTGAGTACTGGGGCCCCATCCACAGAGCAATAAAAGTCCGTCCCCGCACCAGGAAGGTAATGAGAATGGGGCTGGAAATAGCGATAACGAGGCGTGTGCCGTTGACATAGAGAGTTCGCAGACTGGCGATATTCCCCGCTGATTCGTAGGTGCTGGCGGCGGGAGTAAAGGTACCAGTCATGGACTCCACGATCTGCTGGGTATACCGGCAAAGTGAATTCCCGATCGAATAGAAGGTGACGGCCGCGGCCGATACGAACGCGCCAACCACGAGGTTATCCGTCTGGTAAACCAATTGGCCGGCAACCGTCAGCAGGAACGCGTATGCGCTATAAGACCAGATTTTCCGAAGAACTTCGCGGCCGGGGATCTTCAGGGTGATCTTCAGTGCGGGATAGATCTGGCGCGTCATAAACGCCAGCCACACGCAACGGACCAGTGTGGCAACCAGTTCGCAAATGGCAATGGCGACGATGCCGCGGCCGGCCCGGAGGACCGCCACAGTCCCGATCACGCGGATGGCAAGCTGGACGAAGTTGGCAAGGCCATGCAAGTCGTACCGGTTCAAAGCAGAAACCACGCCGCTGAACACCCCGAATGCCATGCTCAGAGCGGTGGAAACTCCGATGATGAGCACCGCTTCCCGGCCCTGAAGAGCCAGGGAAGCCGGCACCTTGAACAGCACCGGAAAGAACACCGCAAGGATGCCGGAAGACAGCAAAACCAACACGCTGATCTGCAGACGGACCCAAAGAACGGCCGAGATTACCTCGGAGGCGCTTTGGTGATCTTGCGTTGTATGGCCCTTGGAAACATAGCGGAGGATGGAACTGCGCATTCCCACGTCAAATAATAGGAGGTAGTTGACCGAAAACACAGCGATAATCCAGACCCCGTATGCCGCATTTCCGAGCCGGTGGACGACAAAGGGAGACAAAAAGAATCCAACTGCCAGGGAGGCAGCGGTGACGAACCAGCCCGAAAGAACATTCCGGACGAGGTGCCAAAGGCGCAACTGCAAGGACTCCCCACTTTCCGATGAATCCGGCTGTGACTATGAAGAAATTATAGACGGAGTGCAGTTGTTTCAGAAGTTGTCCAGTTAGCATCTGGGAGCGTACTTGGCAGCCTCGCTCAGAGCCAGGATCTCCAGGCAGCCACTCTGCACCACGCCGATGGCCAATAACACACCAGCATCACGTCTCTCGCGTACTTGGAGTAAAACCGCGGTAGACGTGCAGCAACTCACGGGATGCTAGTTCCCAAGTGTAGTACTGTTCGGCGCATACCTTGCCACGTTGGCCATACGAATCATCGTGTCGCGCGTGGTAGGCAGCAATAATTTTGGCCGCAGCATCCTGCGGACTCCCTGACTGGAAGATAAACCCGCAATTACATTGGCTAACGATTCGCGCCAGAGGTTTTGCGTTGGATACTAGAACGGGTTTTTGGAGCGCCATGTACTGGAACAGCTTGTTCGGGATAGTCGTGTTGATGAAGTCGTTGTACACGTGAGGAACGAGACATAAGTTGCTCTTTATAACGTATGCGTGAATTTGATCGAAGGGCAAAAAGCCCAGGAATGTAACGAGGTCGCAAACCCCTTCTGCCTCTGCGATCGTCTTCAACCGGGGTAGGTCGTTGCCGGATCCTCCAATATAAAGGCGCACGTTTGGAATTGCTCGGCGCACCAGTTTAAGAGCCCGGACAATGTCGTCCAGCCCTCTTTCGATGGTTATGGCGCCTACATAGATCAGCTTGTACGCATCCGGGTCGGGATCGAAAGAAACTTCGACGGATGCTGATGTTTTCAAGAACATTTCGAGGTCGACACCGTTGGTGACGACCGAAATACGACTTGGGCTGACTCCGTCGGCAATCAACCGATCGCGAGCTTCGTCCACCACTGTGAAGATATGGTCGACTCGCTTGGTCACCCATCTCTCGACCCCGCGCGCTGCCTTGTAGTTCTTGAAGAGTAGATATTTCCAATCTTTTTTTGCCCAGCCTCGAAGAGCCTCTGGGTAGTTCTCCCACATGTCGTAGAGCACCGGCAGATGGTAGATGCGGCCAACTGCGAGCACGGCCGGTGAAACAGGCAAATCGATGACCTGGAGCACGTCGATTTCGAACCTTTTGGTGACGCGGAAGAGAGACCATATCCAAAGCAGATTCAGGAAGATTGGAAACTTCACAATTCGGTTCAGTTTTCTGCTTTTGAATTTTGGACCGAGACGTATGACATGAACATCGCCAAATACCTCTTCACGAGCCGCGTGAGTGCCGTAATCATTGCAGAGCAGGTAGACTTTGTGTCCACTGGCGGCGAGCGATTTGGCAGTTTTCTCGATGCGCTCCTCTCTCGGGAATTCGCCTTGATAGATCAGACAGATGTTCATCAATAACCGCCACCTTGCGGCACGCTATCCCGATTCGCAGTTCTGCACATCGCCTATCGAAGGCGTACAATCATCCGAAAAGGGCTAGAAAGGCCGCCATTCACGGTTGAACAGGTACTCGACAATCTTGGCGCTGGCAGTTCCATCGCCATATGGATTCTTAAGTTGCGATCTGCGTTGATACTCTCTCTCGTTCGTGAGCAGCCGGCCTGTGTTGACGACGATGTCGTTCACTTTGGTGCCCACGAGAATGGCGGTTCCCGCCTGGATTGCCTCTGGCCTCTCAGTCTTGTCGCGTAAAACAAGGACTGGCTTACCGATTGATGGTGCCTCTTCCTGGATGCCCCCGGAATCAGTCAATATCAGGTAAGCATGTCTCAGCAGATCGATAAAAGAGACGTAGTCCAGAGGGTCGGTCAGAGTAATTCGCGAGTGTCCGCTCAGCAGACGACGGACTGGTTCGGAAACACTCGGGTTAGGATGAACCGGATACACAATTTGCACGTCGTGCGAGTCAGCGATCGCGCAAAGAGCAGTGCAGATTTGGTGAATGCCGGCACCGAAGTTTTCCCGTCGATGGGCGGTTACCAGTATCATCCTGCGGCCATCGGGTACCACCAGCGGGCTGGCGCTCGCGAGTTCTCCGTTCTCCAGTCGGCGTTTGACATGCAGCAGAGCATCAATGCCGGTGTTTCCGGTAACTTCGACGCTTTCTTTAGCAATCCCCTCGGAATCCAGGTTGGCGGCAGCCTGCTCGGTGGCAGCGAAGTGGATGGTAGCCAGTTTTGAAACAATGACCCGATTCAATTCTTCCGGGAAGGGCTGATACAGGTCTCCCGTGCGCAGGCCCGCCTCGACGTGTGCAACCGGAATTCTGGCATAGAAACTCGCCAATGCCCCACACAGTGTTGTGGTGGTGTCTCCTTGCACAAACACCAGGTCCGGACGGGAGGATTGCAGCACTCTCTCTATTGCGGGGAGCATCACGCCAGTGACCGAGGCGAGCGTCTGGTTGGGCTGCATAACATTCAGGTCGAACTGTGGATGGATGTCGAACACTGTTAACACCTGGTCCAGCATCTCGCGATGCTGAGCCGTGACGCAGACGTCAAGATGAGTCTCTTCGGCGAAATGCTCACGAAAGTATCTGATGACAGGAGCCAGCTTGATGGCTTCCGGCCTTGTACCGAAGACAAACAGCAGGTTTAGTCGATTTGGTTTACGCATGTCAGATGTCCCTGCGGTCTTACAACGGCGCGCCATTTTGGTGTGGCGCAGAGGAGCCAAGTAAAAGCCAGTGTTAGTTCATTGACACACACATTCGCCCGCTCAGACTGTGATTATCATCACTTCCAATGTATAATTTCGGGAACGACCACACAATGACGAAGCGAAACTGCAAACACAGTTCCCCGCCAGAGCCACAACAGATTCTGGCCCTTTTTAAGAGGAACCATAATGAAAGAAAGTGCCAAGCACGTACCTGCACTTGATGGGATCCGGGGATTCGCTGCTCTCTCAATCTTCATTGTCCACTACGCCGGAGGAACCCATCAGTTCATGGGGCCGCTCCGCTATTGGGTCGAACCGATCAACTTCGGTTGGGCGGCAGTGTCGCTGTTTCTGGTTCTGTCGGGATACTTGATTAGCGGAATTCTATGGGACAGCATCGGGACCCCGAACTGGTGGCGGAGATTCTATTGGAGACGCTCCCTGAGAATTTTCCCGCTGTATTATCTAGCCCTGCTGATTGCGATTGGATACACCATCAGCTCGCATGGCTTCAGGTCGATTCTTCCGGGAGTCCTGCCTTACTTCGTCTATCTGCAGAATGTCCCGCCCATCTATCCCATCCTTGCCAAATTCCCAGATGTCCGGTCGCTCAGCCATTTCTGGAGCTTGGCAGTTGAAGAGCAGTTTTACTTTATTTGGCCGTTCGTGTTGGCGTGGTTATACCCCAACGCGGACAGGGCGCGAAAAGTCTGTTTGCTTGTATGGCTTTCATCATTTGCGTTTCGCGTAGCGGTATTCGCAACTGGAGCGGGACACCTCTGGGCAATCGCATTTCTAGCTGGACGTGCCGGCGAGTTATCGCTAGGTGCGTACCTGGCGCTCGTGGTTAGAGACCCAGTCCTCAAAGAACGCCTCTTCGGACGCGCCCGATGGATATTTGGTATTTCGCTGTTGTCGGTTATCGTGGTTAGCGTTGCCACCAGCAGCGCCGGGCTCGAGAGCATGGGAATGGCGACTATCGGAGTCGGAATCAATGCATTCCTGTTTGCGTCTTTGATCGCCCTCGGCCTGCGGCCTGGACTGGTTGCTTCCATATTCGAAATGGATTGGCTCAGGTGGCTGGGCCGTGTCAGCTATGGTGTTTACGTCTATCACATTCTGCTCGGGCATACCTTCGACTGGATTACCTACCGCATATTCCCGGGCGCGGGTAGAGAGGTACATTTTCTTCTGCTGTTCTTTGTCGCTGCATCAGGGACACTGACCGTCGCAACCTTGTCCTACTACTTCTTTGAGCTGCGCTTTCTCAGATTGCGTAGACATTCCAGGCCTGCTCCCGCCGAAGCTCTCTCGTCTGCCTGAAAGCTCGAGCGCGCCCAAATTCGCTCTCCGACGCACTGGCGCGCAGCCTAGCGGAAGGACCCGCGCCAAACGTGTTTAAGCGGAACGTCTGCATCGGCGCCTTTCAAAAGCAGTACTTGCCTGATTGCTAGCGCTCCGACTCTGCCCTGCTTCCCATTGCTAGGGATTATTCGGCGTTCTGTCATGTGCGGTCGTCGATCCCACCTCCCTGTCGATGATCCTACCCGTGACTGCGTCCCAAACCCTTTCATATATCCAGTCGCCCAGAACTGCTTTGGCCGTGCGCTTGATACGGTATTGGCGATGCAAATTCGCCAATTCCCTGCTGTGTGGCTGAAGTAAAGCATGTATCCACTCCGGCGTGCGATTGGCTGAGACATTGACCCGCCCCACCGTGAACTCCGAGGTTGTGGTTTCTAGCCGGGGTTCTGAGGTGAAGACGCGCCCGTATCCAGCCTCCCGGCAAGCGGCCAGAACGGCGCGATTGTACCTGCCTCCGGGGAGCGACATGGTGGTAATCGGGACGCCGAGTTTATCTTCGAGAGTTTCTCTGGATCCCCTGAGTTCGCAATCCAGCTCCTTTTGAGAGCAGTGAGTGAGCGAGGTATGTGACCAGCCATGGCCACCAATAATGTGGCCGGCGTCACAAAGGCTCCGCACCTGCTGCCATGCCATGTACGCCGGATTGTTTCCAATAAATCCCACTGTGATAAAGAAGTGTCCGCGCAAAGCGCGCGAACTCAGGACTGGCAAGGCAAATTCGAAGTCCGAGGCGCTACCGTCATCGAACGTGAACTCGGCGGATGCGCTTTGTTCCTGATCCCCCCTTGCCTGCGCAACCATGTCAGCGTGCCTCTCAAATAAGCGCTTTTCAATGGCATAGGAATACTGACCGGGGAAGGGACGGATCTCGTGGTAGAGCAGGTACACACACGGCACCCGCGAACATTCAGGGGCGACGAAGCTTGATTCAGCGGGCAATATCGATCCTTAAGTGTGAACAGTTGCTAGAGCGTGTTCAATAAATGGGTTCGGCCTCAGGGGAGGTACTTAGCCTGCTGCGGGTGAGGATCGCGGAACGAACCAACGCATGGCTCGGTCAGCTCCACCGCCTGCTGGTTCGTCATGAGCATCTGCTTACCACCTACTGCGCCTATTTCTACATCGCTTGCTTCTTGATCACACTGAGGCACTGTTTATGAAACACGCTCTGAATTCTAACACTGCAAAATCAACGCTGCTCTCCGCATCTTAGCCGTCTTGGGTTGTCAACAGAATTCACGTGTCCGAATTCCCTGAGCCGTCACTATGGCTGTCGGTGTTCAACTGCGAGCGTGATATCGGTCACTGAACGCCGAGCCACCAATACCATACACTCGCGCGACGGGGTATTGGGAAACGACGTGGCGTCCGCGTGCTTCGGCAGGTTTGAATAAGGCCGATTAGTCAGTGTGGTAAAGGTTTGGAATCTTATGATGCGTGGATTCCTTGCTGACATATTTCGACTCTCTGGGATTGATGTCAAAAGGCATCACGATCCTTACTTGGATGCCAAATCTATGATTGGACGTCCGTTAGGTGCCGTGGTTGAGAGAGGAGCCCACCGAGGGACTGTTACCCGCAAACTCCTCAAGCTGTTTCCTTCGGCGATGGTGCGCGCCACCAGCGACTGACGGAGTCGCAGTCAATCTCGGTCGATCGTAGCTACCGCGAAGGCGAGCGAGTGGATGTGAAACGGAATTAATACTCACGAGGGAATGGGCACGAGGAGTGTGTGGATAGAGTGCATCAAACCAAAGAATCGCTGAATCTCGTCGAGAAGAACTCAAGCAAGTTCACTTCAAAGACCGGATACATCCGAACCCTGGATGGGTGGAGAACCGTCGCTATCTGGGCAGTGATTTATTATCATTCACGCTTTTTCTTTGTGGGCCCTGTTGACCTCACCAGACTCCACAACTTCTGCAACCGCGGGGTGCATCTTTTCTTCGCCATCAGCGGTATCTTGATCTGCACGCGGCTGCTCGAGGAACAGCGTTTGCACGGGAGCATCTCACTGAAGGGTTTCTATATCAGGAGGGTCTTCCGGATCCAACCCGCAGCGATCGTCTTCCTATCTGCCGTCGGAATTTTAGGCCTAGCCGGCATCATTTCTGAAACGTTCGCTCCATGGTTAAGTTCCCTGCTCTGCTTCAGGAACATCTACAACGCCGCAAATTGGGCCACGTCTCCAGGCGATCGCTATACGGTACACTTCTGGTCGCTCGCAGTTGAGGAGCACTTCTATCTCGCCCTTCCTCTCTTATTATTGATCGCAAGAAGGAGAGCTGCCCATGTCCTGGGAGTTCTTGCAGTTTTGTTTTTCTTCTGGCCGCTCGCCTCGAATCACCTCGGTCTTTCCGTAACACCACTCTCCGATCAGCGCACAGATATGGTTTTGCGATTCCTTCTTATCCCCGCATTCTTAGCGGTCTTGCTCAGCCGGCCAACGCTCCGGGCCTGGTTTACCAAAGTCACTTCCTATGGGGTATTGATCCTACTGACAATCGTCGGCATCCTGATTTCACAAATATTTCTCAATGGCCACGCGACCAGCGAAGTCTGCTGCATCGGCTTTCCGCTCATGGTGCTGAGCACGATGCTGCACCCAGGGAGCTGGCTCGGCCGGCTCCTCGAGACCAGGCTCTTTTTGTTTATGGGGAGAATCTCCTACAGCCTGTATCTATGGCAGCAACTGTTCTTCTTGCGGAGCCCGGAGTATTCCATTCTGAGATACCTTCAGGCTCCGCCATGGAATGTGATTGCGGTGCTCACGTGCGCGGTCCTGAGCTACTACATCGTGGAGAAGCCTTTGTTGCGCATCGGACATCGGCTGGCACCCCCGGTTACGCCGGGCCGCACCGATCTCAAAGCATGAGAATGGGCGAGGAAAGTTGGGCAGACGATCCAAGATCGTCGTTTTACCTCGACGACTGGGCGCAAAAGCACCAGAAATCAAACTGCAGACTGTTCGGGCACTCCACATCTTCCCGCGATCCTGGAAAGCAGAGGTCCAGGCGCCCTGAGATTTTGCTTTCGTCTAACGGAGACAGAGTATCGAGTCGGTAGTCTGTGACCTTCCAATCATCGGGAAATTGAAGGTCAAGAACTTCTTCGTCCCACGAGCTCCAAATCGTCGGATGAGAACATAGGTTCGTCTCCACTACTTCATGTTCTTGCAACGTCCATCGCTGCCTGATGTCTGAGGTCCTTATACTTGTCGCGCAACGTGCCGTATTTCTTCTTGCCCGAAGCGGTCTTTGGAATCGCCGGTTCGTAGACCACATATTTCGGTACCTTGTATGAGGGAAGCCGGCTCAAACAGTGTCTTCGTACCAGTTCGGCATCGAAATACTGCGATGGACAACTGACGCACGCCACAACCGCTTCTCCCAGGAGTTCGTCCTCTGTTGCAACACAGGCGATGTCTTCTATCCCCGCAAGTTCGGCGATCACTTCCTCAATCTCGCCTGGGCTGACACGATAAGAACCGATTTTGAGGAAATCGCTTTTCCTCGCGGCAACATAGATGAACCCATCTTCGTCTCTCCGCGCCATGTCTCCGGTGTGCAGCCAGCCGTCGCGTACGGGCTGGTCGGAATCCCGATTGAAATAGCCCAGCATGATGTTCGGCCCGCGAGCGACGATCTCGCCAATCTCGTCGCCGATCACGTCTTCGCCCTGCTCATCGACCACCCGCACCTGGACCCCCGGAATAGGAACGCCAATGGAGCCAAGTCTCTGCATGAGCTGTTCTGGAGGAACATACGTCAGCCGGGCGGAAGCCTCCGTCTGTCCATACATAATGAAGATCTTAGTGCCCGGCAGGATCGATTGCAGGCGGACCACGGTTTCAGCCCGCATCCCGCCCCCCGCCTGGCTGATGTAGCGCAGAAAAGACCAGTCTTGGAAGGCGAAATCCGTTTTGTTCAGCAAAATGTAGAACGTAGATGGTACTCCGGAAAATCCCGTCGGCCGCTCCACCTGCAAAGTCTGCACCACCTTCCCCGGATACATAAAACCGTTCTCTAAAACTACGCGCGCACCCACTGCCAGATGGGTCAGAAGAATCGAGTTCCCGAAGGAATGGGAGAGGGGCAGCACGTTGACTATGCTGTCGGCCATCGACAATTTCAGGTAGGAGATAATCGAACGGGTATTTGCCAGCAAGTTGGCGTGCGACAGCATAACGCCCTTCGGCTGGCCCGTGGTGCCAGAAGTATACATAATCAGGGCCAGTGCAGACGGAACCAGAACAGGAGACACAATGTCATGTTCGTGAGGAGCGAAAAACTCTTCGCAATTCTCAGCAAATGAGGAATGCAAACGGACCTGGAGGACTCCCATTGGCTCGAGCCCCAGCCGGTGCAATGTTTGCGTGCGAGAGATAAGCAGCTTCGCGCGGCAATCGCTTGCCGTCGATCGGACTAGCGAGCCCGTCGTGTCGGGGTTCACTGGCACTAGCGTTGCGCCTGCGGTCAGGACTCCAAAGTATGCAATAACATACTCCAGGGAGTTTTCCACAACCAGCAGCACGCGGTCTCCCGGCGCTACCCCCTGTTTCATGAGATAACTCGCAAAAGCGAGCCGATGCGCGTTCAATTGCTCGTAAGATAGGCACTGGCTTTGATTTTTGAGGGCGCACGAATCACCATACAGGCGCGCGCCGAGAGCGCACAGCTCAGCCAGGTCCAAATAAGCGGTCAATTCTCAACACCCTTGCGCTGAAGAAAGCTGCAGATGGAAGCAATGGAATCGAGATTCTCGGGCATCAGCTCATCATCCGAAACCCTGATGCTGAATGTGCTGTCGAGCAGCCCTACGAGTTCCATCATTCCGATAGAATCGATAACGCCCCGCTCAAGAAATGAGTCGCCGTCCTCTAAACCGGCTTCCCGGAGAGAGGGAAAATTAACATGCAGAAGCTTCACCACTCGGTCACGAACAGTCATAGTCACTTTCACTAACTGCTGGCCCCTTTCTTCTTGTATCGGTAGTATCCGCAAATCACTTTGCATTCGGGAGGCGCGACCAAGGAATCGTCGGGAATATTTTTCATCACTACCGCATTTGCCCCAATGCGGGAGTTATTGCCGATTCTTACGTTACCCAGTATTTTGGCGCCGGAACCAACATACACATTGTCGCCGAGGGTCGGCCATCCGCGACTTTTGCCATCGCCACGGGAAACGATCTGCGCACCCTGGACAACCACGCAGTTCCTACCGATGTGTCCCCTGATCACCACGCCGCCAAAATTGTGAATCAAAAGTCCGGGTCCGATCTCCGATTCAGAGGAAATGCGGATCCCACTGATGGCTTCCATCACTTTGTAACAGAAGAAATAGAGAATCATCAACGGCCATCGAAGAAGCGGAATGCGGATGCGCTGAGCCCATTTTCCAAATCGAAACGTCGCAATCGCCCACAGCGACATCTCAAAAATAGCGTATGCGCAGGACCGGCAGGTCACTTTAGAGCCGAAGTAATGTCTTAGATCTGCTTTGAAATTGTCCAGCATAGCACATCCAATGCGGAAAAAAATCTACTACGATACAGTGCTAAACTTCGCACCGGGAATTGCCGCCGGTGGCTTCTTCACCGGAGAGGATCGCCATTCTCAGTTGCCTGATCGCAGCAACAATGCTAGAACCAAGTCTGCTCAGCGGGAGAATGCAGTGTCGCGTTTGCTCCCGGTTGACTGCTTCGATCTTGTCCGTCGCTGCACCTTAAGAGTACAAGGTGAATGGCAAAGAAGTGACAAATGGCGCTTCCGAGTACAAACCGTCTGGCTAGCGTCATTGGACTCCGATCCGGTAACAATCAGAATTGCCCATGAGTTGAACCATAGGCCCTTCAGCACCGAAAGCGATGTGACTGGAGCCTCAACCTATAGCTTGCAATGCCGCCCGAGCGTCCTTTGCCGCCGGCGAATCCGGAGCTAGCGACAACGCTTTCTTGAGGTGAATCGACGCGTTGCTCTTGTCCTGGAGTTTGCTGTACACCATTCCCAGGTGATATTGCATGGTTGGGTTGTTCGGATCGGTCTTGACTGCGTCTTCCAGCAGATCGCGCGCAAACCCATAGGTTCCCTTGTAGTAGTAGGCCCACGCCAATGTATCCGCGGAACTGGGGGAGTTCGGCATGCCCCGTCGGGCTGTTTGAGCTAGTGTCAGGGCTACGTCCACGTTCTCGCCGTTCTGGAGCATCAGGCAGGCCAGGTTGTTGGCTGCGAGGGGCTGTTGCGGCTTGATTTGAAGAGATTTCCTGTAGTACGCCTCGGCCTTCGCAATGTTTCCCCGCGATTCCTCGAGGGTTCCTAAAATTGCCATGGCGCCGGCATCGTTGGGATGCGCATTCAGCCACTGCTCCCACACTCCGATAGCGTTACCAACTTGCCCACGTTGCACTTGAATCTGCGCCAGAAGTACGACCGCTTCACCGTCCCCTGAATTCAGTTGAATGGCTTTTTGGGCCGTCGCAGCCGCCTGATCCAGATTCTTGTTTTGAATCTGCAACTGCGCCAACAAATCATAGAACCCGCTGTTCGTGGGGCTCTTGAGTATTTGAGCGTTCAGGCGAGCCAAGGCCTTATCCGGCTGTTTCTGGTAAAGATCGTAGCCAACCAGCAAGCGCAGGGCTTCGATGGAGTTGGGATCGTACTGAAGAGCCTGTTCCACCAGCGCGACTCCTTCAGGAAGCCGCTTCTGAGAGAACCGCATTTTGCCGAGTTGAAGGTAGGCCTGCGGGCTTTGCGGAGCGACGCTCATGGCGGTCTTCAGGTCGGCTTCGGCCTTGTCCGCTGAGTTACGGCTCAACTCCACTACAGCTCGCCACACATAGCCTCCTGGAAAGCGCGGCGCAGCACCGATCGCCTTTTCAGCTACCTCGCCAAGCAGGTTCATGTCGCCCTGCTGAGCGGCGATTCGAGCCAGTTCTTCGAGAGCATCCAGCGCGGAAGGATTCAACGCCAACACCTGTTGAAAGCTCTTCTGTGCCAGAGCACTGTCGCCCTTGGCCAGAGCCGCCTTGCCCAGCCAGTACTGGATCAGGGCATCCTTCGGAGAATTCTTGGCCCCTTCGGTGAGGGCATTTACAGCGTCATCCGCCTTGCCATCGTTGAGCAGCACAATGCCGTTCAGGGCCGTAACTTCCGGGTCTTTGGAGCCACTCTTCATCAATCCGGCGACCACGGTTCTGGCGGTCGAGTAGTCCTTGACCTGAAGAAGGACGCGAACGTACCCCTTCTGTACAGAAGAATTCTTGGGATATTTCGCGGCCAGGCTTGCGAATTCAGCCTTTGCCTTGTCCATTTGTCCCGAGCCTGCGTAGTAGTCCGCCAGCAATCTCACGCCCTGCGGATTGTCGGCAAGATCTTTCGAAGCCTGACGGAGTACCTCTTCGGCCCTGGGGCGATCGCCCTGCTTGAGAATCATGCCGGCCAAACTCTCCCGCGCGGAGAGACTCTTTTGATCGGTGGCCACCGCATTCCAATTGGTTTTCTCGGCCTCCTGCCAACGGCCCGCTTTGGCGTAGAATGCCGCCAGCAGCAGCTTGGCGTTCACCGATTTGGGATCGAGGACGACGGCCTTTTTGAGCTCATCCTCAACGGAGGAAGTCTTGGTAGGATCGCCCGCTTGAAGCAGCGCCAGATCCTCATGGAAGACTGCCCTGTTCGGGTCGAGTTCCAGGGCGCGGTTCATCTCAATGAATGCCTTGTCTTTCAGTCCTCGCCTGACTGCGATGGCGGAGAGTAAGGCATGAACGTCTGCGTTGTTGGGTTGTGCCGCCATCACGGCGTCAGCCTGTTTTTGCGCATCGTCGGACTTGCCACCGGCGAGCAGCAGGTTCCCGAGGTCGATCCGCGCCTTGTAGTTCGTAGGCTGCAAGTCAACTGTGCGCGCGAGTTCACCGTAGGCTGCGCTGAACTGGCCCAAATGCACATAAGTCAGGGCCAACTCGTAATGAGCGTCCGGAAAGCTCTTGTCGACTTTCAACGCGTTTGAAAACTGTATGGCGGCTTCCCGATACTTTCCCTCGGTGCTATAGCGCTTTCCGCTTTCAAGATATTTCTGCTTGCGGACGTTTGGATCGCCGTGACACCCGGCCAACAGACCGGCGGCGACAAACAGCGTTACCACCCAAAGAGATGTTCGCCGATTCATTAGTCTCCGCATGCCGTCTGAACTCAATTGCACTGCCTTGAATAAGCCTTTCACTGTCTTCCATCCTTGCCGGCTGCCGCTTGCACGAGGCAGCCTGAACTTCATTGCAGAACCGCGTTTTCCTTCTCTGCTCTCCCCAGTCCAACTAATTCGGGATAAAGCGAGGGAGCATAGGCGCAAGCTGCGTAACAAACGCCTCAGCCCGAGCCCTGGCGACGGAGGCGCCTTCTCTGGGATCGATTACGGTAATCACTCGGACGAGCGCACCGTCGGTGCGATTCAGCCGCATTGCATCGGTCACCATACGGATCTTCGCCATGTATTCATTGGCCACGCTGCGCCCGTGCGCCTCGTACCAATAAATGACGAATTGGCGATTGTCGCCATCGGAGATGATGTATTCGCCCACCGGGTGCGCCTTGCCAGTCGCATCGCTCAACTCGACGTACTGAGACGACTCAAATACCCATCCGGCGCCAGGGAGGCAGTTTTTCGGCGAATGAATCGTCACGCCTGTCCGCTGAGTCGGGAAATAGCCGATGAAGAGACCGATGGGAAGCGAATGCCCTTCTCCGGTGTAGGTACGCGACAGAAAGTCCCCCGCCCCAAGAACATCGAGCGTTTCCTGGCCGATTTGGAGGTCGCTTCCTGTATACCCGGCGAACGCGTGCGGAAGCTGCGACAGGGGCTCCCGTGGAGGAATCGGATCGGAGTTGCCACGGGCGAAAAGCAGGAGCGCCGTTCCAGCCAGCAACAGGACAACAGTCCAGTAACGAGGGCTCTTCATGCCTGCCTCCCTCTCGCCGGTATCAAACGCATCAAGCGATGTACCAGGAATAGACATCCCAGAGACACGAGAAACATCACCAAGCCGGAGAATTCGTGAAAGAATCCCTGAGCCTTATCGGGATCCCAGTACTGGACACACAATCCTGTTCCAAGAATGCGCAGAGCGTTGGCGGCAATCGCAATCGGAATGCTGGCCAGGGCGAGCACCGTTCGCCGGAGAAAGGATCTCTCCAGGAAGTATCCATAGAAGATAGAGAGGGTGAACAGGCTGATGAGGGAACGGATTCCGCTGCATGCCTCTGCCACTTCCAGCTTCATTGAAGGGAGTTCAATGACGTTTCCCTCGCGAAGGACCGGAACGCCGAATAGAGGAAGCAGAGCGCTGGCAAGCTTGGAAGCCAAAGTCTGAAGTGGAAGGGTTATCTCGTTGAAGATGATGGAGGGAATCGGGATTGCCAGGAGAAGGACCAGCAAAGGAAAGCGCAACTCCTTGAGGAGTTGCCGCCCGCCAAAGCAAAGGACCAGTCCTGCCAGAAGGATCACCAGCGAAATCCGTGAAAGGAATAACTCAGCTCCGTAGACCCCGAGGAGGAGAACCAACAACGCCAGGGCTATGACCGCGACTCCAACCCAACTGGGGGCAACCCTCGTATTGCGAAGAGCGTTTCTCTTCACCCACACCAGGTAGCCCGCGAAGATCGGCACCAAAAAGCCGTGAGAGAAGTCGGGAATCTGCCACCAGTCGGTCACCAGCTTGGCCAGCACGCGCCAGTAAACCGCCATCATTAGCGCACCAATAAGCGCCGAACTCCATACAAAATGAGTATTTTGCAGGTGCCAGCGGCTCTTGGAATCGGCTGCGACCTGTGTGGTTTCGACCATATTCACCCTTACGGAAAATGCGAACGATACAATCCGCCACACCTTGACTAGCAATCGGAATGCCGAATTTGGAACGGCTGGTTACACGTCAATTCTGCTTGAATTACCGGCGATTGGAAGCCCGAGATCCCCAAGAAGTGGAAAACTGTTTCCACTCTCGATGGAAATCGATGTCACAGTTCCCCACGATTGAAGGGATACTCTTTGCGTTCTCCGTGGCGAACGCGCTTCCCGAAGTGTGGCGAAGAACGGGTTTAGTGGCAGGGAAAGCTCGTTCTTCCTCTTGCCCCTTGATTTGGAACAAGTATTGCTAAAGAGGCGGGTGGACCCAGGACTATTCATGACAGGCAATACGACCATTCAAAACACAAGACGGCCGGAGAAGCTGCTTGCCCATATCGAGGCGCAGACTCAGCGCGCCATTGGCCGCATAGCCGAAAGCGAATGTCCAGTTCTGATTGTGGGCGAGCACGGCGTTGGAAAGCGATCCATCGCCGTGCAAATCCATGCTCAGTCTCGTCGTTCGCGAGGCACTTTCACGGTAATTGACAGCGCGGATGCCAGTGCGCCGAGTATCCTGTCGGCTTTTTCAGGAAATGGAACGCTCTATCTCGCGGAGGTCGGGAATCTAAGCCTTGCCTTGCAGCAACTTCTCATCGACACCTATTTTCACACGGAGCAAGAACTGAGCGGTCGCCTCCTGTGTGGGACGAGCTGCGAACTTCCGGAAGAGGTCAAGAAATGGCGCATGACAGAAGACTTCTTCCACCTTATTTCCGCGGTTACGCTCCGGGTCTCGCCGCTGCGCTGCAGAAAGTCTGAGATTCTCTCCATTGCCGACGACCTTTTGACGCAGTACTCCAGGCAGTTTGACCGTCCCAAGCCGGTGCTCCGCAAGGAGATTATTGGGTTCCTGATGGAGCACACGTGGCCCGGCAACCTGGTCGAGCTTCAGACTGCTATCAAGACTTTCGTTGCCATTGGAGACCAGTCGATATCCCTGGCCGCACTCAAGGCCGCCGCACCAGCGGTGAATCTGAATGGGCGCCACAAGCCCTTCTCTTTGAAAGAGGCGACCAGGGCCGCATCGATTCAGATCGAGCGTCAGTTGATCTCCGAAGTTCTGGTTACAACCGGCGGCAATCGAAAGCGCGCCGCCAACGAACTGGGAATCAGCTACAAGGCCTTGCTCTACAAGCTTAAGCGAGTCGGAGCGGAATATGAACCAGCGTCCATCAGGAACGGAGTCGGGCTATGAAACTGGAAAGACTACTGATAATTGCACTTCTTGTGCCGAGCATCTTCTGCGTTGGCCAGGACAAAGAACCCGCCGCCAAGCCTGCGCAGGTAACCGCACCAAGTCCCGCAGCCGGAACCGCGACCGAAACCTACGTCATAGGTGCATCCGACACGCTGACTGTCACCGTGTGGAAGGAGCCGACGCTCTCTGGCAGCCTTCTGGTTCGGCCTGACGGCATGATCTCCCTGCCTCTCCTCGGCGACATCCAGGCTTCCGGAATGACGCCTCTGCAACTGGCCGATGCAATCGAGGTGAAACTGAAGAAGTTCATTCAGGACCCGAAGGTATCCGTCGTGCTAACGCAAATTCATAGCAAGATTATCTACCTCCTCGGCGAGGTCGGGAAGAAGGGGCCAGTCGAGATGACTCCCGGCATGACCTTGCTTGAAGCCATTTCCAGCGCCGGTGGACTCACGGATTTTGCCAATTCTAAAAAGATCTACATTTTGCGCACCGAAGCTGGGACGCACCAGAAGATCGCCGTACATTACAAGGAAGCATTGAAAGGCGACACCACTCTCAATTTGGTACTTGAGCCCGGCGACACGATTGTTGTCCCTTGATGCCCCACTGGCTGAATTTGACGCGTATTTCTTGGAGGACTAAATGAACGACCTTCGGCTCTGGTTCGACGACAAATCGCATTGGTTCTTCCTGGGAGTCACGGTTGCGGCTATGTTTCTTGGTTATCTGGCTATCACGCTTTCGCTAGGGGGGCACTGAAATGAAAGCTCCTTGCAAAGCCCTCGCGTTCCTCTTCATCGCCTGCGCCGCGGCACATGCACAGGTCGTACCCGCCGCGACCGGGCCGCGCGGCCTGCCACTCGCCGGCACCTTGCATTATGCGTTTCGCTACTCGCAGACCGCGGAGTTCGGCACCAGCCTCGGTGATTGGCAGACGGCCACACCTTCCGCATCGTTGGACTATACCAATGGCAACGAACGCCTTCCCTTCAGCCTGACTTACGGCGGCGGCTATACGTGGACCATAAATGGCCCATCCTACACTACTGGCCTTTTTCAACGTCTGTCGCTATCGCAAGGCATTGATTGGCGCAAATGGAATGTCTTAGTCAGCGACGACGTAAGCTATCGGCCGCAGGCCCCGACGACCGGCTTCTCGGGAATTCCCGGAACAGGTGAACCGATCGGTGGTTCCGGCTCGGGCCCGCCATCCAGCCAGTCAATCCTGACGCTGAATACACACGTCCTCAACAACGATGTAAATGGCGAAATCGAACATTCCCTCAACTACGGAACATCGTTCAACGTTGGCGGCAGCTCAGAGTTGTTGCGCTTCCCTGACGGCAATGGCCGGAATACCGACACTCAGATGGCGAATGCGGAACTTGCCTGGCGCCTCAATGGCAGAAGCTCACTCTCCGGAACCTATCAGTTTTCATACTTCAGCTACCCAGATTACGGTTACACATTCGTCACGAACACAGGCTTTTTGGGCTACGAACGCGACTGGAGCAGGAAAGTCACAACCAACGTCTCCGCAGGGCCGCAGTGGACCGGCAGTTCGAGCAGCACGATCATTCCTTCTTCAATTGGGATTGCGGCGAACGCAGTGGTCAATTGCCAGTTCCGGTTTGCGTCAGCCAGCCTGAATTACAGTCGCGGAATCAATGGCGGCGCGGGCTATTTGTTTGGCGCTGAATCGGATAGAGTCAACGCCAACTTCTCGCGGCAATTTGGAAAAGATCTGAATGTTGAGATCAATGGATCCTTCCGCCGCACGGCTGGGCTGCAAAACAACGGAGTGACCAACGCAAAGTTCGGGGGGGGGCAGGCTAGAAAGCGATTCGGCCGGTATCTCAGCGTATTTGCAAATTACACAGCCGAGGACCAGTCGTCGAGTTCCAAACTTCCCGCCAACACACTCGGCCACTTGATGCAAACTGTCGGATTCGGCATCGAGTATTCGCCTCGGGACACACATCTCAAGCACTAGATCCTTAAGGAGCCGTATGCTCGGGCACCGTGAACTGACTATAGAAGACTACGCCGGTATCTTTAGACGGCGATTCTGGCTGATTTTGGCTTCTGGGATTCTGTTCCTGGGGGTTGGCGTAGGCGTCACTTTCGTCGTGACTCCGGAGTACGTGTCGCAGACGTTGGTGATCATCGAGCAACAAAAGGTTCCGGAAAACTACGTGAAGCCTGTCGTCGATGAAGATCTGGGCCAACGGTTGGCGTCGATGAAGGAACAAATCCTGAGCCGTTCGCGCGTCGAACCGATCATCGAGCGTTTTAACCTGTTTGCCGGGACCAACAATACCATGGACGACCGGGTCGATTTGACGCGGAAGGCCATCGCCGTCACCCCGATCCGATCTGATCAAACCCGCGGGGCCGGCGGAATGCCGGGGTTCTTCATCTCCTTCAAGGCTCATGATGCGCGCACGGCTCAGCAGGTGTGTGGCGAGATCACCTCGCTGTTCGTAAGCGAAAACCTGAGCGCGCGTGAGCAATCTGCTGAAGGTACGACCGACTTCTTGAAGCAGCAGCTCGCCGACTCGAAGAGAAGCCTTGACGAGCAGGACGCAAAGTTGGCGGAATTCCAGCGTAAATATATCGGCAAGCTCCCCGAACAAACATCGTCGAATGCAAGCACGCTTCAGGCGCTCACAACCCAGCTTGACGCTGCGACTCAGTCGCTGAATCGGATGCAGCAGGGTACGACGTTTCTGGAAGCTTTGATCGCGCAGCAGACTCATGACCTGCAGAGCGCGGAGCCGGCCACCGGCGTTTCGGTGGATGAGCGCCGAAAGGAGCTCAAGGCTCTCATCGCAAAAAAGCAGGAGTTGGAGGCACTCTACACGCCGGAGTATCCCGACGTGGTCGCGGTCTCTCGCGAGATTGCCGATCTGCAAGCGGAGATAGCGCGCGTCCCGGCTGAACCGGCACCAGGAGCGCCCCCCGCCAAAGGTACTGACACACCACAGCTTCAACAGTTGAAAGCTCAGCTTCGCGCAGCCCAGCAGTCCATGGTCACCGCAAGGCAGGAACAAGCTCGAATCGAGCAGCAAGTCCGCACCTACGAATCGAGGATCGAGTCGAGCCCGATGGTTGAGGAAGAGTACAAGCAGGTCACGCGGGACCATGAGACGGCATTGCAGTTCTATAACACCCTATTAACGAAGATGAACGAATCGTCCATGGCAACCGCCCTTGAGCACCGCCAACAGGGCGAGCAGTTCCGTGTAATGGATGCTCCAAATCTTCCCGACGAGCCCACTTTCCCAAACCGAATCGTCTTCGCCGGTGGCGGGCTCGCAGCAGGCCTGTTCCTGGGTTTGCTCTTCGTAACTTTGCTTGAGTACCGCGACACCTCCGTGCGCAATGAGCGGGACATTTGGGCCTTCACCAAACTGCCTACCCTGGCCGTCATCTCGCAGATACCCGGTCTTCCAAAGCCTGCCAAGACACGCAGCGGCGGAAAGCTCGCTTCGCGAATGTTCAAGTCTGCTGAAAGTGTGCGCGGATAGCCATGTATAGATCATTCTTCGGACTTCGCGCCTTCCCATTTGCAGCCAGCCCGGATCCGCGGTTCCTTTACTTGATGCCGCAGACTCGAGAAACGCTGGCCTGTCTGCAATACGGCATCGCGGCACGAAAGGGCTTTGTTGTCTTGACTGGAGAGGTAGGCACGGGAAAAACGACTCTGCTCAAGACAGTCCTCGGCTCGTTTGGAAAAGGCCGAGTTTCGTCAGCCTTCGTCTTCAATCCGCGTCTCGATGTGCTCGACTTCTTTGAATTCGTGCTTACCGACTTCGGCATTCCGCCCACGGCGCGAACCAAGTCCGGTATGTTGCTTCAACTCAATCGCTGGCTCGTCGAGCGCTTCAGCGAACAGGGGATCTGCGTCATTGTCGTGGATGAGGCGCAAAACCTTTCATGGGAACTCCTCGAAGAGATACGGTTGCTGACTAACTTGGAATCCTCCTCGGAAAAGCTGGTGCAGATTGTTTTATCCGGTCAACCGGAATTCCAACAGAAGCTTTGCCAGTCCAATGTTCGGCAGCTTCGCCAGCGCATTTCTTTGTGGTGCAAAACGCGTCCGCTGACGGGCGAGGAGACACAGGCGTACATCGCAGAAAGACTGCGCATTGCCGGCGCCAGCCAACCCGTCCTGTCACCGGAAGCGGCGAAACTTGTTTATCGCTATTCCAAAGGGATTCCGCGCGTCATCAATCTGATCTGCGAGCACTCCATGATCGAGGCTTATGTGGAGCAGGTCAGGCCGATTCCCGCAAACATCGTAGAGTCTGTCGGCAGAGAACTCGGTTTGGACATGCAGCCCTTCATTATCTCCGCGATGGATCGCTCATCGATGCCGGGGATGAATCTGGATGAGACCTTTTCCGACACCACTGAGTCCATCGTTGGTCCCACGAATTCACTGAAAGAATGTGAGTCATGAGTCACATATACGAAGCAATTCAAAGAGCAGACCGCGAGCGGAACGCCGCCCCGGATTCGGAAGTCGGAAAAATTGCCAATGCGGTAATGGCCTCGGAAGTCGAGGAGCAGCCACGCGCCAAGACGGTCGCCGTTCCCGGGGAGATCGTGCAGTATACGTGGAAACCATCCCTCGTTTCTCTTCCTGCGCTCGCAAGCCGGGGCCCAAGCGTAGAGCAGTTTCGCAGTCTTCGCTCGCGTGTCACTCAGCTTCGTTCCGAAGCCCCGCTAAAGACCATCCTTATAAGTAGCGGTCTGCCTGGGGAGGGCAAAACATTTGTTGCGGCGAATCTGGCCTTGAGCCTGGCGCGCAATAATGTCCAGCGTGTTTTGCTTATCGACGCCGACCTGCGTCGCGGGACACTGCACAATTTGCTTGGCGCGCCCAATGTGCCGGGTCTGACGGAGTATCTCGCAGGGACCGCAGAGCTTAAGGACATCATGCAGCGCAGTCTCAGCCCGGAAATTGTTGAAAACGCCGAGAACGCAAGCGCACTCTGCATACCGAACCTAACGTTCATTCCCGCCGGCGTATGCAACGATAACTCTTCTGAAGTTGCCTCCAATCATCGCATGGAGGATTTGATTGCGGCTGTCTCTCCGCATTTCGACTGGATACTGGTCGACTCACCGCCTGTATTGGCCGTTACCGACGCAGTGGATCTTGCACGCGCTGCCGATGCAGTCTTGCTCATTGCTCGTGGTGCAAGCACGCCTTTTGAAGCCGCCCAGCGTGCTCAAGCGGCCTTCAGTAACTCGCGCGTTCTCGGCTTCGTGCTTAATGCGGTCAAAGAGGCTCCAAGGAAGGGATCTTATTCTTACTCCTATTCCTACTACTACGGCAGGGAAGAGTCCCAAACCAAAGATACACAGTGAAAGGACATGTGGGGGCTGGGATGATCAGGCTCTTCAATGTTTATTATCCGACTCGTACCCTGGTGTTGCTTCTTTGTGAAGCGCTCCTCGTGGGTGCGTCATTTCTCCTGGCCACTGTGTACCTCGTTGGGCCGGATACGTACATCGCGCTGATGTACGAAAACGGGCTGCTGAAGATCATTGGGATCATCGTCCTCACCTTGCTTCTGTCGTACTATTTTGACCTGTATGAACCGCAGCGTATCTCGGGGCGATGGGAGATCTACTTTCGGCTGCTGCTCGTTCTTAGCGTTCTATCGTTCACCTTGGCGGCGCTGGTCTATTTCTTCCCTGAGATGGACATTGGACGTTATGTCCTAGTCGCCTCCGTATCTATCCTGGCTATTGCACTGGTCATCTGGCGAAGAGCTTATGAGTGGATCATCGGACACTCGGTATTTCGCGAACGGGTCTACGTCATGGGTTCCGGCCCACGCGCACACTCAATAGTCGAGACACTGCGCAACCGGCGCGACGTAGGCATGGAAGTTGTCACTGGAGAGAATGCAGGTGCGCCCGGCGAGGACCTCGATCGCTTTGCGAAGGACCTCCGCGCATTTCGCACGCAGAAGCACCCCATAGACCGCATTGTCGTTGCCATGGAGGACCGTCGCGGATCGATGCCGGTTCGTGAACTCCTCGCGCTTCGGCTCAACGGCGTCGTCATTGAAGATGCCAGTCCCCTTATCGAGCGGCTTACGGGCAAGGTGCCATTGGACGGTCTCAACCCCAGCACCCTCATCTTCACCGAAGGCTTCAATGTCAGGGCCCCTTTAATGTTTGTCCGTCGCCTGGTTTCTATCACGGTGTCTCTTGTCGCGCTCACGATTTGCCTCCCTTTCGTTCCTTTCATTGCTCTAGCTGTGCGCCTGTCCTCTCCAGGTCCAATCTTCTTCAGTCAGATGCGCGTCGGGCGGAGGGGCCGTCCCTTTAGAGTATTCAAGTTCAGAACCATGCGGCAGGACGCTGAGGCAAAGGGGGCGGTGTGGGCGGCCAAGAACGATCCCCGGGTCACCACTCTCGGCAGGTTCATGCGTAAGACTCGGCTTGACGAGACTCCACAACTCTGGAACGTTCTTCGCGGCGATATGGCCTTTGTCGGCCCCCGCCCCGAACGACCGGAATTCGTGCAATGGCTCTCCAACGAGATCCCTTACTACGATCTGCGCCATATCATTCGTCCCGGGATTACAGGTTGGGCTCAAGTGCGCTATCAGTACGGCGCAAGCCTGGAAGAAACCAGTCAGAAACTCGAATACGATCTCTACTACGTCAAGCACCTTTCGCTTGGCCTCGACCTGCTCATCATATTTGAGACGATAAAGACGATCATTTTGCGAAGAGGTGCCCAGTGAATACCATTCGCCGGAATCCGCAGCGCAAACCGCACGATTAGGTAGCCTTACCAAGCTTGAACTGAATGGCGGAGGCAATCAACCATGCCCTTGGCTGGTGGGCAGAACTGAATGTGTTCTGCTCGGGCGGCGCGGTGGCTATCGAAAACAACGTCTCGGAACGAGAGATGAAGCGCGTTGTTCTCAATCGCAAGAACAGTCTGTTCGTCGGCCATCCGCGCGGCCGCAGAACGGCCGCGATCCTGGCCGGCTTAACATGCACCTGCCGCCGCCACGACGTGGACCCGCAAGCGTATCTCACAGTTGCTGACGAACCTGTCGCAGGTCCGCAAGAGCGAACCTATCAACTGGCTGCCAGATCAGTGGAAACATATTCAAGCGGAACGGCTGCGTTCGCAGAACCTGCACTTCACATACCGCTCACGATATTTCGGCACCAAACCAAAGGTCCCTGGCTGATTGTGATTGCCATAATTTGCCGGCCTTGAAGACTGCATCCGTCCGTCCAGGCAGATACGTCACCGATAAGCCGGATGTTGTAGGATCGGTCCCAACACGTAGCGGTGGATCGACTATCTCTGGCAGATAGACTTTCAGAACCTGAAATGGTCTGTGCCATGACCTACCAGCATCAAATTCTCTCCGCTCATGACGCAGCGTGCTAATCAGCCTAAATGAATATCACTGTACCCATGGACGCCGCACCTGCCGGTTCTTCACATGCTCGCTTTCCACTTTCGGCCATTTCGTCTTCTCTTAAGGTCGGTCATTCTGCGAATTGCCAGGCATTGCACTGAGTCTAGAGTCCTGCAATTTGTAGAGTAGCGACCGATAGCTTATGTTCAGCCATTTCGCCGTTTTCTGCCGGCTCCAGCCATTGGACTGCAGCACTTTGAGAATGATCTCCCGCTCTAAATCCCGCGTGGCATTTTTCGTAAACTGTTTCAAGGAGATGGGGTTGGCCAGATCAATTTCGGGGATTACGCCGGCCGTGGCGACTGGAATCAGATCTGCGGCCAAGGCCTCCTCGTTGTCGATCAGGACGTAGCTGCGAATCATGTTTTCCAATTGACGGATATTTCCCGGCCAGTTGTACTGCTGCATCATGCTCGCTATTTCGCGTGAAAGCGTTTTCGGCCTGAGCCTGAAGCCTTTGGAATAGAAGTCGAGAAAATAGTCGATAAGAATCGGCAAGTCCGAGATCCGCTGGCGCAATGGCGGTAGATCGATAGTCACAGCATTGATGCGGAAGAAGAAGTCCGGTCGAAACGACCCATCCTCGGTCTGCTGCCGGAGGCTTCCGTTTGCCGCGCACACCAGCCGCACGTCAACTTTTCTCGACTCCTGGCCTCCAACGCGCATGAAAGTGCCATCTTGCAAAACCTGCAGCAGTTTCGCCTGCGAAGGCTTGTCTAGGCTGCCGACCTCATCGAGGAACAAGGTCCCCAAATGAGCAAGTTCCACGCGGCCGCGTTTGGTCGCATACGCCCCAGTAAACGCTCCCCTCTCATATCCAAACAACTCCGACTCGATCAGGGCGTGAGGAATCGCCGGGCAAGGCACCTTCACCCACGAACGGTTCGAGCGATTGGAACGCACATGAAGCAACTTGGCAAAGACATCTTTCCCGGTTCCGCTCTCGCCTTGCAACAGTACCGGAACGGTCGTCCCGGCAATCCGTTCAAGCTTCTCTCGAGCAACGGCCATCGAATGTGACTGTCCGAAGATCACTTCAATCGGTGGCAAATCGCGAGAATCTATAAAGTTCGTTGCACGTGTCAGGGCCATTGTCTAACCATTCCGGCGCGGAATCCTCTTTGACTTGCATGCAACTTTCTGGCCAGACGGTAAATACCCCTCCGAAGCTTAAATATGGCTCGAAAGTAACCTAATCAAGGCTCTCAGGTACTCTCATAATGGATTCCATCGAGTCACTCCCTTTCGAGGCGTCGCAGAATGTGTAAAAGTTTGCGCACATGTGGAATCAATTACCACTTTTCATGCTAAGATTCGGTCAACTACCCCTCTCTGATTCGGCGAGACGATCCCATTGCTGCAGGATCGGCAGTTAGAGATTTGCAGCATTCCTGAAGACTGATTGTTCAAGCCCACTCGGCCTCGTGGTTAGGTGTTCAGAGTGGTTTCCTCGTGAACAAATCTGACAGGAAAAAACGAACCGTGGATGATAAGCAGACCATGGGAGCGCTAATGAAGACTCAAGACAGACGCAGTCAGCACATTGCAGTGCTTGACGCCGATCCGGCAATGCTCGAGTACGTCCACCAGATTCTCGCGGCCCGCTTCAAGGTGAGCATGTTCAGCGAGGCCTCGGAATTATGCCAAAGATTGAAAGATTCTCCAACGCCGGACTTGCTTCTGATGGACTGGAATATTGCCGGCGACGAATCTGACGAGTCCGCGCTAAGCCTGCTTGCCAGAATCCATGCATGGAAGCCATCGCTTCAGATCATTATGCTCGCTTGTTCAGTCGAGTTGAATGAAGTCGTGATGGCGACCCGGATTGGTGCCTCTGACGTAATCCTTAAGCCCTTCAGAAAGAATGAGTTGAATCTGGCTGTGGAGCTGTGTTTCAAGGAGACGGGCAGGCAACCGGTCGACGATGACATCAAGGAAATACCGCTTGATGAGAACACGTGTTTTGTCAGAGCCAGCAAAATCATGCGGGAAATCGAGTCCCAATGCAGGCTTGTCGCGAGGGCGGACGTTCCAGTCCTCATCCTTGGGGAAACCGGCACCGGCAAGGAGATCGCTGCCAAGCTCATCCACAAGTTGTCGCCTCGGAGCAAACGCAACTTCCTGAAGGTAAACTGTGCGGCCATGCCCGCAGACCTCCTTGAAAGCGAACTCTTCGGCTATGAGCAGGGCGCATTTACCGGGGCAGTCAAGTCCAAGCCGGGCAAGTTTGAGCTTTGCGATAACGGCACAATCCTGTTGGATGAGATTGCCGAAATGCCAACTGTTTTGCAGGCGAAATTGCTGCAGGTTTTGCAGGACGGAAGTTTCTCGCGTTTGGGCAGCCGGTCCAGTGTCAAAGTCGATGTGCGCGTGATCTCGGCTACAAATGTGGACATCAAGGCGGCGATTGCGCAAAAGCTGTTTCGCGAAGACCTCTACTACCGTCTGAATGGTTTTACGATGAAGATGCCCCCATTGCGCGAGCGGCTTGAGGAAGTTTCAGCCTTATCTCAGCACTTCATGCGCAAAGTGTCGGCGAAATACGATTGTGATCCTTTGCCGATATCCCCTTCGCTTATGCATTCACTTTGCGGCCACTCCTGGCCTGGCAATCTTCGTGAATTGGAAAATGTAATCAAACGCTACCTTGTCCTTGCCGACGAGTTTGCAATCATCGATGAGTTGAGCCCTCGACCAGAAGTTGGATTGCCGGGGTTCAACCAGGAAGACCAAACAGCCGCCGGAGGATTGAAGTATCTCGTGAGGAGTTTGAAGGGCGGCGCCGAGTCTGCTGCGATCGCACAAACGCTGGAAGTCCACGGATGGAACCGAAAGGCGGCGGCAAGCGACCTGCAGATCAGCTATAAGGCGCTCTTGTACAAGATCAAACAATACAATCTCGTTCCGCCCCAGAAAGAATTCAGTCTTAGTGCGGCGCAGCGAGTATGAGCAACTCCCGAGAAGCCTTGACTCCTTGAAGTCGATCAAGGCGGTGATTCAGTTCGAAATTGGTTCGAGGTCGGTCTGGCGGGGTGACCCGGTTTGGTACGCAACCGAAAAGCCGCTGGAGAACGCTCCCCGTACTGACCAGGGCTGGATCGAATCGAACTGCCGTTATGGCGCCTGGTACTTGTCATGCGGGCTCCTCAGTGAGCACATGCATCCGCTACCCCGCCCAGGTGTCCTGCGCTGTATTTTGTATTGACACGTAGTGTATGCGCCCCGTTACTGGTTACTTTTTGCCCCCAAGGTGCCACCCCATAGCACCAAGCGGGGATTGGCACCAATTTATCCGCTTCGGTATCATGAGGATACGATCCCGCAGGTTCATCGAGGGAGTTGCTTGGAGTTAGCAGGAATACCGACAAGAATATGATGGAAGCGAATTCGCCAAATTCGGAAAAAGTTGTGATCCAGTTCGGGACCAGAAAGGTCAAGGGCTACCTGGAATCTCCTGCCTGGAACACAATCGAAGAGCTGCAGAGCAATGCTCCGGCCGGTCCTCCTCAAGCTTTTAGGGTTCACTGTCTCGAATCGGACGTTGTCGAGGAGATCTCGATAGCAGATGTCAAGGCCGTCTTCTATGTGAACAGTTTCGAAGGAGACTCGAACCACAAGGAGCTAAATTTTCATTCCAGGGCGCCCGTAGTCCACGGAATTTGGATGAAGGTCCAGTTTCTTGACGGCGAAGTTATGGAGGGAATCGTCTACAATTCTCTTCGGTATCTGGTTGACCCGGGCTTCTTTCTGCTGCCGACCGACCCGGACAGCAACAACAAGCTGGTCTACGTGGTCAAAAGCTGGCTCGCTGACCATCGCGTCCTTGGCATGCGCAAACTCTAGTTTCCCTTCCCTGCCTCTCTCGATATTGAATACTGAAGTATCTGGGCTGCCATCCCCTTCAGGTCGTTCGAGGCATCCTCCACCCGCACCATCCGGCCCCGGCATAGGATCGAACAGCAACTCGAAAGGGTGATTTCCGGAGGCAGGTCAACCGAAAAATCAAAGTCCCCATCGATCAGAAGACTATCGGCCAAGGTCAAATAGAAGTAAACTCCCCGGTTGCTCAGATCCCGAGTATAGGCTGGAATCTTGTGCTCCCCTGCGTCAAGAATCACGGGGGCGTTTACGATGAAGCGGTGGCTCTCCCTCCGCTCGTTTGCCGTTGCCAGGTTTCCAGTCATGACTTCCATCTCATCGTGAAGGTCGGCCGCCTGAATCATGGTCTTGACCTATTTGGTGGATCGTCGCATCCTCAGCTCTTCTGGAGCCGAAGTAAAGTGAGTCACCGCTGCGAGTAGCACAGCCGCTGACTGCCGGCTATTAGCTAGTCCTGCAATCCAGATGCCAAATATTCTCTCGATTTTCTTCGTCTTTTGAGATATCGGGATGCCTAATGTGCATTTTTTTGCAGGGTAAAGGCACAAGGTCTTCCCTTTCCACCTAACCAAGAATGGACTTCCCGTCTCCGAATAGCCGAATTTGCCTAAGCCCTATCCCTTCCGGGCCGCTGCGGCCCCCGTACGACATTGCTGTTTGATTGGTTGTGCTCGACAATCTGAGCCAGTTATGAAGTGAACGCGTCTGCGGTACTAATCGCCAAACCAAAGAGAGGGGCCATGAGAGTGTGAAAGCATCAGCCGCTTCTACACTTCCATGACCCAGCCCTAAACGGCAGATCTTCACGGCCTCGCTACTGGAGCTGCCCAGCTGACCCAAGACCCCGCGCATATCATCTCGAGGAAAGCGAAATGATTACGCGTTCGAGACGGAGTGTGAGGACGTCTTGGCAGCGTTACGAAAGAGGACGAATGCCAAGCCAAGCAGGCCCGTGCCCAGCAGAATTAGCGAGCCGGGCTCGGGGGTTACGTTGGCCTGTCCAACGATTGGAACACCGCTGGAACCATTGATCACATAACCGCCGCTGTTCGATCCCCAGACCCAGTTGAGACCGTTGTTCGAGCCGAGGTTGATTTCCCAAGTAGCGAGAGTGGAGGGGTTCGTGACGTCAAAAAGAAGGCCCCAATCGGAAAAGTGAAGAGGATCTGATGCGTAAAAAAGGTTGTCGACCCAGTACAAACCATCCGGAGAGAGGTAATGCCCGCCATTCCCCAGCGTCCCGCTCCCATTGACGAAATTGGTGGCCGGCACCAGATTGGTGATGTTGCCGCTAATGCCAAGTGCTGGGTCCGCGAAGGTTCCCGACGTAATACCCGTAACATCATAGATGCCAGGGGCAACTTCGGCGCCGGTGGTGAATGTGAACGCTGTGCTTATGCCGCTGCCACTGAGGGTGAAGGTGTCAGCCAAGGCGGCTGGCGAAATCGCAAGGGCCGCTGCCAGTGCGAGTAATGCGAAAGTTAACTTCTTCATGTTTCCTCCCGATTTAGCGGTCCTCAATGGCCACACTCTCTGGTCCGCGTACTGAGGGCCCATCCAAAGGCGTGGTCTTTGGTCTGAGTGGTTGATCACTGGCGCTCAAACAACAAGCAGAAACTGGCGAAAAAATGTGCATGGCGAGGAATCCTACACAGATCGAAGCCGAACCAGCTCCGCTTCCGTGGGCAAATCGGAGCCGCATGCCTGAATCCACGCCAAAAAATGTTACGTCTCTGTAAATGCAGATGGGGGGCCAAACTGAACGCTTGTAGATTCAATACCCTACGGCGATATCAATCGATCTTGTGCGCAAAAGTTTGCGCACTTACGGCCCAAGAAGTTCCCTTTTTGGGATCTAAACGGCCTCGACTGGGAACGGCACAGCGGGGAGAGAGTGGAATCCCTGGCGTCCGACAGCCAGATCCACGTGTAGCCGGCAATTGCGGGCGGTACCCAGACCATAAATGAATTTCATTCGAGAGGCCTGGCGAAGCAGGCCCAGCGATTCTCCGCCCGTGAGTCTTTCGTGCCGCAGAACTGGCGTTCCGATCTCGAAACGGGCAAAAAGGGCCGATGGAAAACAAGGTTCGAATGCGAAGCGGCTTTCCAGTCGCTGGCGGGTCATCTATGCAGTGAAGATCCGGAACCCGCGGCTCAACAATGCACGATCTTGGGAGACTCAATTCCCTTGGTGGCGTTCCGAGTGTCCACAACCAACTGCGACTGTTCGACGATAGCGCGGTAATCGTAGGCCGAGTGGTCTGTGACAATGACGACGGCGTCGTATTGAGCCAAGTCGTCGAGCGGCACGCTGGTCATGTTCAAATCGTAGTGGCGGCCTCTTCCCACGGTCGGGAAGTAGGGGTCGTTGTAGGCGACGATGGCGCCCTTGCCGCGCAACAACTCGATAATCGTCAGCGAGGGCGACTCGCGCAAATCATCGATGTCGCGTTTGTAGGCCAGGCCAAGCACCAGAATCTTCGATCCTTTGATCGACTTCGAGCGCTCGTTCAGCGCCGCCGAAATCTGGGAGATGACAAAGTAGGGCATCTGTGTGTTTACTTCACCCGCCAGCTCGATGAAGCGCGTGCGAAAGTCAAACTCCCGCGCCTTCCACGAAAGATAAAACGGATCGATGGGAATGCAGTGACCGCCCAATCCAGGCCCGGGATAGAAGGCCTGAAAGCCGAAAGGCTTGGTCTTTGCCGCGTCGATCACCTCGTGCATGTCGATGCCCATCCTCATGCAGAGCTGCTTCAACTCGTTCACCAGCGCGATATTTACGCACCGGTAGATGTTTTCGAGCAGCTTGGTCATTTCGGCCACCGAAGGACTGCTCACACGCACCACGCGGCCGAAGATCGATCCATACATGGCCGATGCCAGTTCCGCGGCCGCCGTGCTGCAGCCACCCACAACCTTGGGAATATCGTGTCGGGCTACAGTCTCGTTGCCGGGATCCTCGCGCTCGGGAGAGAATGCGACGAGCACGCCAGACTCCTCCGGTCCGCGCGCGACCTTCAGACCGTGCGGATTGCCGGCCTCAAGCATCGGGACAACAACCTCTTCCGTCGTTCCGGGATAGGTTGTGCTCTCGAGCACGATCAACTGACCTTCATGAACGAAAGGCGCGACGGACGCGACCGTCCCGGTCACATAGCTAAGGTCCGGTTCGTGATGCTCGTCGAGTGGCGTTGGGACGCAGATGATAACCGCGTCCATGAGGCCAATCTGGGAGTAGTCCGCCGTGGCCTGAAAGCCGGACTTATGCGCCTCTTGAATGTCTGCAGGCAAAATTCGCACAATGTATGACCCGCCTGCGTTGAGCGTTGACACCTTCTTCTGATCGACATCGAAGCCAGTCACCCGGAATCGCTCGTCGCTGAAAAGAAGCGCCAGTGGCAACCCAACATAACCCATCCCGACGATGCCAATTCGGGCCTCACGGGTTTCCATTCTCTGCTTGAGTTCAGAAAGCCTATTTACAGTTGCGGTAGTCATAACCGATATAGTAAACCCTCCGTCCGGCCGGTCGTTATTACTGGACAGCCACGCCAGGGCAAACGCATTTGAGAATTGGTTGAACCACTGAGGGTACTTTGCCTTTACCCGCGCAGGCTTGAAGTTGTTGGTATGACAACTTCGAGGTTTTCGCAAGAGAGTTTGGCGCAGTTTGTG
>Ga0182030_10003855_pt1 | contig 32027 bp, 33 predicted proteins | sample 812S3MmetaG_FD_121299 | JGI IMG/M metagenome (GOLD analysis project Ga0182030, IMG submission 121299) | Permafrost microbial communities from Stordalen Mire, Sweden - 812S3M metaG (Illumina Assembly) | ecosystem: Environmental > Terrestrial > Soil > Wetlands > Permafrost | place: Sweden... | reverse complement strand
GTCCTGACCGGAGATCGGAACCTTTCCGGCGAGGTTCTGGGCGGCGAGCGCCTGGATGGCGCCGCCGGCGGTGCCGTCGTTCGAGGCGACGACCGCGTCGATCTTGTTGTTGGCGGCCGTCAGGGCGTTTTCCATGATCGACATCGCGGTGGTCGGGCTCCACTCCGGAACCCACTGCGAGCCGACGATCTTGATCTTGCCGGAGTCGACGGCCGCCTGGATGACCTTCATCTGGCCCTGACGCAGCAGCTTGGCGTTGTTGTCGGTCGGCGAGCCGCCGAGCAGGTAGTAGTTGCCTTCGGGCTTCGCTTTGAAGACGGCCTCGGCCTCCATAGTGCCGACGCGCTCGTTGTCGAACGAGATGTAGGCGTCTTCGTCCGCGTTGAGGATCAGGCGGTCGTAGGACAGAACTTTGACGCCGGCCTTGTGGGCTTCGTCGATGACTTCGGCGAACACCTTCGAATTCATCGGCACGATCACGACCGCGTCAACCTTCTGCGAGATCATGTTCTCGACCTGGTTGACCTGCTTCTGTTCGTTGGCGTCGGCTGACGTCACGATGACGTCGGCGCCGAGCTCCTTGGCCGCCGCGGTGAAGTAATCGCGGTCGCGGGCCCAACGCTCGACGCGCAGATCGTCGATCGAGAAGCCGATCACCGGCTTCGCCGAGCTGGCGCTCGCCGTCGTGGCGAGCGGCAGGCAAAGGGCGATCGCCGCGGCCGAGCCGGCCAGTAATGTCAGTAGCTTCATGGTGAAACCCCCCAAAAATGCCCTCCCCGAGGGCGTTGCCGTCCTGTTCGAACGAACCCAGCCGAACCAGACGAATCGTTCGGCCTCGGCGTTTTGCGAAGCGGCGACCTCCCTGTCGCGGCGAACCCTTCCCTGCGAGCACGGACCGTAGCGCCGCTTGCGCGCAGCGATTGATGCATCAAAAATATGATGTACGCAACTCAATTATCAGGTCCGCGTTCCAACCCGAACCGGAGTTCGTTTTGTGACGTTACGAACATTTTCTCAAAAGAACGGCGATGTTGGCTGGAACCGGCCGCGTTAGCGATCGAGCAAGAGGTCCGTCCGGCTTCCTCCACAAGCGGAGTGTGTGATGTACGAACATCGTTACTGGATTGAAATTGCCTTGCTCGGCCCGATCTGCCGCGACTCAACGCGCAAAGGACTTGCCGCGGCGGCGACGGCGCGGGGCTTTGACGAAGATTTCGCACCCGCGGCTCGCTTTGGGCCGGCCCCCGGCGGTCGCCGAACGCGGTGAACAAGGCCCAACGCGAGGCTTCGGCCAGCAGCCATGTAACGCCCTGACATATCGCTACAATACGACAGGCCGGCGGCGTTCCTGGCGGCGCCGATCTCAACCGCGCCGCATTCACGGTTTGCGGCTTGCGCCGGCGCCGTTTCTGCGAAAGTATTATCGACGCGCGCATCGCGCCGACGCCGGAACGCCAGCCATGCCGCAGACCGCCAGCACCGGCGCCAAGCCTGCCGTCCTGGTTATCGAGGACGAGCGCGCGCTCGCCGAGGAAATTCGTTACGAACTGCAAGCCGAGGGCTATCCGGTCGCGCTCGCCGAGACGCGGGCTGAAGGCTTGCGCGTCGCGCGCGCCGGCGGCGCGGCGGTGCTGGTCGTCGACCGCATGCTCAACCACGAAGACGGGCTGTCGATCCTCGAGGCGTTGCGCGAGGAAGGCAATCCGACTCCGATCCTGGTGATCAGCGCCCTTTCCACCGTCGACGACCGCATCCGCGGCCTCAAGGCGGGAGGCGACGACTATCTCGTCAAGCCGTTCGAGCTGCGCGAACTGACGGCGCGGGTCGAGGCATTGTCGCGGCGTATCCCCGATTCGCGCGCGACCCGCCTGCGCGCCGGCCCGCTGGAGATGGATCTGGTCGAGCGCTCGGTCCGGCGCGGCGAGCGGCGCGTCGATCTGCTGCCGCGCGAGTTCAAGCTGCTCGAATATTTCATGCGCCGGCCCAACCAGATCGTCACTCGCGCGATGCTGCTCGAGGACGTCTGGAACTACAAGTTCCTGCCGCAGACCAACGTCGTCGACGTCCACATCGGCAATCTCAGGCGCAAGATCGACGCCGGCGGCGAGCCGCGGTTGATCGTCAACGTGCGCGCCGCCGGCTTCAAATTGCATGTGGACGATTGACGTCCTCAAGAGCCGCGCCTTCCGCCTGGCGCTGGCTTTCGCGCTGGCGATCGCCGCGGCGGCGGCGGTCGTCTTCACCCTCATCTACCTGCAATTCTCCGCGGCCTCCGAGCGGATGGTCGGCGCGCGCCTGACCGACGAGGCGACCCGGTCGTTGGCAGCGAGCGACGACGAGCTGCGCGCGCAGATCACGCAACGCCTCGTGTCCGACCTGCGGCGCCTCGACTACGCCGGGCTGTTCGACGCCAAGGGCGCCCTGCTGCTCGGCGACCCGCCGATAATGCCGCCGATTCGACCCGACGGCCGACCCCATCTCGTCGCCTCGGTCCCGGCGCGCGGCGCCGGGCGTCCCGATCAGGCGATCTTCGTCGCCGTCCGCCGCGCCGACGGCTCGATCCTCGTCCTCGGGCGCAGCCTTTCCGAGATCAACGACCTGCGCGAGACCGTGGCGCGATCGCTCGCGCTGGCGCTGGCGCCCACGACGATTCTCATCCTCTTCATCGGCGCTTTGTTCGCCCGCCGCGCCCAGCGTCGGCTCGGCGACATTCACGCCGCCATCGCCGAGATCATGAAAGGCGACCTCAAGCAGCGCCTGCCGGTGATGAGCGAGGTCGACGACCTCGACCGCGTCGCGCGCGACGTCAACCTCATGCTCGACGAGATCTGGCGCCTGCTCGATCAACTGCGCCATATCGGCGACGACATCGCCCACGACCTGCGCACGCCGCTCGCCGTCGCGCGCGCCAAGATCGAGCGCGGGCTCGAGCGCGGCTCGACGATCGGCGAATTGCGCGCGGCGATGGCGGAGGCGCTCGATCATCTCGACCGATCGGCGGCGACCATCAGCGCCTTCCTGCGCGTTTCGGCGATGGAGAGCGGCCGGCGCGAGCGCAGCTTCAGCCCGGTCGACCTTTCGGCGATCTGCGCCGGCCTGTTCGAGTTCTACGAGCCGCTGGCGCAGAGCAAAGGCGTCGCCATCGCCATCGCGGCGCCGCGGCCGACGCTGGTGCGCGGCGACGAGGATCTGCTGCGCGAAGCGATCTCGAACCTGGTCGACAACGCGATCAAGTTCACGCCGAAAGGCGGGCGCGTGCTGATCGCCGCCGAGGCGGCGGACGGCCGAGCGACGGTCGCGGTGAGCGACAGCGGCTGCGGCGTGCCGCCACAAGACCGGGAGGACATCTTCCGTCGCTTCTATCGTGGCGCGCGCGACGGCGCGGCCCCGGGATACGGGCTGGGCTTGAGCATCGTCGCCGCCGTCGCCAAGCTGCACGGCTTCCGCCTGACGGTCGAGGACAACGCCCCCGGCGCCCGCTTCGTGCTGCGCGGCGAAAGCCTGGCGTTCGACTCCGACGAAGCGGCGCGCGACATCGGCGCCGCCCCGCCGAAGCGGCTGAAAGCTCCCGCCTAGGGCGCGTTCGTCACAAGGTGCGGCGAGCGGAATTGTCAGCGCGCCGCGGCGAGCTCGGCCCGCGCGGCGGCGCGCAACAGATTGAGGTCGGACGACACCGAGCGCAGCGCGAAGCCGCGCGCGAAGGCGGCCTTGGCGCTTCGGCCGTCGTGGCAGTACAGCCCCGCGAACTTGCCGTGCGCGGCGGCGCGCGCGGCGACCTCGGTGAGGGCGCGATCGACCTCCGCGCCGTCAGGATCGATGGCGCCGCCGCGATGGAGCGCGATCGACAGATCGTTGGGGCCGACGAACACGCCGTCGATTCCCGGGCTCGCCAGGATCGCGTCGAGAGAAGCGAGCGCTTCGCGGGTCTCGATCATCGCGATCGCCAGCGTGACGGCGTTGGCGCCGTGCAGATAGGCGGGGCCGACGAAGCCGCTGAGCGCCTGGGCGGCGCGCGGCCCCCACGAGCGCTGGCCGAGCGGCGGGAACTTCACGTGCTCGGCGAAGCGGCGCGCCGTCGCCGCATCGTCGATCATCGGCGCGATCACCGCCGCCGCGCCGGCGTCGACGAGCCGGCTGGCGAGCGCGAAATCGCCGACCGGAATGCGCGCGATCGTCGGTTTGCCGGCGAGCGCCACGGCGAGGATCGCCTGCGACGCGCCGACGAAGTCGACGCCGCCATGCTGCAAGTCGAGCGTCACCGCGTCGAAGCTTTCGCGCGCCAAGGCCTCGGCGACCGCGGCGTCGTTGACGCCGACCCAGGCCGAGAGCACGTCGCGGCGTTCCGCCAATCCGCGAGCCAATTTGCCGATCACGCCGCCGTCGCTCATCGCCGATTCCTTATCCACGCGCCGCGCGCTTTTCGGACAGGCGCGCCCGCGCGTCAATCGACCACGCCGCGGGCGGGTGAATTGCTTGTAACTTGAGTTTAATCCCGACGGAGCGGAGCCTTCCCGCGTCTGTTCCCACCGGAAAGGCTCCACCATGAAGAAATTTGTCGTCGCCGCCCTCGCCGTCGCGGCTCTGGGCGGCTCGGCCCTCGCGCTTGGCGCCGCCGCCGCTCCAGGCGACCCGCCGCCGCCCGGCGACGCGCGCGAAGCGGGCGGGTTCATGCTCGACGCGCATCTCGCCGGCATGAAGGCGGCGCTGAAGCTGACGCCCGACCAGGAAAAGAACTGGGCGGCGTTCGAAGCCTCGGTGCGCGACGCCGCCCAGGCGCGTCGCGACGCGATGCGGGCGATGCGCGACGTCGGGCGCGGCGACGAGCGCCCCACGCCGATCGAGCGCATGAACACGATGGCCGACCATCTCGCCAAGGCCTCGACCGAGATCAAGGCGATCGCCGACGCGGCGAAGCCCCTCTACGACAGCCTCGACGACGGCCAGCGGCGCCATTTCGGCCCGCTGATGGCGACATTGATCGAACACGGTCCGCATCGCGGCATGACGATGGGACCCGGCGGCATGATGATGGGCCCGCACGGCGGCGACGGGCCGCACGGAATGGGCCCCGACGGTCATCGCCCCGGCGATACCGAGGAAGACTGATCCCAGAACCGTTTCAGGCGGCGCGCGCCAATTTCAGCGTCGCCGCCTGAACACGCGGCGCGACGACGCCGGCGATCGAGCCGGCGCTCGCCTGCGCGGCGAATTCGGGCCTCCGTTCGGCGGCGAGAACTGCCGCGACCGGACCCGAGGTCGGCGGCAAGCCGACGATCCAATCGCCGATCGCCAGGTCCCAGCGCCGGCCGGCAGGGCTGGCGGCGACCACCGCCGCGCGCGTGACCACCAGCTTGAGGACAAGCAGGTTCGTGCAAACGCGCTTTGCGCGAGGCGACCTGCCGCGTTGATCGGACGCGGCGCCCGATACCGCAAGCGGCGTTGTGCGCAGACCGCAGTTGACGCAAGTTGACCGATGGACGCGCCCTCCCCTCGGGCGCCGGATGGAAAACTTGGCATGTCGGCGTCTGTCGTTGTCGCGCGCGGCGCGATCCGTTCGGTCGCGCGCGTTCGGCGCTCAGCGAGCGCGATCGGGCGCTGACGATGGCGCAGGCGACCGCGACGGCGGCGCAGACCCGTTTCCTCGCCAGCGCCCTCAGCGTATTGGCTGGAGGCTTGTGCTGGAGCTTCACCGGGGTGTTCGTGCGGTTGGCGCCGCACCTCGATTCCTGGCAATTCCTCGTTTACCGCGGCCTCGGCGTCGCCGTCGCGTTCTGGCTGATCGGCGGCCGACGTTCGCCCTTCGCGGCGCTGCGCAGGCTGGACGCGCTCGGACTGGTGACGACGGCGGCGCTCAGTCTCGCGGCGATCGGCTTCATCGTCGCGCTCAAAATGACCAGCGTCGCCACCGCGCTGTTCCTCTCGTCCTGCGCGCCGCTGCTCTCCGCTCTGCTCGGTTTCGTGATTCTCGGCGAGCGCCTCAACGCGCGCCAGATCGGCGCGGTGGCGCTCGGCTTTTGTGGGCTGGCGATCATCCTCAGCGGCGGTTTCGAGGCTGGGCGGCTGGCCGGCGATCTGTGGGGGCTCGCCTGCGCGGTGAGCTTTGCGACCGTCAGCGTCTGCACCCGACTCGCCCCGCGGCGCGACTTCGGCCCGGCGATGATCGGCTACGGCGCCCTGTGCGCGGCGGTCTCCGCCGCAGTCTGCCTCGGCAAGGGCGCTACGCTGGCGCCGCCGCCGCTCGAGGCGCTGTCGGGCTTCGCCGCCGGATTCCTGTTGATCGGATTCGGATTCATGCTGTTCCTGCGCGGCGCGCCGGCGGTGCCGGCGGTCGGCCAAACGATGCTGGCGCAGACCGAGACGATCTTCGGACCGATCTGGGTGTGGTTGCTGTTCGGCGAGACGCCGGCGGCGACGACGCTGATCGGCGGCGCGACGATCCTCGCCGCGGTCGTAGCGATGGCGCTGGCCGGCGCCGGCGGCGCGCCGCCGCCGCGCTAGCAGGCGGCTTTCAGGCGTCCATCGCCGCGAGGCGGGCGCGGTCGCGCAGACGGATATGGCGGGCGCCGGCGAGCGCCAGCACGCCCTCGTCGTTGAACTGCGACACGGTGCGCGAAACGGTCTCCAGCGTCAGGCCGAGGTAGTCGGCGATGTCGCAACGCGACATCGGCAGGGCGAACTGGCCAGTGACCGCCAGACGCTTATCCATCTCGAGCAGGAAAGTGGCGACGCGCTGCGCCGCGGTCTTGCGCCCGAGAAGCAGCATATGGTCTTCGGCGTGGCGCAGCTCGCCGGCGGTCATCGCCCACAGCTTGCAGGCGACGACGACGTCGCTCTTGGCCGCCGATTCGAGGCTGCGGCGCTTGACCATCCGCACCGTGGTTTCGACGATCGCTTCGGCGGTCAGGCGATGGTTGGCGTCGGATTCGAGACCGAAGATGTCGCCGGCGAGGTGAAAGGCGCCGATCTGGCGACGCCCGTCGCTGAGCAGACGATAGCTGCGAACCGCGCCGCGCACGACCTGGTAGACGTACTCGGACGGCTCGCCCTCGCCGAAAATGCATTCGTCGCGGCCGTAAGTGAATTCGGTGGCGATGAGCTCGGGGTGGCCGGAGAGCAGCGCGCTGTTGGCGGCGTCGCCCGGGAGCGGCTGACCCCAATACTGACGAACGGGCGCGGAAGCATGCGACTGGTTGAGCATCGGGCCATCTCCTGGATACGGGCGACACCTGCAATCTAGGGGCGTCGTCGGGACCAGGAAATTTGGGGTGAAGCCCTAAGGGCTTTCCCGGAGGCGCCCCTCAGCTGGGGTGCGCCTCGCGCATCGCCGCCCGCACGTGGCCGATCAGGCTGTCTTCGATATGCGGCTTGAGGACGATGTGGCGCACGCCAGAAGATTCCGCCCGCGCGCTGACGGCCGGGCCAGGATAGGCGGTCACCAGCACGACCGGCGCCGAGACCCTTTGGCTGCGCAGCCGCTCGATCAGCTCGAAGCCGTCCATTTCGGCCATCTTGTAGTCGACCACCAGACAGTCGCCGGGCCCCGGCAGGCCTTCGGCGAGCAACGCCGGTCCGCTGGCGAAGGTGCGAACGTTGAAGCCCTCGGTTTCCAGCAAAAACCGCAGCGAGACCAGAACGTCCTGATCGTCTTCGACGACGAAAATGGTTGCCTGTCGCACTTGCCCGTCCGCCAACGCCGCCGCGCGCCCAGCCTCGCTGGGCCGTTGCCGACGACCGCTGACCGATAGCGCGGACCAGGATGGACGAGCTTGACGCAACTCAATCTCTCAAGAGACCGGCCCGCATCGCCATGCGAACGAGGTCGGATAGGCTCCCCGCCTGCATCTTGGCCATCAGGTTGGCGCGGTAGACTTCGACGGTGCGCGGGCTGATGTCGTGGGTGCGGGCGATCGCCTTGTTGGACAGGCCGGCGACCAGTCCGTCGAGCACCTGACGCTCGCGCGGGCTCAAAGAGGCGACGCGAACGCCGATCTCATTGGCGGGGTCGGCTTCACGCGGCGCGCCGGCGAGCGCGGCCTGGACGACGCCGAGCAGGCGCTCGTCGTCGAACGGCTTCTCGACGAAATCGGCGGCGCCGAGCTTCATCGCTTCGACGGCGAGCGGCACGTCGCCATGACCGGTGATGATCACCACCGGCAGGTTGGGGCGCGTCGCCTTGATCCGCCTGAGCAGCTCGAGCCCGTCGATGCCGGGCATGCGCACGTCGCTGACGACGCAGCCGCAATTGCCGTCGCTCAAGGCCTCGAGCAGGCGCTCGGCCGTTTCGAACGTGCGCACCGCACAGCCGGCGCTCGACAGCAGGAAATCGAGCGAGTCGCGCATCGCGTCGTCGTCGTCGACGACGAACACGGCCAATTCGGGTTGCGACGCCATGGCCACTTAACCCGCCGCCGGCAGGGTCAGGCGGAACGTCGCGCCGCCCGCGGGATTGGCTTCCGCGGACAATTTGCCGCCGTGCGACTCGATGATGGTTCGGCTGATCGACAGCCCGACACCCATTCCGGCCTCCTTGGTGGTGAAGAACGGTTGGAACAGATTGGCGCGCACCGCCTCCGGCAGGCCCTGGCCGGTGTCGGCGACGACGATCTCGACCAGGCCGTCGGCGACCGGGCCGCTCGACACGACAAGCTCGCGTCGCGGCGACTCGGCCATCGCCTCCATCGCGTTGCGCATCAGGTTGACCAGCACCTGCTGGATCTGGACGCGATCGGCGACGACGCGGTCGCAGGTCGGGTCGAGCGCCAATCTCAGCTGCAAGCCCTGTTCGCGCGAGCCGACCAATCCCAGCGCCGCCGCCTCCTCGACCAGCTTGGCGACGCTCTCGATGCGCCGCTCGGACTCGCCGCGCAGCACGAAGTCGCGCAGGCGGCGGATGATCTGGCCGGCCCGGATCGCCTGGTCGGCGGCGCGGTCGAGCGCGGTCTCGATCTTGCCGGCGTTGGGGTCGGGGCTGTCGACGAGCAGCCGCCGCGAGCCCTTCATGTAGTTGCTGATCGCCGCGAGCGGCTGATTGAGTTCGTGGGCGAGCGCGGAGGCCATCTCGCCCATCGCGCTCAGGCGCGAGACGTGGGTGAGTTCGGCCTGCATCTGCTCGAGGCTCGTCTGGGTGCGCTGCTGCTCGGTGAGGTCGCGCACGAAACCGGTGAAATAACTGCGCTCGCCCCACTTCGCCTCGCCGACCGAAAGATGCATCGGGAAGGTCGAACCGTCGGCGCGCCGGCCGGCGACGATGCGGCCGATGCCGATGATGCGCGGCTCGCCTTCGGCGCGGTAGCGGGCGAGATAGGAATCGTGGCGGCCGCTGTCTGGCTCCGGCATCAACACGCGCACGTTCTGGCCGATCGCCTGGTCCTGGGAGAGGCCGAACATCCGCTCGGCGGCGCGGCTGAACAGCTGGATCGTTCCGGTCGCATCGATGACGATCATCGCGTCGGGGACGGTCTCGAGGATCGAGCGCAGGTGTTCCTCGCGGCTGCGCAGCGCCTCCTCGGCGCGCATCTGCGAGTCGATGTCGAGCACGCCGCCGGAGAGGCGCCGCGACGCGCCGGCGCCGGCCGACGCGGCGAGCAGGCGCAGCCAATGCGGCTGTCCGTTGCGCCGGACGCGGAACGCAACGTCGAGGTCGTCGCCGGCCGCAGCGCAGCGCGCGAGTTCCCGCTCGACCGCGGGGCGATCCTCGGGATCGACCAGTTCGGAGAGCCGAACCGCGTCAGCGGGCGAAAGCGGATCGAGGCCAAACAGCGTGCGAGCGGGCTGCGACCACACGGCCGCGCCCGTCGCCGGATCGACGACGATCGGGCCGAAGCCCGGCCCGCCGGCGATCGCCGAGGCAAAGTCCGCTGCAGGCGCGGAGGGCGTCTCGGGGCCTGCGCCGCGTTCCATTCCGCTCCGGTCCTCCCGGCGCCGACCGCGCCCGTCTTGCGACGAAATGTCGCAATCCGACGCTTTAGAGGAAGAATGCGGCGCTGCAAAGACTCGCGGCGCCGAACATTTACAATTTAAGTTGAATCGAGTCGTCGCGTTTGGACGAGCGTTCTGGTTAACAAATTCTTCCAGAATAATAGAGTTGACACTGCGTAATACCGCGCGCAGATTCACTCGGCTTGAGAATTGCGGGTGATTGTCTTGACGAATGTCTCAGCTTGTTTCAGCGGCGACGAAGGGTTGTCTTACAGCCTGCGTATCCGCGAACCGCGTTATTTCGACCTTGGGACGTTGTTCGGCCGCGTGGAGCGGCTTGAGGCGCGACGACGGCGTTACGCGCCCAGCGCGGTCATGGCCCCGCCGCGCGCGCTCGACGCCGCGCTGCTCGAGCAGGGCCGCGCATTCGAGCGGGCCTGGGCGAAGGAAGTCGGGACGCTGATCGCGTTGAAGCGCAACGACACGGCGGAAGCGCGCTTCGCCGCCCGCCGCGCCCGCGCGGCCACCGAACGGCTCGCGGCGCGGATCGAGACGGCCCGCGCGGTCAGCCTCGAGGGATTGAAGGTCAAGGCGCGCGCCATCCTGTGGCGGCGCAACGGCGAACCGCTCGGGCGGATCGGCTCCGACGGCCAGCCGATCCAACCGGTCGAGTAAGAACCAGCCCTCGCGCGAGCCTCAGTTCGACGTGTGCGAATGCGGCGCCTGCACCGAGGTCGTGGTGTGAATGCCGTCCTCCTCGAAGGTGACGGTCACGGAGGCGTCCGATGCGAGCCCGTCGGCGAGCAGCGAGAAGTCGGCCAGGGTCGAATTCAGCACCCGCTCCTGCGCATTCCAGTAATGGAAGTTATCCTTCTCCCAGATCGCGAATTGGCGCCCTGAACTGCTCCACACACGCGTGACCGACGCGCCCGACGCATTGCGATAGGGCACGCTCTCGCCGCGGTAATAGACCGCGCTCGGATGCAGAGCCGAGTCGAACTCGGCGCAGTCGCCGGTGTCGATCTCGAGCCAGCCGCGCGAGATCCAGCTCTGATCCGCCTGCGGATAGGCGATCGCGACGTAAACCTTCTGCGGGAATTTGTTGCAGAACTGGATTTCCGCCCGCGCGCCGGTCGTCGCCCCCAGGCCGACCGCGACGAGGGCGAATGCCGCCAACCTGCCCATGGCTCCTCCTTCCCGGCTTTCGCGCCGAGGCTGTGTTCGCCGCCTCAGTATTGGCGCGCCGCCTGTTCGCGGCAAGCGCCCTGCTGCGCCGGCGCGCCGCTTTGTTGCCGATCTCGCAATAGTCTTGTGCCCGGGCGATCGATTGTCGCCGAGGCCGCGCAAATCCAAATGAAGGCCAGCGGGCGCCGCGACGGCGCCGCGTGGCCCTCATCGCAAGGATCCGACCATGTCGCTCGTCTCGCCCTCTCCCGCAAAGCCGCTCATCCCGAGCGTCGGCGCGCTCGAACAGGCGCTGTCCCCTTTCGCTGAACCGCTGGTGCGCGTCGCCGCCGGCCTGATGCTGATGCCGCACGGCGCGCAGAAGCTGTTTGGCTGGTTCGGCGGTTACGGCGTCGACGCCACCGGCCAGTTCTTCGCCGCCAAGCTCGGCCTGCCGGCGTCGTTCGCGCTGCTTGCCGGCCTCATCGAGGTCTTCGGCGGCCTCGCGCTCGCCGCCGGCTTCCTCACCCGCGTCGCCGCGGCGCTGGTGTTCGGCCTGATGGCGGTGGCGGTGATCTTCGTTCATTTGCCGATCGGCTATTTCTGGATGACCGGCGGTCTCGAATACCCGCTGATGTGGGGCCTGGTCGCGCTCGCCTTCGTATTCCGCGGCGGCGGCCGCTACTCGCTCGACGCGCTGATCGGCCGCGAAATCTGAATTCGAATCGAATCTGAATTCGACTTCGACTGTGAGATCGAACGGGCGCTGAGCGCCCGTTCTTCATTTGGAGGCTTCGCCATGTCCATCGTCGTCAGACCTTCGGCGGAGCGCGGCCATGCTGAGCATGGCTGGCTCGACAGCCGTCACACCTTCTCGTTCGCCGACTATTACGACCAGCGGCATATGGGCTTCGGCCCGCTGCGCGTCATCAACGAAGACCGCGTCCAGCCGTCCGCCGGCTTCCCGACCCACGGCCATCGCGACATGGAGATCATCTCCACCGTGATCTCCGGCGCGTTGCGCCACAAAGACAGCATGGGCAACGGCTCGGTGATCCGCCCCGGCGACGTGCAGGTCATGTCGGCGGGGAGCGGCGTGCGCCATTCCGAGTACAACGACTCGGCCAGCGACCCGGTGCATTTCCTGCAGATCTGGCTGATGCCGGACGCGGACGGTCTGGCGCCGCGCTACCAGCAGAAGGCGTTCCCGACGGCGGAGAAGGCCGGCCGCCTGCGGCTTGTCGCCTCGCCCGACGGACGCGACGGCTCGCTTGAGGTTCGCGTCGACGCCGAGCTCTACGCGACGCGGCTCGAAGCGGGCCAAAGCGTGACCCACGCGCTAAGACCCGGCCGCCTCGCCTGGGCGCAGATCGTCGAGGGCGGCGCGACCGTCAACGGCGCCGCCGTCTCCGCCGGCGACGGCGTCGCGATCGAGGCCGCCGACCAAGTGACGATCGCCGCGCGCGCGGAAGGGACGGAAGCGCTGCTGTTCGATATGGCGGAGTGAGGAGGCGGGCGGCGGCGCGCTTCATCCGCGTTGCTCGCCCCGCCAATTCATTCGGGGAGATGGCGGCAAGGAAAGGATTGCGACTGCGACGCGCTAAGCGATTGAAATTCGTCTCGACGCGCCGCGGCGGGAGCTCCCCCCGCCGGTTGCTGGCGACAACAGGGAAAGGCCGGCTGGGCTAAATGCGCCTCGTCTCGAGTTGGCGCCGTCGCCAATCCAAGCTGGGGCGGGACGACGCCGGCGGCGGCGCCAAACATCCCCCGACGAGTCGGCGGCGGTTCGCAGGGCGGTCGGGACTTGCCAGGCGCCCGAAACCGCCGGAGATTGGGCTTGAAGCGGCGGCCATCGGGCGGATGTCGGCTCAGAATTGCGCGCTGTGGAGGCACTTATGAAAATCAATCGTCGCATGGCGTTTGCCTCAATCCCGCTGTCGCTTCTTTTCGCGAGTTCCTTGCAAGCCGCGCCGAAAAGTTCCTGGGACGGCACATGGAGCGGGTCGTGGGGCGGCAGGGATCCCACGTCGATAACGATCGCCGGGAATCGGGTCGTAAGCTACGAATTCCAAGGCGCCTCGACGCAGGTGGCAAAGAGCAAAGTGACCCCGAAACGAGTGATTTACATCAGCAATGGGATCACCGTTACGCTGACAAAGACCGGCAAGACGACGGCACACGCGACGTTGCACAGTTCGCAGGGCGACACGACCGCCGCGCTGACGAGGCAGTAGAGCGCCGCTCACGCGTTCTCTCTGGGCTTTCCTGCCTGCGCGCGTCGCTCGACGCCCCGAACGTGCGGGACTTATCCGTCCGCGAGGCTTGACAAAAGACGCCGATGTTCCCTCTATGTTCCCATGGAGGTCGAGACCCCAAGCATGGCGCGTCGCCTCGGCTGGAAGGCGCCCATGCCGCGCATGCTCGGCTGCCGCGAAGGCGTGAAGGCGATGCGGCGGCGCCTCGATCGCAAGCCGCTCGATCTCGACACGCTGGTTTGCCCGCGGGGACCGAACTTTCCGCTCTCGCGTCAGGAGTCGCGGCTGATGGGAGCCGCCTGCGGAAATCGGAGCATAATTGTCATGTTCGAACCGCCGATCCATCGACAGGTCGGCGGCGGATGACAGGGAGGTTCAGATGGCCTCGACGACCTATTACGTCGCGCTCGCCTTCACCCGTTCCGAGGACGGCGACATCGTCGCCTGCGAGCCGAAAGAGGCGCGCAGTTCAAGCCAGGCGATCCGCATGGCCGACGCTTTGGCGACGACGGAGGGCCATTGCGGCGCCATCGCCTTCTCGCGCACCGGCGACCCGGCCCTCGGCGACTTCGCCGACGCAGTGATCTTGAAGACGGTCGGCGAGGTCGATAGCGGGCTGTTGGCGGGGTAGCGGTTCGTATGGATTACGTGTTGTGACCAGCAGAACATAAGAGGTTGACGAGGGTCGCACCTCAACACGAGCTCGGTATGCGTAGCAGTACAGCTCGATCGATGCGACGATGAGAAAAGGGCTGAACTGGGCGTTTGTCGCCGTTATGGCCGTGACTCCCTGCGCCTATTTTGCGGCGAAAATCCTCAGGCAGTTTGGCGTCTACCCGGTGCAATGGAACCTGAACGAGGTGATACAGATTATCGCGTTCCTCGTCCTGGTGGGTGACTCAAAAGGGTGGTTAGGCGAACATCCACGTCAGAGCGGTCAACCACAATCTGCAACCACCGCTTCAAAGCATTTCAGCAGATTTCTATCGAGCTTGACGCCTAGGTCCGTCAGCACGGCGAGCGCCTGCTGAGGGGGCATCGGCGCTTTGTAGGAGCGGCGTTCAATCAGCGCGGCGTAGATGTCGCAGATGGTGACCATGCGCACGTAATCCTTAATCTGCCGCCCCTGAAGACGGTCAGGGTACCCCGTGCCGTCCAGGTACTCATGGTGATGGCGTATCACATCCAGAATGACCGGGCTGATGCCGCGCTGGCCCGCAAGCATGGCATGACCCAGCGCCGGATGGGTCCGCATGACGTCCATCTCGGGCTTCGATAGGGCGCCAGACTTGTTGAGGATGCTTGAGGGTATGCGCGCCTTGCCGACATCGTGGAGAAGCGCGGCCTGTAACAGCAGATGCTGATGATCCGACGCGAGGACCCACTTCAAGGAGAACGCGGCACACAAGCCGGCCACCAGCAGACAGTGCTGGTAGGTTACGTCATCGAACTGCCAGACGACATCCAACCACGATCTGATTTTGGCCTGTTTGATGGCGCCGAGTATGACGCTGGCGCCCCGGTCCAGTTCTGCAATCGATACGGGTTCACCTCGCTTCACGGCGTCAAAGCAGCTGGCAAGCGCCGATTTTGCGTCGGATGCGCGTGCTTCCGTCACGCTGGCAGGGCGTGTGGCGCCTTTGTTTCTGCTCTGATAGGCGTAGAGCAACCTCTCGGCCGCCGCATGAATCACCGCCGGACGGTCGTTACAGTAAACCAATTCTGTCGCGTCGAGCGAAATCGCCAAAGCGGCCGTTAGGCGAGTGCTGTCGCGCGTGAGAAATAACACCGGGATGTCGGCGTCGACGCGATGAAGCTTCAGCGCAGCGCGGAGCAGTCTGACCGAAGTCATGTTACCGATATCGACATCACAAACAATTATCGGATATTTTAGGGGTTGCGCCTGGGCCTGATGCAGGGGGACGACCTGGCAACTTCTGCCACGGGTCAGATAGTCGTAAATTGCAAGGCCGCCTTTGGCCCGGTCAGTCAGAATTAGCATTGGGTCGTAGAGCGCGGCAAAATTGTGAAATTGCAGTCAATTGGGTCCCCGCGATCTAGATAATCCAGGTCGTTGATTCGTCGGGCAAGGTCGCAACGAGAAGCGGCGCCAAACCGCGTCGAACTGTGACCCGTCGCGGATGTCGAATTCGTTCGCAGTCTCATTGTATTACGTCGCATTTAAATGGGGAACCACTTCGGCGCCAGTTCACAGGCGCGCTCCCAGCCGGTGAATGCGTTCGAGCCCGACCTTCTTGTAAAGTTCCGATCCTAACAATCGATTGCACAGATGCAAAAACGCGGCCCATGCGCCGTTACAGAGCGTTACAGAGCGTGGAACTGGTATTGGCTTTGATTCTCAAGAGAGAATGAACACCGCTCAACTCATATCAAGCTGGCTCCGTTGAGGATTCCGTAAACAGACACCCTTCCAATTCCAACCGATCCGGCAATTTCGGATGGCCTCCCATTGGCCTTGAACCGGGCGATGACTTCCTCACGCTTTGCCCTGGCAGGGAGCGGACGTCTCAAGCAAAGACTTGACAGGACTTGACGAAACTTGACGCCGCTTGACAGGACTTGACGAAACCGACGGCCAAACTTGACCGGCGGCCGCCGCGCTTCTCAAGCGCGCGTCGCGTGCGCCCCACGCTTTGCAGTCCGCGCGTTTTTTGGCGCCTAACTGCCTGATAATGAACGGCCGGCGAATCGTCTTGTCGCGGCTCTTTTTCCATTCGGCGAGGATGAGGCGAGGCCTGCCGCGTTTCGGCCGCGATTGCCAATTCGGGCCGGTCGATCAGCCGATCGCCTTCCGCATGCGCTCTTCAATTTCCGGAAATGGTGCCCAGGAAAGGACTCGAACCTTCACGGCTTGCACCGCTGGTACCTGAAACCAGTGCGTCTACCAATTCCGCCACCTGGGCACGGCGCGCTTCATAAGGGCGCGCGCGGCGGCCTGTCAATGGCGGCGGGCAGCGCCGCGAGCGCCCCGCTTCCCTTCGCGCCGCGCCTTGGCTAGGGATGCGTCGAACTTCCGCCAGAGGAGTCCCCATCGTGACGACCTACGCCAACATTCTCGTCGAGACCCACGGCCGCGTCGGGCTCGTCCGCCTCAATCGGCCGCAGGCGCTGAACGCGCTCAACAGCGCGATGATCGATGAACTCAACCAGGCGCTCAGCGCCTTCGCCGCGGATCCAGCCATCGGCGCGATGGTGCTGACCGGCTCGGACAAGGCCTTCGCCGCCGGCGCCGACGTCAAGGAGATGCAGGAAGCGAGCTTCGCCGAGATGTTCCTCGGCGACTTCTTCGGCCACTGGGATCATGTGACGCATGCGCGCAAGCCGCTCATCGCCGCGGTGGCGGGTCTCGCGCTCGGCGGCGGCTGCGAGCTGGCGATGATGGCCGATTTCATTCTCGCCGCCGACACCGCCAAGTTCGCCCTGCCGGAGATCAGGCTCGGGATCATCCCCGGCGGCGGCGGCACGCAGCGGCTGACCCGCGCCGTCGGCAAGGCCAAGGCGATGGAGTTGACGCTGACCGGTCGGACGATGGACGCGGCCGAAGCCGAGCGTTCCGGCCTCGTCGCGCGCCTCGTGCCGGCGGCCGAGCTGATCGACGAAGCGCTGAAAGTCGCCGCGACGATCGCCTCCTATTCCGCGACGGCGGTCTATGCCGCCAAGGAGAGCGTCAACCGCGCCTTCGAAACGACGCTCGCCGAAGGGCTGCGGTTCGAGCGGCGGATGTTCCACGCCCTGTTCGCCACCGAGGACCAGAAGGAAGGCATGCGCGCCTTCGCCGAAAAGCGGCCGGCGGCGTTCAAGAACCGCTGAGGCGCGCTGCGCTGAATGTGTCATTCCCGGCCGGCCGCAGGCCCGACCGGGAATCCAGACGCTCGGCGATCTGCGTCCGCGACTCTGGATTCCCGATCGGCCGCTGGCGCGGCCGTCGGGAATGACACGATCAGGGCGCTCTACGCCGCCTTATCGAACGACTCGCGAGCGGCGAGCGCGGACGTTCACATGGCCCAGTCCGCCGCCTTCACCTGCCGGCGCGCCGCTTCGGCGGAAAGCTCGCTGAGCAGCGGCATCGAACGGGCGTCGTCGAGCCGCCGCATCTGACGAATCTGCTCGGCCGTCACCGTCGCGCCGACCCGCTCGCTCAGCCATTCCCCTTCGAGCTTGATGTCGTAGCGCAGGAAGCGGAACAGCGCCCCGCGCGGCGCGACGAGCGAACCGAGGTCGCCGAGCTCGGCGTTGATCGGCCATGGCGTCGGGCTTTCGCTGAGCAGCGACATCAGCGTCAGGATCAATTGCTGATTGTCGCCGATCTGCTGAATCATCGCCCTCAGCGCCAGCCTCACCGAGGCGGCGCGCGTCAGGGTGGAAGCCTCGAAGCGGTCGCGGAACGTGCCGGCGCCGACCGAGACGATCGTCAGCTTGTCGGGGCCGACGTCCCAGCCGATGCCGAGACGCGGCACGAAGACGGACAGGAACAGCGCCAGCGCCGGATTGTTGTGCGGCGTCAGCCCGCCGTCGACGAACAGGCCCTGCACGCCGTCGGCGATCTCGATCTCCTGCGGATCGAAATAATGCGGCGCGGCGGTGCTGGCGCGCACGATCTGGGCGAGCCGGTAATAGCGATTGCCGATGTAGCTGCGGTCGGCCGGCGACTCCCAGAACGCCGAACGCGGATTGTTGACCAGCACCCAGGCGCTGCCGGTGTCGAGCCGCTTGAGCGTAATGCCGAGGCCGGTCTGCAGGTCCTCGGTGTCAAGCCGGCGGTCGCCCATCACCCCTTCGAGCGCTTTGGCCAGCGCGCGCGCGTCGAAGATCGCCTTCCAGCCGGGCAGCTTCACGATTGGCTGACGGAACACCCGCGGCGCGAGTTCTTGATAGAAATCGATCAATTCATCGACGCTGTGACCGAGCGCGAGGCCGGCGGCGATGATGGCGCCGGTCGAGGTGCCCCCGATCAGGTCGAAGTGGTCGCACAGGCGCACCGGCCGCCCCGCCTGCGCCGCCAACGTGCGCTCGATCTCCTTGAGGAACGCCAGCGCGACGACGCCGCGCACGCCGCCGCCATCGAGCGCGAGGATGCGCTTCGGGCCAGGCGCAAACAGGTGACGATCGCGGGCGGACGAGGCAGTCTGGGTCGCGTCGCTCATGCCATCCTCCTTGCGCGCTACGGCCTAGACGATCTCCATCGCCCGATCCCAGGCGGAGACGTCGTCGAGCATGATCTCGGCGGCGCGCCTGGCGGCGCTGCGCGCCAGCGCGGCGTTCGGCGGCGCGTCGTCGAGGGCGCGGCGCAGACGACGCAGCGCGAGGCCGATGCGCGCCGAGCGCGCCGCCTGCCGCACCACGTCGAGCTGATTGCGCAATCCGTTGAGCGCCGCCGAAAGTCCCGGCCCGGCGCTGAGCGCGAGGCCGACCGCGGCGAGCAGCGACACCGGCGCGCGCAGAAGCCCGGAGAGCGCGACCGCCGCCAGCGCCGCGCCAAGCGCCGCCGACGTCAGCAGGACCGTCGTCGCGGCGCGGCGCAGGCGCGCGTCGAGCCGACGGAAGCGTCGATAGGCGGCGCGATGGTAGGCGATCTGCGGGTCGATCTCGACCTCGCCGAGGTAGGTCAGGAATCCTGCGGCGTCGCGCTCCGCCAACCCCGCCGCCGGGGCGCCGCGCAGCGCGCGCTTGAGCCGCCAGTCGACCCACGAGCCCGACGCGGCGTCGGGAGGGGCGATTCCCCCCAGCACGCAGAACCGGGCGATGCGCGCGGCTTCGGCGGCGCGGCGGTAATCGATCCACTTGATCCGCCAGCGCCGCCGCCTGGCGACATGCTGATCGAGATAAAGCAGCCCGGTCATCGCAAACTGCAGCGGCACCGTCACCGGCGAAGCGACCGGGAACAGCGCGCCGACAAAACCGGAAGCGAAGTTGACGGCGAAGAGCAGGAACGAGCGCGCCGCCAGCGTGCTGCGCCAGCGCCGGCCGTAGGCGAGCGCCAGCGCGTCGCCGCGCTCGTATTCGCGGCGCAGGCGATCGAGCGCCTCGCTGCGATCGACGCTCGCCGAGGAATTGGCCGCCGCCGCGCGCGTCCAGGAATCGTCGAGCCCCGAACTGGTCTCGGACGGCTCGCCGATCAGCCGCAACAGCAGCGCGTATTCGTAACGGTAGGCGCGGCGGCCCGGGTCTTCGCGCTGATACTCGCCGAGGTCGCGCCGGTCGGCGACGCGGCGCGGCGGCGACAGCAGCGCCTCGGCGATCGCCTCTGGGCTCGCCGCGGCGTCGCCGCGCCGACGCGGCGCCCCTTCGAGCGACGGCTCGAAGCCGGAATCGATCGCCAGCCGCGCCGCCGCGCCCGATTCCGCCACCAACGCCGGCAGCGTAGCCGGAATCTTGGCGAAGTCGCGGCTCGCCAGCAGCGCCGCGTCGCAGGCCGCCGCTCCGCCGCCATGCACGTCGATTTCGACGCCGGCGCGCTTCGCCGCCTCGGCCACCGCGACAGACGGCGGGTCGTCGTCGCGGCAGATCAGCCGCGCCCGGCCGGGCCCGCGATAGACCTCCGGCCAGCGCTCGACCGCCGCGCGCGCCGCCGCCTGAAAGAGCTTGGCCGCCTCGCCGATTGCGGCTGCGTCAGCGCCGTCGCCGCCCGCCCACAGCACCGTGAGCACGGGCGCGAGCCTGAGATCGTCGTCTCCGGAGACCTGTGCGGGGATCATGATCATCAAAGGCGGCGGCAAACTGGGACAATCAGTAGAAATTCAATCGCGCGAACTTGTCGAGTGAAAAATGGCTTGGGATGATAGGCGTAGCGCCCATCGCTCGTCCTTAGCGCCGGAGCCCGTCGCCCAGTGAGCCGCCACCCGCCCAAGCCTCGCCTGGCGCTGACGCTCGGCGTCACCGGCCATCGCCTCACGCGCGCGCCGGCGGCGGCCGAAAACGGCCAGGGCGCGCCGCGCGCTTTCGACGTCGCGGCGGTGGGAAAGGCGCTCGAAGCGGCGTTCGCCGCTACGGCTGCGGGCCTCGCCGCGATCGGCGCCGAGGCGAAGGCGAGCTTCAGCGAAGTTCCGCCGATCGTGACGCTGATCTCATCGCTCGCCGAGGGCGCCGACCGCATCGCCGCCCGCGCCGCGCTCGAAGCCGGCTTCGCCCTCGACGTGGTTCTGCCCTGCCCAGCGCCGATCTACCTCGAGACGTTCGTCGACGACGCGTCGCGCCAGGAATTCGCTGCGCTTGCGGCGCGCGCCCGCGCCACGCTGATCCTGCCGCTCGCCGGCGATTCCGCCTCGCCGCTCGCTGAGCGGTTGCCGGCGACGTTCGAAGCGGCGGGCCTGACGACGCTCGCCCAATCCGACATCCTTGTCGCCGTATGGGACGGCAAGCCGGCCGAGGGGCGCGGCGGCACCGGCCAGATCGTCGAGGAAGCGGCGCGGCGCGGCGCGCCGATCATCGTCGTCGATCCCGAGGACGGCGCGACGCGACTGCTGTGGGCCGACGAACCGGCCGACGAGGCGACGGCGCGGCGCGCTCGCGACATCGCGCCGCGCCCGCTGGCGCCGGCGTTGGCCGAACTGATTGCGCACATTGTCGGCCCGCCGCTGGCAGCGGAGGAGCGCGCCGGGCTCAAGCAATATTTCGCCTGCCGCGTCGGCGCCGATGCGAGCCGCCGCGCCAGTCACGTGTTCGACGGTCGCGACCTGAAGGCGCCGCGTGCGCAATGGCCCCGCGTGAGCGCCGCCGTCGGCGAATCGCCGACCAATCGCGCCGCGGCGAAGCGCTATGCTCAGGCTCTGTTAGCGGCCGAAGACGTCGCCGCGCGTCACGCCGGCGCCTATCGCCGGCTGTTTCTGGTCAGCTCCGCGGCGACGGTGCTGGCGAGCGCGTTGGTCGCCGCCGCGGCGCGCTTCCGAGAGCTGCATCTGACCGCAGCGGCGTTCGAGCTCCTGACCGTCGCGCTGGTCGGCGGGTTGGTGCTGTTCGCCACCCGCCGGCGCTGGCATCATCAGTGGTTCGAGGCGCGCGAAGTCGCCGAACGGCTGCGGATCGTCGCGCCGGCGTGGCTGCTCGGCGCCTGGCCGTCGCATCTGAAGCCGGCGCAAGCGGCCTGGCCCGGTTGGTGCGCGCGCGCGGTCGCGCGCGAACTGCCGTTGTTCGCCGGCGAGATCGCTAACCTCAGCGGCGAAATCCGCGACATCCTCGCGGCTTTGGTCGACGAGCAGCTCGCCTACCACATCGCCAACGCCGAACGGCTGGAACGGCGCGACCACGTCTACGAAGGGATCGGCGTCATCCTGCTGGCGGCCTCGCTGGTCAACAACGCCGTCTATCTCGCCGTGCGCTTCTTCGTCGCGTCCGGGCTCGAAAGCTACGAAAGCTGGGGCCTGGCGGCGGCGATCTTCCTGCCGGCGGCCGCGACGGCCGCCTATGGCGTGCGCTTGTTCGGCGACTACGAGGATCTGGCGCGCCGCTCGCGTCGCACCGCCGGCGAGTTGCGCGCGCTCCAGGCGCGCATCGTCGGCGCGCTGGACATCCGTGGGTTGCGCGGCGTCGCCGAAGCGACGACGCGGGCGATGCTGTCCGATCTCGACGCGTGGCGGGTGGCGGTCGAGAGCCGTCGCTTGTCGGCGAGCTGAGGCTTAAGGCGACGACGACGCCAGAGCGTCGGCCAGCCGTCGCCGCCATGCCTGCGGCTCGAACGCCGGCGCGGGAAAACCGACTCGCGCCGCCGCGCCGCCAGCGGCGAGATCGAGCCCCTCGGCGTCGAGCCCGATCGCGCGCCAGACCCGCCGTCCCGCCTCGCGCCGCCCGGCGAGCTGCGCCGCCAGCCCTTCAGCCGCGTTGATCTCGGCGAGAAGAACGTCCTCGGCGTCGATCAGCGCCGCCGCCTCGCCTGGAGGCGCGAGAATGTCGGCGGGAACGAGCTTGTCGGCGCGGCCGAAGCCGCCGTTGAAATGCACCGCCTCGATCCGCATGCGGTGGATCGCGAAATCGACGAAAGGCGCGTAAAGCTTGGCCTTGGGATTGCGCTGCAGGTAGCGCCTGCGCGCGTAAGGGTCAGAATGGGGCGCGATCGGCCCGCCGACGGTCAGACGCGGGTGGTTGAGCGGATCGCCGCGGTCGGGCGGGCTGGTCAACAGCAGCGAGCCGCGCGCGTCGCCGGCGAGGTTCTTGGTGTGCTGAGCGAGCGTGGAGAGCAGGAACAGCGGCGCGCCGTCGAGATCGCTGGCGCAGCCGACCCAGGTCGTCAGCGGCGAACCGTCGGCGCCGAGCGTCGCCAGGGCGGCGGTGCGCGACAGGCGCAGCAGCCGCTTGGCGTCGGCGATCGCGGCCGTCCGCGACTCTTCCGCGCCCGCCGCAATCATGTTCGCCGTCCCCGCCTCGAGGGTCGCCGGCTTAGCCGCCGCCGGCCGGGAGAGACAAAGCGCGCCGCGCCAGCGCGGTCAAGTCGGCGGACCGGCTCGCCCGGAGCGCGGTTTGAACATTTGGCAAAGCGGGCTATTTTGGCCGGCGACGGGCGAAAAGGCGCGCGGCGGAAGCCCCTTCGCGACCCAAGCGGTTCTTAAGAGGGCCACATTTCGGCCGCGAAAGGCTTTATTGTGCCGCCGCGCCTTGTGGGAAACGGCGGCGGCTAGCCGACGCGACGCAAGCGGATGGAAGCAGGAGAGTCATGCCGACGATCGCCCTGGTCGACGACGACCGCAACATTCTCACCTCAGTCTCCCTGTCGCTGGAGGCCGAAGGCTATCGCGTGCAGACCTACACCGACGGCGCCAGCGCCCTCGACGGGTTGAAGGCCAACCCACCCGATCTCGCCATCTTCGACATCAAGATGCCGCGCATGGACGGGATGGAGCTGTTGCGCCGGCTGCGGCAGAAGTCCGACATGCCGGTGATCTTCCTCACCTCCAAGGACGAGGAAATCGACGAGCTGTTCGGCCTCAAGATGGGAGCCGACGACTTCATCCGCAAACCGTTCTCGCAACGGCTGCTGGTCGAGCGGGTCAAAGCGATCCTCAGGCGCTCCAATCCGAAGGACGCCGCCAGTCAAAAGGAGAGCGAGGCCAAAGTTCTCGAGCGCGGCCGGCTGAAGATGGACCCCGAGCGCCACACCTGCACCTGGGACAACGAACCGGTGACCCTGACGGTGACCGAGTTCCTCATTCTCCAGGCGTTGGCGACGCGCCCCGGCGTCGTCAAAAGCCGCAACGCGCTGATGGACGCCGCCTACGACGACCAGGTCTATGTCGACGACCGGACGATCGACAGCCACATCAAGCGACTGCGTAAGAAATTCAAGGTCGTGGAGCCCGAATTCGAAATGATCGAAACGCTCTACGGCGTCGGCTACCGCTTCCGGGAAGCGTGACGCCGGAGAGGACCGGGGCGCGGCGCGACCAGCGCCGCGCGCAGCGATGAGCAGCGAGGCCCACAGCGAACCGTTCCTGACCGCCGCAAGCGCGCGATGGCGGCGCTCGCGCGCGCGCCAACGGCTGCGCGCCTTCAGGCGCGCGGCGCTCTCCAGCTTTTCCTCTTCGCTCACCCGCCGCATCGTCTTCCTCAATCTCGGCGGGCTGCTGGTCCTGGTCGTCGCCTTCCTGCTGCTCAACCAGTTCCGCGCCGACATCATCGCCGCGCGAACGCAAAGTCTGAAAACCCAGGCCGGCATCATCTCCGCAGCGATCGCCGCGTCGGCGACGGTCGAGACCGACACGATCACCGTCGATCCCGAGAAGTTGCTGCAGCTCGCGCCCAACGAGAACGCCGAGCCGCAGAAAGACGACGAAGACTCGATCGAGTTCTCGATCAACCCCGAGCGGGTCGGTCCAGTGCTGCACCGCCTCGTCACGCCGACTCGCACCCGCGCCCGCATCTACGATCTCGACGGCCTGTTGCTGCTCGATTCGAGCACGCTGTCGGTGCGCGGCCCCGCCCTGCGCTCCGAGGCGAACGTCGAGACCCCGCCATGGTGGCAAAGAGTGTGGAGCGACCTGCGCCAGTCCTTAACGCCGGCGAAGAAACGGCGCGCCGCCGAAGAATGGGCGACCAACGGCAAGTCGATGCCTGAGGTCGCTGCAGCGTTCGCCGGCCGAACCGAATCGGCGGTGCGGGTCGACGCCGCGGACGAGACGATCGTTTCGGTCGCGGCGCCGATCCAACGCGCGGGCGGCGCGATCCGCGGCGCGTTGCTTCTCTCCACCCTGGGCGGCGACATCGATTCGGTGATCGCCTCGGAGCGCTGGGCGCTGCTGCGCGTCTTCCTGGTGCTGGCGACGGTGATGCTGGTGCTGTCGCTGTTGCTCGCCAACACCATCGCCGAGCCGGTGCGCAAACTGGCCGAAGCGGCCGAGCGGGTGCGGCGCGGCATCCGATCGCGCCAGCAGATCCCCGACTTCACCGCCCGCTCCGACGAGATCGGCCATCTGTCGGGGGCGCTGCGCGACATGACCCAGGCGCTCTACAACCGCATCGACGCGATCGAGAGCTTCGCCGCCGACGTCGCCCACGAGCTGAAGAACCCGCTGACCTCGCTGCGCAGCGCGGTGGAAACCCTGCCGCGGGTCAAATCCGGCCCTTCGCGCGACCGTCTGCTCGACATCATGCAGCACGACGTGCGCCGCCTCGACCGGCTGATCAGCGACATCTCCGACGCCTCGCGGCTCGACGCCGAGCTCGCACGCGGCGACGCCGGCCCGGTCGATCTGGTCGAGGTCGCCAAGGCGGTCGCGGCCATGGTCTCGGATTCGCCGCGCAACAACGGCGTGACGGTGAAGCTGACGGTGGAGCGGCGCGGCGCCCAGCGGCCGAGCGACTTCATCGTCATCGGCCACGATTCGCGCCTTGCTCAGGTGCTCACCAATCTCATCGACAATGCGTGTTCGTTCTCGAAGCCGGGCGGCGAGGTGCGCGTCGCCTTGCGCCGCGCCGTCTATCAGCCGACCGCCGAAGGCGCGCCGAAGCAAGAGGAGGTGTGGGCGATCGTCGACGACGACGGCCCCGGCATCCCGCCGCACGCGCTCGAGCGCATCTTCGAGCGCTTCTATACCGACCGGCCGGAGCAGGGATTCGGCCAGAACTCCGGATTGGGCTTGTCGATCTCGCGTCAGATCGTCGAAGCGCACGGGGGGCGCATCTGGGCCGAGAACCGCCCGGGACCGTCGCAGGCGGCAAACGACGAAGCGGCGACGCGCCATGGCGCCGGCGCGCGCTTCGTCGTCGCCCTGCCGGCGATCGTTCCGTGAGCGCGACGCCGATGGGGTGGACGGCCCTGCATGCGACGGCGCTCGTCGTCGGCGAAAGCGGCGTGCTGCTGCGCGGTCCGTCGGGCGCCGGCAAGAGTTCGCTCGCGTTGGCGCTGATTGGGGCGGCGCGCGAGCGGACCTGTTTTGCTGCGCTGATCGCCGACGACCGCGTCTTCGCGCGCGCTTTCGGCAGCCGCCTGATCGCGCGCGGCGCGCCTGAATTCGCTGGCAAAATCGAACGGCGATTCGAAGGCCTGATCGCGGTCGCCGCCGAGCCGGCCGCGGTTATCCGACTGGTCGTCGACCTCGCCGGGCGGGGCGAAGCGCCGCCACGCCTGCCCGGCGAGAGCGAATTGTCGGCTGAAATCCTCGGCGTCCGGCTGCTGCGCGTCCCGCTCGACCCGTCCCACGGACCCGCCGACCACGCCCTGGTCGTCCTGGAATCGCTGGCGCGCCGGGTTTGAGGCGGATCATGGCGCCCCGAGGCCGATCATGGCGCCGTGGGGCTGATCGCGGCGCTTTGCGAATTTCGCTTGAACATTGCGCCGCACTGCACAAAAATGCGCCCTCCGCAGGGTCGAGACCCTCCGCCGGCGCGGCGGCGGCGCGCGAAGACGATGGAATCTTGATGATCGGAATGGTCCTGGTCACTCACGGCCAGCTCGCCACTGGGTTTCGCGCCGCGCTCGAACACGTCGTTGGTCCGCAGTCGCGGTTCGAGACGATAACGATCGGCCCGGAAGACGACATGGAGCAGCGCCGCGCCGACATTCTCGGCGCCGTGGCGCGCGTTCAGGACGGCAGCGGCGTCGTGCTGCTCACCGACATGTTCGGCGGCACGCCGTCGAACCTCGCGATCTCGGTAATGGACGGCGGCCGCGTCGAGGTGATCTGCGGCATCAACCTGCCGATGCTGATCAAGCTGACGACGTTGCGCGAAAGCGCCGACCTCGATCACGCCGTGATGGAAGCGCGCGACGCCGGGCGCAAATACATCACCGTGGCAAGCAAGGTTCTGGCCGGGAAATGAGCGATACGCCGTTGGACGAGGACGACTGTCCCCCGCCGCCAGTCATGGCGGGCGCACACGCGCGCGATCTCCACATCGTCAATCGCAAGGGCCTGCACGCGCGGGCGACCGCCAAGTTCGTGCAATGCGTCGAACGCTTCGACGCGGAGGTCAAGGTCACCCGCTGCGGCGAAACCGTCGGCGGCGATTCGATCATGGGCATCCTGATGCTCGGCGCCGGGGTCGGTTCGACCATCACCGTCACCGCCCTCGGCGCCCAGGCGACCGCGGCGCTCGACGCGCTCGAGGCGCTGGTCGCCAACCGCTTCAACGAAGACGAGTGAGCGCCGGCGCGCGCCACTACATGCGGAAGTCCTCGCCGAGATAGTAACGGCGCACGTCGGGATGGTCGACGATCTCTTCCGGCGGCCCCTCGGTCAGCACGTGGCCGCTGTGAATGATGTAGGCGCGGTCGATGAGGCCGAGCGTCTCGCGCACGTTGTGGTCGGTGATCAGCACGCCGATGCCGCGACCCTTGAGATGGCGCACCAGGTCCTGGATGTCGCCGACGGCGATCGGATCGATGCCTGCGAACGGTTCGTCGAGCAGCATGAACGACGGCTTGCCGGCGAGCGCGCGCGCGATCTCGCAACGCCGGCGTTCGCCGCCCGACAGCGCGATCGACGGCGCCTTGCGCAGCCGCGCGATATCGAATTCCTCGAGCAGCGAATTGAGCGTCGCCTCGCGCGCGCGGCGGTCGGGCTCGGTGACCTCGAGCACGGCGCGGATGTTGTCTTCGACATTGAGGCCGCGGAAGATCGAAGCCTCCTGCGGCAGGTAGCCGATGCCGAGCCGCGCGCGCTGATACATCGGCAAGCTGGTGACCGGATAGCCGTCGAGATCGATGACGCCTTTGTCGGGCTTGACCAAACCGGTGATCATATAAAAGACGGTGGTCTTGCCGGCGCCGTTGGGGCCAAGCAGACCGACCGCTTCGCCGCGCCGGACATAGAGGCTGACGTCCTGCACCACGGCGCGCGCGCCATAGGTCTTGCCGAGATTGTGAACGGCGAGATAGCCGTCGGCGACGTCCGCCGCGGCGCGGGGGGGCGTTTCAGCCGCGGCGCGCGGCCGCGATTCGAGCGACCAGGCGCCGCTCAAGTCAGGGCGTTCCGGGCGGGGCGACTGCGCATAGCTGGCGTCCGATGCGATGATGAGGTCGCCTTCTCTACTTCGGCGCGCCGGTCTTGTCATCGCCGCCCGGTCCGCTCGAGCCAGGGATGAACAGGCCTTTGACCCGGCCGGCGGCGCCGGTGTCGACCGTCGCCTCGCCGGTGGCGAGGTCGTAGGTGAGCTTGTCGCCCTTGGTGACGTTGCCGCTGTCGCTGAGCGTCACGTTGCCGATCAGCCAGACTTTGTTCTGCGCCTTGTCGTAAGAACCATGGTCGCCGGTGGCGACTTGGGTCTTGGAGATGACGGTGACCGGCCCGGCGGCGTCGAGATGTTTGACGTGGCTCGACGACCCGCCCGCGCCGTTCTGGGCGGCGTTCGCGGCCGGAGCGGCGTCGCCGGGCGCGGCGGCCTTCTCCATGTAGATCGTCAGCCCGGAGCAAGTCATCTTGCTGTCGCCCTGGATGACGACGACGTTGCCGGTGTAGACCGCCTTCTGCTCCTTGTCGAAATAGACGAGCTTGTCGGCTTCGATCGACACCGGCTGCTTCGACCCTGCGCCCGGAAGAAGCGACGCGCCGGAGTCTTTGGTCGCCGCAGCGGCGGACGCAACGGCGACGAACGCCAGCGCGAGGGCGACGGCGACACTGCGCCGAGCGGCGATCATGGAGCGGCTCCTTTCAAATTGCCGAGAGCCGGCGCCGCGATGGTTTCGCCGGCGAAGGTCGATCGGACGTGGCCGATGAACGTCAGCTCGGCGCCGTTGTCTTGCGCCTCGGCCGAATCCGCGTGGATCGTCGCGCCGTTGCCGGTGACGACCGTCACCGGCTGATCGGAACGGTAGACGCCAGCCTTGAAGTCGATGTCGGCGACGGAAAGCGTCACGTCGTAACTCGGGCTGCGCAGATGCACATCCTGCGTCAGTTTGAGAAACTCGCGGACGCTGTCGTAGAGGCCGACGGCGGCGCTAACGCGCATGCGGCTGTCGTCGGCCATTGCGACGTCGCCGTCGATCTCCCTCAGCTCGACGGTCGTCGGATGCGCGACGTCCTGGATCGCCTTGACGGCGTTGACGACATAGGCGCGGCCGTCTTTGCGCGAGCCGGTCAGGCGCGGATGGCTCATGACGATCTTCGATCCGTCGACGCTGAGCTCGCCGACCGTCAGGCCGCCGATCTCGCGGCGAAACGGATCGAACATGGCGAAGAAAATCAAAGCCGCCACGGCGAGCAGCGCCGCCGTCGGCGTTGCGATGCGCATGAAGCGAACCAGCCGCGAATGGCGCTTAGCCGCCGCGAACGCGCGCCGCCGAACTGGGTCGCGGCCAAGCGGCGAAGTCGCGTCGGAAGCGAACTTTGGCCGGCGGGCCGCCCAATCCGCTCTGGTTGCGGGGGCCGACATCGTCTCCTTGGGTGCGCCGCGGCGAAAGAGCGAGCGGTCCGCAGCCGCGTCGCCTAGCATAGACCGAGCGCTAATGAAACGAAATCAATGGCGAAGTTGGGGCGGCGGCCGGCCCTTGGCGGCAAACGTTTGCGTCTTGGGTCCGGATTGGGTTTAATCCCGCGCCCGTTCGCGCCCCCTAAAGGGCCGGTAGCTCAATGGTCAGAGCCGGCCGCTCATAACGGTCTGGTTGCAGGTTCGAGTCCTGCCCGGCCCACCAGGCGCGGCGGGATTGACAAGCAAAGCGAGAACATTCAGGCTTTTCAGCCGTCTCTGCGGTCTTGCGGACCCGCGGACTGCATAACATGGACGACGAAACGCCCTTCGCTTCCCGCCTCGTCAAACGAGACGGAAGCTGCCGGTATGTGCGCCGTGCGCCCAAAGCCATCGCCGACCCCTTTCCGCTCCGCCTCTAACCGAAATCCTCCAAACAAAGGCTCCGACGAGGCCGAGATTCCGACCGCTGGCTTCCTTTTCAAGACGAACCCATAGTCGGTCCACGCGCCGGCAAGCGGCTGTCGCGTTTCACTGCGCGACTGCGCATCGCCAACAAATTGTCCAGCCAGCGGGCCTACGGCGACGCCGTGCGCGCCGCGACACTCAGCCGCTCGGCGATCAGTCGCGAAACGACGCCGGGCGACGCGAAGACCGTCAAGCCCAGCGCGTTCGCAAGATCGAGGCGGTTCGACTTGGCGGCGCCATCGCGACTGTGTCTCCGAAAGACTAGGCGCCTGCCACCGCCGTCTGCACGTACGCCATGCTTTCGCGCACCGCCGCGACGGGCAGCGCAAGGTCGTGGACTTCCTTGGCGAACGGCTCGAAAGAGACGATCCCGTCGAAGCCATCGGCATAAAGCTGCCTCAGTTGCTCGATATTGCCCAAGCGATCCTTCGGCCCAACGAGCACGCGGTGGCCATCCAGCATGTCGGTGAAGCTGATTGTCGGATCCTCGAGCCCCGAAATGTGCACAAGACCCGTCCGCGCCGCAAAACTCTCGTGCTCGCCAGCGCCACGATGATGAAATGTGTCATGCACCAAAGAGAATACGTCAGCGCCATTGACATCATCGATCGCCGCAAGCGCTTCCCGCTTGAAACGCAGCGAAGAAATCGGAAAGCCTAGCGGCTCGACGAAGCCCTTGAGGCCGAACGCGCCAAGGATTGCGCGGGCCTCCTTCAGCGCCGCGCGAAGGCCCGCCGCTTTCTCGGGCGTCGCTTCGAGCAACTTGCCTTCGTTGAGCGGGCACATCACCAGACCCACAGCCCCACAAGCGGCGGCGAGCTTGGCTAGGCTCTGCGTCTGGCGGGCGCGCTCGTCGTTCCAAACATTGAATGGATAGAGGGCGTTGATGCTTCGAACTTCGAGCCCGTGATCCTTGGCTTTGGCGCCGACGCGGCGAGCCGTGTCGACGTCCTTGATGCTGTTCGCGCCCACGTCGTTGCGCAATTCGATCGCGACGGCGCCGGCTTGAACCGCCGCGTCAACGAGCGCCTCGGGCGTCAGCGACGGCGACACCATATGATTGAAGCCGAACTTTATCCTGCGGTTCGCCATTTGCGCTCCCTCCGACTTTCCTTCGACCGCGCGCCGAAGACGTTCGCGCTGACGCGGTCGGATCGATACTATGTGAGTCTTCAATCGTAGAATGCAGGGCGTGGCGGCGTCACGATCGAGGCTGTCTCTCCCGTGCGCTTCGCTTCGAGACAGGCGTCAGCGGTGACCGCGGCAAAGTAGCCGTCCCAAGCGCTCGGACCGCTGATCTTGCCGGTTGTCGCCGCCTTGATCCAATCCTGAAGTTCGACGTCATAGGAGTCGATGAACCGCATTTTCCAATCCTGTCCGATCGCCGTGCTGAGCCTGCCCTCTCGGCGCAGCAAGACGCTTTCCGGCTCCGGCAAGTTGGCGATGCCTTCCTCGCCGACCACCTGGCACTGAATGTCGTAGCCGTATCGGCAGTTGACGAACACCTCGCCATCGATGTGCACGCCGCCCTTGGTCCTCAGCACCACGATGATTGGATCGTCGAGCTTGGCGTGCGTGTGACGCGTCTTGCGCGGCGTGAACACTTGCGCGGAAACATAGTCGTCGTTGATGAGCCAGCGAAGGGCGTCGATTTCATGAATGAACGTGTCGATGATCGCCATGTCGCTGACATAGGCCTCGGGCACCGACGGATTGCGGTGCGCGCAGTGGATCATCAGTGGCGCGCCGATGACGCCGTCGTCGATCGTCTTCTTGAGCGCGCGGTAGCCTTTGTCATACCGGCGCTGGAAACCGACCTGCACCAGATGTCGACCCGAAGCGATTTCGGCCTGAACAATGCGCAGGCAAGCCTCGGCGGTCGTGGCGAGCGGTTTCTCGCAGAACACCGGCTTTCCCGCCTCGATCGCCGCGAGCACATACGCCTCGTGCGTCTGTCCCCAGGTGGTGACGACCACCGCCTGCACTTCGCTGGCCTTGATCAGCGCCTCGCCCGATGCATAGACCTTCGCTCCCGGGACTCCGGCCGCCACCCTTTCCGCCTCTTTGGCGTTGATGTCGCTGATCGCGACAATCCGTGCGCCGGTGAGCTTGCGCGCGAGGCGGGCGATGTGCTCCTGGCCGATCATTCCGACGCCGATTACGCCGACTTGCAGGGTCATGTGCGTTTCCTTTGGTTCCCTTGCCAGTTTGTCTCAGGCGCGCCGGCGCGCCCGACGAGACTCAGGCTTTCGCCCGTTCGCCCCAATATTTATTGACGTATTTCTGCATTTCCTCGCGCATGAAGCGCCCGGATTGGTCGGCGCGCTCTTCCCAGGCGAAGACGCATGCGGTCATGATTCCGTCGAAGCCGAT
>Ga0182030_10003851_pt1 | contig 32030 bp, 30 predicted proteins | sample 812S3MmetaG_FD_121299 | JGI IMG/M metagenome (GOLD analysis project Ga0182030, IMG submission 121299) | Permafrost microbial communities from Stordalen Mire, Sweden - 812S3M metaG (Illumina Assembly) | ecosystem: Environmental > Terrestrial > Soil > Wetlands > Permafrost | place: Sweden... | reverse complement strand
GCGGCCCTCGGCATGGCACTGTTGATGGATGGTGCGCTCGTGGGCGCCGTGGCCCTCCTGATCAGTGCGCCGCTGGCGAACGCCGCATCCCTCGTGGCCCTGTGGCCGAGCGTCTGACCCAAAGGCCGGGAACAGGCGTTCTGCTAGATTAGCGTGCTACATGGCCCCTACACCGGGTCGGCGGTACCGAGCGTGGCAATGGACCCGAGTTGGAACGACAATCAGCCTATCTATCGCCAGCTGCGTGACCGCATGGTTGCGCTGATTCTCGAGGGCGCGCTGAAGGAGGGCGACCCGTTGCCCTCGGTGCGCGCCGTGGCGGCCGATTACCGGCTGAATCCGCTCACTGTGCTGAAGGGCTATCAACAGCTGGTGGACGAACGCCTGGTGGAGAAGCGCCGCGGTCGCGGGATGTACGTGAGCGAGGGCGCGCGTGCACTTCTCCTGGCCGGCGAGCGCGAGCGTTTTTTGACCGACGAATGGCCAAGGATCCTCGCCGTCATACACCGCCTGGGCTTCTCGGCGGAGGAATTGTTCGCTCAAGAGCCCGCCGCGACCCATCCCGCCCCCGCTCCCCGCGGCGGCGAAACGACCGATAAGTGAGTTGCTCCATGTCTTCTCTCATTCAGGCGCGCGGCCTCTGCAAGAAATTCGGATCTCAGGTCGCGCTCGACCATGTCGACTTCGACGTTCAGCCCGGGCGCATCGTCGGTCTCATCGGACCGAACGGCGCGGGCAAGACCACGGCGCTGCGCGCTGTCCTCGGCCTCACCTCTTATGAAGGCGAGCTCCAGGTACTGGGGCACGAGCCATTTAGAGAGCGAGCTCAACTGATGAGCGAGGCGAGCTTCATCGCCGACGTGGCCGTGCTGCCCGCGTGGCTCTCGGTGGATCACGCGATCGAGTTCGTCGGTGGCGTCCATCCCCGATTTCGTGCCAGCCGGGCGAGGGCGCTTCTCGCCAATGCCGGCATCACGGGCCGGCGCCGCATGCGCGAGCTGTCGAAGGGCATGAAAACCATGGTGCACCTGGCGCTCACCATGGCCATCGATGCGCGGCTGCTGGTCCTCGATGAGCCGACGCTCGGACTCGACATTCTGGCTCGGCGCGGATTCTACGACGCGCTGGTCAACGACTACATGGACGATACGCGCACCATTCTCATCACCACGCATCAGGTCGAGGAGGTCGAAAATCTCCTGACCGACGTGCTGTTCATCGACAAGGGGCGAATCGTTCTCGATAGTTCGATGGACGAGATCGCCGTCCGCTTCGCGGCCGTCGCCGTCAGCGACGATGCGCTCGCCGCGGCACGCGCCGAACAGCCCTTTCACGAACGTCCCATGCTCGGCAAGCGGATCTTGTACTTCGAGCATCCCAATCTCGAGCGGCTCGCCGCCTTGGGCCAGGTGTCGACGCCGAGCGTCGCCGATCTATTCGTCGCAAAGCTGACCCGAGGGGCGCCCGCATGAACATCTACGTGTGGTTGGTAAAGCGTGAATTTTGGGAGAACCGGGCCATCTGGATCATCCCGGCGGCCATCGTCGTGCTGCTCACGCTTGCTTCGCTATTCGGAACGATCGAGGCCACGTTCTTCGAGTCCGCCGAGAGAACCCGCTCGATGGCGGGCATGATGTTCCTGGCGTTCGGCGCCCTGTTTTTCGCCGCGATGTCGATCTATTCGTACTGGTACCTGCTCGACTGCCTGTTTACCGACCGAAAGGATCGAAGCGTGCTGTTCTGGAAATCCCTGCCGATTTCCGATACTGCCACGGTTTTGTCCAAGCTGTTCGTCGCCCTTGTCGCCATACCGCTCCTGTACTTCGCGGCCGCCGACGCGGCGAGCCTGCTGGCGGCCTTCGTACTTTCCGTGCGCGCGCACTCGCTGCTGGGAAACGCTCTGTGGCAGCCGGAGGTCTGGGTGCAGCTGCAGGCCATTTGGCTTTACGTCATCGCGACGACGGCCATCTGGTACCTGCCCGTCACCGGATGGCTGCTGGTGGTCTCTGCCTGGTCCCGGCGCGCCGTGATGTTGTGGTCGGTGCTTCCGCCGCTTGCGCTGATCCTGGCGGAACGACTGTTCGTCGGCACTCATGCCTGCTTGAGGGTGATCGGCGAGCGCCTCCTCGGGTACGCCTCGACGGCTTTCAATCCTCATGCCACCGAATGGGCGGACCAGTGGTCCGGCAATCCATCCTCCGGCGCGCCGTCCGCATGGCGGATCCTTGATCCCTGGGGTTTCCTGTCGAGCCCGTCGACCTGGATCGGCGCGTCGGTCGGGTGCGCCTTGATAGCCGCAGCCGTCCAATTGCGCAAGCGCAGAGCAGAACAGTGACCTTGGTATGCGGCGCCCTCCGCGCCGCGCTTGGGATTCGCCGGGCGGCAGTGCAAAATACAAACCCGCCACCGCATACGTCCCAAGGAGCGCTGAATGTACAAGACCAAGATCGACCTGGCGGAAAAAACCCGCCGCAACGTCATCGTCACTCTCAATGATCGGTTGAGCGAGGCGATCGATTTGCAGAGCCAGGTCAAGCAGGCGCATTGGAACGTCAAGGGTCCGAACTTCATCGCGCTGCACGAGCTGTTCGACAAGATTTCAGACGTTGTTCTCGAGCAGATCGACGAGATCGCCGAGCGCATCACGAGCCTCGGCGGAACGGCCGAGGGGACCGTCGCGGTCGCCGCGAAGCGCAGCAAGCTCAAGAATTATCCCTTGAGCATCACCGCAGGCAAGGATCATCTTTTTTATTTGTCGACCCAGCTGGCGGTATACGGTAAGGCAGTCAGATCCGCCATCGAAGAGACTGCGGATCTCGGCGATGCGGATACGGCGGATCTGTTCACCGGCATCTCGCGCGAGGTCGACAAATACCTCTGGTTCGTCGAGGCTCACCTGCAGGACAAGGGCTGAGGGAGCCCATCGCCGCTCGCAGACTCTCGCGGCCGCCGTGGGCGCGGCCGGCCAGGCGGCCAGCAGCGCCGCCTCTCATGGCCCGGCCCGCTGATCTAATCGAGCAGATGCGAGAAATAGCTGTTACACAGGCGATTGAGGGGATCGGTCCGCTGGCGCAGCGCTCGAAACAGCTTGGCGCGCTCGCCGAAGGCCTTGGCGATGTGCTCAGGCTTCAAGGCGCGTGACTGATTGAAGGTCGGCACGCCGCCCAGCGCGGACGCAAAGTCGTTGAAGTCGATCAAAAACTCGTCCCATCCGCGGTCGCCTGTCGAGGAAGGCTCGAGCGTGAACATGGGGCCCCCAAAGCTCACGCTGAACAGGGAGTTGCGATCCTGGTGCAGGCGGCTCGCGCCGTTGACCACGTTGCAGCGGTAGTTGTGCTGCTTGTAGTAGGACCTGCAGAAGGAGAAATACTCGGCGAGCAGTTTGGGAAAGCCCGCCTGCGGAAACCCCCAAAGCGTGTAGGTGTAGCGCGCCTTCCAGGCTTCCTGGGGGAAATCACGGATCCACTCGTGCGCATACAGTACGACGTTGCGCGCAGCCCGATCCAGGGTCGCGCGCAGCGCGCGCTGCACGCCGGAAACGACGGCACCGGCAACGCCGGGCGCTGCCAGAACGCTGCCCACGGTCGAGCCGAACGCCGGCAGCACATTGCGCATCACGGACTTCTTGATCTGCCAGATGCCGGCGCGGTTGATGCTGGCGGACTCATCGAGCGTGCGCCGCTCCACGGTGATCTGATCGTTGAACGGCGAAATGTGCAGCCGCAGGGCGCCCGGTTCGCTCACGATGCGGGAAAAGCGCGCGGCGAATTCCTTCAGGGTCAGCATTTCGTAATCGATCTTCACCGGCGTCAGCGGCTGCACCTTGAGCACCGCCTCGTGCACGACTCCCAGAAGACCGAAGCTCGAAGACAGCACGCGCTTCAAGTCCGCATTGCGATCGTTGATCGTCATCTGCTTGCCCTGGGGCGTGACCAGCTTCAGTTCGCTCACGAGCGAGGAAAGCTGCGCGGCGCCGGCTTCATAAGAGGCCTGCGGCAGCGTGGTCACGGCCACCGCCCCAACGGTCATGTGGCCCATTTCGGGCGTCAACGGAAGCTCCTGTCCGCGCTCGGCGAGCGCGCGCGCCAGCGTGCCGACGCGCACCCCCGCCTGCGCTCTGACTTCGGTCTCGCCGAATTCAATGATCTTGTTGAGCGAGCTCAGATTGAGCGTGGTGCCGCCGTCGCCGCCGACACAACGCGTCTGTGAATAATCGCCGCCCACGATTCGTACCGGCGTCGGGAATTGCTTGGCATCGAGCAGGATCGAGGGAATATCCTCGCCACGTTTGGCCCGCATCACCAGCCTCGGCCGCCGATACAATCCGGACGCCGATGTGTCCGCATTTCGCGAACGATCCACTTTCACTACCATAATGCCCCCCAACTCGCTGGACGCGCACAAAGAACTTGCTGCGAGGGGCATCAAAACCGGAGGGCGCTGACACGCACCTGGCGTGTCCTACAGAACTGGCGACCCCGCTATCGTCAGGCTTCATGGAAGCCCCTTAGACCGGTGGTTTTGCGTCCCCGCCTTTCGGTGGGTTTGCCCTTGAACAGCATCATTACTATGGGAGCAGAGAGGGGAAAATGTAAAGCAATTTTTAACCCATTAAGAGCAAAGTCTCCGCATGTTCGACCGCTTCGGGCGTGCCGCAGACCACCACCACGTCGCCCACCTTGAAAATCGTGTCCGCGCCCGGCTCCCGGCCCACGATGCCGTCGCGCCGCACCGCGCTCACCGCGGCTTTCGAGCCCCTGCTGGCGAGCTCCGCAACGCTCTTGCCGACGGCCCATGCATGAGGAGGCAGGATCACGCTGTGAAGCTCTTCACGGAATGCGTGACTGTCATCTGGAACGGCGGCGCCGGCGTCGGGAAAGTACTGGCGCAGCATCCCGTAGCGATGGCTGCGAATGTCGTTCACGGTTCTGATCACCCGGGAGACCGGCAGCTTCAAGAGCAGCAGCAGGTGGGAGAGCAGCATCAGGCTGGCCTCGAGGGTCTCCGGCACCACTTCCGTGGCACCGGCTGACTGCAGCTCATCCAGCCTGGCGTCGTCCTGTGTGCGCACCAGGATCGGTACGTCGGAGCGCATCATGCGCACCGCACGCACGATCTTGAGCGACACCGCGGGATTCGCAAACGTAATGACCACACAACGCGCGTGCGACAGCCCGACGTTTTGCAGCACCGCGAGCTGTGCCGCATCGCCGTACATCACCGGATCGCCGGCCTGTCGTCCGGCGCGGATGCGCTGGGGATCCACGTCGAGCGCGATGTATTCGAAGCCGGTCTGTTCCAGGACGCGGGCAATGTTCTGCCCGACCCTGCCGAAACCGCAGATCACCACGTGATCGCGCTCCGCGAGTGCGCGTGTGGCCTGCGCCTCGCGCGTGGCTTGCGGATAGCGCGGCCCCTCTTCACGCAGAAGGGCGCGCGTGATCCGCCGGTTGTGACGAATCAACAGCGGCGAGGCCACCATGGAGAGCACCGTGGCGGCGAGCAGCGGCTGAACCACGGCGGGACCGGCGAGGTCGCGGCGGAGCAAGAGGGTGAGCAGCGCGAAGCCGAATTCGCCGCCCTGACTGACGATGATTCCAGTGCGCAGGGACTTGAACCAGTTCTTGGTGGACGGCTCGGCGGCGACGGTCGCCACGGCCGCTTTGAGCACCAGCATGGCGAGGAGGGTCAAGGTAACCAGCGGGAGTGTCCGAAGCAGCAGCCGTACATCGAGCATCATGCCCACGGTGATGAAGAACAGGCCGAGAAAAATTTCGCGGTAGGATCGAATCGTGGCCTCGATCTGGTGCCGGAATTCGGTCTCCGCCAGCATCATGCCGGCAAGGAAGGCGCCGAGCGCGAGCGACAGCCCGGCGGTCTCCGTGGCCCAGGCAGACGCGAGCACCGCGAGCAGCACCGCCAGCGAGAACAGCTCCGCCGACCGAAATCCCGCGATGGCCACGAACAGTGGACGGAGCACCCAGCGGCCTGCGGCCAGCACCAAGAGCAGTGCTGCCGCCGCAATGCCGATGGCGGCGGCGACATGCGCGGTCACCGCACGCGAGCCGCCCACGGCGAGCGGGGAGAGAAGGCCGAGGAACAGCGGGAAGCTCAGATCCTGGAACAAGCAGATCGCCACTGCGAGTCGGCCGTGGGTGCGGTTGTTCTCCGATTGTTCCGTCAGCTGCGCGATGATGATGGCGGTGGATGACATGGCCACCGCGCCGCCGATCACGACGGACGCGGCGGGACCGATGTCGAAAACCCAGAACGCGATGGCCGCGACTATTCCCGTGGTCAAGATCACCTGAGCGCCGCCGACACCGAGCACCTCCCACCGCATGGCTAACAGGCGTGGCAGCGAGAACTCGAGCCCGAGCGTGAACACCAGGAACACGACGCCGAAGTCGGCGAGCAGGCGGGTCGTCTCATTGTCGGTGACGACGGCCAGGGCATGCGGCCCCAACAGCATGCCCACCACGAGATAGCCCAAAATGGCGGGCATCGCGAGCTTGCGAACGCCCGCGACCACGCCCACCGCGGCGGTGAGCAAGATCAAGATTTCCAGTAACGGACCTCGATTCATGGTTCGCCGGAGGCCTCTGATTTCCCTGGGAGCTTCCCTCGCCTGATAGCATATATCGATGAACCTATTGGCGCTCGAACGGGATGGCGCGAATTGGCGGCTCGAGCTGCGCGGCGATTGGTCGCTGCACGCTCTCGGGCAAATCGACGCCGAACTGAAGGCGCTGCCCGGTCCCATCACGGGGCTGCTCACATGCGATTGGTCGGCCGTGGAGCATCCCGGGATAGGAACCGTATGGGCACTGCTCACGCGCCTCGCCTATCTCGGCGCCTCGCAGCTCGAGATCCGGCACGAGGGCCACCCGCCGCACACCGTCGAGTTGCTGCGCAAATTGAATCTCGAACTTTGCACCACCCACGGCCGGCGGACGGTCGCGCTGCCGAATCACGAAGGGGCGGTCGCCGGGCTCGGTCGCTGGACCGTGGTGCAGGCCCGGGAGGCGCGGGGGGTGCTCGGATTTTTCGGCCGCATCGCGAGCGTGCTCGGCGGTGTCTTTACGCATCCGCGGGCGCTGCGCTTCCCCTCGATCGTGCGCCATCTGCACGAAACCGGCGTCACCGCCATTCCGATCGTGTCGCTGATCGCCTTTCTCATCAGCGTGGTGGTCGCCTATCTCGGTGCCCAGCAGCTCGCCCGATTCGGCGCGACCATTTTCGTGGTGGACCTCGTGACGATTGCGGTGCTGCGCGAAATGGGGGTGCTGTTGACCGCAATCATCGTCGCGGGCCGCTCCGGCAGCGCCTTTGCCGCCGAGATCGGCGTCATGCAGCTCAACGAGGAGACCGACGCGCTGCGCGCCATGGGCTTGAATCCGATCGAGCTTCTGGTCGTGCCGCGCGTGATTGCGTTGATGATCGCGCTGCCGCTCCTCAGCATCGTCGCCGACGCGATGGGTCTGGCCGGCGGCGGCCTGTTGTCGCTGGTCCAGCTGCACATCCCGCCGGCGCAGTTCGTCACCCGGTTGCGCGAAGCGCTCAGTCCGACGACGTTCTGGGCGGGATTGGTGAAGGCACCGGTATTCGCGCTGTTGATCGGCATCGTGGGCTGTTACCGAGGCATGCAGGTGCGCGAATCGGCCCGCGAGCTCGGGCGCATGACCACCATGGCAGTGGTGCAATCCATTTTTCTGGTGATTCTCGCCGATGCGTTTTTCGCCGTGCTGTTCGAACAGATGGACTTTTGAGATGGCCCCATCCTCCAAGGCCGCCCAGGCCGCCGCCGATGGAGCCGCCGATGGCGATGGGGCCGCCGATGCCGCCGCACCCATCATCCGCGTGCGGGGTTTGGTCAACCGCTTCGGCAGGCAAATCGTGCACGATGGTTTGAACCTCGAGGTGCGTCGCAATGAAATCATGGGGATCGTCGGCGGCTCCGGGGCCGGCAAATCGGTGCTGCTTCATAGCATTCTTGGCTTGCGCCGGCCGCAGGCGGGCACCGTCGAGGTTTACGGCCGGGACATCGAACAGCTCAGCCCGGCGGAACGTCTCGCCATGGTCAGGAGTTACGGCGTGACATTTCAGAACGGCGCGCTGATCAGCTCGCTCACCGTCGCGCAGAACATACAATTACCGCTGCGCGAGTCCTATTCGATGTCGGAGGATGCGCTCGACGAGCTGGTGCAGCTCAACTTGAGCCTGGTGGGCCTCGCGCCAGACGCCGCCACCAAATATCCGGCGCAGCTTTCCGGCGGCATGGTGAAGCGCGCGGCGCTCGCGCGCGCGCTCAGCCTCGAACCGAAGCTGCTGTTCCTCGACGAGCCCACCTCCGGACTCGATCCCATTTCCGCCTCGGACTTCGATGCGCTACTGTTGTATCTTCACGGCGAGCTCAAGCTCACGGTAGTCATGATCACCCACGACCTCGACAGCCTGTTCCGGACCTGCGATCGCGTGAGCGTGATCGTCGGCGGCCATATGGTCACCGACACGCTGCCGGGAATTCTGGACAATGCCGACCCCTGGATCCACGAGTATTTTCACGGACCCCGAGCGCGTGCGGCAGAGAGTGCCGTCGCTGATGCGCATGGATAGCCGCGATGGATAGGGATACGAACTATGTCGTGGTCGGCGCCTTCGTGCTGCTGGTGATCGGCATGGCCGTGTCGTTCGTGTACTGGTACACCGATCAGAAGGACAAGCGCACCTATCATCGGTACGAGATCTACTACGACGGCACCGTGAGCGGACTGACTGCGGGAAGCCCCGTGCGTTACCTCGGCGTCGACGTGGGTAAAGTGGCGCGGATCAAGCTCGATCCGAAGGAGCGCCAGCGCGTGGAGGTGATCGTGGACATCGACGCGGATGCCCCGATCGACGCGCGAACCCAGGCGCTGCTCAGCCTGCAAGGTGTCACCGGGCTTTTGTTCATCGACCTGGAGGAGGATGCGAAGTCCACGGACTCGGGACCGCTGCAGCAAGGGGAGCGCTACCCGGTGATCCGCTCGGCGCCGTCCGATATCGCGGTGTTGCTGCGCAGCCTGCCTGCGCTCGCGAATCATGCCATCGAGCTGGTCGACCACATGGATCAGCTGTTCAGCGAAGAAAATGTGCGCGCCTTCAAGTCGACTCTCGAGAACGCGCGGGCGGCGAGCGAGCGCTCGCCGGCGCTGCTCAAGGAGATTTCGCAAATGGTGGCCGATCTGCGTCACACTTCGGACGAGGTGGACAGCGCCGCGGCCGATTTTCGCAGCGTGACCAACGCCTCCGCGCCGGACCTCAAAGCGACGCTCGCCAACATCCGCCGCATCACCGACAACCTGGCGAGCACCTCGGAGCACCTCGATGAGTTCGTCTCGCAGAACGAGCCCGGGCTTTCCCGGTTTACCAACCAGAGCCTGCCCGAGCTCGAGCGCGTGCTGCGCGAGAGCCGCGATGCCGTGCGGGATTTTCGCGAGCTGGCGCGCTCGCTGAAGGAAGACCCCTCCAAGGTTCTGTACCAGCAGAACGATCGCGGCGTCCAGGTGCCCCGATGAGCGCCCTGCGTGCTCGGTGGCCGGCGCCCGCGGCCGTGGCGGCAACCATCTTGACGATTGCGCTGTCGGCCTGCGCCGGCTCGCTCTTCAAGAGCAAGGAGCCTGCGCCGTCGGTGTATTTGTTGACCATCGCGCCAGCCCCAGCCCCCACCCCCGCGACCGCGAATCCCAAGATTCCGGCCGACATCACGATTCTGCGGCCGCGGGTGCGGCCGGGTCTCGATACCACCCTGATCGCGGTGCTCTACCCCGATCGCCGCCTGGATCATTTCGCCGGGGCGCGTTGGAGCGCGCCGCTCGACGAGGTGATACAGGATCTTGCGCTGCAGGCATTTCGCGCCGACGCCGACGTGCAGACCGTACACACCGACATCTCCTCGTTCGGCATCGGCTACTGGCTCGAGATCGACGTGGCGGATTTTCAAGCGGAGTACGGCGCTTCCGGGTCCGTGGCCGACTCGGCGCCTCCGACGATCCACGTGCGCCTTGCGGCGAGACTCGGCGCCTCCGGAGACCGGCACGTGCTCGGGCAGTACGAGGCGGAGGTTCGCGAGAGCGCGACGGATAACCGATTGACCGCCATTGTCGACGCTTACGATCGGGCCGCGAGCGCCGCGCTTGGCAAGATCGTCACCGCTACCGCGCAGATGCTCGATCGGCGGTAGCGCGCGCGGCTCAGTATGCCGCGAGGCCGGCCGCCTGCAGCGCCCGGTAACGCCAGTATCCCCGCCCTTCAGGGTCCGCCTGCAGGTCATTCTTTTTTCCGGCCGACCAGCGGATCTCGAAGGCTTCCATGAACTCATGCGCGGCGGCGGCCCGGTCTTGAAGCCTCAAATCGATCGCGGCGGTGAGATTCAAGTCATCAAGGCTCACCCTGGTGAAATCGGCCGCGCCCAGATTGACCCATAGCTCGCGCCGATGCCGGACGATGGCGAGGGACGAACTCAGCGCCCCGGCAGGCACCCAGCGCACGTCGATGCCGCCGGCGCCTTCGCGCCGCAGCTCGTCCGCCACGGTACGGTTCGGCAGCAGATCGGGGTCGAGCAATACGCGGACGAGCACGCCGCGCGCGGCGGCACGCAACGTTGCAGTAATTACGGCTCGGTCGCTGAGGGCAGGTGTCGCCAAACGGATCTCATCGCCTTCGACGGCCGTCGAAAATGCGTCCACCAGCGCTCCGCGGATGGCGCCCTCGGTGAGCAATCGGGCGTCGATCGAGCCGACACCCAAGCTCGCCGGGGGCGGAGCCGCCGGCAGCCGATCGTCGCCGGTCGACCAGCCGGCAATTTTGAGCTCGCTCGCCGCCATGTCGCGGGCCACGCCGCCACTAATCGCCACGGCGAGCCCTGCGCCGGCGTCCGCGGGAGCGACGCCGACCCAGCCGCCCGATCCGTCGTCGGCCACGAGCAGCTGCCGACGATCTGCTTTGAGGTTCGACTTTCGCAGCAAGGCGCGCAGGCCCGCCTGCGGAGCGGTTTCCTCGTACGGATCGCTCCACCACCCGATGCTTGTGCGCCAAAGCGCCGTATACCAGGGCAGCGGGTCGCGCAGCCGGCCGAGACGGATTCGAGCGACGATGATGCCGGCCCGCTCGAGCGACTCAAGATAATGAGGCGGTGTGCCGCCGTAGCTCTCGGGGAGCGGATCCGCGAGCACGACGATTCTGATGGTGGGACGCTGACGCTTGCGCATCAGCAGGTGCTGCCCGGTCTCGCGCGCAAGGGGAGCTTGATCCAGCACGATCATTTGGGCCGCCCGATCGATCAGCGCGAGCTCCCTCGCGAGAATGTTGTGGGCGCCGGCAGAGTCATCGATGACATCGAGTTGCGAGTCGTCCAGTCGGGCGATCAGTGAGCTTGCCCGCGTCCCTGGGGGTAGCGGCTTGAACGAGTTCCATGCTGCAACGCCAGCCCAGATCAAGACGGCGAGCAGCGCCGCTAAGCGCACACGACGCACTCAGGGCGCCGCTCTGGGGGTCTCGGCCTGTTCGAGCGAAGTGCCGATTTCAATCCAGCGGGCCTCCCATTCGTCCGCGTCGCGGCGCACCCGTGCATAGTTTTCGAGGAGCTTGTCGAGTTCGCCGGGCTGCAACGCGTCGGCTTTACCCAGCTGCTCTTCGATCGCAGCGCGCTCGGCCCCGAGCGCCGCGAGCTTTTTTTCGATCTGCGCGAGTTCGCGCCGCCATTGAGCGACTGGGTCTGCCTTCGGCGATCTGCGCGGCGCGGCCGAGCCGGCCCTGAAGGCTTTTGGCTGGCCTCGCGACGACGAGTCATTCGGCAAGCCAGTCGGCAAGCCGCTCTGTGTCTTGGCGCGCGCTCGGAGCCAGGCCTGATAATCGTCGAGATCGCCGTCGAACACACTGAGTTTGCCGTCCGCCGCGAGCCAGAGGGTGTCGGCCACTGTCTTGATCAGATGTCGGTCGTGCGACACGACGATCAAGCCTCCGTGAAATCCCTGCAGCGCGACGGTCAAGGCGTGGCGCATCTCGATGTCCAGATGATTCGTGGGTTCATCCAGCAGCAGCAGATTGGGCCGCCTCGCGACCAGCAGGGCGAGCGTCAACCGGGCTTTCTCGCCGCCGGAAAAGCGCGCGACCGGCTCGAACGCACGGTCGCCCTGGAAGCCGAATTGGCCCAGATGATCCCGCACGCGCTGCTCATCGCCGCTTGCATAGTCCGGACCCCCCATTTCACGCATGTGCCAGAACGCGTCGGCGCCGAGATTGAGCTGTTCGACTTGTTGTTGCGCGAAGTAGCCGATGGCGAGATCGGCCGCCGGGGTGCGGCGGCCGGTGAGGGGCTCGGTCTCCCCCGCCAGCATCCTCGTCAAAGTGGACTTGCCAGCGCCGTTCGGCCCGAGCAGCGCGATCCTATCCTGCGGTCCGATGCACGCGTTGATCCCGCCGATGACCATGCGCTCGTCATAACCGCAGGCGGCAGCTTCGACCGTGAGAAGCGGGCGGGGCATCTTCTGCGGCGGCGCGAATGCGAATTCGAACGGACTGTCGACGTGCGCGGGGACGATGCGCTCCATTCTTTCCAGCATCTTCAATCGGCTCTGCGCCTGGCGTGCTTTGGTGGCCTGAGCCCGAAAGCGATTCACGAACGACGTGATCTCCGCGATCCGACGCGCCTGCCGGGTCTTCAGCGTCTGCTGCAGCGCCAAATCCTCGCTGCGCTTCTGCTCGAACGCCGTGTAATTGCCCGAATAGGCTTTGATCCCGCGGTTCTCGATGTGCAGCACCCGGCCGATGACCGCATCGAGAAACTCCCGGTCGTGAGAAACGATCAGCACGGTGCCGGCCGCGGCGCCGAGCCACTCCTCGAGCCAGACGATCGCGTCGAGATCGAGATGATTGGTGGGCTCATCCAACAGCAGTAAATCCGCGCGCGAGTTCAGCGCTCGCGCCATGCTGAGCCGCACCCTCCAGCCGCCGGAGAATTCCGCCACTGGGCTTTGGTGTTGGGACGCCACGAATCCCAGGCCGTGCATGATGGAGGCCGCCCGTGCCCGCGCCCGATAGCCGTCCATCGCGTCGAGTGATGCGAACAATTCGGCGAGCTCCATGGCGGCATCGCGGCGCTCAGCGTCTTCGATGGCCGCCGTCAACCGGCGAAATTCCGTGTCCCCGTCCAGCACGAATTCGATCGCGGGACGATCGAGCGCGGCGACTTCCTGTTCGACATACCCGATCGTCAGCGAGGCCGGAAGCTCGATGTCGCCCGAGTCCGGCGCCAGTTCCCCACGCAGGGCTGCGAACAAACTCGATTTTCCGGTGCCGTTCGCGCCGGTGAGCCCCACCCGCTCACCGCGGAAGATGGTGAAGTTGACCTTCTCGAAAAGCGGATCCGCGCCGCGCCGCAGCGTTAGATCTCGCGCCGCGAGCATCAGCGGGGCAAGTGGGCTTGGTTGATTGCCGATGCCGGAGCGCAGAGCGCGCCGTGGTATGGAGCGCCGCGGGCCTGGCTCGCGAGGATCGCAAGCAGACTTGCGGCTTCCATGGGCTCACCGAACAAACGGCCCTGGGCAAAGAAACACCCATGCTTGCGCAGAAAGTCGAGCTGCTCGGGGCTTTCGACGCCTTCGGCGATCACCTCGAGCTCGAGGCTCTTGCCCATCTCGATGATGGTTCGGACCAACGCTGCATCGTTCGTGTCGACCGCGACATCGCGCACGAACGATTGGTCGATTTTCAGTGTGCCGATGGGGAACTGTTGCAGGGCAGAAAGCGATGAGTAGCCGGTGCCGAAGTCATCGATCGCCAGATGCAGCCCCATGGCGTACAGCTCCTTCAACAGACCGATGGTGCGCTTCGGATCGGTCATCAAGGTGGTCTCGGTCACCTCGAGCTCGAAGCAGGTGGGCGAAACCCCGTATTTGGAAAACACGTTGCGGCAACGCGAGATGAAACTCGACTGCTTCAATTGCCGCAGCGAGAGATTCATGGCGATGCGGCCGGGCTGTGCCACCGTGCGTTGCCAGTCGCGATAATCGGCGCACACCCGATTCATGACCCAATCGCCGATTTCCCAGATGAGACTCGTTTCCTCGGCGAGCGGAATGAATTGCGTCGGCGAGATGTCGCCGTGGCCCGGCAGGCGCCAGCGCAGCAGCGCTTCGGCGCCCATCACGCGGCCCGAGCGCAGATCGACCTTGGGCTGATACAGGATCACCAGCTCGTCGCGCTCCATCGCGCGGCGCAGCTTGCTCTTCAGCATCAAACGTTCCACGGCGGCGGCGTTCATCTGGGGGACGTAGAAGGCCCAGCTATTGCCGCCGTTCTGCTTCGAGTGGTACATGGCGGCGTCGGCATTTCGGATCAGGTCGATCACGTTCTCGGCGTCGTACGGCGAGATCGCTATGCCGACGCTCGCGGTGAGGTACACCTCTTGTTGATTCACGTAGAACGCGCGGCTGATCTCGTCGAGGAGCGTGCGCGCAAGCGCACTCAAGCCCGGACGATTGTCGGCATCGATCGGCAGCTCATCGATGAACATCGCGAATTCATCGCCCGCCAGGCGTCCGATGACGGTGTCCTTGGACAGCGCGCGGGTCAGCCGCTCGCTCAGGATCTCGAGCGTGCGGTCGCCTGCAGCATGCCCGAAGGTGTCGTTGACCTCCTTGAATCGATCCAGATCGAGGTACAGCAGCGCGAGCGAACGCTGATTGCGCCGTGAGCGCGCGATCGCCTGCTGCAGCAGGTGCTGAAACTGCATGCGATTCGGCATCTTGGTGAGCGTGTCGTACCGTGCCAGGTAGCGGATCCGGCGCTCCGCGCGCTTGCGCTCGGTGATGTTGCGCGCGACATAGATGTCGCCCTCGAACAGCGGGTCGGCCGAGGCGATCGCGGAGGCGGCCATGGACACCGGAATGGTCTGCCCGCTGGCGGTGCGCAACACGGTCTCACGGGCCTCTCCGGCGAGCGAGGATGGGGCGACCGCGGCCGTGGCGCGATCGTAATTGCCGCGATGCGGCTCGTCGATGAAGCTGACCAGCGACTTTCCGATCAGCTCGTCCTCCGAGTAGCCGAGCAGCGCCTGCGTGGCCTGGTTGCAGCTTTTGACGAGGCCGTCGGGCGAGGTCACGATCACGGCATCGCTCAAGCTGTTGAGCACCGTGTCGAGATAGTTCTTGGTGATGGTGGTCTCGGAGAGTTTCTGGCGCATGCGCTCGAGCGCGTGCTGCAACTCGCCGAGCTCGTCGCGGCGGGCGACGTCCAAGGGGCTCGTGTAGTCGCCCTCGCCGATGCGGTCGGCCGATCGGATCAGGGCGGAGATGGGCCTTGCCAGCTGGCGGGCCACGAACCACGCGCCCAACAGGCCGAATGCCACCAACGGCAGCGTGATGCGTGCGAGGAAACCGCGCATGCGCTTGATCTGGCTGCCCTGCTGATCCTGGAGCTGAGCGTGCAGTGCGGCCAGGGTCTCCTGCATCTTGGAGCGGCTCACCCAGACGATGAGAGTTCCGCCGCCGCGCGTGCCTTGTATGGTAGCCACCGGCGGTATGGCCTTGGTCAACACCAGCGGCTCGAGGGTGGCGGGGCCGATCTGGGCGGCGCTTTCAGCGGCACTCAAGTCCTGCGGGTTCTCGCCGCTGAACAGCACCGTGCCGCGGGCATCGCGGACCTCCACGCGATCGATGTCGCTTTCCTCCAACAGGCGCCCGGCGGTCGGCGCAATCGCGGCACCGTTATGGGCGGCGAGTGCCGGGGCGAGCAACGCCCCCGTCATCTCCCCGACGCTGTTCGCGCGGACCTCGAGATCGCTCTGCAGCTTCTGTTCGACGGTTGCGTACGTCAGACGGGAGATATCCGCGGTGTCGATCCGATGCTCGTAATAGGCAACCCCGCCGAGCAGCAACGAGAGCCCTGCGCCCACCCCCAGGGCGACCAGTAAATACTTCGATTTGAGGCTCTGCGGCATTGATGGATGATACTCGTTCGTATCGCGAGCCATAAGGGGCCGGTACAATCGGATTATGACCGCGAAGATGCGCGTGGATATCTTCTCCGACACGATCTGTCCCTGGTGCTACCTGGGTAAGCGTCGTTTCGAGCTGGCGCTGGCGGCGCGCCCCCAATACGAACCTCAAATAGAGTGGCGGCCGTTCGAACTGAATCCGGACCTGCCGTGGGAGGGGGCGGAACGCGCCGCTTACATGGCGGCCAAATTCGGCGATATGTCCAAAATCGAGGAGACCCAGGCCGCGCTGATGCGCCTCGGCAAGACCGTCGGGCTCGAATTCCGTTTCGACTTGATCGAGCGGGTGCCGAATACGAGGCGCTCGCATATCTTGATTGCTCATGCCGCGCGCCGCGGGCTCGCGAGCGAAGTGAAGGAACGCATCATGCAGGCCTACTTCGAGGAAGGCAGCAACATCGGCGACGTCGAGGAACTGGTGCGGCTCGGTGTCGAGGCAGGGCTCGGCGAGCGCGAGGCTCGATCCGCGGTGGTGCTGCGCGAGGGCCAGGACGGCGTGGTCGCCTCGGAACGCCATGCGGCGGTGCTCGGCATTACCGGCGTGCCCGCATTCATTTTCGATCGACAGTATTCGGTCTCCGGCGCGCAGGAGATCGAGACCTTCATAGAGGTCATCGATCAGGTGGTCGAATTCGCGGCCACCCGCGAAATGACTTCGTGACACCGGCACAACTCACCGGCCGGGACCGCACTCATATCGTCGACGTTGCGGAGCCGGCCTGCGCGCTGCATGCCCATACCGTGGGCCCATTCTTGCAGCTGCGCACGGCGGCCGCCCTCGCCGGATTCGACCTGCTGGCCGTGAGCAGCTTTCGAGAATTCGAACGACAGCTTTCGATTTGGAATCGCAAGTGGAGCGGGGCCGTGCCGCTCAACGACCCCGAAGGCAAGCTGCTCGACCCGAGCCGGTTGTCGCCCGACGAGCGCATCGACGCCATCCTTCATTGGTCGGCTCTGCCGGGCGCCAGCCGCCATCACTGGGGAACCGATGTGGATTTCATCGACGGCCGCGCGCTTGCGCCGGGCTACCGCGTCCAGCTGATCGGCGCCGAATATGTCTTTCCGGGCCCATTTGCGCCGCTCGCCGAGTGGTTGGACACCCATGCGGCGCGCTTCGGCTTCTTCCGCCCCTATCGCGGAGTGCTCTCCGGTGTTCAGGCCGAGCCCTGGCATTTGAGCTTCGCGCCCGTCGCGGAACCGGCCCGCTGCCGTCTGACGTGCGCAGTACTGCGCGAGGCGCTGCAGGCCTCCGACCTCGCAGGCAAGCAGGCCGTGTTGGCGAGGCTCGAAGAGCTGCACGCGCGCTACGTGGCAAGCATCGACTGGCCGTGACCGCGCCGACACCTGCCGAGCAGCAGGAAATCGAGCCTCAAGCCCAGAGCGTTTTCAGCCGGTTCACCATCAGCCCGCGCACCTGCCCGAGCTGATTATCCTCGGAAGTGAACAGGGGCGGATTTCGGCGCAGCATGCGCCAGCGCTCCGCCCGCAAAATGCGCTGCAGGTACTCGAGGTTGCGGTCGATGGCCTCGAGGTAGGGGTTCTCGCCGTCGAACATCGGCTCGAGGAACCGGTAGGCGCACTCGAACTCGCCGTCGAGCCGTTCCTTGCGCGTCTCGCGCACGAATCCCGGTGTCTGGCGCAGCAGATCGAGACCGGAGCTGTAGCGGATCTGCAGGGTGCCGTCGCTCCCGGGGGCGGCGGCAATACCGCCGAGCACGAACTCCGGATAGAGCCTGTCCCGGCATTTCTCCAGGTAACAACGGTCCGCCATCTGCGCGATCAAGTCGGCGGTTCCCAGCAGATGTCCGAGTTTGCGATCGCGCTCATCCGCCAGTTGGATCTGGCTCAGCTTGATCTCGTATCCGGTGAAATGCACGATCCGCGTGGAGACGGGAATCCAGGAATCCATGCCGATGCTCGGCAGGAATCGCGCCAGGAACCGCGCGCTGCGGGTGACGTGATAGAGGGTGAACTCGGCGCCGTTGCGATGCTGCCGATCGTCGAACTCACGGATGTAACCCGCGTCGTGAAACAGCGAGGTGACCAGTGCCATCACCGCCCGCTCGGCTCCGACTCGTCGATGGGAATCCACGGCTGATTCATAGCCCACCAGAAGGCGCGCCATTGCCAAGGTCATGTCGAGCGAGTGCTGCCGATCGTGATAGATCGTATCGACCCCGAATTATCCCGGCATGCGCCCGGAGAACAATCGCTCGAACTCCTCGAAGGCGATCGCGACACGATCGTAGGGCTCACCGGGCCAGCCGATGGCAAAGAGCTCGCGCACCGCTTGCGACACGGCGGCTGTCGAGCTCACTTGAACGGTATTGGTGACGTCGTAATCGTTACGGCGGAGGTCGTACATCCAGGCAAGTGTAAGCCGCGGACCCGGCCACTGCCATGTGCGTGGTTCTCATTGATATGTCAAAGTCGGACCGCAGGCCCCCGGTCCTCCCTGATGCCCGCAGATTCCTTCAATAAACTTTGAGCCCACCGAACTTGCGCCGGATGCGTCGTGCAAGGGTGACATATCCCAGCCAGAACCCGAGCGCCGCGACCGCCAACAACGCGCACGCGGCGGTCCCGAGGCCGATGGAGCGACGCGCAACGGGAGCGACCGGCGCGTCCGCGGCTGAAGCTGCGCCGCGGGCCATCAACGCCGCAGCCAGCTGCGATTGCGTATCGGCGAGCTCGTGCTGCAGGCGCTCCAGCTCGCTGCGCGCCGCTGCCTCGGCCAAAGCGGGCGTGGTCGCGCGGTTGCGATCGAGCTCATCCTGCAGCTGTTTGACCCGCACCGTGGCAGGCACATTCGTGGTCAAGAACGTGCTCTTGACCCATCCCGTCACGCCATCGCCGAGACGAACCTGGGTGTAATCGGCGGCGGTCGAGAGCGTTTCCACGCTGGCGCCGGAATGCAGCGTCGCCAGGCGCTGACCTTGCTGAGCCTGATCCGCGTAGACGTTGAGGATGAGTTCGTCGGTCACGTAGGCGGTGGCGGCGCGGCCGTTCGCGGCCATCAGCAGCATCGCCGCGGCGGCCGGACATTGGGCGCCCCGCCATCTCACGCGGCGATGCCGGTTCGCTTGAGCAGCGGACGCACGTCCGGCGGCCGCCCGCGAAAGCGCACGAACGCGTCCATCGCATCCAGGCTTCCGCCGCGTGCGAGTATGGAGTCGACGAAGCGGCCCGCGGTTGCCGGGTCGAATATCCCGGCTTCCTCGAACGCCTCGAATGCGTCGGCCGCCAGAACTTCCGCCCACTTGTAGCTGTAGTAGCCGGCGGCGTAGCCGCCCGCGAAGATATGCGCGAAGCTCGCCGGCATGCGATTGAACGGCGCTGCCGGCGCGACTGCCACCCGTTGCCGGACCCGTTCCAGAGTCTGCGCCACGCGTGCGCCGGCGGCCGGGTCGAAGCCAGCGTGCAACTCGAAATCGAAGCTCGCCAGCTCAATTTGCCGCAGCGTGTCGAGCGCTGCATTGAACGTGCGGGTACCGAGCAGGCGCTGCAGCACGTCCGCGGGGAGCGGCTCCCCGGTCTTCACATGAGCGGAGATCAGCGGCAGCACCTCCGCACGCCAGACGAAGTTCTCCATGAACTGGCTGGGTAATTCCACCGCATCCCAGGCGACACCGTTGATCCCTGCGATGCTCGGATAGGCGACCTGGGTGAGCATGTGATGCAGCCCGTGGCCGAACTCGTGAAACAGCGTCGTCACTTCGTCGTGCGTCAGAAGCGACGGCGAGCCGCCGACGGGTGTGGTGAAATTGCACACCAGTTGCGCCACCGGCACGGCTTTGCCCGACGGCAGTGATTTGGCGACGACGCACTCGTCCATCCATGCGCCGCTGCGCTTCTCGACCCGGGAGTACGGATCGAGGTAGAAGCCCGCAACGATTCGGCCGCCCGAGTCGATGAGATCATAGTAGCGTACGCTCGAGTGCCACACGCTTACGCCGGGCCGCTCGCGTACGCCGATGCCGTAAAGCCGTTCGGTCACCGTGAACAGACCGGACAACACCTTGGGCAGCGGAAAATAGGGGCGCAAAGCCTCCTGTGAGACCTTGAACCGGCTCTCCTGGAGCCGCTCGCTGAAATAGGCGAGGTCCCAGGCCTCGAGCGTGCTTCCGGCAAATTCCTCGAGCTCGGAAAACTCGCGCCGTGCGGCCGGGCGGCAGCGCTTCGCCAGGTCATCGAGAAAGCCGAGCACCTGCTTGCTGCTCTTCGCCATACGCGTGGCCAGCGCATAGTCGGCGTAATTCGCGTAGCCCAGAAGCTGCGCGAGCTCGTGCCTCAACGGCACGATTTCCTGGATCAGGGGGCTGTTGTCGAAACGGCCCGCAGAGGGTCCAAGTTCGGATGCCCGGGTGACCCAGGCTTCGTAGATGTCGTGCCGGAGCGCGCGGCTCTCCGCGCTGGTCATCACCGTCATGTAGGTCGGTTGATCGAGCTTGAACAGCCAGCCCGACTGTTTCGCTTCGCGCGCGTCCGCGGCCGCCCGATCGACCGCGGTCGGGGCCAGTCCTGCAAGCTCCGACTCGTCCACCACGCTGCGGGAATAGGCGCGCGCGGCGTCGAGCACGTTCTCCGAGAATTTGGTGGCGAGTTGTGCAAGCCGTTGCACCACCTCGCAATAGCGAGCCTTCTTCTCCTCGGGCAGATCGACGCCCGCCAGGCGGAAATCGCGCAGGGCATTTTCGAGAAGTTTGCGCTCCGCCGGCTCCAGGCGGCTGCCCTCGTTCTTCAGCACTTGCGCATAACCCGCGTACAGCGCGGTGTTCTGGCCGAGCTCGGACGAGTAAGCCGTCAGCAGCGGCACGCACTCGTTGTACGCCTCGCGCATCGCGGGCGAGTTGGCGACCGCGTTCAAATGGCCGATCGGGCTCCATACACGGCTCAGCCGATAGCTCAACTCCTCCACCGGAATCACCAGCGAGGCAAACGTGGGGTCGGGCTGGGCGGTCAATTCGGCCAGGCGGGCGCGATTCTCCGCCAACACCTGTTCGAGCGCCGGGCGAGCATGGGCCGCCTCGATGCGATCGAAAGCGGGCAGGGAGTCGAAATCCATCAGCGGGTTGTTCACACCCGAATTCTATCAGAGCGGCTGACCTTCCCAGCGCAGCGTCACCGCCAACCCAGCGGACGGAGGCGGGACGAAGCGGGGACTGCGTATATCATCCCTCCCCAGGTTCTCTGATCCGGAAGGAGTGCTCGGTGTCCTCAGAAGCGTTCGATCTGATTTGCATCGGTGGCGGCAGTGGCGGTCTGGCTGCGGCGCAGCGCGCCGCGGAATACGGTGCGAAGACACTGGTAATCGAATCTGGCCGGCTGGGGGGTACTTGCGTCAATGTCGGCTGTGTGCCGAAGAAGGTGATGTGGAATGCGGCCAGCATCGCCCTGGGCCTCGCAGATGCGGCCGATTACGGCTTTGGCGTCTCGGCGGGCGACCACGACTGGGCCGTGTTGAAACAAAAGCGCGACGCCTACATCGTCCGCTTGAACGCCATTTACGCGCGCAATCTGCAGGTAAAGGGCGTGGCAACCCGGGCGGGAGCGGCGCGATTCATCGATGCACACACCGTCGAGGTGAACGGCGAAAGGCTCTCCGCCAAGCACATCGTGATCGCCACCGGCGGCGTGCCCATGGTTCCGGCGCTGCCAGGCGCGGCGCTTGGGATCACCTCCGACGGCTTTTTCGAACTCGAGCGCCGGCCGCAGCGTGTCGCGGTGGTCGGCTCGGGCTATGTCGCGTGTGAGCTGGCGGGCGCCTTCCACGAGCTCGGCAGCGAAACGCAGCTCTTTATCCGCAAGGATCATGTACTCACGCATTTCGACGTCATGCTGGGTAAATCCCTGATGCGCGAGATGCAGGCGCAGGGAACCGTGATTCACACCCACGTCGTGCCGGCCACGCTCAGCGAGCATTCGGGCACGAAGACACTCGCGGCTGCCGATGGCCGCGAGTTCGCCGGTTTCGATTGCGTGCTTTGGGCCATCGGGCGTTCGGCGAACGTTGCAGCTCTTGCCTTGGATGCGGCCGGCATCGTCCGCAGCGCGGATGGCTTCATCGTCACCGACGACTTCCAGAACACCCGCGTCGCGGGAGTTTACGCGATCGGCGATGTCACCGGCCGCGCCGCCCTGACGCCTGTCGCGATCGCCGCAGGACGCCGGCTCAGCGACCGTTTGTTCGGCGGCAAGCCCGAGCGGCACCTGGACTACGACATGATCCCGAGTGTGGTTTTCACGCACCCGCCGATCGGCTCGGTGGGCCTGTCCGAAAGCGAGGCGCGGGCCAAGTACGCCGACGCGGTCAAGGTGTACGTCGCGGAGTTCACGCCGCTGTATCATTCGATGACGGCGCGCAAGACGCGCACCGACATGAAGCTGGTGTGCGTGGGCGCTTCCGAGAAAATAGTCGGCTGCCACGTCATCGGGCTTGGCGCCGACGAAATGCTGCAGGGATTTGCGGTGGCCATCCGCATGGGCGCAACCAAAAGCGACTTCGACGATACGGTGGCCATCCACCCAACCAGCTCGGAGGAGTTGGTGACGATGCGTTGAGCCGGGAGATGACTCGAGCGCGGCTAGCTCTGCAATGCCTCGAGCACGGGACGCGTGTTCGGACGAATCCCCCGCCAGAGCATGAAAGACTCGGCCGCCTGTTCGACCAGCATGCCCCACCCCTTGCTGATCAGCGCGCCATGGTGCGCGGCCGCCCAACGTGTGAAGGGGGTGTCCCCCCGGCCGTAGGTCATGTCGTAGCACACCGTGCTCTCGCCCACCAAGCCCTCAGGCAGGTGCGGCATCTCGCCCTGCAGCCCGGCGGATGTGGCGTTCACGATCAGATCGTAAGCCGGTCCCTTGATCTCGCCGAAGGTGCAGCCGTCGATTTGCCCCACGTCGGCAAACTCGGCGGCGAGTTTGCGCGCCTTGTAGGGCGTGCGGTTGGCGATGGTGAGCGAGCGCAGTTCGCGTTCGAGTAAAGGTCCGACCACCCCGCGCGCCGCGCCGCCCGCCCCGAGGATCAGCACCCGTTTGTCGGTGAGGTCGATCTGCAGGTTTCTAGTCAGATCGGTGATCAAACCCACGCCGTCGGTGTTGTCTCCCAAGAGCGTCGTATTCTCGAAGAATGCGATGGTATTGACCGCCTGTGCGCGCGCCGCGCGCGGCGTCAGCTCGTTGACCAGCTCCGCAGCCGCCTGTTTATGCGGCAGGGTGACATTGAGGCCGCGCACGCCGCTGGTCATCAACCTCAGGGTCTCGCGCCGGAAAACGTCCGGATGAATGTCGAACAGCCGGTACACGAGGTTTTGCGCGGCCGCCTTGGCAAACATGCCATGAATGAACGGCGACCAGCTGTGATCGACAGGATGGCCGACCACGCCGTACTGGTCGGGTGCGCCCACTTCCTGAGGCTGGCTCACGAGGCGAGCCAGCTCGCGGCCTTCTTGGCGAAATAGGTCAATACGCCGTCGGCACCCGCGCGCTTGATCGACAGCAGGGACTCGAGGGCCACGGCGCGCTCGTCGATCCAGCCATTCGCCGCGGCGGCCATGATCATCGAGTATTCACCGCTCACTTGATAAACGAACGTCGGCATGCCGAAACGGTCTTTGACCCGGCGCACGATGTCGAGGTACGGCAGTCCCGGTTTGATCATCACCATGTCCGCGCCCTCGGCGATGTCCAACGCGACTTCCCGCAGCGCCTCGTCGGAATTGGCGGGATCCATCTGATAGGTGTGCTTGCTGCCCCCGCCCAACTGCTTGGCCGAGCCGACAGCTTCCCGAAATGGACCGTAAAAGCTCGATGCGTACTTGGCGGCATAGGCGAGGATCCGGGTGTGGCTCAGCCCGGCTGTCTCGAAGGCCGCCCGGACCGCGCCGATTCGACCGTCCATCATGTCCGAGGGAGCCACGACGTCCGCACCGGCATCCGCATGGGAGCGGGCCTGCCGCACCAGCGTCTCGACCGTCAGATCGTTCATCACGTAGCCGGTCTCGTCGATCAAACCATCCTGGCCATGGGTGGTGAAGGGGTCGAGCGCTACGTCGGTGATGACGCCGAGCCGCGGAAACTCCTTTTTGACCGCCCGGACCGCTTCCTGCGCGATCCCCCCGGGGTTCCAGGATTCGCGGGCATCCAAGGACTTCTTGTCCGACGGCACGACCGGGAACAGGGCGATGGCCGGGATCGACAACCTGGCAAGGGAGTCGCACTCACGCAGCAACTCATCGACCGATAACCGCTCGATGCCGGGCATCGAGGCGATCGGCTGGCGCTCCCCGACGCCCTCGACCACGAACATCGGGTATATCAAAGAATCGACCGTGAGCTGCGTCTCGCGCATCAGCCGCCGCGAGAACTCGTCGCGCCGCATGCGCCGCAGGCGTGTGTTCGGAAATGAATCGGGCCTGATTCCGGTCATCTTGACTGTGACTCCTGCCGGCAACCTCAATTTGACCAATTCGACCCGTCCGGGCCCCGGCGGCTTGCTCGGCGCGTTAAGATCGCCGGCAAAATACCCCAGGACGGCTGCTGATTTATACATGAACGATGACTCCGGCGGAAATCGGGCCCGCGCGCGCTTCCAGGCGCTTTGCCAGTCGCTGCGCCCCGATCTGGTGCGCTTCGCGTTCTGGCTATCCCGTGATCGGGCTCTGGCGGAAGATGTCGTCCAGGAAACATTGCTTCGGGCTTGGAAGGCGCGCGATTCGCTCAAGGACGAAACCGCCGCAAAACCGTGGTTTTTGACCATCGTGCGACGCGAGTATGCGCGCAGCTTCGAGCGCAAACGGCTGGCCACGGTGGACGTGGACGAACTGATCGCCAAGGAGGAGCCGATGCTGGCGGCCTCCGAGGATCAGCAGATCGCCGAGGTGCGCGCCGCGCTGTTCAGGCTGCCGGAGGAATATCGCGAGCCGCTGGTCATGCAGGTGCTCATGGGTTGCTCGACCGCCGAGATTGCAGCCGAGCTGAATTTATCGTCGGCGGCGGTGCTTACCCGGCTGTTCCGAGGCCGCAAGCAGCTCCGCGCCCTGTGCGGTGAAGATACTAGTCAGGATCCCGAATGATCGATTGTTCCCAATATCGGCGGGTGATGCTCGCCAATCCGCACGATACGGATGCGGAACTCGCGGCTCATCGCGATCGCTGCCCGGAATGCGCTGCCTATACGGAGCGCCTGTTGCGGTTCGAGGGCAAACTGGTGCGTGCGGTCCGCGTGCAGCCGCCCGATGCCGAGAGGGGTGGTGCGGTGATCGCCTTGCGTCCGCGACGCAGTCCGGTGGTGCGCAAATGGCTGGCGCTGGCGGCGAGCGTGCTGCTCGGCGTCGGCATTGCGGGAGCTCTTTGGCTCGCGGCTCCCCATACGAGTCTTGCCGCCGACGTGGTGGCGCACATGGCCGGCGAGCCGCAAGCCTGGACGCGGACCGACGTGCCGGTTCCCGCGCCCGAGCTCGCTTTCGTGCTGCGCAATACCCATATGCGCCTGCGTCCCGATGCCGGGGTGGTGAGCTATGCGCAAAGCTGTCTCTTCAGGGGTCAGCGCGTGCCGCATCTGGTGGTGCAGACCGACATGGGTCCGGTGACGGTCATGGTGCTGGTGCACGAGTCGGTTTCGAAGCCGACACCGTTCGACGAACACGGCTACCGCGGCACGCTCCTTCCCGTGGCGGGGCACGGAAGCATCGCCGTGTTGGCGAAAGATCAGTCCGGAAATCTGGACGCGGTGAAGAGCATCGCCTCGCGGGTTCGGGCCGACATCGAGTGGACGGACTGAGCTACAGCCCGACCTTGCCGAGCAGATCGATCAGCCGCCGTGAGCTGGCGGCAAGCCCCGGATGATCCGCCTCGAACTGCACCGCGACCTTCTCCAAGCGATCGGCCAGCGGAACGCCGCCGGTGCGCGCCTCCTGGCTGCCGGCGTCGAGGATGCGTTGGATGTCCTTCAGCACCTCCGTGAGCAGAGCGCTCGAGCGCGGATCGATTTGACGCGTACCGCGTAGTTCCTCGTGCAGGGTGGTCAGATGGCCGCGCAGGGTGTCAGGATCCATTTTCTACTCCCGGCGCAAAATGTCGGCGCGCCTGGCGCTCATTGTGCCATTCGTTCGGGTGTAAGGCGCGCCACCTCGACATATCCTGCACCCGGCGCGGCAAGCGTGCGGTGGATCGCCGAATAGGCGGCGGCGAGAAACTCATCGGTGCCATGGGGCGGGTTGACCATCACCAAGCCGCTGCCGGCCAAGCCCACGCCGGCGTCATCGGGACGGATCGCGAGATCCGCGACCAGCATCTTGGGAATGCGCAGGGCCGCGAAGCGCGCATGCACACTGCGCCGCTGCGATGCGCTCAGGATGGGATACCAGATCAGGAATATCCCCGTGGACCAGCGGCGATAGGCGTCGTCGAAGGCCGCCACCAGCGTCTTGAATTCCTCGGCATTTTCATAGGGCGGATCGATCAGCACCAGGCCCCGCCGCTCCGCCGGCGGCAGCAAGGAGCGCAGCGCCGCATAACCGTCGCCTTGCTCGGTTCGGATTCGGCCGTCGGATACCAGGTGCCGCTCGCCGGCACGCGCCTCCGCCGGCATCAGTTCGATGAAGACCGCACGGTCCTGGCTGCGCAAGGCGCCCGCGATCTGCGCCGGGGAGCCGTGATAGCGGGCGAGCGGCCTGCCGCGGCGCGCTCGAATCGCCGCATAGTACGGGGCGAGCAGCTTCTCCTGGGGAAGCATCTCGAGGAGGCGCAAGATTCCCTGCTCGGCTTCCTTGGATTTGCGAGCTTCAGGGGAATGCAAATCATACGACCCGCGGCCTGCGTGGCTGTCCAACGCAAAGAATGCCGACTCCTTGCGCTTCAACCCGTCAAGGCAGTAGACGAGCGCCACGTGCTTGGCGACGTCGGCGAAATTGCCGGCGTGATAAATGTGCTTGTAGTTCATGTTCCGTCATTGTGCCCGCCCGGCGAGGCCGGGGCGCATGATTAGAAGGCCGCTCCAACGGCATTTGACCGGCCGCTGAGCGCCGGGGAGAATCCGGGGCCCAGGTCAAGGAGGCTTCCGGCTCGAGGCTGCCGCGTCATGTACCACCTATATATCGCCAACAAGAACTACTCGTCCTGGTCGTTGCGTCCGTGGGTGTTGATGCGCGAGCTGGGCGTGCCCTTTGAGGAACATCTGCTGCGCTTTGGAGACCTCCCCTCCTGGGACAGTTTCAGATCGATCTGCCCGACCGGCAAGGTGCCTTGCCTCCAGGACGACGAGACTGTGGTGTGGGAGTCGCTTGCGATCGCCGAATACCTGGCCGAGCGGCATAGCGCCGTCTGGCCCGCCGACAGCGCTGCGCGTGCCTTTGCGCGCAGCGCCGCCGCCGAGATGCATGCCGGATTCGTCGAGCTGCGCAACCGTTGTTCCATGAGCTGCGGGGTGCGCATCCGGCTGCACGAGACGCCGGACGTGCTGAAGCGCGACATCGCGCGGATCGAGGCGCTTTGGGGTGACGGCCTGTCCCGCTTCGGGGGTCCATTCCTGGCCGGAGCAAGCTTCACGGCGGTCGATGCGTTCTTTGCACCGGTGGCCTTCAGGGCTCAAAGCTACGGGCTGCATCTCGGCGCCGATGCTGCGGCTTACGTGCAGCGTCTGCTAAAACTGAAGTCGATGCGCCAGTGGTACGCGGATGCGCTTGCAGAGCCGTTCCGCGACGAGTCGCACGAGAGCGAGCTTTCGGACGCGGGGCGCCTGGTCGAGGATCTGCGCGCGCGCTGACCGGCGGGTCATCCGGCGCCGAGTTCCGCCAGAAAATCGCGCGGCTTGAGGTACCCCTCATACAGGCGCGCTTCGGGCGAGCCGGGCTGTGCAGTCCAGTCGTACTCCCAGCGCGCAAGCGGCGGCATGGACATCAGGATGGATTCGGTCCGCCCCCGGGACTGCAGGCCGAACAGCGTGCCGCGGTCGTACAGCAAATTGAATTCGACGTAGCGGCCGCGCCGGTACAGCTGAAAGCTGCGTTCTCGCTCTGCCCAAGGCTCGTCGCGGCGCCGCTCGACGATCGGCAGGTACGCCGGCAGGAAATGGTCGCCGACACTGCGCAGGAAGTCGAAGCAGCGTGTGAATCCGCCCTCGGCGAGATCGTCGAAGAACAGGCCGCCCACGCCACGCGTCTCATCCCGGTGCGGCAGGAAGAAGTACCGGTCGCACCACCCTTTATATTGGCCGTAAACCTCCGGTCCGAACGGTGCGCAGGCTTGCCGGGCGGTCAGATGCCAGTGCAGCACGTCGTCGTCGAACGGGTAGTAGGGGGTCAAATCGAACCCGCCGCCGAACCACCATAGCGCGGGTCCTCGTTCCGGGGTAGCGATCAGAAATCGTACGTTGCAATGGGTGGTCGGGACGTACGGATTGCGTGGATGAAACACCAGCGACAATCCCATCGCCTCGAAACCGGCACCGGCAATTTGCGGGCGGGCGGAGGTGGCAGAGTGGGGCAGCTTGTCGCCGAACACGTGGGACACCGAGACGCCGGCTCGCTCGAAAACCCGCCCGTCGCTCAGCACGCGGCTCTCTCCGCCCCCGCCGCCGGGGCGCTGCCAGGTGTCGCGGCGAAATTGGCCGCCGTCGATCGCTTCGATGGACGATGTGATCCGATCATGAAGGTCGCCCAAGTACCGGTGCACGGCCGCGGGCTGCGGAACGGACGTGAGCTCGGTTGCCGTGGGGTCCGGCATGCCTCAGCCTCCCGGCGAGTCCTTGGACTTCTTGACGGCGCGGGGTTTGCCGGCCGCCTTCGCCGTCCCGGAGGGCTCGGCGGGCGCGCGCTTCTTGGCAGCCGACTTCAGGCCCTTGGCGGCGAGGCGTTGAGGAGCGCGCTTCGGCGGCGTCGTCTTGTCCTTCAGGGCCGCCTTGATCAGGCCCTTGGAGCGGGACGACTTGGCCGGAGTCGACCCGGTTTCGGCTGCCGTGGAGGCCCCGGCCGCCGCACCCGGCGCGGCAGCGCCTTTCGCCTTGGAGGCGCTCGCCTTCGCGCCGCCCTTGTTCTTGCGGCCCCACTTGCCAAAAGTACGCGCCGGCGCCGCGGCCAGCATCGACTGGCACTCGGGCAGGGTCAGGGTCTTCGGATCGCGATCTTTGGGAATCTTGGCATTGCGGGTTTTGTCGGTGATGTAGGGTCCGAAGCGTCCATTCAGCACCTGAATACCTGCGTCCGGAAAATCCAGGATCAGACGATTCGCGTCGGCGATCTGCTTCTCGCGGATCACCTCGAGTGAGCGCTCGAGCGTCACGGTGTAGGGATCGTCGAGCTTGAGCGAGACATATTTCGAGCCGTATTTGACGTACGGGCCAAAGCGCCCGGTATTCGCAACGATTTCCTCGCCCTCGGCAGTCGTGCCGAGCTTGCGCGGCAGCTGGAACAACACCAGCGCCTCTGCGTGAGTGATGCGGTCCATCTTCTGGCCGGGCCGCAGGCCAGCGAAGCGCGGCTTCTCCTCGTCGTCCTTGGTGCCGATTTGCACGAAAGGGCCGAAGCGGCCCATGCGCACGCTCATCGGCTTGCCGCTCTCCGGATGCGTGCCGAGATCGCGCGCCTGCGCCACCTCCTCGCGGCTGACCGACTTCTCGGTGTGAGTGACCAGCTTGATGAACGGTTTCCAGAACTTGTCGAGCAGCGGCACCCATTCCATCTCGCCCGTGGCAACCGCATCGAGCGAATCCTCCATCCGCGCCGTGAAGTCGTAATCGACGTATGTGGTGAAGTATTGGGTGAGGAAGCGGCTCACGATCTTGCCGATGTCCGTCGCGGTGAAACGCCGGCTCTCGATGTCGACATATTCGCGGTCGCGAAGCGTCGAGATGATGGATGCATAGGTCGAGGGGCGGCCAATGCCGTATTCCTCGAGCGCCTTGACCAGAGAGGCCTCCGAAAAGCGCGGCGGCGGTTCCGTGAAATGCTGGCCAGGGGTTACCCCCAGAAGTTTGACCTTGTCGCCCTCCGTCATCGGCGGGAGCACGTGATCCGAGTCGTCCTGCACGACATCGTCCATGCCCTCCTGGTACACCGAAATGTAGCCGGGCTTGATCAGCGTCGAGCCGTTGGCGCGCAGCACGGTGCGCTGTTGAGCGTGCGCGGCCGTTGCGCCGCCGCCGGCCAGGAACTCCACCGCCACCGTGTCGAAGATCGCGGGCGCCATCTGGCAGGCCACGGTGCGCTTCCAGATGAGCGAGTAGAGGCGAAACTGATCGGTCTCCAAATGCTTCTCGATGTCGGCAGGCACGATGCCGGCGTCGGTCGGCCTGATCGCCTCGTGCGCCTCCTGCGCGTTCTGCGACTTGGTGCGGTAGATCCTGGGCTCCTCGGCGAGCCCCTCCTGGCCATAGAGCCGAACGATGACCTCGCGGATCTGCCCGATCGCTTCCTGCGCGAGATTGAGCGAGTCCGTGCGCATGTACGAGATCAGACCGACCGCCCCTTCGCCGATATCCACGCCCTCGTACAGCTGCTGGGCTACGCGCATGGTCTTTTGCGCGCTGAAACCAAGCTTGCGCGAGGCTTCCTGTTGCAGGGTAGAGGTGGTGAAAGGGGGGGCGGGATTACGCCGCCGCTGCTTGCGGTCGACCGACTCGACGGTGAGCTCGCCGCGCGCGGCCTCACCGAGGGTTCGCACCGCTTCGTGCGCGGCGCCTTCGTTCGTGAAGCTGAACTGTTCGACTTTGACGCCCCGGTATTCGACCAGCTTGGCGGGAAACTTCTGCTCCGTGTGCTCCAGCTCGGCGTCGATCGTCCAGTATTCGCGCGGCACGAATGCCGCGATCTCGTCCTCGCGCTCGCAGATCATCCTGAGAGCCGGGCTTTGCACCCGTCCGGCGGAGAGCCCGGGACGCACCTTCTTCCATAGAAGAGGCGACAAATTGAAGCCGACCAGGAAGTCGAGGGCGCGGCGCGCCTGCTGCGCGTTCACGAGATCGACCGACAGGCCTCGCGGCTGGGCCATCGCTTCGCGGACGGCATTCTTGGTGATTTCGTAGAACACCACGCGCTGCACGGTCTTTCCCTTGAGGGCGCCGCCGGCCTTGAGAAGCTCGTGCAGGTGCCAGGAGATCGCCTCGCCCTCGCGGTCGGGGTCGGTGGCGAGATACAGCGCGTCAGCCTTCTTGAGCGCGCGCACGATGGCGTCGATGTGCTTCTGATTGCGCTCGACCACCTGGTATTTCATCGCGAAGTGGTGCTTTGGATCGACGGCGCCTTCCTTCGGCACCAGATCCCGAACGTGACCGTAGGAGGCGAGGACTTCAAAGTCCTTGCCGAGATATTTCTTGATGGTTTTCGCCTTGGCAGGCGATTCCACGATTACGAGGTTTGAGCTCAATGTCTTCGTCTGGCGCGTCGTCTAGTGGAGGGCGTCGGAACGCTCTTCGAAGACCAGGTCTTCCATTTGCGCATAGGCCGATTCCTGGCCGGGTTGGCTGAACAGCACCATCAACACCACCCATTTCACCTGATCGATGTCGATCTCGTCCGCCTCGAGCGCCATCAGCCGGTCGATCACCAGCTCACGCTGAGTGCTTGACAGGATTTTCACGTTCTCCAGGTACATCAGATATCCGCGCACGTCGGTGTCCAAGCGCAGCAGCTCCTGTCCGCTGAAGATGCGAACCGCCCGCGCGGTGGCCTCGGCCACTTTGCCGAGCGGGTCTCCGGAAAGCCCATCCAGCCATTCCAGGGCGCGCTCGATGTCCGGCTCCGCGAAGCCGGCCTTGTCGAGCTCGATCTTCAGCGTGTCGCGATCCGGCCGGGGCTCGTCGTCGGCGCTCATGTAATTCTCAAAAAGATAGATGAGCAGGTCGAGAACGTTATCTTTCACCTCCAGCTCTCCTGTGGGCGACTCGGGAGTAGCGGCCCCCGGGGGCGGCCTGAACGTGGCCTTCGAGCTCGAGGATCAGCATCATCGAGGACACGGCTTCTGGTTTGAATCCGGTGCGCACGATCAGCATATCGAGGTC